>Ga0070714_100001386_pt1 | contig 17557 bp, 14 predicted proteins | sample LARL83metaG_FD_65450 | JGI IMG/M metagenome (GOLD analysis project Ga0070714, IMG submission 65450) | Corn, switchgrass and miscanthus rhizosphere microbial communities from Kellogg Biological Station, Michigan, USA - LAR L8-3 metaG | ecosystem: Host-associated > Plants > Roots > Rhizosphere ... | reverse complement strand
GGCAGCTTCCAAGATTCCAATTCAGGGAGAGCGCCTTCCAGAGTCCATTCTGCGAATGTCCTACCGCTAACTGCAATCTCAGTGTCTCCCCGATCACGGGCAAACCGGAACTTGCGATCGCCGCCTTCCTGTTATCGTTAATCATGGTTGAAATTTCGTGCCGTGGGTTGCTGTTTGATCTGGATGGGGTTCTGGTTGATTCCACTCCGGCAGTAGCTCGCGTGTGGACCAAATGGGCGCTAGCTCACGGGTTTGATCCCGAAGAAACCGTGCGGAAGGCGCACGGGCGTCCCAGCCTCACGACCATAAAAGAATTGCTGCCCAATGCGGCCGATCCGATTGCCGAAAACCAAGTTGTTCTGCGCGGAGAGATTGAAGACACCGACGGTATCGTGCCACTACCGGGCGTGTGTGATTTTTTAAAAGCTCTCCCGCAAAATCGCTGGGCGCTGGTGACCTCCTGCTCAAAGCCGCTGGCCCACGTACGACTGAGTGCGGCAGGCATTCCGATTCCGGAGAAGATAGTTACGTCGGATGATGTGCAGCACGGCAAACCTGATCCAGAGCCGTATCTGAAGGGCGCGGCACTGCTAGGGCTGCCTGCGTCCGAGTGCGTTGTGTTTGAGGACGCGCCCGCAGGCATTCGCGCCGGGAAAGCGGCGGGGGCCCGGGTGGTCGCGCTGCCTACGAGTTCTCCGGAAAACGAGTTGAAATCATCAGGTGCTGATTGGGTTCTGCCCGGATATGCCCATCTTAGCGTGATGTCGGCTAACGGCTTTCCCGGACTGAAGCTTCGCCTGAGATAGACCGCGAAATACCTGGTTTTTTGCCCCTTTCATCCGACCGCGCCAGAAGCCTGTAAAAAGATTGTCAAGCCTTTCCTAATCAGCGCGCTGCAGCTGCTTTGGATAGTAATCTGTCTCTAGATTCCGGATGCAGCCGGAGCAGTTGAGTCTGATACGGCCGGGGGAGACAATGTTACGAGTTGCCGAGAACCTGCCCGCGATGAATTTCCAGAATGTACCGCAAAAGATGCCGACGCGGACGGCCGCCCCGTCCAGCGATCGCATCCTCGTAGTCGAAGATGACCGCGCAGTGCAGCGTGCTCTGCGGCGCCTCTTTGAGGCGGAAGGTTATGCGGTGCAGACCGCGGACGACGGCGCGAAGGCCGTCGAAGTTTTCCGTTCATTCTCGCCGACCGCGATGGTATTGGATTTGCGACTGCCGGGAATGTCGGGCCGCGATGTATGCAGCACGGTAAAACAGATCTCGCCGGCGGTGCCGATTATCGTTTTGAGCGCCGCCAGTGACGTTTCCGACAAGGTGCTGCTCCTGGAACTAGGCGCTGATGATTACGTCACCAAGCCGTTCAGTCCGCGCGAGCTTTTGGCTCGGGTGCGCGCTGCACTGCGGCGCACGGTCAAGCCGAAGCTGGGGGAGAAATTCTCGTTCGACGATATTCATGTCGATGTCAGCAAAATGGAGGTGATGCGCGAGGGCAAGACGATTACGCTCACGGCCCAGGAATTCAAGACATTGAAATTCATGTTGCAGAACCCGGAGCGGGTCATAACGCGGGATGAACTCCTGAATGAGGTTTGGGGATACCACAATTACCCCTCGACCCGAACTGTCGATAATCACATCCTGAAATTGCGCCAGAAATTGGAGAGAGATCCCGCCAATCCAGTACATTTCCGGACGGTCCACGGTGTAGGCTATAAGTTTATTAGCTGAATCCGAACAGGGGAGCAGTATGGTCAGAGTCCGGCTACGAACCAAGTTCCTGCTCTCGATGGTTCTGGTCACTGCCGGCCTCACTTCATTGAGCCTGCTGCTGGTTCGACGCACCATGAAGTCGCAGGTTGTGGATGTAATCTACTCAGACCTGCAGAATTCCGTTATTACCTTCCAGAGCTTTCAGCACGAGCAGGAAGTGACCCTCAGCCGCTCGGCTGATCTGCTTGCCGACCTACCCAACACCCGCGCGCTGATGACCACGCACGACGAGGCCACGATCCAGGACGGATCGGAGGCACTGTGGCGGCTGGGCGGGAGTGATCTCTTCGTGCTTGCCGATCCCACGGGGAAGATTGCCGCCCTGCACACAAATGCACAGGGCTTCACGCGAGAGATGGCCCAGAGTTCCCTGACAGCTCTGCTGGAGCGCCGAGAGCGCTGGTGGTTCGGCGCCAACCACATGTTTGAGGTGTTCTTGAAGCCGGTGTACTTTGGGCCGGCCGCCGACAATCGGCTGCTGGGATTTATGGTGGTTGGGTACGAGATCGATGCGCGCGTGGCATCGCGGATTGGGCGAGTCGCCAACAGCAAAGTCGCATTCTCGTACGAGGGAGGGATCGTTACATCGACTCTTCCCCAGGACCTGAACCAGGAGCTTGCGGCCCAAAGATCGTCGAAGCAGTCCATCCAGCCTCATTCCATTCAGCTCGGGAAAGAACGCTTTCTGGAAACCACCGTCGACCTTACTCCGGACGGCCCCCCGGATGTGTTGCTGACGGTGTTGAAGTCTTATGACCAGGCAACTGCGACTCTACAGAAACTGAACCGCTTGCTGCTCGGGCTGGGTATTCTGGCGGTCGTGCTCGGCAGTGTGCTGGTGTTCCTTATCTCCGACACTTTCACCCGGCCCTTGTCGAGCCTGCTGGCCGGCGTTGCCGCCCTGGAAAAAGGCGACTTCCGCTATCCACTCAAGACTGATGGCAAAGACGAGGCCGCGGAGCTTTCTCGTGCCTTCGATACCATGCGCGAAAGCCTTCTTAAAACCCAGCAGAACCTGATCGAATCGGAACGGCTGGCGACCATCGGGCGGATGGCCAGCTCCATTTCCCACGATTTGCGGCATTCGCTGGCGGCCATCGTGGCCAATGCGGAGTTCCTTAGCGAAGGAGATTTGTCACCAGATCAACGCGACGAACTCTATAAAGAAGTGCAACTCGCGGTGCACCGCATGACCGAACTGATCGATTCGCTGCTGGAGTTCTCACGAACTCGGGCCTCGCTCCATCCAACTTACGGAAACGTGCGCACCGCGTTGGACAATGCCGTGCAGGCAGTCCGCAGCAATCCGGAATTTCACGATACGCGAGTTGATATTCGGCAGCAAGGTAGCTGCGAAGGCTGGTTCGATCACCGCAAGCTGGAGCGCGTCTTCTTCAACCTGGTGTTGAACGCCTGCGAGGCCATGCCCAACCGCTCAGGCAGGATCATCATTGAACTTGCAGATGACGCCTCCAGGATTGACATCCGCGTCAGCGACAGCGGCCGTGGCGTTCCAGAGCCCATCCGCAATACACTGTTTGAACCTTTTGTGAGCCAAGGCAAGGAGAATGGTACGGGGCTGGGCCTCACCGTGGTGCAGAAGATTATTCAGGACCACGGCGGGGATATCGAGATCGAGCGCACTTCGATGGAAGGGACTGTGTTTCACATCATGCTTCCCCATCCCGCAACGCTCGGCAAGGCGGCTGATTCCCAAGAAAGTTCGACGGCCGGAGCACACGCAAATTCGGCCAAGCACGCATAGCCTCGTTCCATTCCCCTGGTTCGTGCAGAAATCTTCGTCCGGGAGGGAGATTTGAGACAGAAATCATTCTGTTTTCGCTCTGCTGTCATGTCGATATTCTTGGTCATGGCTGCTACCAGTGTAGTGGCGGCCCAAGCGGCTCCCTCCCAATCAGCGGACCAGTCACTCGCCCAATCAGTGCAGGAACTCAGGCAGCAAGTCGAAGAATTGCGGGCTGCCGTCGCGGAGATCCGATCGGAAGCGTCGCAGTATCGCGCCGAAAGCGATCAACTGCGCAAAGAATTGGAAAACATGCGCGCCGCCGCGCCTGCTGCTCCTTCGGTGAACGCTGAGCCTTCGGCTGCCACAGCTTCCGTGGATCAGCGATTGTCGTCCGTCGAAGAAAGCACGCAGGTGGTCCAGAACGAACTGCGCACTCAATATCAGACGAAGGTGGAAAGCGCGTCGAAATATCGTGTGCGGCTTTCCGGGCTGGTGCTGTTCAACCTGTTTGGAAATTCTGGATCCGTGGACAATATTGACGTCCCCACGTGGGCGGCCCCGAGCAGTAGTTACGGGGCGACTTCTAGCTTTGGGGCGACGTTGCGGCAGTCGGAACTCGGACTGGAAGTGTTCGGTCCAACGATTCGGGGAGCTAGAACCAGCGGACAGGTCCAGTTCGATTTCGGCGGCGGATTTCCTGCCGGCGCGCTCGATGGCGTGAATACGGGTATCGTGAGACTGCGGACGGCAAGCGTTCGCATGGATTGGCAGAACACCTCGATTGTGGCCGGGCAGGACAATCTCTTCATCTCTCCGAATTCGCCCACGTCTTTTGCGTCGCTCTTAACGCCAAGCTTCGGATACTCCGGGAACTTGTGGGCATGGACTCCGCAAATCCGACTCGAACACAGAATGGCCTTTCGTTCCGACCAGGACTTTATCGTGCAAGCAGGAATTCTCGACAACATTACAGGCGATCTCTCCAATGGGTCGCACCGCCAGCCGCAGGCGGGAGAAAGTACAGGCAGCCCAGCTTACGCTTTGCGAACGGGATGGATGGGCACGCTAAATGGAAACCCAGCCGGCATTGGAGTCAGCGGGTACTTCTCACCCCAACATTGGGGTCCGGGATGGAACGTAAATGGTTGGGCCATTGGGACGGATTGGCGGGTGCCGATCGCGCGACAAGTTGAACTTTCCGGCGAGATCTACCGTGGGCGAGCGGTGGGCGGAATCGGCGGAGGCATTGGGCAATCGGTAATCTTTGGCGGCACACCCGCGGATCCTTACTTTTTCTTTCGCCCCGTTAACTCCGTTGGGGGGTGGTCGCAGTTGAAATTCATCGCAACGGCGCGGCTGGAGTTCAACGGAGTTTTCGGCATGGACAATCCATTTGCTGCCGACCTGCATGCGTTTGGGTCGCCGATTGGGCCCTACGGGACGGTGCTCGCGGCCAATCGCAGCCAGATGGCGAACATTATTTTCCGGCCAAGGTCCGACTTGCTGCTCTCGGCGGAGTATCGGCACCTGCGCACGACCCAACTATTGGGATTCAACACTGCTGACCAGGTGAACCTCATGATGGGAGTGTTGTTCTAATGCAGACGCTGCAAAACAGACTTGCGGTTGCAGCGATGATGCTGGTTTCTGCACAGGTTTTCGCGCAGCAGGTCACGCTCTCCGGTCGAGTGAAGCTGGTGTCAGGCGAAAAAGAAGCGGAATCAGCGCACGCCGCAGGTGTTGTGGTCTGGTTGACACCGTTGGACTCGCAGGCGACCACGAAGCCGTTTCACACCGGGTCATTGAAATTGGTCCAACACAATAAGAGTTTTGAGCCGCACCTGTTGGTGGTGCCTGTCGGCGCGGTGGTTGAGTTTCCAAATCGAGATCCGTTCTTTCACAACGTCTTCTCGCTATTTGAAGGCAAGCGCTTCGACCTTGGACTGTACGAGGCCGGCAGCAGCCGATACGTGAGCTTCGATCGCCCCGGTGTTTCCTACATTTTCTGCAACATTCATGCCGAGATGAGCGCGGTGGTGATCGCTCTGGACACACCGTACTACTCGATTTCCAGCGCCAAGGGCGAAGTTGTAATCCCCGATGTGGCGGTCGGGAAATATTCCCTGCACCTCTGGTACGAGACCGCTTTGCCGGAAACTCTGAAGACACTGACGCGGGACATCAACGTCACCGAAGCGAGTTCCACGCTGGGCGTTTTGCAGGTTCCGGCCGAGCGACTCGCCAGTGCGCATAAAAACAAGTACGGAATGGATTATGAACCTCCATCCCCGAACAGCCCCGGGTACAACAATCCTTAGGGTTCTGACCCCTGTTTCGCTCGATTACTGACGAGAAATTTACATTCTTTAACCGGAACCGTGACAAATGCGGAGGGCCGGGCTCCTAGTCTGGTTCCATCGTGAACGGGTCTTGCTTCGGCTCGTTCCTGGTGGCAAAGGTCCCGGGACCTTCCAACTTAACGTGCTGCCCTCGAATGGGTTTTTACTTCGGGGTCTGACTGCGAGGCACATACGGCTTTTTAGTGGCAATACCGCGTTCCCCCAAATCTTCTCTCCTTTACCGTTTTGGCCAGCCCCGAGGCTGGCCCTTTTTGTGCCCTGACGTCGCACCGGGTATTCGTCGGTGTTTCTCCGATTCGTGATAGAAATATGAGTCCTTTTTTCTTTTATTTCCTTGCGAGGTCCACGTCCGAACTATGGCGATGACCAATGTCAGCAATAATTCTCCTGCAACGACAACTTCAACCAGTGATACCAATTATGGCCCGGCACTGAGCGTTTTAACTACGCTGTTTTTCATCTGGGGATCGCTTACATCGCTGAATGACGTGCTGATTCCGTTCGCTCAGAATGTCTTCAATTTGAGTCTTGATGAAAGCGCGTTGATCCAGACCGCTTTTTTCTTCGCCTACTTCATCTTTTCGTTTCCGTCAGCCAAGATCATCGATTGGATTGGATACAAGCGCGCCATTATTGTGGGCCTGAGTACGATGGTTGCGGCCTGCCTATTGGTATATCCCGCCGCAAAGATCCCATCTTTCCCGTTCTTTCTCGCGGCTGTCTTGGTCCTGGCGACCGGCATCACGGTGTTGCAAGTTGCAGCGAATCCGTATGTTGCCGTGTTGGGACGACCGCAAACCGCATCGAGCCGTTTGAATTTGACGCAGGCATTCAACTCGCTGGGCACAACCGTCTTCCCTTGGATCGGAGCAAAGCTCATCCTGCGGGAATCAGTCAGCGCGGCGGCACAAAGCGCATCTCAAGACGCAATCGTCAAACTCTACGTTTACTTTTTCGCCATTCTGCTCGTTCTGCTTGCGGTGCTCTTTGCGGTATTCAAGCTTCCGAAAATGGAGGCGGCCGAGCGCCAGATCGGGCAAAAAGTTGGCGACTCGGTATGGAAACACCCAAATTTGATTTTTGGCGCCATTGGCATTTTCGTATACGTAGGTGCGGAAGTCGCAATCGGAAGCTGGGTTTCCAATTATCTGGCGCTTAGCAACATCGGACACTTTGCCGGCAACATTGCCGATCCCGCTGCCCGCTATATCGCTGCCAAAGCTTTAGCGGCGAAATACCTCTCCCTTTATTGGGGAGGCGCTATGGTTGGCCGTTTCATAGGGTCGGCCATCCTACAAAAGGTGAAAACTTCGCGAGTATTGGCATTTTGCGCCACTATGGCCGCACTCCTCGTGACAGTTTCCGTCTTGAGCAACGGCCATTTGGCGATGTGGTCGATCCTCTCGGTTGGATTGTTCAATTCGATCATGTTCCCTTGCATCTTTACCAGTGGCATCACGGAGCTTGGACAACTGACTGGAGATGGATCGGGAGTCTTGAACACGGCGATCGTGGGAGGCGCGATTATCCCGTGGATCGTGGGCAAGATCGCTGAGCACATCAATCACACCTCCTATCCATCCATGATTCAGGGCAAACTCAGCTGGGGGCAAGGGATCCACTACGCGCTCATCATCGATACATTCTGCTACCTCTACATTCTGTTCTACGCTCTGAGCGGATCGAAGCCGAATAGTGAGCGCTATGGAGCGGCTGGGGTGCGCTCGTAAGTGAGCGAACATCTTTACGTCGGGGTCGACGTGGGCGGCACCAAGATTGCCGCCGGACTGGTGGACGCCGAGGGACGAATTCAGTCCCAGGTCCGCGTTCCGATGGTCTCGCATTCGTCCGCAGAAGCTGGCCTGAATGCGGTGTTAGGTGCCATCGCCCAGGTTACTGCCGGTTCCCAGGGCATAGCAGGCATTGGAATCTGTTCTCCGGGGCCGCTGGATCCTTTTGCCGGAGTAGTCCTCAACCCTCCAAATCTCCCCTGCTGGCGTAACTTCCCTTTGGCGGAGTCCGTTCAGAAGGTCTATCCCGTACCCGTGAAAGTCGACAACGATGCGAATGCAGCCGCGCTGGCCGAAGCACGATGGGGAGCGGCTCGCGGGTATAAGAACGTTTTCTACGCGACCATTGGCACGGGAATTGGCACCGGAATTGTGTTCGGCGGAAAGATCTTTCATGGCCGCACAGGCGCAGCCGGAGAAGGAGGACACAACAGTGTCGATTATCGCGGGCCCATTTGCGGATGCGGTAAGCCAGGATGCATCGAAACATTGGCTTCTGGAAACGCCATCGCACGACGGGCACGAGAGCGCGTTGCGGCAGGCACATCATCGTCGATGTTGGAACTCGCCGGCGGGAACGTAGAGGCCATTCGCGGCGAGACTGTTGGCAAGGCATTCCTGGCTGGCGATCGGTTTGCAAAGGAGCTGATCCTGGAAACGATTGAGATGCTGGCAGTCTGGCTAGCCAACATGATCGACTTGCTCGACCCCGAGGTGATTGTCATCGGCGGCGGAGCGGCGACCCTGTATCAGCCCTTTTATGATGTTTTGCGAGAGCGGATCCCGCGTCTGACGGTAAATCCCCGTTCCAGCGAGGTCCCCGTGTTTCCCGCACATTACGGCGCCGACGCGGGAATTGCCGGGGGCGCCGCGTTGTGCACGTGATCAGCAGAGTGAAACATCGACCACGGCTATTGCCCCGCCAACGTCGACAAAAGCATCAAACCGCCAAGCACGCTAAGATCGCCAAGAAAACTGACCTATGCGTTCCTCAGCGTACTCTGCGATCTTTGCGGTTGAACGGTGTTAAAGGACAACTCGTATGCGAGTACCGGCCAAGAGCAAACAACCGAAATCGACGCGTCCGCAGATGGCGGGCTATGGTCTGCCGAAAAGCAAGAAGGGCCTGCTACCGTGGCAATGGGCAGAGGACCGGCTGAAAAAGAGCAAGCAGTACTGGATCGCAACCACGCGGCCGGACGGGCGCCCGCACGTGATGGTGGTTTGGGCATTGTGGATGGACGGGGTTCTCTATTTCAGCACGGGCAGAGAATCGCGCAAGGCGAAGAACCTTGCGGCGAATCCAAACTGCACGATGTGCAGTGAAAATTCTGCAGAGGCTGTCATCCTGGAAGGAATAGTGGAAACCGAGCGCGACGTGGATCGCATTCGCGAGTTCGTGAAGCTGTACGAGAAGAAGTACAAGTTTCCTCTCGGCGAAATGGGAGCGAACATGATCGCGCTCAAGGACCCGGTGTTCTACTTGCGACCCAAGGTCGCGTTTGGCTTCTGGGAGAAGAAGTTCGCGCCTACGGCAACGCGTTGGCTGTTCGGCTAGAACCCTTCACCACTAAGGACACGGAGTCACACCAAGGGGGAACATTAACCGCGAGAACGGTAAAGTGGCAAAGACAAGAAACAAGAATTAACCGCCGAGTACGCCGAGATCGCAGAGAAAACAATCAAAAGATTTCTCGGCGTACTCTGCGATCTCTGCGGTTCAATGTTTTGCCTTAGTCTTTCAAGGAGGATGTAGTGAATTTATGAGCAAGAACTTTCGCGTATTTGCGACCTGCGATATTGGGCCTGCACTGGATGTGCTACGAAAGCGCGGATATGAGCTTGAGGTCTATCCCGACCCGAAGGCGCCGCCGAAAGCGCTCATCCTGGAGAAAGTCAGGTCCGGCATTGACGGGCTGATCACGACATTGCGGGATCAGATCGATGCCGAGGTCTTCGAGGCTGGGAAAGGTACGCTAAAGGCCGTTGCTCAGCTGGCAGTCGGGTTCGACAACATCAACCGCGCGGACGCGAACCGCTATAAAGTTCCGTTCACGAATACAGCCGATGTCCTGACTGAAGCCACTGCGGAATTTGCTTTCTTCATCATGGGAGCTCTGGCTCGGCGGTTATGGCCGGCCGAGCACCTGACCCGCGAGAACAAGTGGGGATTCTGGCATCCATATCTTCCCTTCCTCGGCGATGAGGTCACCGGAAAGACGATAGCAATCATCGGTACTGGACGCATCGGGCTGGCGATGATCAAGAAGTGCGCTGGATTCGACATGAACATCCTGTGCTACGACCCGGCGTATCAGAACCATGAGTTCATCAAGAGCATTCAGGAGACGATGGACCTGCGCCACGCGCGCGGCATTCAGAAAGAGAAGACCTGGATCAAGTATGTGCCGTTTGAAGAGGCGTTGCACGAGGCTGATTTCGTCAGCGTTCACGTGCCGTTGATTCGGGAAGGCGAAAGTGCGACGCCAACGTTTCACTTGTTTAATGAGCGCACGCTGCGGATGATGAAACCAACTGCGTTCCTGGTGAACACTTCGCGAGGGCCGGTGGTAGACGAAGGCGCACTCGCGCGGGCGTTAAAAGAAAACAGGATCGCAGGAGCGGCGCTGGATGTTTATGAGAAGGAACCGCTGCCCGCGGATTCGCCTCTTCGGGATCCGGTGATCGAAGACCGCTGCCGTTTGCTGCCGCACTTTGCCAGCGCGGGGAAGATCACGCGGTTATCGTCCGATCCGGACAAAGGCATGGCGGGACGCTGCGTGCAAGGGTTGATCGACGTGCTGGAAGGCAACTACGGCGGGGACGTGAAGAAGATGCCGTATGTGGTAAATAAAGAGGCGTTCTCATAGGGAGGAAACGTATATCTCAAATGCCTCTACGCCAGACTTGACGGACGAAACGGGGGTAAGGTGAGCCGCAGCCGATACAAAACATGCCGTCGCAACGGATGTCCCGGCGGAAGTTGCGGATGATCGAAGTCGTCAACCGAGTCGTGTGACATACCAAGGTTCTCCATGACACGGCGAGAACGAACATTGGCCGGCACAGTGAAGCTGACGAGTTCCTCGAGCTCAAACACGTCGCGGGCATACTTCAATAGCGCCAGAGCACCCTCGGTTGCCAAGCCCTGCCCCCACGCGTTTGGCGACAGACGCCAGCCGATTTCAACGCACGGGGTGAAATGCGCCCGGAATGACGGAACATTCAACCCTACGAATCCAATGAAAACATTGCTCGACCTAAGTTCCGCCGCATACAAACCGAAGCCATGCTTGCGGAAGTGAGCTTCAACCTTGGACACCAGTGCGTCACTTTGAGAACGTGTGAGGAGAGCAGGGAAGAACTCCATCACCTTCGGATCGGCGTTGATTCGGGCGAATAGCTCCTTGTCTGCCTCCTTCCACCGACGAAGGATCAGGCGAGGCGTTTCTATGGCTGCCGCTCCGTGTACGCGATCATGCACAATCTTGCGGTTACCTGTGTTGCTCGGAGGAATATTTCTTCACCTGTTTGGTTCGTGAATTGAAAACCTCGAAGCTGCCGTCTGGGTGCGCGGTCAGCAAAAGGTAGTGGCCGGCGTCAGGTCCTTGCGGATTGGCGATGAACTCCGCGGGTACGTTGTGGGTACTTCCCCCTTCCTCCGAATAGTGCAATTGCCAGAGGTTCTCCAAACGCGGAGACTTCTCAATCACCTCCCATGGACCTGGAGATCCGCCCTTCTTCGCGCCATTATCCATGATCGCTACTCGCGGTGCGATGCCATCGACCAGCTGCGCGCTACCGCTTTGCTGCCAGCCATGGTGCGAGACGATGTAGATATCGACTTTGCCGAGCTTGTTTATCGGACACATGAGGTCCCACTCTTTATCCTTCGTAAGGTCGCCGAGATCGAGGATGCGGAGCTTGCCAAAAGTCGCCAGAAAACCAAGGGAGCGTAAATTCTCGGTCGTGTCGGCGGGGGATTGTTCTGCCCCCTTGCACGCCGGATTTTCTCCGCCCGTGCCAGGCAGGGGCTTGGATATCAGGTTGCCGTCACCGCTGACGACAACAGCATCCATTCCCTTGATGGGGAGTCTGTCTCCAGACTGGGCAACGATGTGCTTGTACTTGCCGCTCTGAAAGAGCTTTTGGTAGGCCTGCCAGACTTGCAGGGTGGGCTGATCCGTGGTCTCGCGGTTTTCGCCGTGATCGATGAATGTGCCGATCGGAATGCGATCGGCCAATTGTGGCACTCCGCCGACGTGGTCCATGTGGAAATGGGTAATCAGGACGTAGTCGATCTTGCTGAGGCCGGCATCCTTAGCTGCGGCGACGATGCGATTGGCGTCGCGCCCGTTGAACCCCGGCCATCCTGTATCCACCAAGAGCGATTGGCCCGCAGGCGTCACGAACAAAGTTGCCTGACCGCCTTCTACATCAACGAAGTAGACCCTTAGAGAGGTTGATGGCGCGCCGGCGGCCAAAGACGAAGATGGAAAAAGAAAAAACAAAAAGGTAGCGATCCACAGCAACCCACGATTCATTCGCGTCCTCCATACCCGAATGTGCCATTACGAGATGATCAAGCCGATGCGGTGGGAACGTCAAATTTGCAGCAACTTACCTCCCGAGCTCCGTACAACTGAGTTCCCGCCACAAACCATCCAAAGCTATTCAATCCAGGAGAAATGTGCGACATAGAAGCTGGCCGCGCTGCTCCGCGATTGTGCAGACAGGGTGTCTCGCGTCCACTCACGTACGCTGAATGTAAGTGAGAAGGCGAAGCTGTGCCCAGGAGCACGATTACCTTGAGCCCCACGAACAAGAACCCGGTTCGAATCGTTGAACGCCCGCCCGAGGCGGTGCCGGCGAACGGGCACCCGACTCTGGAAAGCGGCGTTTCTGAATCCCGACGTGTTCAATGGATGCGTTTGCTGTGGAGCGAACGGCACTTTCTCAAGAAGGTCACTTTTTATGGCTTGGCGTTGGCTGTCCTGGTAGCGTTCGTGCTCCCGGTGCGTTACGAATCCAGAACCAGATTAATGCCACCGGATCAGCAATCGGGATCGGGACTTGCCATGATTGCCGCGCTTGCTGGGCGCGGAGGTGGATCAGGCGCCGGAGGAATGAGTTCAGCCCTCGGTGGAAGCCTGGGAGGTGTCGCGGGAGACCTGCTGGGCCTCAAGAGTTCCGGCGCGTTGTTCGTCGACATGTTGCAGGGGGCGACCGTGCAGGACCAGATCATCGGCAAATTCGACCTGCGTCGTGTGTACTGGGACAAGTACTGGGACGATGCGCGCAAAGACTTGGCGAAACGTACGGACATTAAGGAAGACCGTAAGAGTGGCGTCATTACGATTGGCGTTACCGATCATGATCCTCGGCGCGCTCAGCAGTTGGCGCAAGCGTATGTGGATGCGCTAAATGGGTTGGTGTCGCAGGTCTCGACTTCCTCGGCGCGAAGGGAGCGCATTTTTCTTGAGAGCCGCCTCAAAGCGGTGAAGCAGAACCTGGACGCGGCTTCGCAGGAGTTCAGCCAGTTCGCCAGCAAAAGCGGCACGCTGAATGTTCCCGATCAAGCTAGGGCTATGGTCGAGAGCGAAGCGACTTTGGAGGGCCAACTGGTTGCGGCACAGTCCGAGTTGGAGGGGTTGCGGCAAATCTATACCAACAGCAACGTGCGAGTAAAAACCCTCGAGGCCCGCATTGCGTCGTTGAAGCACCAGGTGGAGGAAATGAGCGGCAACCGTGCCGACCTGAATTCTGATCAGTCCGAGATCCCGGGTGACTTCCCATCAATTCGCAAACTCCCGCTCGTTGGCGTGAAATGGGCGAATCTCTACCGCGAAAACAAGATCCAGGAAACCGTCTACGAACTCCTGACCCAGGAAAACGAGCTAGCCAAGATTCAAGAAGCCAAGGAAATTCCCAGCGTCAATGTTTTGGATCCGCCGATGCTGCCCGAGAGGAAGTCGTTTCCTCCGCGCACCGTGATCACGATTGCTGGAACCCTGCTGGCTTTTATGCTCGGCTGCGTATTCGTCATTGGCTCAGCGGCGTGGCGCAAGAGTGAATCGGCGGAGAAGCAATTTGTGAGCGAGGTGTGGGAGCAATTGGCGGCGCGGGGTTCGACTTCGAGCGGAATTCTTCACACCCTCTTAGCGAAGATGCACGGCCGCAACGGTTCCAACGGGCGCGCCGCATAATCTTACAGCTTTCATCTTGCAATCTTTTTCTATAAACCGAACATGGCAGACTGAATCCGTCGCCCTGGCCTTTGCTGTTGTAGCTGCCGGGCTCGTGGCATCGGTATTCTATACGCCACTGGTAGTGGTTGCAGTTCTTTTCGTCCCCGCATCCGTCTACTTCATTACGCGACCTTATGAGCTGTTGCTGTTGATGGTCTTTTTCATTCCCTTCAATTTCGTCTTCAAAATCGGCCCTTTGCCGTTCGCGTTCGAAGTGGTGAAGGCGCTCGCTTGGATTCCGTTTCTTGTTACGCGCCGGGACCGCCCACCATTCGTCAGCAGCCGATTCAATCTTGCGTTCGCCGTGATTGCAGGCGTGATTGTGTTGTCGCTAGCGCGGGCGCACGACCTGCCATTCACGCTCAAGGAGTGCGTTCGAATAGGTTCCAACGTCGGGCTCGTATATCTGTGTATCAATTTGGTGCGCACAAAAGAGCAGGCGATGCAGATCCTGAGAGCGTTGGCGATTTCCACATTCGTCGTCGCACTCTACGGCTTCTATCAATGGATGATTCAGGACTACGGCGCTTTGTTCTGGATTGTGAACCCGCGTCTCGATACCAGCTTGGCCCATTATCGCGACTACTTCTGGGAATGGCGTCATCGCATCATTTCCGTTCTCACCTCTGAAATGGAACTGGGCCACTACTTCAATATGTGCTTGCCAATCGGAGCCCTGCTATGGATCACGGAGGGCCGGCGCTCGATCGACTCTAAGTGGTTATGGATCACCCTCGCCACGTTCTCTGGACTGATTCTCACGTTCACTTTCGGTGCCTGGCTTGCGCTCGCCTGCACCTGTGTGCTGGCGATCCTGAAGTTTGGTGGAGAGAAGAAGTGGAAGGTGTTGTTCTGGAGTGCTGCGGCATTCGCCGTAGTCGCAACCTTTCTCGCGCTGGGTCCTTTGAGCCCGGTAATCGAAGACAAGGCGAGCGGTACCGCAATCGGAAGTCTTGCCTGGGACGCGGCAACTCGACTCTACGGGTGGAAGCTGGCGTTACAGGCTTGGTGGTCGCATCCACTGATCGGCGTGGGCATCGGCAATTTCGAATACTTTTCCGCCGACTACGACTTCGTCTTGGGAGCGCAATCGCAGGGGAGTTCGCCGCACGAAACCTTTCTGTATCTGCTCGCCAATTACGGGCTGATAGGCACTGGCGCCGTGGTGGCTGTCATGGCTGGGAGCATTCGCTCCAGCATTAGAGTCATCCGCGAACATGCGGGCTTTGCACTTCTGGCAGGCGCGCTCGCATTTTCCATCGCAGTGAACTTCATCGGGTGGTTCTCCGATGACTCAACCTATCTTGGTCCACACACAAGTTACTTGTTGTGGCTGATGATCGGCCTGACTGAGGTCCTCCGCCGATTGGCATCGCAGGAGCAGACTGCATGAACGCCGAGAAGAAGATTGGCGTGGTGACGATCACTTACAACAGCGGCCGTGTTATCCACGATTTTATGCACAGCCTGCTGGCTCAAACTCACCGCAATTTCATCCTGTATGCCGTAGACAACGCATCGTCGGACGATACGGTTCGGCAGATTGCGGCTTATGCGGATAGCCGGGTCCGATTGATTGTCAATGACGACAACCGAGGATTTGCGGGAGCCAACAACCAAGGCATCGGCGAAGCCCTAGCCGATGGTTGCGAACTCGTGTTGATGATGAACAACGACACCGAATTCGAGCCGGAACTCCTCGACAAACTGGCTGCGGGCCTCGCCGAATATCAATGTGACATGATCACTCCGAAAATTCTTTTCCATCATGATCAGCGACTCATTTGGAGCGCCGGCGGCGGCTTGCATCCTCGCCGAGGGTTTTCTGGATTTCACCACGGTTATGCCGAGCGTGATCGCGGGCAGTATGACACTCCACGCCTGGTGGACCACGCTCCCGGCTGCTGCGTGCTGATCCGAAAGGAAGTCTTCGACCGAATCGGAATGATGGACAACCACTATTTCACTTATGTGGAGGACACCGACTTCAGCTACCGGGCGATGCGAGCTGGATTGAAGCTGGTGTATCTGCCCTCCGCGACCTTGCTGCACAAGGCGCACAGCCTGACTGGGGGGCTGTTTTCCGATTTCATGATGCGCTACACCACGCGCAATCGCATCTACTTCATGCTGAAACATTTCGGTCCGTGGCGAGGCCTGTACTACGTTCCCGCATACCAGGCCCATTTGCTTCTGCAGTTGTTATTCCGTAAGGTGAAGCCCTCCATGTTCTGGCTGCGCGAGAAAGCCTTCTTTGAGGGGTTGCGGCTGTGGCGCGAATCGCTCGCGGACTAGTTCCTTCTTTTTGAAATTCTCGATGTCTACTGCTCCCAGCCTCACCCGAACCGTCGTCAAGAATGCGTCCGCCAATCTTGTGCGGTTAGCTGGAGCGGGTGTGGTTGCACTCCTGCTGCCGCCCTTCCTGGTCCGCGAACTCTCCAAAGAAGCATATGGCGCATGGTCGCTGCTGCTGCAATTGACGTTGTACGTCGGCTATCTGGACTTTGGCATTCAGACAGCGGTGTCCCGATTTGTTGCTCATGCCGACGAGTTGGGCGACAGCCGACAGAGAGATGGCGTTGTTAGTACCGCATTCGTAATGCTGTCGGCCGCCGCACTGCTTGGTTGCGGCGTTGTGATTGTGCTTGCGTGGCAACTGCCCAATCTGTTCCGGCAGATGCCGGTTGCACTGTATCAGCCTGCGCAGATCGCGTTGCTGTTCATGGGGATCTCGTTTGCGCTGGGACTCCCGGTCTCGGTGATCCACGCACTCTTTATCGGCTTACAACGCAACGAGATTCCCGCCGCGGTTGCGATCGCCAACAAGATTGCTATGGCGGGGCTCGTGACCGGAGTGGTGCTGAAGCACTGGGGGCTAGCGGCGATGGGCGCAAGCGTGGCGCTCGCGAACGTCTTCTCCTATTTAGGCGCATTCGTCGCATGGCGAGCATGGGCGGGCAGAATCCGGCTTCATCTCACGAGAGTGTCGCGCGCCTACGCGCGCCAGATTGGCGGCTACTCCGTGTCGGTTGTCGTCTGGATGGTCGCGATGCTGATGATCAGTGGACTCGACCTGAGCATTGTCGGAATTTTTGATTACAAGATGACGGCGTATTACGCGATCGCGGCAACCCTCACGAACTTTGTCGCGCAGGCGCAGGGAGCAATTTTTTCCGCTCTGCTGCCTGCGTCGGCGGTTTTGGGAGCGCGTGGGGATGGAGAGCGACTGGGCGTCATGCTGGTCTCGTCAACTCGATACGGGATGCTGATTCTCATGGCGATGGCTCTCCCGTTGGTGCTGGGAGGGCACTGGATCGTGCGTTTGTGGGCGGGGGCCGACTATGCGCAACATGCGACCCTGATCCTTCAAGTCCTGGTGATCGCAAACGTAATTCGGTTATGCGCCCTGCCTTATTCCACACTGCTTCTGGGAACGGGACAACAAAGTAAGGTAATCGCTTCTCCCCTTGCCGAGGGAGTTACCAATCTGATTGCGAGCATCGTCGGGGCGTATTTCTTCGGCGCCATTGGGGTTGCGCTGGGAACATTACTCGGCGCATTCGTAAGTGTAGGGTTGCACTTGTTCTACAACATTCCGCGGACGGCGCTCATCGTTATCGATCGCATGCGACT
>Ga0070714_100001385_pt1 | contig 17558 bp, 17 predicted proteins | sample LARL83metaG_FD_65450 | JGI IMG/M metagenome (GOLD analysis project Ga0070714, IMG submission 65450) | Corn, switchgrass and miscanthus rhizosphere microbial communities from Kellogg Biological Station, Michigan, USA - LAR L8-3 metaG | ecosystem: Host-associated > Plants > Roots > Rhizosphere ... | reverse complement strand
CGGCACGGGGTGACCCGAGCCCGTTGGCGCCATCGGCATGTTCGGGTACGGGTTAGTGCGGCTCGAAGCGGGACACGAACTCGGCCTGGGCGGTGGTCTCGACGGCGCGCGGACGGTAGTTCTCGCGGACGTATGCGACCGCGCCTTGGGGAGGGACTCCGTCGAGGATCGCGATGCAGGCCAGGGCCGTGCCGGTACGGCCGTTCCCGCCCAGGCAGGCGACCTCGACGCGCTCGGTCGCCGCCCGGGTCCATGCCTCTCGTAGCGCCGCCGCCATCTCGGCCGGGTCCGCCGGCAGGCCGAAGTCCGGCCAGTGCACCCAGCGGGATTCCCACGCGACGGCAGGGGCCCGGTCGTCTAGCAGGTATACGCCGAACGCGGGATCCGGTCCCTCGGGCATGGGACGCAGGACGCCTCGGCCACGAATCAGACGCTCGGACGGCAGGCGCAATATGCCCACAGTCGCGACATCCCAGAGCTCGGTCATAACAGCGAGGCTAGTCTGTCGGGGCAGCCAGTTTCGGTCGGCTGCTACGCCACGACAGGGCGCGGTTCAGTTGCGCACCTTCCGCCTGGGCTCTTGCGACAATCTCGTCCGTCGGATCGCCTGTCGCGACCGCGAATCACGCATCCTGACACGCTCTAGTGGGCTCAAATACGCAATTGACACGCTGGGGCCGGGTAGAGGGCTGGGCGGGGCGGGCGGTGGGCTGAGCGGACGGTGGGCTGAGCGGGCGCTGGGCGGGGCGGGCGGTGGGCTGGGCTGGCGGGGTCGGGCGGAGGGCTGGCGGGCGACTATAGGCGGGGCGGCTAGAGGCGGGGGTCGACGGGCTCGGACTCTAGGGCCAGGGATGGCGAAGACACATTCGTGCACGCGCCACAGCGGCTCACCGCGGGCCACGCGGTCCAGCGCCTCGAGGCCGAGGGAGTATTCGCGCAGTGCGAGCGACCGCTTGTGGCCGAGCGCGCGGTTGCGCAGGCGGCGGAGGTTCTCGGGCTCCAGGTAGTCGGGGCCGTAGATGATGCGCAGGTACTCGCGGCCGCGGACCTTCAGGCCCGGCTGGGCGATGCCGTTCGCGAGGCGGACGAGGCCGTCGGCCGGCTTGACCACCATGCCCTCTCCCCCGGCTCCGGTCAGCTCCTCCCACCACGCGGCACCGGCCGCGACTGAGGATGGATCACCGGTATCGACCACGATCCTGCGGGTCGAGGCGATAAGCGGCGGGTCGAGCGCCGCGAGACGGTCGGCCAACTCGAGGTGCCAGAGGTGCGGGCGCTCGTGATATACCGCGCCTTCGGTCGCCAGGAGCTGGAAGGGGGCGACGCGCACGCCATCCAGGCCGGACGTCTGCCAGCAGTAGCGCAGGTACGCCTGGGTGAACGCGTCCGCGTTGGCCGACCGGGCACGGGTACGGTCGAGCAGATCCTGAAGGGGTAGACTACGGTCGACGGCCGCAGTCAGTGAAAGCTCGGCGACGGGTAGCGACGCCCTGGCCGCGGCGCCGACCGCGGCGTACTGGTCGCGCAGCAGCGGACCGGCTTTGACGTTCCACGGCAGCAGCTCACAGTCGAACAGCAGCCACGACGTGGTCAGTTCGTCGAACAGGCCGGCCTTCTCGGCACAAGCCCGAACCCGCGCCACAAGCGCATCGGTGAGCGCAGAACCGAAAAACGAACGGCCGGTCCGCGTCCACAGCGCGCCGGCGTCGGTACGCGGGACGAGCAGCACGGCACGCGACCCCATGTGCTTCTCCTCGCACACCACGGACGCGACACCGTCCGCGGCATACGCGGAGAACGCGGCCGAAGGATGCTCCAGCAGATCCCCGTCCGGCGCCGTCGCCACCGGCGCCATTGTCGGCGGCAGGTACATGAGCAGCCGCGGGTCGATGGCGAACCGGCTCATCACCTCGAGCGCCGCCGCGGCGTGCCCCTCGCGAACGCCGACCCGCGACAGGTACCCGGTCTCGATCACCCGCGATCCGTTGACGTCGCCGATGTCCAGGACCCCTGGGTCACGCGCAACCGTGGCAGCCACCGGAAAAGGCCTGGCCGGCGTGTAGTGAACGGCGTCCGCGGCCACTGAAACCACCGCTCGTTCGGGATAATTAAGAGCGCTGAGACGGCCACCGAAGACACAGCCGGTATCCAGGCACAGGGTGTTGTTGAGCCACTCGGTCGCCGGCACGGGCGTGTGGCCGTAGAGCACCATGGCCTCGCCGCGATACTCCTGTGCCCACGGGTAGCGGACCGGCAGGCCGTACTCGTCGGTCTCTCCCGTCGTCTGCCCGTACAGGCAGAACTCGCGCACCCGGCCGGACGTGCGCCCGTGGTAGCGCTCGACCAGGCCGGCGTGCGAGACCACCAGCCGGCCGCCGTCCAGCACGTAATGGCTGATCAGGCCGTCGATGAACCGCTCGACGGCATCCCGGAACTCGGGCGGCTCGGCCCCGAGCTGCTCCAGCGACTCGGCTAGGCCGTGGTCCACCTTCACGTTCCGCCCGCGCAGCGCGCGCAGCAGTTTGGCCTCGTGGTTGCCCATCACGCAGAGCGCCGTCCCGGCCACGACCATGCCCATGACCAGCCGCAGCACGCCGGGCGTGTCCGGACCGCGGTCGACGAGGTCGCCGAGGAAGATCGCCCGCCGGCCGTCCGGGTGGCGGGCAGCGACAGCCTGGCCGGCCGCGTCGCGCGTCAGCTCGTAGCCGAGCTTTCCGAGCAGCGCCTCGAGCTCGGCACGGCAGCCGTGCACGTCGCCGATCACGTCGAACGGGCCCGTCTCGTGCCGCAGGTCGTTGAACAACCGGGTCCTGGTCACCGTCGCGGCGTCGATCTCCGCCTCGCCGCGCAGCACGTGCACGTAGCGGAAGCCTTCGCGCTGGAGGCCCTTGAGGCCGCGCTTGAGCTGGTCCCGCTGGCGGCGCACCACGGCGGCGCCGAAGTCGCGATCGGGCCGCGTCGCGTTCCGCGCCACGCACACGCCGTCCGGCACGTCGAGCACGATGGCCACCGGCAGCACGTCGTGCTCGCGCGCCAGCGCCACCAGCGAGCGGCGCGCCTCGGTCTGCACGTTCGTCGCGTCGACCACGGTCAGCCGGCCGGCCGCCAGCCGCTTGCCGGTGATGTAGTGCAGCACGTCGAAGGCCGCGGGCGTGGCCGACTGGTCGTTCTCGTCGTCCGCCACCAGCCCGCGGCAGAAGTCCGAAGAAATCACTTCCGTTGGGCGGAAATGCTTTGCGGCGAAGGTGGACTTACCGGATCCGGACGCGCCCACGAGCACCAGCAAGCAGAGGTCTGGAACGTTCACTTGGTAAACACCGCCAGCTGCGTCGGCGGCCCGACCTCGTCGTCTACCTCACCAACGGCGCGGAACGCCGCCTTGTACCCGTAATCGGCGGCGACTCGCGCGGCCCATGCCGCGAACTCGGCGCGGGTCCACTCGAACCGGTGGTCGCGGTGCCGTGGCTGCCCGGGTAGCAGCGTCTCGTAGCGCACGTTGTACTCGGCGTTCGGCGTCGTCACGATGACGCTGCCGGGCTTCGCGAAGCCGAACACGGCGCGCTCCAGCGAGGGCAGCCGCTCCGGGTCGACGTGCTCGATGACCTCCATCAGCACGACGGCGTCCAGCCCGGCCAGCCGGTCGTCCCGGTACGTCAGCGCCGACTGGAAGATCTTCAGCCGCTCGCGTTGCCGGTCCGGCATCCGCTCCAGCCGCAGCCGGCGCGCCGCCAGTGCCAGCGCCCGTGCCGACACGTCGGTCGCGATGACCAGGTCGATGCCCCGCTCGGCCATCAGGTCCCTGGTCAGCGCACCCGCCCCGCAGCCGAAGTCGCCCACCGTCCGCGCCCCGGTCTCCCGCAGCACCGCCAGGATCGCCTCGCGCCGCCTGGCCGCCAGCGGCGTGCGGGCCTGTTCGTCCTCGGCTTCGGCTTCGGCTTCGACCGCGTTGTCAAGTTCCGCTGGCTCCGTGTCGTCGGTCTCCGCGAGCCTGGCCAGCGCGGAGTCGGTCAGCTCGCGCTGGTGGGCCAGGTACCGCCGGCTGATCAGCTGCTTCTCCGGGTGACCGGCAAGCCAGCCGCCGCCGGCCCGCATCAGCTTGTCCACCTCGTCCGCGGACACCCAGTAGTGCTTCACGTCATCCAGCGCCGGCAGCAGCACGTACAGGTGGTTCAGCGCGTCTTTGAGCGTGAGCGTGCCTGCCAGCGTCAGGTCCAGGTACGGCGAGTAGCCCCACTCGGCCGGCTCCAGCGGGATGGGAGTGGCGGTGACGGTCCAGCCCAGCGGCTCGAAGATCTTGATCGCGAGCTCGGCTCCGCCCCGGCAACGCAGTGCCGGCACGCGGATCTCCAGTGGGATTTTCGCCGCGGCTAGCTCCGGCTTCGCGTCGCACCGCCCGGTCAGCGCGGTCCGGAACGCCTCCTTGAGCGCCACGGCGAGCATGCTCGACGCCGCGTAAGGACGGTCGTTCACGTACTGGATTAGTTCGTTGTGCTTGCCGCGCACCAGCGCGATCGGGTCGACCTCAAGCAGGAGTGCCGCCGTGCACCGCGCGTCGCCTGCCTCCGGGTAGAACACGTGCGCGGTTCCCGAGGCCGTCGTCGCCGTCCACGGCCGATCAGGGTGTTTGTGCAGCAGGAACCCCAGGTCAGTGGCGGGTTCATGGGTCGAGGTGATCGTCAGGAGCACAGGCTCGACCTTAGCTAAACGTGCTCGGTCGCGAGGCGGGCGCTGAAACCGAGCAGGGCGGCGCCAGTCGTGGCGTCGAGGGTGCGGCGGACGTTTCGGCGGGCCAGCACGCTCCGCAGCGCGTGCAGGCCGGCCACCACGACGACCAGCCAGGCCAGGCCGAGGATCGAGAACGTGGAGCCGATGACCAGTACCCAGCCGAAACCAGCGCCCGAGGGCAGGAACTGCGGGAGGACCGCGAGGAAGAACACCAAGACCTTCGGGTTCGTGATGTTGGAGACGAAGCCCTGGCGCCAGCCGGCCAGCGCGGCTGCGTGGTCTGGTCGGTGGTCGTCATCGAGCGGCGCGTACTCGCCGCGGACTGCCGACCGGACGGTCTGGACGCCCAGGTAGGCGAGATAACAGACGCCGGCCCACTTGATCGCCTGGAACACCGGCTCGGCCCGCGTGATGATCGCGGAGAGCCCGGTGGCGGCGGCCATCCCTTGCAGCAGGTTGGAGCTGGCGACGCCGAAGGCGGTCCAGCCGCCGCGGTGCTTGCCGCCCACCAGGGTGTTCTTCGTCACGACGGCGAAGTCCGGTCCGGGGATGAGGATGACCACGATGGCGAAGACGAGGAACTCGCCGTACCTGGACAAGGACATACAACGCAAATTATCCCAGTGGCGGTTGTGCGTACATTTGTTTTTATGCGCTGGGTGCTGCATGTGGACCTCGACCAGTTCATCGCCGCTGTAGAGGTGCTCCGCCACCCTGAGCTGCGGGGAAAGCCCGTGGTGGTCGGCGGGGACGGCGATCCGACCAAGCGCGGCGTGGTGGCGACCGCGTCATACGAGGCGCGCGAGCATGGCGTGCACTCGGGGCTGCCGCTGCGGACGGCTTTGAAACGGCTGCCTTCGGCGGTCTTCCTGCCGGTGGACTTCGCGGCCTACGAGGAGGCGTCCGAGGTCGTGATGAACGTGCTGCGCTCGTCCGGCTCGGTGGTCGAGGTGCTGGGCTGGGACGAGGCGTTCGTCGGGGTTGCGTCGGGCGACCCGGAGGCATTCGCCCGGTCGCTGCAAGCGCGGGTGCTCGCCGAGACGCGGCTTTACTGCTCGGTGGGGATCGGCGAGAACAAGCTCCAGGCGAAGATCGCGACCGGGTTCGGCAAGCCGGCCGGGGTGTTCCGGCTGACGTCGGATAACTGGTTTCTTGTCCTCGGGGGGCTGCCGACCTCCGCCTTGTGGGGCATTGGCGCGAAGACCGCGAAGAAGCTGGCCGGGCTGGGGGTCATGACCGTCTCGGATCTGGCGACCGCCTCGCCGTCCTCGCTGGCCGCGTCGTTCGGGCCGACGACCGGGCCATGGCTGGTGCTGCTGGGGCGCGGCATCGGCGACCGCGACGTGACCGACGAGCCGTACGTGGCGCGCGGACATGGCCGGGAGGAGACGTTCCAGACCGACATCGCGTCGTGGTCGGTGGTGGAGTCTGAGATCGTGCGGATCGCCGGGCGGCTCGGGGCGGACCTGGTGGCGGAGCCGCGCCCTGTCGCACGGGTTGTGGTGAAGGTGCGATACCGGCCGTTCATCACCGAGACGCACGGGGTCGCGCTGGAGTCGCGGTCTTTGGAGGAGGCCGCGCTGGCCGCGCTGGGCCGGTTCACCGGCCGCCGCCCGGTGCGCCTGCTCGGCGTGCGCGCCGAGTTCGCCGACTGAGGCTCTTTCGCCTACGGCGGGTGAAGCCGGCGACGCCATCGCCGCACCTGGTGTCCTACGTGATCCTCGCGACCCCGCGGACCGGAGCGTGTTTCTCGTTGACCACCGGCTCGCCGGGCTGTGGCTGCCGGCCGGCGGCCACGTCGAGCCGCGCGAGGACCCGCTAACCACGGCGCGCCGCGAGGCCATGGAGGAGCTCGGGGTCGATTACCCCGTGACCGGACCAGCGTTCATCACCGTGACGCCGACTACCGGGCCGGACCCGCACACCGATGTCAGCTTGTGGTACGTGCTCACCGGTGACCGCTCACTGCCGATCACGCTGGACTCGCGGAAGTTCGCGGGCGGGCGGTGGTGGACGCCAGCGGAGATCGCCGCGGCCGGGCCGTCCGGGTTCGAGCCGCATATCGGCCGGTTCCTGGCGAAAATGCGCTAGTCCACTGGGCATCCGGGACCACAGGGCTTGGCGCTACCGGTCCAGCCGCGCTTGCTCAGTATCCTCGCCACGTTCATTGCTGTCTCGCAGCGCGTCTCGGTGGCATCGGGCCATTCGAACCTGAGCGTGTAGATGTCGCGATCAACGAGGTTCGCGTTGTCCCGGCGGGCGTCCTTCCGGCGGGACTGCGGTGGATGCGCCGCCAAGCCGTCCAGTTCGACGCACACGCCGTAGTCCGCGTACAGATTGTCCAGGTAGATCGTGCCCGATCCGCTCCGGAACTTCGCCTGCCGGACCGCGACGGGCAAACCGTGCGCCTGCTCGACGTCGATCGCGTACCGGCGTTCTAGCGGCGAATCGAGCCCGTCGCCGGCGTCCTGGAGAGCTTCTGTAAGCCAGTTGCGCCACCGGATCCGCTTCCTGTCCGCGAGAGCTTTCCGGATCAGGCTGACCGTGGTTGCCTGCTTGGCTAGCGCGCGGGTTGTCCAGCCGTATGCGTCATCGAACGTCCGGGCGGCGTCGATCAGATCCAGGATCGTGTCCTCCACCGTCGTGCGCGGCAGTTCCCATGGCGCGGTCCAGGCCGGCGTGAGAGCCCGGCGGCGATGGACGATTACGCCGGGGATCGGACGTCTCCTCGCTGGCCGGCGTCGCTCCGGGATACTGACATGGATCTTCGTTCCCGGCTTCTCGGCGAACCCGTGAATCTCGGCGGCCGTCTCGTGGCTGAGTACCGCGCCCTCGCCCGATCGCAGGATCGCAGCCCACAGTCGTGCCTCACGGGAGGCGTCGCCGGTGAACGTCGCGTAGGACCCGCGCTGAAGGCGACGCCACGCACCCGACCGCAGCCGAGTCGCGATCATCTTTTCTGACCAGCCAGCGGCCAGCGCCTGGCGCCGCGATGTGACGCGCGCCTGTGACTGCAAGTGGATGCGCCACTGCAATCCGTGTTTATCGGCCACAGTTTCAATACTGACCGTAACTTCACGTACACGCTACCGATTCGGTCTGGCGACTGTCGAAATCATCGCGGACCGTTACCCACCCAGTTTGGGAGGGTAAGTGTCCGCAATAATTCGAGGCGGACTGACGGATGGTGAAATATCCGGATTTGCGAGCGAGTTGGCGGCGGCGGGGGGCGGCGCGGCGCGGCGGGGGGTCGCGGCAATGCGCGGTTGTCAGCGGAGTTCGCGGCGTTCGGCGTGTTTGGCCAGGCGGCGGGCCTCGCGGAGGGACACGCCGCGGGCGTCGGGCGGGAGACGGTAGATGTTGGCGCCGCCCAGCAGGGCGAAGCCGCGGATGCGGATGACGGGAGCGCCCTGGCGGGGGCTGCGCTGGTTGCCGCGGACCTCGTTGCCGCCCAGCACCGAGAAGCCGCCCAGCTCCACCTCAACGGAATCGGGCACGTAGACGTTGGCGCCGCCCAGCAGCGAGTAGAGGTTCAGCGTCAGCTCGCCGCCCTCGATCTCGGCCTCGCGCAGGTCGATCTCGTCACCGCCGAGGATGCCGACGGCATTGATGCTGCCGACCGCGCGGAACCGGCCGCGGCGGTGGCCGCCGCCCAGCACGGCGATCATCCAGCGGACCGGTTTGCGGTCCCCGGAGGCGGCTGCAAAAGCAGGGGCGGGGGCGGACGACGGCAGGTCGCTGGTAAGCGCGGCCAGGTCACCCCTGGTCTTCGCGGCGAGCGCCTTGCTGGCCCGCTCCTCGAGCTCGTCAAGCGTCAGGCGGCCGACGGCGGCGTGCTCCTGCAGTTGCTTGAGCGTGACGTCGCGCTCGGCATCGGAAACCCGCAGCGACGCGTCGGGATCGGCCACGTTTGCCCCCTCTTGACAACATTCGCAGTGACGGAACACTAGGTTACGCCGAGGGAGGGGGCCCGCCATGCTGGGACGACACTGGACGGCCGCCGATGTGCCAGGTCAGGCCGGGCGGGTCGCGGTCGTGACCGGCGGGAACACCGGGCTCGGGCTTGAGGTCGCGCGGGTCCTCGCCCGGGCAGGCGCCCGGGTCGTCATCGCGGCGCGGGACCCGGAGAAGGCCAAGTGGGCCGTCGCGGACATCGCGACCGGCATGCGCCGGGCGCAGATGACCAGCGCCCAGCGGGCCAGCGGCGCCAACGGCACAAAGACCGCCCAGGTGGAAACCGTCCGCCTCGACCTGGCCTCGCTCGCCTCCGTGCGCGAGGCGGCGGACGAACTGAAAAACCGCTGCGAGCGCATCGACCTGCTGGTCAACAACGCCGGCGTGATGATGACGCCGTTCACCCGCACCGAAGACGGGTTTGAGCTCCAGATCGGAACAAACCACCTCGGGCACTTCGCGTTCACGGGCCTGCTGCTCGATCGCATCACGCGGCGGGTAGTCACGGTGGCGAGCATCATGCACCGGCGGGGCACCATCGACTTCGGCAGCTTCACCTCGGACAAGAGCTACAACCGCTCGGACGCTTACGCGCAGTCCAAGCTGGCCAACCTGCTGTTCACCTACGAGCTGCGGCGCCGCCTGGAGAGGGCGGGCTCGACGACGATCGCGCTGGCGGCGCACCCTGGCTATTCGAGCACCGGGCTCGGCCGGAACCTGCCGCCGCTGGTGCGGGCCGGCGTGCACCTGGCAAACGCGGTCGTGGCGCAGAACCCCGCGCACGGCGCGCTGCCGATCCTGCGCGCGGCCACCGACCCGGACGCCAAGGGCGGCCAGTTCTACGGTCCGGACGGGTTCGCGCAGCGGAAGGGCTACCCGAAGCTAGTGCACTCCAGCGCTCGGTCCCACGACACGAAGCTCGCGGCGGCGCTGTGGGAGGAGTCGGAAAGGCTGACCGGGGTCAGATACTCCCGCTGATTTTCGTCAGCTCGCGCACGTGAGTATGAAGCCAGGAACGAAGCGCCGATGTCGTTCTGAAAAAAGCGACTATATGGTCTTTTGCGGCGACGGTACCGAGCCATGGCTCCACCGGCCATTGCTGCCACGCGGTCAGGCCCTTGTAGCGAAGCAGTTCCACGCGCGGGTGGTCGGCGGGATAACCGCGCGGGACGGACTTGAGCACGCCGTGGCCGTGCACGGACAGGCCGTCCTTCTCGACCTTCGCGACGATCCGCGCAAGCTCGGCGCCGGTCTTGTCGTCCGCGACGGCCTCCCGGTAGCGGGCAAGCTGGTCCGGTTCCATGTGCCACATCCCGGCGCCGGCGCCGAGGCCCTCGGCGGAGAGCTGGACGTAGCCGGTGTTGCCGATGACCGCGCCGATGGCGGTCTTGTACGGCGTCTTGTCCTTGCTGAACCGCACGTCCCGGTACGGGCGGAAGATCTTCGGCTCACCGAACCGCTCGGCCAGCTCCTCGGTCAGCTCGGTCATCGGCCGCAGCACCATGTCGTCGTACACGTGCTTGTGCTCGGTCCAGTACGTCTTGGAGTTGTCGGCCAGCAGGCCGTCATAAAAATCGAGTGCCTCTGCCGGCCAGCCGCTGAACGCCATAAGCCAACCCTAGACGGTTCGGGCAGGAGCGCCCCCGGCCAGTACCGGAAGTGATGCCAGCCGCAGCACGAGCGCCACCTTTTTCTCATAACGACCGTGGTGCTCGCTTCGGGGATCGGGTAGACGTTACGCATGGCGACGTCCGAGATAACCCTGACCCACCTTGACGAACCACTGTTTGACGGGGCGAACGCGACCAAGCGGGATCTGGTCGACTACCTGGACGCGATCGCGGACCGCATCCTGCCCGGGCTGCGCGACCGGCCGCTGTCGGTGATCAGGGTGCGGGCGGGCACCGAGCCGTTCATGCAGAAGAACCTGCCGCAGTACGCGCCGTCCTGGATCAAGACGATGACGATGTGGGCGGCGGCGTCGAAGCGCGAGGTGCGGTACGCGCTGTGCGAGGACCGGGACACGCTGATCTGGTTCGCCAACCAGCGTGCGGTGGAGTACCACGTCACGCTCGGCACGTCCGAGCAGCTCGACCACCCGTCCTACGTGGTGCTGGACATCGACCCGCCTGAGGGCGAGGCCTTCGGGAAGGCGGCCGCGGCGGCCGGCCTGGTACGCCAGGCGCTCGCCGGCGCCGGCCTGGGTGGCGCCGTCAAGACCAGCGGCGCCAAAGGCCTGCACATCTACGTCCCGGTCAGCGACTCGACGACCGCGGAGGACGCCGCCGCGGCGACCCGCGCGATCGCCGCGCGGGCGGAAAAGCTCGATTCGTCGCTGGCGACCACCGCGTTCGTCAAGGCGGACCGCGGTGGCAAGGTGTTCCTTGACGCCACCCGCGCCCACGGCGCGACCGTCGTCGCGGTGTACAGTCCGCGGGCGCGGCCGGACGTACCGGTGTCGTTCCCGGTCACGTGGGACGAGCTGGCTTCGGTGTCGCCGCGCGACTTCACCATCCGGACCGCGGCGGCGGCGCTCAAGGACCGCGACCCGTGGTCCGACGCGCTGCCCGCCCCGCAGCAGTTGCCGCCCGAACTGGTCGAGGAAGGCCACGCCATCCCGGTCGCCCGTGTCCAGGCAATGCACGAAGGCAAGCGTCGCGCCCGCGCCTCCCGAGGCTCGTTACGTCTCGCGCACCATATTTCACATTCCTTGCAATTGGCCACAAACGCCCTATCGCTCTCGGTGAGCGATTATTCCGGCTAGCATTGAAATATGCCTCACCTTCAGGAGCTGCGAACTCTGCTACGTGATGAGCCAGCACCGGCAGGTTCGGTCCTCCTCGGCCGGGGAGGGCCGAACACACTGGATAGCTTGCGGTCAGATGCCCGCAGGACAGCTCGTCGCTTTTGTCTAAATAGCAAGCCTTTGCCCGGCATTTCGGTTTCCGCCGCTATTGACACGCCTGTGGATATGCTGTGCGCCCAGCCCCCGCTTGCCCGCTTCGCCAGTGTTTACACACCCACGATCGCTGATCTGCGCGCCTTCCCGGTGATACCCACGTTCGGCCGCCCGCACTTCATCGTGTGCCTGTGGCTCGCCGATGATGCCGAACTGAACATGCTCCTCACCGCCCTCGGGCCGCTCCGGACAAATCCGGGTGCGCTTGAGCGGTAGACGGCCCGGCTGACCCCGGAACGGAAGGAAGACTGGTGCATCGCGTAGACATTGCCGCTGACCTCAACGACGATGACGGCCGCGGTCGCATCTGGGCCTTTCTGGATGAGGCCCGCGACCCTGAAGGAGTTAAGGTCGGGGCACTCCTGGTGGCAGGGAGCGAGCAGGCCGCGGCCATGTGCGAGGTTGCCCGCCTTGAACCCGCGGCTGACGGCGGGACGATCGTCCATTTGAAAGTCCTGCCGGGCGGCGTGGAAAATCACACCTAGCTCGGGTTCCAGCGTTCGCTGACTTCTTGCCATGTGGGCGGCGGGCCAGGGAGATCCTCGCGCTCGTTCGCCCGCATGCCGTCCAGGATCATCGCCAGGTAGCGGTGCCGCAGCCGGTACGTCCGTTCCGGTGAGTTGAACTTGATCGCCCCCACGATCTCGAACACGATGCCCACGTCGTTCACGTCCAGGTCTGCCCGCAGGACGTCGCGGACCTCGCCGAAGAACTCGGCGCTCAGCGCCGCGGACCGGTCAGCGAGCGCGAACATCTCCGGAGTGGGCGTGAACTTGCCCGCCAGCGCCAGCGTCATCGAGCTGGTGTCGGCGTCGACGAGCGTGCGCATGTAGCGGGCGAACACCTCCCAGCGGTCGCCGCCGTTGCGCGCCGCCTCGAGCGCTGCCTCCGTTTCGGCGACGAACCTGGCCAGGCCATCGGTGCAGAGCTTGCGGAGCAGTTCTTCTTTGCTGGCGTAGCGGGTGTACAGGGCGCTGATGCCGACGCCGGCGTGCTTGGCGACCGCGGTGATCGGCGCACCGGGATCGGCGATGAACACCTGCCGGGCTGAGTCGAGGATGCGCTGGTCATTGCGGGCCGCCTCGGCCTGACGACCGCTGAGCGAGCCCTGGGATCCGCGCCGGTGGCCACTGATTGCTTCGGTCATGAAAAGAGTCTAGCAAGTACTGGAATGAAGCGTTCCGTTCTGTTAGGGTTGAATGGAACGGAAGATTTCATTCCAGAAGCTGGATCAGAGCCTGGAGGGTTCCCATGGAGGGATCGATAATGGAGGCGTCGGTGACGGAGGCGACGGCCACGAGGACCGCTGAGGTCGCGGGCGGTACCGCGACGGGGCGGCTGCGGTGGCTGGCGTTCGGCGTTGTCGTCACGGCGGCGGTCATGGACCTGCTCGACTCGACGATCGCGCAGGTCGCGGCGCCGACCATCCGCCACGAGCTGGGCGGCTCCTACGCGGTCATCGAGTGGGTCACCGCGGCATACACCCTGGCCATGGCGGTCGGCCTGCTGACCGGCGGGCGGCTGGGCGACCTGTTCGGACGGCGCCGGGTGCTGCTGACCGGGATGGCCGGGTTCATCGTCGCCTCGGCGGCGTGCGCGGCCGCGGTCAACCCGGGCGAGCTGATCGCGGCCCGCGCGGCGCAGGGCGCGCTTGGCGCGATCATGCTGCCGCAGGTGTTCGGCCTGATCCGGGACATGTTCCAGGCTCATGAGATGGGCAAGGCATTCGGCGTCTACGGGCCGGTGATGGGGCTGTCCGCGATGCTCGGGCCCATCGTTTCCGGGGGGCTGATCAGCCTGAACGTGTCCGGCACCGGCTGGCGCATGATCTTCCTCGTGAACGTGCCGATCGGGCTGGTCGCGCTGGTCACCGGCGCGCGACTGCTGCCGGCCGGCGACCCGGTCACGGGCGGGAAGCGGCGGCTGGACCTGCCGGGTGCGGCGCTGGCCGGTACCGCGATGTTCCTGCTGGTGTATCCGCTCGCCCAGGGCCACGAGCTGGGCTGGCCGTCGTGGCTGTTCGGCATGCTCGCCGCCGCCGTCGCGGTGCTCGCGCTGTTCGCCCGGCACCAGCTGCGCCGCCGCAACTCCGGCGCCACCACGCTTGTCGAGCCGTCTGTGTTCACGCACCGGGCGTACACGATGGGAATCCTGTTCTCGATCGCGTTCATCGGCTCGCTCGGCGGCATCGTGATGATCTTCAACGTGTTCCTGCAGAACGGCCTGGGTTTCACCCCCTGGCATTCGGCGATCACGACCGCACCGTGGGCGGCCGGTGCCTTCGTCGGCTCCGCTGTGGGCGGCATCGCGATGGCCAAGCTCGGCCGTCGCGTCCTGCACGCTGGGCTGGTCGTCGAGGTCGCGGGCCTGCTGGGTGTCTACCTGACGCTGCGGACCGCGGGTGGCGGGGTCGGTACCGTCGACCTGGTGGCGCCGATGATCATCGGCGGGATCGGGATGGGCATGGTGTTCGTGCCGCTGTTCGACATCGTGATGGCCGGTGTGCGGCCCCAGGAAATGGGCTCCGCGTCCGGCATCCTGCAGACGGTCAACTCGCTCGCGATGTCGCTGGGCATCGCCGGCCTCGGTGCCATCTTCTTCGCCCTCGACGGGTCCGGGTCCGGGTCCGCGGGGCATGGGTCCGGGTCCGGGTCCGGGTCCGCGGGGCATGTCGCGGGTTACCTGAGCGCCGCCGAGTGGACGACCGTGGCGACGATCGGGCTGCTGGTCGTGTCGTTCGCGGTGGCGTTCGGCCTGCCGCGGCGGGCTCGGGAGATGGGGGCGTAGGCCTTAGTCCCAGAACGTGGATCGTAGGGTGCGGCAAACCGCACCCTACGATCCACGTTCATGTGTGGTGCCTCAGTCGCCGCCGCCGCCGTCGCCCAAGATCCGGTCGACGACGTCGGACACCGACTCGGCCAGCGGCGGCCACGGGAACCGCGGCCGGGAGATGCGCAAGCTGACCGTGCCGTGCAGCTGCTGCCAGAGGAGCATCGCGGTGCGGAACGACTCCGGATCCGCCGCGGACCGCCCGATGGCTTCCGCCACCACGCCGGTCAGCTGCTGGAACGCGGCGTACCCCGGCATCTCCTCGACCGGCCGCGCGGCGTAGTCCGGCAGCGGGGAACTGAACATCACCTGGTAATGCCCGGGGTGCTCGAGCCCGAACTCGCAGTACGCCAGGCACCCGGCGTGCACCCGTTCCCGCGCCGACTTGCCGCCGCCGGTCGCCTCGTCCTGGAGCTGCACCAGCTCGCCGAACCGCCGCGCCGACACCGCCAGCACCAGCGAAGCGATGTCGTCGAAATGCAGGTACACCGACGTGGCCGCCACGCCCACCTCGCGAGCGACGGCCCGCAGCGTCGGCGGCGGCGAAGCGGGATCGGCCATCAGCCGGCTGGCCGCCTCGATGATGTCGTCTCGCAGCCGCTCCCCCTGCCCGCGCGGGTTCCGCCGCCGCGCCGACCCGGTCCTGGACCCGGTCCTGGATCCGGTCCTGGATCCGGTCCTGGATCCGGTCCTGGATCCGGTCCTGGATCCGGCCTCGGGTGATCTCTTAGCAACTTTCGCAGGCATCAGCCCACCTCCTGACCAGCTAAGACTACACCCGTTGCGCTACGAGTGGAGTCCTCCTCAAAAACGTATTGACACCCGTAAGGCTACACTCGTACAGTGAGTTTATCAGAACAGTCGTAGCCTTACAGATGTACAGATGGAGACCACCATGAGCGCCACCCTCGCACCACCCCCAAGCAAGGCCCACACCAAGCCCAAGACCAGCGCGGACACCGTGACGCAGCCGTATCCTCGCCGCTGGTACACCCTCGCCGTGCTCTGCCTGAGCCTGCTGGTCATCGTTGTTGATTCCACGATCGTGAACGTCGCGCTGCCGACCTTCGCCCGCGACTTGCACGCCGGGACTACAGGCCTCCAGTGGATCGTGGATGCTTACACGCTTGCCTTCGCCGCGTTGCTGCTGCTGGCCGGCGCGATCGCCGACCGCTACGGCCGGCACACGATGCTGACCGCCGGTTTGATCGTCTTCGCGGCCGGCTCCCTGGCCGCCGCGTTTACCACGACGACCGCCGAGTTGATCACCGCCCGCGTCGTCATGGGCATCGGCGGCGCGTTCATCATGCCGTCCACGTTGTCGATCCTCAGCACGGTCTTCACCGACCACCGCGAGCGCATGAAGGCGATCGGCCTGTGGTCCGCGGTCAGCGGCCTCGGCGTGGCGATCGGCCCGGTCGCGGGCGGCTGGCTGCTCGCGAACTTCAGCTGGGGCTCGATCTTCCTCATCAACCTGCCGATCGTCGCCATCGCCCTGGTCGCCGGCCACTGGCTGGTCCCAGCCTCGAAGGTACCGGGTGCCGACGGCAAGCGACTCGACCTGACCGGCGCGATCCTGTCCGTGGCCGCGTTCACCGCGCTGACCTACACGATCATCGAGGCCCCGGTTAACGGCTGGCTCTCCGGCACCACGCTCGGCCTGGCCGCCGCCACCGCCGTCCTGCTCGCCGCCTTCGCCGTTCGCGAAGCGCGCGCGGCCAACCCGATGCTGCCGCTGGCACTGTTCCGCAACCGGCGGTTCACCGGCGCCGGCGCGTCGATCACGATCATGTTCTTCGCGCTGACCGGCACCGTGTTCCTGACCACCCAGATCTACCAGTTCGTGCTCGGCTACAGCCCGCTAGCGGCCGGCGTGCGTGCGCTTCCGTCCGCTGCCGCACTGGCCGTGTTCAGCCCGCTCGGCGCATTTCTGGCCAAACGAGCCGGGGTGCGTCTCCCGGTTACCCTGGGTTTGATCGCGGTGGCCGCCGGCCTGGTGTACTTCGCTACCGGATCAGCGGCCTCCGGCTACGGCCACTACGTGCTCGCGGTCGTGATCACCACCGCCGGAATCGGCCTGGCCATGGCGGCCGCGACGTCCGCGTCGATGCAGGAACTGCCGCCGGCCATGGCCGGGGTCGGCTCCGCCGTCAACGACACGACCCGCAATATGGGCAGCGTGCTGGGCGTGGCGGTGTTCGGCTCGATCGCCGCCTCGGTGTTCGCCAGCCGGATGACCCCCGTCGGCACAGCCGACCCCGCTAGCGCCGCCCACGCGGCCGGCGCCACCTCGGTCGGCGCGGCGGCCGCCGCCGCCCACCACATGGGTGGTGCCGCGGGCTCGGCCCTGATGCACACCGCGGGCAGCGCGTTCGTGACCGGCGCCAACCACGCCGTCATCGCCGGCGCGATCGCCGCCGTCCTCGGCGCCGCGATAGCCGCCCGCACCCTGCGCTAACCTCGGTCCGTCAAACGTGAGCGCGCCCCTGGCCCGCCGGGGGCGCTCACGCCGTCTGCCAGTAGACCGTGTAGTACTGGTGCGCCGCGCGGGCCACGGGGATGAAGCTGACGGCCTGGCGGCCGGCGGTGCCGGCGAACGTCATCGGCTCGGTGCCGGTCCGCTGCACGGACGCGGTGTCCAGCACCGGCATCGCGGCGCCTGGGTTCTTCGGATACACGCCGGCCAGCACGACCGGCCCGTACGTCGCCGCCTGCACCGACGTCTGGTCGGGCGTGGGCTCGAACGACAGCGCCATCGGCAGCGTGACCTCCACCGTGTCCCCCGCCCGCCATCGCCGCCGGATCTTGACCCAGCCCCCGGCCTTCCACTCGCCCGCGACCAGCGCCCCGTTCAGCAGCGCGGTTGGCGATCCGGCCACCCAGCCGGGCACCCGTATTCGCAAGGTCATCTCGCGCGAGCCGCTGACCACCGCGATCGTGACGATCGGCAGGTCAGGGAACCCGGTCGTCTGCCGCAGCGTCACTCCCTCGGCCCGCACCTGCGACGGGATGAACAGGTTCACGTACAGCCCGTCCGCGTCTTTGGCGTAGATCGTGTCCGCGAATTTCGCCTGCGTCTCCATCCCGGTGG
>Ga0070714_100001384_pt1 | contig 17558 bp, 16 predicted proteins | sample LARL83metaG_FD_65450 | JGI IMG/M metagenome (GOLD analysis project Ga0070714, IMG submission 65450) | Corn, switchgrass and miscanthus rhizosphere microbial communities from Kellogg Biological Station, Michigan, USA - LAR L8-3 metaG | ecosystem: Host-associated > Plants > Roots > Rhizosphere ... | reverse complement strand
GCCGCGGAAACCCTGGAAATGCCTGGTAATCATAACGACGTCGGTGCTTCTCCAGGGCCCGTGCTTGGCGACCCTGGGCTTGCCGACACCGGGCTTGCCGACACCGGGCTTGCCGTTCCTGGGCTTGCCGTTCCTGGGCTTGCCGCCGCGGCGCTGCGCCTGCACGCGGAACGAATGCAGCTTGGGAAGCGGGAGCGCAGGCTTGCCGAGCACTTCACGTCGGCTCATCCCGCGGTTCCCGTCGCCGAAGTCGCCGCGCAGCCGGAGGACGTCCATGACCTAGCCGGCCTGCGGGTTATCGGAGATCTGCTGACGCGCGGCTGACTTGACCCGGGGATACCGCCCCGGACCCCCGGCAAGACCTACAGGCCCTCGGCGGCACCAGCCAGTTCGTACTCGTCGCGAGCGCGCTCAAGCAGCTCGCGCCATGAGGTGACTTCGGGGCGCCGGCGGAGCAGCGCACGGCGCTCCCGCTCGGTCATGCCGCCCCAGACACCGAACTCGATGCCGTTGTCGAGCGCGTCCGCAAGGCACTCGGTGCGCACCGGGCATCCCCGGCAGATCAGCTTCGCGCGGTTCTGTGCTGCGCCCTGAACGAACAGCTCGTCAGGGTCGGTTCCCTTGCAAGCGGCGCGTGTGGTCCAGTCATTGATCCACATGTGCCCAACTCCTCTTGATCGTCGCTCACGCACTGTCAGATGACAGGCGTTACGGACGGTCGTCTCGATGGGTAGCGATCCCGAGGCGGATACGTGCGGCCGCACCGCCGCGGTTATCTGTTCGTGATCCAGCAACTTACGGAACCCTGGCACGGATGCCAAGACCCCGGCAAGACCATTTCCCAAATAGTTCCGATGGGCTATATGGAAACCTGTGGATAGTCACGCTCCGGGAGGAAGCCGAAGCTGACCGTTATTGATGTGACAGTCGGTAATGACGATGCGGCCGGATTGCCGAATCGCGTTAATAGTAACGGTTTGTGAATGACCTGGTTTGCGTGGGTCGATGCCCGACAGCTCTAGTTACCGCCGCTGCCGGCGTACCCTATGTCGCGTGCGTGGAGAGAGTTTCCTGTCGCGGACAGGTGTAGTCGGGCGCCTCATCATCTTCTCAGCGATCGGCGGCGTGATCGCTGCCGCCATGGTCGTGCCGATCGTGGCGGCGACCGGGATCCTGGTCCGGAACACCGCCGACAAGTTCACCACGATCTCGCTGACCGCTTCGGGCCTGCCGCAGCGGTCGGAGATCCTGGACCGCTACGGGCACCTGATTTCATACGTCTACAGCGTGGACATGCCGTACTACTCCGACGCCAACAAGGCGCAGGCAGTGCTGTACTCGGGCCTGAACCGGCAGCCGGTAACCTACAGCCAGATCGGCCAGAACATGGTCAACGCCATCGTCGGCATCGAGGACGACCGCTACTGGCAGCACGGGGCCATCGACCTCAAGGGCACCGTCCGCGCCGCGATGAACGACCTGCGGCACAAGCAGGTCCAGGGCGGCTCGACGATCGCCCAGCAGTACGTGAAGGGCGTGCTGATCCTGGAGGCGGTGCAGTCCGGCAACAACTCGGGCGTGCAGCAGGCGCAGGCGGACACGATCGGCCGGAAGCTGAACGAGCTGAAGATGGCGGTCGCGGTTGAACACCAGTACTCCAAGCAGGACATCCTGGCCGGATACCTGAACGACGCGTTCTTCGGCAGCGGCGCATGGGGGGTCGAAGCCGCGGCCGAGACCTATTTCGGGACGTCCGCCTCGAAGCTGACGCTGACGCAGGCCGCCACGCTGGCCGGGATCGTGGAGGACCCGACCAGGTACGATCCCATCCTCAACCCGACAGAGTCCCTGCAACGGCGCAACACGGTACTGGACAGGATGGCGGCGACGAACAACGGGATCACGATGCCCCAGGCCAAGGCGGCGGAGAAGGCGCCGCTGGGGCTGAACGTCGCACCGGTGCAGAGCGGCTGCCAGGCCAACACGGTCACCGCGGGTGCGGGCTTCTTCTGCCAGTACGTGGAAGAAGTCTTCCTGCACGATTCCGCCTACGGCGCGACGCCGATGGCCCGGGCCAAGCTGCTGGCCACCGGCGGCCTGCAGCTCTACACCACGCTCGACCCGCAGGACCAGAAGGCCGCGAACAACGCGGCGAACTACATCGAGCCCTACAACAACCGATCGTTCAACCCGGGCAATAACGCCGCCGTGGAGGCCGTCGTCCAGCCGGGCACCGGCGAGATCCGTGCGATCGCCGAAGATCGTCCGTACGGCACCGGCAGGGGCCAGACCGAGATCAACTACGCGGTGAACACCGCCTACGGCGGCGGCGCCGGCGTGCAGACCGGTTCCTCGTCCAAGCTGTTCACGCTGGTCACCGCCCTGAAACAGAACTACCCGTTCGGATACACCGACACCGTGCCCAACTCGACGACGGTCACCGGCTATACGGATTGCGCCGGCGCCCCCGCGGGCTATGACAACAAGTCGCAGCAGGCGGGCGCCTGGTCGGTGGTGAACGCGTCACCCGACGACAAGGGAACGTACTCGCTCTACACCGGCACGACCGCTTCGATCAACACCTTCTACGCCCACCTGGAGCAGAAGGTCGGCCTGTGCAACGTGGTGCACACGGCGCAGGACCTTGGCATGACCTGGGCAAACGGTGTCTCGCTGACCAGCAGCCCGGGCAATATCAGCAAGGGCCACCCGATCCCGTCAGCCGATCAGACCCCGTCGTTCACCCTGGGCGCCGTGTACGTCTCGCCGCTGTCCATGTCGGCGGCCTACGCGGCCATGGCGGCGCGCGGCATGTACTGCTCGCCGGTCGCGATCGACAAGATCACCACCGACACCGGCAGTTCGCTGTCCGTGCCGTCGGCCGGCTGCCATCGCGCCGTCTCCGCCGCCGTCGCCGACGCGGTCAACTACATCCTCCAGGGGGTGCTGATCAACGGCACCGCGGCCGGGATGGGCCTAAGTAACCGGGCAGCCGCCGGCAAGACCGGTACCTCCGACGTCATCACCGGCGACGGCACGCCGTACGCGGCCTTCGCCGGCTACACGCCGGGCCTGACCGGGTACGTGTCGGTCTTCTACCCCCAGGCGCCGGAGTCGCCTTACCACGTGATGGGCGGCAACAATTCCTGCTACCGCGTGGAGAGCGGCGGCGAGCGGTGCCCCGGCGAGATGTTCGGCGCGAACGCGCCGGCGTCGACATGGCACATGACGTTCGATCACGCCAACCTCGGCCGGAACGCGGACTTCGTGCCGGTTCCTGGCGACAGCCCGTTCAACAGCCAGGGCAACGGCCAGAACGTCGTCCAGCAGGGGAAAAAGAAGAAGGGCAAGGGCAAGGGCGGGAACGGAAACGGCAACGGGAACGGGAACGGGAACGGGAACGGCCCAGGCAACAACGCGACTGCTGGGCCTGCTGCCGGTACCGCACCCGCCGGCGGGTAAGCCGGGCACGCGGCCGTCACCTCCGCCACCAAGCCTCGTCAGGCAGCCGTTGCGAAACGCAAGGGCTAGCTAGCGGTCAGCGGTAAGGCACGCTGTCCCAGCGCCGTCGGCGTCCGCGAAGGCGGACGCCGACAAGCTGGCTTTCAGGTAACGGCGTCAGGTTCGCGCCGCCGGGGCCTCCGGCTTGCGCGCGGCCGGCGGCTTGGGCTTGGGCGCGGCCTCCTCGGAGCGGTCCTCCATGGCGGCTCGCGGGGCGTTGATCCGCACCGACTCGATGCCCTTCTCCGCGGAGATCTTGCTCTCGTACTGCTGGCTGGTGGCGATGATCTCACCGTTGGCCGCCTGCAGGTTGAAGTGGAACTTCCCGTTGGAGTTCCGCTTCAGGACGAACTTTGCGGACATTTGTCCCCCGTATGCTCAGACACTCCGGTGGTGTCACTACCCAGGGCCATACCCCAGTCACACGGGGGTTACGCGTTCCGCTCAGCGGCCTGCTCCGAGCTGGCGCCGCACCTCGGCGGCGACCCGGGCGCCCTCCGCCCGGCCCGCGATCCGCGGTGTGACGGCCTTCATCACCGGTCCCATGCCGCCAGGCCCGGCCGCGCCGGCCTCCGCGATAGCGGCGGCGACCAAGGCGGCGAGTTCCTCGTCGCCAAGCTGGGCGGGCAGGTAGCTCGCCAGCACCTCGCCCTCGGCTCGCTCGGCCTCGGCCTGGTCGGCCCGGCCCGCCGAGCTGAACGCCTCGGCGGCCTCACGGCGCTTCTTCGCCTCCCGGGTGAGGACCTTCAGCACCTCGTCGTCGCTGAGCTCGCGCGCCGAAGCGCCCGCGACCTCCTCGTTGGTGATGGAGGTGAGTGCCATCCGCAGCGTGCGCATCCGCACCTGGTCACGCGTCCGCATCGCCTGGTTGAGATCGGCGCGCAGCCTTTCCTTAAGATCTGCCACCAGATCATCCTAGGGACCTGCGCACCCCCGCGATCATGGCACCATGGGGAGGTGCGAGCCAGAACAATCATCCCGCTGACCCTTACGGCAGGCGCCGCCGCGGCAGGCTATGCCGCGCTGATCGAGCGCAACTGGTTCGCCCTGCGCCGCTATGAAGTCCCGGTGCTGGCACCCGGCACCGCGCCGATGCGCGTGCTGCACATCTCGGACGCGCACCTGACCCCCGCGCGGCGCCGGCTCGCATCCTGGATCGCGGCCCTGGATGAACTCGACCCCCACTTGGTGGTCAACACCGGCGACTGCATCGCGCACCCGGAGGCCGTGCCGCATTTTCTGGCCGCCCTCGGCCCGCTGCTGCGGCGTCCCGGGGTATTCGTCTTCGGCTCGAACGATCTTTACGCGCCCGAGCCCCGCAACCCCGCCCGCTACCTGTCCAGGAAGACCCACGGCAAGCGCCTGCGGAGCCTGCCGACGCTGCCCTGGGAAAAGCTCCGCGACGGGATGACCGAGGGCGGCTGGCTCGATCTCAACAACAACCGTGCCCGCCTGGAAATAGGCGGCGCCCGGATCGCGTTCGCCGGGGTGCACGACTCGCACATCGCACGGGACCGGTACGCCCAGATCGCCGGGGCTGCCGACCCCGCCGCGGCGGTCCGCGTCGGGGTCTTGCACTCCCCGGAGCCGCGGCTGCTGGACCAGTTCGCGGCGGACCGGTACGACCTGCTGCTGGCCGGTCACACGCACGGCGGCCAGCTCCGGCTGCCGGTGTACGGGGCGCTGGTGACCAACTGCGGCCTGGACCGCGAGATGGCACGCGGCCTGCACCGCTACCCCGGACCCAGCCAGCCATCCCCGTGGCTGCACGTTTCGGCCGGCCTCGGCACGTCCCCGTGGGCGCCCGCCCGGGTCGCCTGCCGGCCTGAGGCGAGCCTGCTCACTCTCGTACCACGCTGACCGTGCACGAACGGGTCCCGAGTTCCGCTAGACTGTCGCCAGACCCGTTCGGCAAGGCCAGCTCCGCGAGGCCATGCGGGCGGCGGGGTGTAGCGCAGCTTGGCAGCGCGCTTCGTTCGGGACGAAGAGGCCGCCGGTTCAAATCCGGCCACCCCGACCACACAGACCGAACCGCATCAGCTGCGGTTCGCGTCGCCCGGGTGCCGCGCGGGCTCCCGCTTAGCCGGATGCTTACCCGGATCGCGGGTAAATCGCCTAGGTTGTTAGGACCTAGGACGGAGGCCCCATGCCCACCCGCGTCGCCACCGCAACCGCCAGCGCCGTCATCGTGATCAGCGCCGTCGCGATGCTCGCGCTGGGCGCGCCGCCCGCGGCAGCGGCCACCAGTACGGTGCGCACCTTCGGCATCCCGGGCGTCTACGGCATCGGGGCCTGGGGCAGTTACCAGCACGTCGGCTCGAAGATGCGGATCACCGTGTGCGTGCGGGACATCGTCCGCGGCGTCTACGGCGGCGCCGCGGCGGGCGTGGCGGTCGACGGTCCGCGGCGGCAGGTCGTCACCGCCGTGGTGATCGGATACCGGCACACCTCATGCCAGACGATGACCACCGGCTACACCGATCATCTGGTCGTCGCCGCGCTATCCGGGTGGCCGAACCGGACCGTGCGGCAGCGCGGTCACGCGCGCCAGATCTACTGACACGCTTAACCAAACCTGAACTCGCATGTTCACGCATTCGACCAGCATCACTCCGTTCGGCCTTGTTACGCTTTGACCTCTATTTACCAACGAGGGATAGGACTTCACTATGCTGCGCAAAATTTCCATGCTGGTCGCGTCCGCCGCGCTGGTCGGGGGCCTCAGCGCCGTTCCCGTCTCGGCAGCCATGGCGGCCCCGCGCGTTCCCACCCATACCTTCACGGTGCCGACGATCAAGAATCACAACGTGGTCACCGGCTGGGGCTGGTACCGCAAGTACAGCAACAACCGGGTCTGGGTCAAGGTCTGCACCAAGCAGACCGGAAATGCCTTCGCAGTGGGCGCGCAGGCCGTTGTGTCGAACTCCAGGGGGAAGACCAAGAACATCTCCGGTGTCATCCTGCAGGGACACAAGGGCCAGGTTTCGTGCGGCCAGATGACGTTCATCTTCTACGGGACCCACATGTGGGTGCACACGTTCGTCGGCCAGGGCGGCCACATCATCGCGCGGAGCTACGGCAAGAAGATCTTCTAGCCGGTACAGCAAAGGCCCCCGTCATCGGATGGCGGGGGCCTTTGTCGCGTGTCATCACCCTGCGGTCAGCTGCCGGCGGTTCCCGGTAGCGCCACCGACCAGGCCGGTGCGCAGGGTGGGCGACGGGATCGGCACTGGCGCGCTTTGTTCGCGAGCTGGCTCCGCACTGGTCATCCGCAGCGCCAGCGCCGGGCACATGTCGACGGCCTGCTGCGCGTCCTTCTCCAGCCATTCGGGCACCGGGATGTTCAGCATGACCGGATAGCCCTGCGAGTCCAGGTGGATGATCTCCGGCACCAGGTGGGCGCACAGCCCGTGGCCGCGGCACCTGGTCCAGTCCACCAGCAGGCGCTTCTGCGCCTGCGTCTCCGGCCCGTCCGGCAGCGGAAGCACGCCGCGGACCGGACGGCCGCACGAAGAATGGAAGACGTGCGCCGCGAGATCCTCGGTGAACACGTCGAGCGCGGATAGCACGAAGCGCGTCACGCCGTCGGGATGCGCGCACGCGCCGCGGCCGGTTACCGCCGCGGCGGACCGGCGCGCGACGTCGAGTGCCTCGATGCCGCCCGACCCGTCGATCAGCGCGGCCAGCGCCCGCGCGATCGCGGGCAGGCCCAGCTTGCACGGTCCGCACTGCCCTGCCGACTCGCCGGCCAGATAACTGGCGATCCGCGACACCTCGCCGAGCGGGCAGGTGCCGTCGCCGAGCGGCAGCACGATGCCGGAGCCGAGCGTGCCGCCGACCGCTTCCAGGCCGGTGCGGGACACCGGCACCGCGTACGCCGTCTCGGCGGGCAGCCACATGCCGTGGTAGCCGCCGATAAGTACACCATCACCGGCGGGCGCGAGGCAGATGTCGAGCACCGCGGCGAGCGGCACCCCCGTCGGCACCTCGACGACGGCGGGCTGGCCCGCGGAGCCACCGACGCTCAGCAGCACCGTGCCCGGCTCCTCCGCGGTGCCGACCGCGGCGAAGCGCTCCGGTCCGAGCAGTGCCAGCACAGCAAGCTGTGCGAACGTAGACGCGTTGGACAGCAGGGTGGGCAGGCCGTCGACACCGGAAACGCTGGCGAGCACCTTACGTCCTGGCGGGATCGGGCGCTTGCCGTTGATGCCGCGGATCAGCGCGCCGGACTCCCCGGAGATGAACCGCTCGGGAACCTGCACGACCCGGGCCAGCTTGCGCAGGCCCGGCTCGGCGGCGATCGCCGCCTCGACCGACCGGTTCGCCAGCTCGTTGCTGGCCACGCCGATGATGATCTCCTCGGCGCCGATGGCCTCGGCGGCCAACGCTGCGCCAGACAGGATCAGGTACGGCGACCTGATCATCAGCATCTTGTCCTTGACACTGCCAGGTTCGCCCTCGGTGCAGTTGACCACCACGATCGTCGGGCAGTCGTCGGCCTCGGCGTTCTCCATCACCGACCTGACCTTCCGGGCGAACGGGAACGCAGCCCCGCCCTGGCCGCGCAGGTCGACCTGCTCGGCCATGGAGATCAGCTCGGCCGATGTCAGCCTGGGCAGCGCGCCGAACACGTCGCGGTGCGCGTCCAGGTCCAGCCGCGGCATCCGGTCCAGACCCGCGGTCAGCCGGGCCGCGCCGATGCGCATAATGCTGGGCGCGTCCAGCTCCCGTGACAGGCTCACCGGGCCGCTCCGCCGCCGTGCCGAGAGCGGTAACCCTCACGAGGCTCGCCGGGCGACCCGCGACGCCGTCCGCCGTCCGGCGCGCGCGACGGCTTCGGGCCGGCACCACCACGCGGCGGCGGCCCCGGGTCGACCCTCGGCATCGGACCGGTCGCGACTCGCGGCAGCGGACCGGTGGCCGAGCCCGGCGGGGGCCCCGTCCAGGCAGTGGGTACGGGACCGGCAGCGGGTACGGGACCGGCAGCGGGCATGGGGCCAGTGGCGCCGCGCGGCCGCTGGCCGTTTCCTCGTCCCGGTGCCTGACCCGGTGTCACTGGCACCGGGCCCGTGCCCATGACTGGCATCGGCCCCGTTCCCATCGCGGGCATCGGGCCCGTGCCGCCGCGCGGCGGCTGGCCCGGTGCGGCGTGCATGCCCGGGTCCAGGCGGGGCATCGGGCCCGTGGCGGCCCAAGGCATGGGACCGGTGCCAAGGCGCGGTATCGGCCCTGAGCCGACGCTGGGCACGGGAGCGGCCAGGGCGCGGCGCATCGGACCCGGGCCACCCGCCGGCGGCGGTCCGTCGTAGCGCGGCGCGCCTTCGTAGCGCGGCGGCCCGACGTAGCCGGGCTCGTACAGCGGCTGGCGACCATCGGCCGATGGTGCGGGCAGGCCGGCCAGCGCGGGCTGCTGGTATGGATACGCGGACATGTCGTCGCCGTACGGCGGCGCGCCGAGCGGCGTGAATCCGCCGTAGCCGTACCCCGTGGCCAGCTCGAGGTTGCTTCCCGCGTACGCGGGAAGCGCCGTGGCGGACCATGATGGCGTGGACACGGGCAGTGTCTGGATGCTCCCGCCGAGCTGCGCCTGCGCCATGGTGAGCGCCGCGGCGTGCAACGGGGAAGAGCCGCCGTTCCTCGCGCCGGCCGGCGGCCTGCTCAGCTCATCGCTCTTCCGCTGCGATAGCGCGAAGAACCGGACGGCGATCCCCAGCGCGGTCAGCGCGATCGCCAGTCCGTAGCCCCAGTCGACGTACGCCTTGCCCTGGCGCCCGCCCATCAGGCCGTGCAGCACACCGAACACGAATGACGCATAGGCGGCGTAGTGAATAGCGCGCCAGCGCCACGCCTTACCGTGTGCGGTGAACCGCTTGCGGAGAATGCTCGTTATTACTAGCAAGACGATTAGATCGGACGCTATCGTCCCGAGCCCGATATAGAAGGTACGGAATGGCGACAGGAACGGAACGACCGAGTCGATGACGTGCACGCGCTGGGCGAGGATCTCGCTCACGATGTGGATGATCAGGAAGGCCAGCGCGCCGAACGAGACGGCGCGGTGGATCGCCTGCGCCATCACGCGCTGGCCCGGCTTCATGAAGATCCGGTCCGTCGCGACCAGGCCTACGCCGACCGAGGCGGTCAGGCCGATGAGCGCGAAGACACCCGCGTAGTACAGCATGAAGTGCTGGACCGCGGTGTCGATGGCCCGGCCTTGGCTCGTCATGGCGAGCACGAGCACGATCACGATCACACCCGAGGCGAGCGCCGCGATGATCTTGGGACGATGTTCTGCGGCTGGGCCCGGAGCTCCCGACCGCGCACTCTGACGACCGCGGGTACGACCACTGGTCGTGACCACGCCTACCTCCTCGGACTCGTGTTGGCGAGAGAAGGCCAATTGCGACGCCCCGCAACCCCGGCTGTGGCTATCTCTGTGGTGCTCGTCAAGTTCTGTGACTGTATCAGGGTGGATAACGCTTTTGCAGCAAATCGGTAAAACCGCGATTTCGACAGCAGCACACCATTCCGAACGGCAATGAGACTTCCGTCCGGTTAGCCGATAGCGTCAATGGCGCCCGGCCAGGCAGGCCGTTCGCATAGCGGACACGGTGCTACCGATTGCCGGCTGGCTAGATACGCTCAGTCCAGCAGTACGTAGCGATCGCCAGGTTCAAGCCTCCTTTGCGCTGCCCGCCTCCACTGCCAGTTATACCGGGCCAACGGATGACAGATCAGCAAAATCGGCAATGACCCTGCTTACGGCGTATTCGACGGTGACCGGCAGATGGTCCGAAGTAATCGCAGCGTGCGGCGATTCACACACTTCGTAACCGCCGAGCGCGGGCATCAGGCCGGTGGTGACGCGCACCGCGTCTACCCGACGGCGGATCCCATGGGCGCCGTACACGTCCGCGGGATGATGGCCGGTGGTCGGGTGCCACGGCGCCCCCAGCACCGCGGCGGCGTCATGCAGCCCGCCGGACCACAGCACGTCACCGGGGCGACGGTCGGCGCGGTGCCACCGCCGGCCTGCCGCGTCGTAGTCCCACTCGCACTGATACACCAGGTCCGCGAACCAGGGCGCGTCCGCGTACGGGTCGTCCGGCTCGAACAGCCGCCACTGCCCGTCGGCGACCACGCGATCCGCGCACTCGGTGTTCCAGTCAGCGCCGATGAGCGCGGGCGGCCTGCCGGGCGGCCGGGTTATCGCCGCGATCAGCCGCTCGTTCTGCGCGACCCGCAGGTCGCGGCCGAACGGGGCGGCGTGGAATGAGGCGTGCCGCACCAGCGTGCCACCGACGTCGAGGGTTACCTGCGCCAGCCCGTGCCAGAAGTCCCGGCCGCCGTGGCAGCGCAGCGAATCCGGCAGCGGCTCGATGCCGTCGCGCCAGAGCAGCCCCACGTGGTAGCCGTGCCCGCCGAACGCCAGCGCCGGCGCCGGCGCACCGCCGGATGGCACGTCACAGTGCATGCCGGTGTCCGCGGCGAGACGCCGGAGCCGCTCCGCCGCCGTGTCCGGGTCCGGGGCAATGAGCTCCTGGACGGCCAGCACGTCGGCGTCCAGGGACCTGATCACCTCGGTGACCGCCGTATAGTGCGGACCATCGGACGTCGACAGGTCGAACATGTTGTACGTGCTGAACAGCACCGAGCCGGCCGATGAGCGCCGCATGCCGGTCAGCCCAGTTCGGCGGCGATCAGCTCGGCGATCTGCGCGGTGTTCAGCGCCGCGCCTTTGCGCAGGTTGTCGCCGCAGACGAAGAAGTCGAGCGCGTTCGGGTCGTCCAGTGCCTGGCGCAGCCGGCCCACCCAGGACGGGTCGGTGCCCACCACGTCGGCGGGAGTCGGGAACTCACCCGCCGCTGGGTCGTCCGCGACGACGACGCCGGGCGCCTCGCGGAGCACCGCCCAGGCGGCGTCCTGGGTCACCGGCTGGTCGAATACCGCGTGCACCGCGACCGAGTGCGTGGTGATCACGGGCACCCTGACACAGGTGGCGGACACCCGCAGCGAGGGCATGCCGAGGATCTTCCGTGCCTCGTTACGGATCTTGAGCTCCTCCGAGGACCAGCCGTCGTCCTTCAGCGACCCGGCCCACGGCACCACGTTCATCGCGAGCGGAGCCGGGAACGGGCCCAGGTCACCGACCACGGCGCGGACGTCGCCGGGTCGCTGCCCGAGCGTCCTGGTCCCGGCCACCTTGTCCAGCTGCTCGTACAGCGTGTCGATGCCGGCTTGCCCGGCACCGGAGGCCGCTTGGTAAGAGGCAACGACAAGTTCTCTTAGTCCGAACGTCCGGTGGAGCGCGCCCGCGACAACGATCATCGACAGCGTGGTGCAGTTCGGGTTGGCGATGATCCCCTTGGGTCGCCGGCCGATATCCGCCGGGTTTACCTCGGGCACTACCAGCGGCACATCCGGGTCCATGCGGAACGAGCCGGAGTTGTCCACGGCGATCGCGCCATGCGCGGCAGCGACCGGCGCCCAGATCGCGGACAGCTCGTCCGGCACGTCGAACATGGCCACGTCGACGCCGTCGAAGACGTCCTCGGTTAGGGCGATCACCGTGTTCTGCTCGCCGCGCACGGTCAGCGCGCGCCCGGCGGATCGCGGCGAGGCGATCAGGCGGATCTCACCCCATACGTCGGCCCGGCTGGACAGCAGGTCAAGCAGCACGGTGCCCACGGCACCGGTGGCGCCCACGACCGCCAAGGTGGGTTTCGAGCTCATCGGCCGGTACCTCCGTAGACCACTGCCTCCACCTCGTCCGCGTCAAGCTCGAACGCCGTGTGCGTCGCGGTCACCGCCCGGTCCACGTCCGCGGCGTCCACCACCACCGAAATCCGGATCTCCGACGTGGAGATCATCTCGATGTTCACTCCCGCCTCGGCGAGCGCGCCGAAGAACCGCGCGGTCACCCCGGGATTCGACCGCATGCCCGCGCCGATCAGCGAGATCTTGCCGATCCGGTCGTCGTACTGAAGGGACTCGAAACCCACGACCTGCTGCATCCGCCGCAGCGTCTCGGTGGCGCGCTGGCCGTCGTCGCGAGGGAGGGTGAACGAGATGTCGGTGCGCCCGGTGGCGACCGCGGAGACGTTCTGCACGATCATGTCGATGTTGATGCCCGCGTCCGCGATTGCCCGGAAGATCCTGGCGGCCTCACCGACCCGGTCCGGCACGCCGACGACCGTGATCTTCGCCTCGCTCCGGTCGTGCGCCACTCCGGAGATGATGGCCTGCTCCATGCTCGTTACCTCCGTGTTCGCGTGTCCGCCCACCCAGGTCCCTTCGCGGTCGCTGTAAGACGACCGCACGTGGATCGGCACACCATAGCGGCGCGCGTACTCCACGCAGCGCAACATCAGCACTTTCGAGCCGCACGCGGCCATCTCCAGCATTTCCTCGTAGCTGATCCGCGGTATCTGGCGCGCATTCCGCACGATCCGCGGATCGGCGGTGAACACCCCGTCTACATCGGTATAGATCTCGCAGACGTCGGCACCGAGCGCCGCGGCCAGCGCGACCGCCGTGGTGTCGGACCCGCCGCGGCCCAGCGTGGTGATGTCCTTCGAGGTCTGCGAGACGCCCTGGAAGCCCGCCACGATCGGGATCGCGCCCGCCGCGAGGGCATCCTGGATCCGGCCCGGCGTCACGTCGATGATCCGCGCCCGGCCATGCGCCGAATCGGTGATCACGCCAGCCTGTGACCCGGTGAACGATCGCGCCTCGCTGCCCAGGCTGGCGATCGCCATCGCCAGCAGCGCCATCGAGATGCGCTCCCCGGCGGTCAGCAGCATGTCCAGCTCGCGGGCCGGCGGCAACGGCGTCACCTGATTGGCGAGGTCGATCAGTTCGTCGGTAGAGTCGCCCATCGCGGATACCACCACGGCTACGTCGTGGCCGGCCTTGCGCGTGCTTACGATCCGTCGCGCTACCCGCTTTATCCGGTCCGCGTCGGAGACCGAAGATCCACCGTATTTCTGCACGACAAGGGCCACGTGGCCCGAGTGTAGCCGGTTAGGTGGCGGGGCGCTCCTCGGTAACGTCCAGGCTGGCGTGCGCGACCAGGGCGTGCAGCGCCCGCAGCGCCGCGCCGCCGTGGGTGCCCCAGTGATTGAAGTAGCTGTACTGCCACCACCACAGCGCCTCGAGCGACCGGCCGGCTTGGTAATGCTTGAGACCGTGGATCAGGTCCGCGGCTACCGCGGCGAGGTCGTCCGAGATCCGGAACGGCAGGCAGGACGTGTCCTTGTACGGGTCGAACACCTCGGCGTACTCGTCGCACGCGGCCAGCCGCCGGGCCAGGCCGGTGCGCAGCATGTCCAGGTCGGGATCCTCGCCGACGGACGGCTCCCAGTTGCCCGGCAGGATCACGTCCGCGCTGGCGCCGAGCTGAGCCCCGGCCAGCAGGATCTGCGACACCTCAAGCAGCAGCAGCGGGATCGCCTCGGCGTCGCCGCCCTCACCGGTCGCGAGCGCCGCCACCCCGTCGACGAAGTTCTTGGCGTTGGCACCCACCTGATCGGCGAGCGGCCGCCACCCGTCGGTCTCAGACATCCAGCAGCCGCCTCCCCTCAAAGGCCCGGCCGAGCGTGACTTCATCTGCGTACTCTAGGTCACCGCCCACTGGCAGTCCGCTAGCGGGTCTGGTTACCCGCAATCCCATTGGCTTCACCAGCCTTGCCAGATACGCGGCGGTGGCCTCGCCCTCCAGGTTCGGGTCGGTCGCCAGGATCAGCTCGGTCACCGTGCCATCGGTCAGCCGGGCCATCAGCTCGCGGATCCGCAGCTCGTCCGGACCGACCCCGTCAATCGGGCTGATCGCGCCGCCGAGCACGTGATAGCGGCCGCGGAACTCGCGGATCTTCTCCACCGCGGCGACATCCTTCGGCTCCTCCACCACGCAGATCACCGCGGGGTCGCGGCGCGGATCCAGGCAGATGCGGCACTCGTCGGCCTCGGCGACGTTTCCGCAGGTCCGGCAGAACCGGACCCGCTCGGTCACCTCGATCAGCGCGTCCGCGAGCCGCTTCACATCGGCGTGGTCGGCGGCGAGCAGGTAGAAGGCGATCCGCTGGGCACCCTTCGGCCCGACCCCGGGAAGCCGCCCAAGCTCATCGATGAGGTTCTGGATCACCCCTTCGTACACGAGATCAGCTTTCCGTGTCGTCCTTGTTCAGGCCGAGGTCCAGGCCGCCGGGAAGGTTCAGGCCACCCGGCAGGTCAAGACCTGGGGACATCCCCGGCAGCCCGCCCTGCAGTGCCGCCGCGAACGGTCCCATCTTCTGTTCCTGCAGGTCGGCCGCGGACTGCGCGGCGGCCCGCACCGCGGCGAGCACCAGGTCGGCGATGGTGCGTGCCGTCTCGGCCGCGTCTTCGGTGTCCACCGCATCCGCGGAGATCTCCAGGTCGAGCAGTTCCCCCTGCCCGTTGACCGTGGCCGTGACCAGGCCACCCCCGGCGGTCCCGGTAACCTCGGCGTCGGCGAGCTCCTGCTGCGCATCCATCATCTGCTGCTGCATCTGCTGCGCCGCCGCGAGAATCTGCTGCATATCCATGTACGACTCCACTCGTCTTCTAGCTGCCAGCCTACGACTAGGCGTCGATCTCGCTGATGATCTGGCCGCCGAGCTGGTGCCGGATCAGGTCCATTCCCCTGAGTTCCGGCGGCCCCGGCGGCAAGCCGTCGTCATCCGGCTCGTCCGGCTCGTAGCTGTCCGTCGGCGGCGGCCCCGTGACTTCCGGAGCGGGATCGCGCCGCGCGGGTGCGGGCGCCGGTGCGGACGCGGTTCGCGGCGCGTCGGTGGCCTCCCCGCCCGTTATCCCGTTCACCGTCACGTTCGTTCCGAAGCCGGTGCTGAGCACCCGTTTGAGGTCGACGTCGCAGCCGCTGGTGGTAAAGCCCTTCAGGTCCCCGTCGCGGGCGAAGCGGAGGGTCAGCACGCCGTCCTCCAGCGAGTGGATACTCGCGTTGGACAAGATCATCCACGCTACCCGGCGCTCCCGCTTCACCGCGTCAAGCACCTGCGGCCACTGCGTCCGGAGCGTGTCCACGGGTGAGCCTGTGCTCGCGGGTGCCGGTGCCGCGGGTGAGGCCGCGGGCGCTGGTGTGGCGGCGGCTGGGGTCGGCGCGGGGGCTGCCGGTGCCGCGTGTGCCACTGGGGCCGCTTGTGCCACTGGGGCCTGCTGGGCCGACGCGGCTGACCGGGGCGGTGGGGAAGGCCGGGTCCCGGCTGGTGAAACCACCGGCCGTTCGGAAGAAATGCCCTGCTCTAGCCGCTCGAGACGGGTCAGCAGCGACGCCGCGTCAACCGTCGCGGCGGGCAGCAGGACCTGCGCGCACATCAACTCGAGCAGCAGCCGCGGCGAGGTGGCGCCGCGCATCTGGTCCAGCCCAGTGCTGATGATCTCGGCCGCGCGGGTCAGCCCCGCCTGGCCGAACTTGGCGGCCTGGCCGGCCATCCGCTCGGCGCGATCCGGCGGCAGGTCGAGCAGGCCGGTCTCGGCCGCGTCCGGCACCGCGGCCAGCACGATCAGGTCGCGCAGCCGGTCCAGCAGGTCCGCGGCGAACCGGCGCGGTTCGTGGCCGCCCTCGATCACCCGGTTGACCACGCCGAACACCGCCGCCCCATCGCTGGCCGCGAACGCCTCGACGATCTCGTCGAGCAGGCTGTCGTCGGTGTAGCCGAGCAGCGAGACCGCGCGGTCGTAGTTGAGCCCGCTCTCGTCGCTGCCGGCCAGCAGCTGGTCGAGCACGGACAACGTGTCGCGCGCCGAGCCGGCGCCCGCCCGGATGACCAGCGGGAGGACGGACTCCTCGACGGGCACGCCCTCCTTGGCCAGGATGTCCTGCATCAGCTCACGGAGCACCGACGGCGGCACGAGCCGGAACGGGTAGTGGTGGGTGCGCGAGCGGATGGTCGGGATGACCTTTTCCGGCTCGGTGGTGGCGAAGATGAACTTCAGGTGCGGCGGGGGCTCCTCCACGAGCTTCAGCAGCGCGTTGAAGCCCTGCTGCGTCACCATGTGCGCCTCGTCGATGATGTAGATCTTGAAGCGCCCGGACACCGGGGTGTAGAAAGCCCGTTCCCGCAGTTCGCGGGCATCGTCGACGCCGCCGTGGCTGGCCGCGTCGATCTCGATCACGTCGATGCTGCCGGGCCCGCTCGGGGCCAGCGCCACGCACGAATCGCACACGCCACAGGGTTCCGGGGTAGGACCGTTGACGCAGTTCAAGGACCGGGCGAGGATGCGGGCGCTGGACGTCTTGCCGCACCCGCGGGGTCCGCTGAACAGGTAGGCGTGGCTGATCCGGCCAGTGCTCAGCGCTCGCATGAGCGGGCCGGTCACGTGATCCTGGCCCTTCACCTCGGCGAACGTGGCCGGGCGGTACTTGCGGTACAGGGCTAGGCTCATGACCTCACTCCACCTCGCCGGTGATCGCGGTCAGCACGGAACAGCCGGGACCCCCCGCACACCCGTCAGAGCCCGCGTACCCTTGCTGCCTTCCGGCCCTGGGGGGGTTGGCGGGATAAACGCCGTGCGGGGGGTCTCGGGTCAGTCTAGCGAGGCTTCGGGGTGCAGTGGACGCCGGCGCGCGGACCGGCGCACGCGGTCCCGGTTGCCGGTAAGCTATCCGGCGGAGGATTCGCCTAGTGGCCTAGGGCGCACGCTTGGAAAGCGTGTTGGGGAAACCCTCAAGAGTTCGAATCTCTTATCCTCCGCCAGTGCTCTGACCAGGGATCAGATCCTGTTTGCGGCACACCCGCGGTACCGCTTTTGTCCCGGGACGTTCGGCGATAGCACTCGGTACATAAGGTGATCCGAAATTATTTGCGGACACTTGCCCTCCCAGATCGGACCCTGCTGGCTCATTCCGCGGCTCGCCCGGATCGCTGGCCGCCCCGGTAAGGTCAGCGGCCGAGGTTCGGGCTCGATCAGCTCGCTGGGCCCGCGATAACGTGGCAGTTTCCCGCTTCGTGGTAGCCGGCCCCTTGTGTACGAGGGTCAATCCACCACGAGGCGGTAATCTTCCACGTCGTTGACGGGCG
>Ga0070714_100001383_pt1 | contig 17559 bp, 19 predicted proteins | sample LARL83metaG_FD_65450 | JGI IMG/M metagenome (GOLD analysis project Ga0070714, IMG submission 65450) | Corn, switchgrass and miscanthus rhizosphere microbial communities from Kellogg Biological Station, Michigan, USA - LAR L8-3 metaG | ecosystem: Host-associated > Plants > Roots > Rhizosphere ... | reverse complement strand
ACAAGGTGCTGATCCCGCGCTGACCCACCCCACCTCATCAGGGCGCCGCGCTGCGGCGCCCTGACCAGGGCCGGCCTACGGGAACGGGTCGATACGCACCCCATCCAACTCCACCTCGATCCGTTCCAGATCCTCTCACGACGCCCCATCCGCTACTAGATCCCCCAGGACGCATCGAAGACTTCGACCTCGCCGCCTCAGTGACACTCAAGCGTGACCCCGACGACGAGCTCAACCACACCATCGACGACAACGAACGCGGCCTCAAGGACACGATCCGCGTCAACCCCAGCGAGATCGTCGAAATCGCCGTCCGCTTCACCACCTACGCCGGCCGGTACATATACCACTGCCATATCCTCGAACACGAAGACCGCGACATGATGCGCCCCTTCGTGACGATGCCGACCGACCTTATGCCCTTCATGAGCTAAGCCGCGACGGGACACGCGGCCGTGTCGCAAGGGGCCGGCGTCTCGAAGGTCCGGCGCGGCACACCACCGGCGCGCTCTCCATACCGCCCGAGCGCAAATGCAGGTCTTGCCCCAGCCGTCGCGACACACCTGCTCGTCGCCAGGCGGGGGTCGGCGCGTTGTTATGCCCGGTCACTCCTCCCATCGACCGGCGCGGGCAGCTCGACCGTGCTATCGGCGCCGGTTGTCGGATCGCGGTATATCGACGGACGGTTCGACTAGCGCGCTCGATCAGGGCTGTGGTTGCCGCTCGGCCGTGCGGCGAGTTCGCGCACGGACTCGATGAACGCCGCCAGTGCCGGAGCCACCGCACCCTCCCGCCAGGCGAGCGACACGACAGCGGGCTCGGCGTCCTCCATGGGCACGTATGCGATGTCGTCGCGCGCGTAGTGGTGCGCGACCGCACGAGGCACCAGGCAGACGCCGTGGCCGGCCGCGACCAACGTCAGGATCTCCATCACTCCCGCGCTCTGCGTGGCCACGCGTCCGGGAAGCCCGTGCTGGCGCTGCTCGGCAAGCCACCTCGGAGGGCGGGCGCCGTGATCGGCGACGGCGGGGTTGGTGATGAAGCTCTCGTCGGCCAGCTCGGCGAATGTCAGCGCCTTGCGGGCCGCGAGTGGATGGGCGACGGCGAGCGCGACGAGGCGCGGCTCCTGGGCGATCACCTCGACCTCTAGCTCGGTCTGCCCGGGGTTAAGGCGGGTGAACGCGACGTTGACCTCGCCGTTGAGGATCGCGTCGATGCTCCCAAATGGCAGCTCGCGCACGGAAACGGAGTAGGACGGATGACGCCCACCAAATGCCCGCAGCGCATCCGCGAGCAGGTCGTTACCAGCCGAGCCGTAGAAGCCGACCGTCAGCTCGGGCGCGCCGGCGGCGCGGGTGGTCCGGATCGCGTGCTGGGCCTGGCTGAGGGTCTTGTGGCCCTCGCGCAGCAGCGCCTCCCCGGCCTCGGTCAGGTGCACATTGCGGCTGTTGCGCTCCAGCAGCGTGACACCGAGCTGGCTCTCCAAACGCCGTACCTGCTGCGAGAGCGAAGGTTGAGCGATGTGCAGGCGCTCGGCCGCGCGGCCGAAATGGAGCTCCTCGGCGACCGCCACGAAGTACTCGACGAGACGAAGATCGAGCCGCTCCATAGACAAAGGCTATTGATCGGTTACCGACTTGTCTTGGACATCGCAGCCTTGGAGGCCCATGCTGCTTGAGAACCGTTATCGCCCACCGACGCGCTCTATCAAATCGAACAACAGGAGGTCGATCGATGCCAACAGGAAGCGCAGCATCAGCTACACGCCCGACCCCGTCAGCGAGACAATCGCGCCGGATGATCGACGCGGCGGTTGCTGAGGCCGAGGCGATGTCGGTGCCGGTGACGGTGGTGGTCGTCGATGAGTCAGGCATTACGAAGGAGATGCTGCGGATGGACGGGGCGCCGCTGGTCAGTGTCCAGACTGCGATTAACAAAGCGTATGCGGCGGCGGCGATCGGGATGCCGCCCGATGACTTCTACGCGGCGATCGAATCCGACAACGCGGCCGTGACTGAGTTCGGAACCCGGCCGGGCCTGGCGCTGATCGCCGGCGGGCTTCCAGTGATCGCCGATAACGTCGTCGCGGGCGGGATCGGGGTTGCCGGTGCGATGACGGGCGCCGAGGATCGCAGGATCGCCGAGGTAGCGACCGCCACGACCCGCGGTTGAAGCCATGCCGACCATCGGACTCGAACTGGCGGAGTGGTGATGGAACATGCGGCGATCCTTCTCTGCCACCGCCGCGTCCCGAGACGCCGTCGTCGCGCGCTCGAGCCGGGCATTCTGACTGGTCGTGTTCGAGGTAGCCGACAAAGCGCTGCCGGACCTGCTGACTGACGCTCGCGACGTCGCTCTGGGAGCAACCCGATGAGCGCGATTACGGGGGTGGCAGCCGAGGCCGGGAAGCTGACCACTCGGGCCGACGCGCTCCGAGCCAAGTGCGAAGCATTGGCCGGCTCGACGCAGGATGTAGCGAGCCGGGCGACCCTTGCCCGAGTAGCGGACCGATTGAGCTCGTCGGTCGTGCGGCCGCTCACGGCAGCGCTCCAATTCGTACCCGACCCCGGCGCGTCCGACCCTCGCGCAAGCCCCGCGGATCTCGCGCACGAGCTGCACCTGCTCGCGGTCGAGGCAACCCGGCTCCGTGTTCGCGGGGCCGGCGCGCTGTCACTGCAGGAAGCCGCCGCTGCGCTGCAGGACCTTGCCTGTCAGGTGGTCGCCGAGGACGTCGAGCGACTCGAGGCGAGGCGGACCGAGCTGGCGGCGCTGATGGCCGGGGTGCCTTCCACCATCCAGTCGGCGCCGAACGGGCCATACCTGGTCGCAAACATGGCGACGATGACCGATTGGCTCGGAGTGTCACTCAAGCCCACTCCACAAGTGGCGCTGTGTCGCTGCGGTGCCTCGACGATCAAGCCGTGGTGCGACGGCTCGCACGCCCAGCTCGGCTTCGAGGACGCCAAGAGCGAGGACCGCGTGCCAGACCAACTCGATCGCTATCACGGCATCGGGGTCGAGATCGCCGACAACCGGGGCACGTGCGCGCACTCCGGGTTCTGTACCGATCGTCTTCCGACCGTCTTCCGGACCGACAAGGACCCGTTCGTCGCGCCTGCGGGTGGGCGCGTCGACGAGATCTTGCGCGCTGCGCGCGACTGTCCATCGGGAGCGCTGAGCGCCACGACCGAGGCCGGCGACCCCGTCGGGCGATCGGACTCGGAGCGCAAGCCGGCGATCGAGGTCTCCAAGGACGGCCCCTACCGGGTGGCCGGTGGGGTCGAGCTGCTCGATCACGACGGAGGACCCGAAGCGCGCAACGACGGGAGCTCAGTCGAGCACTACAGCCTGTGCCGCTGCGGCAAGTCCCAGAACAAGCCGTTCTGCAGCGGCATGCACTGGTACGCCGACTTCCGCGACCCCCCACCGCCCGACCAAGCCACCTTGTTCCAATGGGCCGGCGGGTTCCCCGCCCTGCTCCGGCTCACCAGGCGCTTCTACGCGGTCCACGTCCCCGAGGACCCGTTGCTGTCCGGGCTGTTCTCGCAGATGTCCCCCGACCATCCCCAGCGCGTCGCCGCCTGGCTTGGCCAGGTGTTCGGGGGGCCTGGTGCCTACAGCGAAAGGTACGGCGAGTACGACCGGATGATCAGCCAGCACCTCGACAAGGCGCTCACCCCCGAGCAGCGCGCTCGCTGGGTGCTACTGATCGCTCGCAGCGCCGACGAAGTCGGGCTCCCCGCCGACGCCGAGTTCCGCGCCGCGTTCACCGCATACCTCGAGTGGGGCTCTCGGATCGCGCTCGAGAACTCCCAGCCCGGCGTCCACCCACCACCGCACATGCCTGTGCCCCGCTGGTGGTGGGTATGCGACGCGTACCCCTGGTCGCGACCGCACGCCACCCCCGAAGCCGTGCCGGAGGAAACCCCACCCGAACTCCCGGACACCGACCAGCCGCCCTCCTACGAAGCCGACATCAAACGGCTGTTCCGTGCGCGCGACCGCGACTCGATGCGCTTCGCCTTCGACCTCTGGTCACACGACGACGTCAGCGCCCACGCCGACGCGATCCTCGCGCGTCTCAAAGCGGGAACGATGCCGTGCGACGGCCCCTGGCCACCCGACCGCGTCGCAGTGTTCGAACGCTGGGTATGCGCAGGGAGCCCCGCGTAAACGCGGCGCCGGCCACAACGAAGGAGGATCGATGACCACCGAACCCACGCCCAGCCCGAACGCCCTGCGGCTCGAGCGCACGTACGACGCTCCGGCTGCGCTCATCTGGGAGCTGTGGACCACCGCCGCCGGCCTCGAAGCGTGGTGGGGCTCCGACGGCTTCGAAACCCGGGTGAGGGAACTCGAGCTCAAACCCGGCGGCCATGTGCGGTACACCATGACCGCGGCCGGGCCGGAACAGGTCGCGTTCGTGCAGAGCCTCGGCCTGCCACTAACGAGCGAGTTTCGGAGGACGTTCACCGAGGTCACACCGCCGACCCGCCTCGGGTACCTATCACTGATCGACTTCGTGCCCGACCACGAGTCGTATGAGCACCTGACGGTCGTTGATATTGAGCCCGCCGGCGACCGCACGAATGTAGTCATGACGCTCGATCCCCTCCACGACGAAACCTGGACGCAGGAGTACCGCGCCCATCGTGGCAGCGAGCTCAACGACCTCGAGGCGGCGATCAGGCGACGCACAATGTGATCGCGCATACCCGAGCCGACGTACGAGCCGGCTCACCGTGTCGCAGAAGACTCGGTACGCGCACGGCCTGCTAGTCGGCCGCGATGCCCGTGCCATAGGTGCGGGCTGATCGGGTCAGGTCGTCGGCTCGAGCAGCTCGCTGTTGATGTTGACGCTCTTCTCTGTTAGTCGGCGCGGCTGACCAGCAGTGTCACGGCGACCACGATCAGCCAGAGGCTTTCGAGTGCGAGCACGGCGGGGTTGATGTCGGCGAACGCGACCTTGCTGAACAGGCCGAGTAAGCCGAGGGCTTGGCTGGCGGCGCCGAACGCGTCGCGATCAGTCCGTAGGCGCGGGGCAGCAGCTGCGTCTGGAGGATCACGAACCCAAGCGGGAGCAGGATCGCTGGGGCGATCAGGAAGGAGCGTCCGATGGCGTCGTTGCCGGGACCGCCGATCAGGCCGAAGCTGACGCGGAGCGGCTCGGCCTGGCCGTGTTGGGCTGATTGGACGGCGGGGATGACCATCGCGGAGTCAGCCCCCTACTGGTGACCCCGGCCTCTACCGGCTAGCCCTACCTCTCAAGACTCCGGCCCTCCGGCTGTTCACGAGCGGCCGGGGGGTTCAGGCTGCGTTTCATGATCAAGCGCTTCTCGCCCACCGCCATCGGTCGCTGGAGCACGCGGCGGCCCGTGCTCGCGATCGCCGCCTGGTTGACGTTCGTAGTCGTGGCCGTGCTCGCCCTGTCTTTGACCGGTTCCAAGCCGCTCAAGAACGGGGCGGTCGGCGAGTCGGCGCGGGGCTACGCGCTGATGGACGCGCATGAGCTGGGGCTCCCGCAACACGAGTACGCCTACCTGCACAGCAGCACACTGACGGCGACCGACCCGGCGTTTGAAGCCGCGATCTCCCAGGTGTCCGCGCGGGTGCGGGGCGCGCTCGGCGGTCCCGCACACGTCACGGTGGCGTGGGACCAGCATGCCGCGCTCGTAACCGGCACGCCCACCCGGCCATTCGACACGGCGGGGCTCGCGGCGTCGGTGGCGGCGGTCGGGACCGCGCATCCGGGCGTGAGCGCGATCGTGGCGGACCCGACCTCCGGCACGGGCAACGACCTGCACCGTGCCGAGCAGCTGTCGATCCCGGTGGCGCTGGTGGTCCTGTTGATCTCATTCGGCGCGCTCGTCGCGGCGCTGGTGCCGGTGATGCTGGCGGCCACGGCGGTGATCGCGGCGTTCGGGTTGCTGGGACCGATCAGTCAGGTGTTCCCGCTCGACAACAGCGTCAAGACTGTCGTGCTGCTGATCGGGATGGCCGTAGGCGTCGACTACGCGCTGTTCTATGTCGTCCGCTCGCGCGAGGAGCGGCGCCGGGGCGCGTCGACCCGCGAGGCGCTCGAGCGCACGTCCCGCACCTCGGGTCGCTCGGTGCTGATCGCCGGGACCACCGTGGCGATCGCGATGGCCGGCCAGTTCGTGGTCGGGTCGGACATCTTCAACGGCATCGCGGCCGGGACGATCGTCGTGGTGGCCTGCGCGGTCGCCGGTTCGGTCACCGTCCTGCCAGCGCTCCTAAAGATTTTGGGACCGCGCATCGACTGCGGACGGATCCCGTTCCTCCCGCAGCTCGCGACCGCCGGCGAATCGCGCTTCTGGGCCGGGGTGGTCGACCGCGTGCTCCGCCGCCCGGTGTTGGCCGCCTGTCTGTCGGGCGGGCTGCTCGTCGCGCTCGCGGTGCCGGCGCTCGGGTTGCACGTGGCCAAGCCGAGCTCGGATGCGCTCGCCTCGGCCAGTCAGTCGGAGCTGGCGGCGCGGATCACCCACGAATTCCCAAGCATGTCCTCGCCGGCCGTCGTGGTCGCGATCTGGCCATCCGGTGAGCGCTCCGCAATCCGCGGAGCCGCTAACCGGCTAGAAGCCCTCGCGGTAAGCCAGAGCGTCGCCCACCCGCCGTTCGCGATCGGGCTGGGCTCCGACGGCAGGTCGCTCGCTCTGGGCCTACCGCTCACCGGGTTTGGCGACAACGCCGCGAGCCGCAACGCGGTCCGCGAGCTCCGCGACGTGCTGGTGCCTCGCACGCTCGGACGGGTCCCCGGCGTCCGGACCGCGGTGACTGGCGACACCGCCGAGGACATTGACTTCACCAATCAGATGCGACACGGGGTCCCGTATGTGATCGCGTTCGTGCTGGCGCTCGCGTTCGTGCTGCTGCTGGTCGCATTCCGCTCGATCGTGGTGCCGATCAAGGCGATCGTGCTCAACCTCCTGTCGGTCGGCGCGTCCTACGGCGTGCTCGTGCTCGTGTTCCAGCACCACTGGGCCCAAGGCATGCTCGACTTCCGCTCGGATGGCGCGATCATCTCGTGGCTGCCGCTCTTCCTGTTCGTGGTCCTGTTTGGGTTGTCGATGGACTACCACGTGTTCATCCTCAGCCGCGTCAGGGAGGGCGTCGACTCGGGGATGCCCACCGAGGACGCAGTGCGCTACGCGATCTCCCGGACGGCCGGCGTGGTCAGCGCCGCTGCGCTCGTGATGGTCGGCGTGTTCTCGCTGTTTGGAACCGCGAGCTCGCTCGACCTCAAGGAGGCCGGCGTCGGCCTGGCCGTCGCGGTCCTGATCGACGCCACGGTGGTGCGCGGAGTGCTGCTCCCGGCGACGATGAAGCTGCTCGGCGAGCGCAACTGGTACCTGCCCGGTTGGCTCGCGTGGCTACCGCGGGCGAGCCTCGAAGGCGAAACCCTCGCATGCGGGGTCGTCGACGCCCCCGGTCCGCGACCCGACGCGCAACTGGGCCTGGCCTCGGTGGCCGATTGACGCGACAATCCGTTCCCAGCATGAGGGCGAAGCTGTTCTTGCTCGTACCGGCGGCACTTGTCGCGGGTGCGGGCGCGACCTGGCTGGCGGCTAACGCCGGCGCGAATCGACCCACCGAGCCGGGCCCATACTTGACGCTGCTGGTCGGCGCTTCGCTGATCGTTTGCGGCTTAGCGTCGTGGCATGCGAGGCCTGAGAACCGGCTTGGCCCGATGATGGTGCTGACCGGCTTTGTCTGGTTCGCGGGGCTGCTGAGCGAGGCGACGGACGCACCTCTGTACACGGTTGGCGTCGCCGTCGAGTACGTGTTCGTCGCGGGATTCGTGTACATCGTGCTGTCGTTCCCGTCGGGACAGCTGCGGGGGATGCTCGACCGGGTGCTGATCGTGGTCGCAGTCGCGGGCGCGCTCGGACTCCAGGTGGCCGCGATGCTGTTCGGGAGCGGAAGGGGCCTGCGGTGCGGCGGGGGCTGCGGGGACAACCTGATCCAGGTGTTCCACGACAACGGGCTTGCGATCGCCCTGCTCGACGTACAGCGGGTACTCGGCGCCGCGCTCACGCTCACTGCGCTGAGCCTGCTTACGATTCGCTGGATGCGCGCAAGCCGTCCGGAGCGACGCGAACTCACATGGGTGCTCCTGGCGGGAAACGCGACGCTCCTCGCGCTGGCTGTAACGGTGGTCGACGACCTTCTCGGCACCCCGCTCAACTCCACGCCCGCGAACGTCTGGTTCCTCACGCTCGCGCTCGTTCCGATCGCGATCGTGGCCACGTTCGTGCGGCGGCGGCTAGCACGCGGAAGCGTCGCGGGACTCGTCGTCCAGCTCGGAGAGCCGACCGCGCCCGCAGACCTCCGCGCGGCGCTGGCTCGCGCGCTCGGCGACCCCTCGCTGGAGCTGGCGTACTGGTTCCCCGCGGAAGCTCGCTACGTCACCGGCGACGGCCGCCCGGTCAAAGTCCCCGGCCCGGACAGCGGGCGGCGTTCTACGTCCGTCGAACGGGATGGGACGCCGATCGCGATGCTGCTTCACGACCCCGCGCTCGAGCACAACTCAGGCCTCGTCCAGTCGGTATGCGCCGCCGCAGGCCTCGCGCTCGAGAACGAGCGGCTCCAGGCCGAACTACGGGCGCGCCTGGTCGAGCTCAACGCGTCACGGGGAAGGCTGGTGGCGGCGACCGACGCCGAGCGGCGGCGGATCGAGCGCAACCTCCACGACGGGACGCAGCAGCGGCTGGTTTCGATCGCGATGTCGCTCGGGCTGCTCGAGTCAAAGCTGCCCCCGGCCCAAGGCGACGCGGCTCCGATCGTCCGCGAGGCGCAGACCGCGCTGGCGCTCGCGCTCGAGGAACTGCGCGAGCTGACGCAGGGAATCCACCCAACCCTGTTGGTCGAGCGCGGGCTTCCGATCGCGCTCGAGGAGCTGTGCCGGCGCGCGGGCCTGCCCGCACACCTCGAGGTCGACCTCGACGTTCGCCTTCCTGACCAGGTCGAGACCGCCGCGTATTACTTCGCAAGCGAGGCGCTGAGCAACGCCGTCAAGCATTCGCACGGAAGCGAAGTACGGGTCGAGGTCGCCTACCACGGGACCACGTTGACCGTTCAGATAGCGGACGACGGTATCGGGGGCGCGGCGATCGGCGGGGCGGGCGGTCGGGCGGGCTCCGGTTCAGGTCTGCGCGGGCTGGCCGATCGCGTCGAGGCCCTCGGCGGCCAGTTCACGATCTCGAGCCCACCGGGGCGGGGCACGCGGTTGCGAGCGGAGATCCCATGCGCGTAGCCGTTGGAGACGATGCGGTGATTCTGCGCGAGGGGCTGGCGCGGCTGCTCGAGGAGGCGGGCTTCGAGGTCGTCGGAGTTGCCGCGGACGCGGACGAGCTGCTCGAGCTCGTGGAGCGCTCGGAGCCGGACGTCGCGATTGTCGACATACGCATGCCGCCCACCCATACCGACGAGGGTCTTCGAGCGGCCAAGGCGATCCGGGAGGCACACCCGGCGATCGGCATCCTCTTGCTCTCACAGCACGTGCATGCTCGCTACGCGATCGAGCTGCTGTCGAGCGGCACCGACGGCGTCGGCTACCTGCTCAAAGAGCGCGTGGCCGACCTCGACGAGCTGTCGGCGAGCGTGCGCCGCGTCGGGAAGGGCGGCTCGGTGCTCGACCCGGCGGTCGTCAGCCAGCTGGTCGGCCGGCGCCGGCAGGGGGACAACCCGCTCGAGCAGCTCACCGACCGCGAGCGCGAGGTGCTGGCACTGATGGCTGAGGGCCGCTCGAACAAGGCGATCGCGGACCGTCTGTTCGTCTCTGACCACACTGTCGAGAAACACATCAAGAGCATCTTCGGCACGCTGCGGCTGCCGCTGTCGCCGGACGACCACCGGCGGGTGCTTGCGGTCGTGACCTACCTCGACTCGGAGTAACCGGCCGTCCCTACTTTCCCGTCGGCGCCGGCCCGTGCCCCGGCCAACGTCAGGTTGTGCGACAGAATGCCCGCGGCGTCGCCGGCTCCTAGCACGGCCGCGATCACGATCGCGAACACGATCGTGAACACGCCGAACGCCACGATCTTCGAGAACGCGCAAGACGAAATCATGGAATCGTCCAGCAGTTCCTCGCTCACGCCGCCCGCACAGCCATTGGCAGCTCGCAAAGTCGCTGATCCTCAGCGCGCCGTCGATCGAGGAACGGATGCTGCTGCTGTTGTTCGCGCACCGCGGCGAGTGGTCGCGCAGAGTCACCCCGCACGGCGTGTGCCTCGACCTGCCACTCACCCTTCAGCCGCGGGCGAGCCTCTGCGGAGTGCGACGGCCAACCGTCACCATCGCCTCGCAGTCGCTAACCAAGCAGGGCCTCCTCGCCCGCGTCTCACGCGACCGGTGACTGCTGCTGCTGCGGCACCCAGCGACGAACGGACGCTGCCGGTCCTGGGACCAACACGCGGACACGCTCGGGCCTCAATAGCAACCAAAGCAGCCTGTGCCGTGGGGGCGGGCTGAACTCCTCGAGAGCTGCACCCTACTCGGACCGCCCTGGTTCTCGCCACGAGCGCGACCGCTGGCGGCGGGCGGCCGACCGAGCCAGCCACCCGCCCTCCTCGCCGCGCTAAGTAGGTTCCTCCATAACGGCCGGCCGAGATGCTCGGCACGCAATGAAGGCAGGTCAGCGCTTGGCGGGCCGCTAGCCAGCCGCGTCCGAGATGAACCAAGAACTCGAGGGTCGCATGGTCGGCCGACTCTGGGCGCTAGGGTCTGTCATGGGCTGCAGCTGGGGGCGTCGGATTGGTCACGGATTTCGTCCCCGGACGTAGTGGTCGATGATGGGGTTTGATCGATCAGATGTGGAGCTGCTGGCGGGTGGTGCCCAGGAGTTCGGCGTCTTCTATGAGCGGCATGTGGATGCCGTCGCGGCGTTCGTTGGGGTGCGAACGCGACGGCCGGATCTGGTGTTCGATTTCGTTGCCGAGACTTTCGCCCGAGCGCTCGAACATCGCGGTCAATATGACGCTGAACGCGGTCCGGCCGTCGGGTGGCTGTTCGGGATCGCTCGGCATCTGTTGATCGACGCTGCGCGGCGGGGGCGTGTCGCTGCGGATAGTCGGGTTCGGCTGGGGATGACGCGGATCACGCTGGATGATGATCAGCTGGCGCGTGTCGAGGAGCGGGCGCAACTCGACTTAAGGGTCGCTCTGACGGATATGCCGGCCGATCAGAGGGAGGCGGTGATCCGTCGTGTCGTGCTGGAACAGGAGTATCCGGAGCTCGCAGAAGGGCTGCGCTGCTCGCAGCAGGTCGCGCGCAAGCGAGTCTCGCGGGGGCTCGCGTTCTTGCGGCGTGGATTGGAGGGACAGCTATGAACGATCCGTTCGTCCTGTTGGGCAAGGAGCTCGTGCGGGTGGCCGTCGACGCGTCGCCACGCCGCTCGTGGTCGTTGCGCTGGCGTTCCTGGCTGCGACGCCGTCCGCGAATGTTGGTGTTGGTGGCGGCGGCACTGATTATCAGCGGCTCGGCGGTCGGGGCGGTGATGTCGTTGAACTCGACCCGATCGCAGCCGCTGTCGGGAACCGTTCCCGGGAAGCTGAACTCCCGGGGTTCGGGATTCCTGCCCGTGTCATTGAGCGGCGAGCAGTATCGGATCGTGGTGTCGCCGCTGTTGACCGCCGGTGAGGTCGGCTGGTGCAGCAGCATTACCTACACATACCGCGGTAAGCCGGGCAGGTCCGGCGGGGGAGAATGCGGCAGTGACTACCCGACGCGCCGCCAGCCACTGTTCGGGCCCGACGTGATGGGCTTCGGGTATTCCGCTCCGGCGCCGCAGATCGGGGACACCGTCCATTTTCTCATGACCGGGCCCGGCGTCGCGTATGTGCAAGTCGGCAAGACCACCATCGCGGTGCGTCACGACGATCCCGACGTTCCGGTCGGCGACGGCGTTGTCGTGTTCTTCCTGCCGGCGGCGGCGCCGCCTGTGACCGTGCCGCCTGCGGGGGAACGCCCTCCGTACTACACGACGATCTTCGTGCCGCCCCATTCAACACACGATCGGCTGCCGCCCTGGGTGCCGCGCAAGGCCGGGATGCAGCGAGTCCGAGTAACGCCGGCGGTCGCGCTCGACCGACTCGGGCGCGAAATCCCGTACAGGGTGTCGGGCGGCTATTTCGTGTCGAGCCGCTGGTGGCAGCGTCCCGGGCGAGAGCCGAATGGCCGCTGTCAGATCGAACGTCGTGGACTGCCCGGGCTGGTGGCCAAATGGGGCCATGTCACCAATCAGATCAGGCCCGTGTCAGGCGCTCAGGGAACAGCATTGCTGTCGTGTCTGAGCACCGAGTACTACCTCGATGGTTGGGGTCTGACCGCGGCGGTGCTGCTCAATGCCCAACACCCCGGCGGACCGGTCGGCTCGATCCCCGGAACCCAGCCGGTTCCCGGCCATCCTGGCACCGTGACCAGCATGCACGCGACCGGGTTCGGAGCGATTACCGCACACCGGTACCGCAACGCTTGGCTCGTAATCCAGGGCGGCCGCGATCTTCGCCAGCGCCTGGAGGCTCTGAGCGCCCTGGAAATCCGCCGCGTCCGGGTAGGGGCGAAGTGATCTGGCAGCCCGCGAAGCTAGTTGGGCCGGTTGCTGGTCCGAGACCCAACTCGGATCGACGGGAACAAGCATGGCGATTCGCGCGAGCCAGGTCTGCGCTTTGCTTAGGCAGCCCATCGCAATGGAGCTCGCATCTCGTGTCGAGGCTTCCGCGCAACTCAGGTGCGCGGTCCGGAGGGTGATGCGGGCCGCCGCAGGGCGGAAGCAGGTCTGCAGCTCTTGTCCGGGGCACCGACTCGCTCGCGCCAGTTCTATGCATCGATACGGCGGCGAAGCCGCCTGCGGGCCGGGGTCTGTGGTTGGCGTTAGTAGATAAGCCGCTTATACGCCCTCATAAGTGTCGGGGTTGGGACCGACGCGTCCGCTCTCGCCCTTGTCGAGTGCGTCGATGGCGGCCATCTGTTCGGTGGTGAGGTGGAAGTCGAACACGTTGATGTTCTCGGCCATTCGCTCGGGCCGGGCGGATTTGGGGATCGCGATGTGGCCGTGCTGCATGTGCCACCTGAGGATGATCTGCGCCGCTGACCTGTCGCGCGCGGTCGCGATCTGCTGGAGCGTCGCCTCGCCGAGCTCGGCGTTGTTGTGGCCGAGCGGGCTGTGGGCTTCAACGGCGATCCCCTGCTGTGCGCAGGCCTCGACCACCGCGGTGTTGGCGAAGTAGGGGTGCAGCTCGACTTGGTTGACGGCCGGTGTGATCCCGGTCTCGGCGATGATCCGTTCCAGGTGCGCGGGCTGGAAGTTTGAAACGCCGACGCTGCGGGCGCGCCCGTCGGAAATGAGCTCGGTGACGGCCTTCCATGTAGCGACGTAGTCGCCGTCGTAGAGCGTCGGGAGGGGCCAGTGAACGAGGAACAGATCGATCCGATCGACACCGAGGTAAGTCATCGTCTGATCGAACGAGCGCTTCAGGTCGTCGGGCCTGTGGTTGGCGTTGGCGAGCTTGCTGGTGATGTAGATCTCCTCGCGGGCGATCCCGGACTCGGCGATCGCCTTACCGACGCCGGGCTCGGTGCCGTAGGCCTGCGCGGTGTCGATATGCCGATAGCCGGCCTGCAGCGCTTGGCTGACCGTCTTGGCGGCCAGCTCGGTGTTCTCGTCGGTGACGTCGCGGTCGGGCTGCAGCGCGAGCGTCCCGTAGCCGAGCTGTGGGATCGTCGCGCCGTCTTTGAGCGTGATCTTCGGGGCGGCGCTTTGGGTGGTCGGCATGCTGTGCCTCCTGTCGTTGTGGCTGGTCTGTGCTGCTGTGGCGGCGTTGGCCCCCCGGCGTTATGCCGTGGGGGTGGCGAGGTAGGTGTCGTCATCGACGGGTTGGCCCCAGGTGACGGGGCTGCCTGACTCGTCGATCTCCTGGATGGCGATGTGGGTCATGAAGCGGTTAGGGGCGGCGCCATGCCAGTGGTTCTCGCCGGGTTCGAAGAACACGCGGTCGCCGGGGCGGATCTCCTCCACGGGCCCGCCCTGGCGCTGGCAGCGGCCAATGCCCTCGGTGACGAAGATCGTCTGGCCGAACGGGTGCGCGTGCCAGTGCGTCCGCGCGCTCGGCGTGAAGTGGACGCTGGCGGCGCCCACGCGAGCGGGAGGGTCAGGCACGGCGACGACGTCGACGAAGACGGTCCCGGTGAACGAAGTCGGCGGCCCTTGGGTGCTGTCCAGAGAATTGCGGGTGATCTGCATGAGTGAGCTCCTTATTCGAGGACGTGAGCGACGGTTGTCGTCCGTCAGCCGCCGGGGTTAGGGGCGCGCCTCGCCGATTCGGCGCGGCGCGGCGCGCGGGCGCCTTCGCTTGTCAGCTAGGGACGAGCCTGAGCGCGGTCGAGTTCGTCGGCGCTCCAGCTGGTCATGGCCGCACCATGACCTTGATCGCCTCGCGGTCGGCCATCGCCCGGTACCCGTCGGGCACACCGTCGAGGTCGACGGTACGGTCCAGCACCCGGCCCGGGTCGATCCGACCCTCGAGCACGTCGGGCATAAGATCGTCGATGTAGGCGCGCGCCGGTGCCGGGCCGCCGCCAATCGTCAGGTTGGCGAAGAACGCCGGCTGGGAGCCGGGGAGCACGTCCTCCTGGGGCACGCCGACGCGGCCGATCGCGCCACCAGGGCGGGCGATCCCGATCGCCGTGTCCATCGATGCGCCGTGGCCGACGCACTCGAGCACCGAGTGGGCGCCCAGACCGCCGGTCAGCTCCCGCACCCGCTCGACCGCTGCGTCGCCGCGCTCGGCCACGACGTCGGTCGCCCCGAACTCGCGGGCGAGGTCAGTGCGGTCGGTGTGGCGACCGAGGATGATGATCTGCTCGGCGCCGAGGCGCTTAGCGGCGATCACTGCGCACAGCCCGACAGCGCCGTCGCCGACGACCGCGGCGATCTTGCCCGGTGCCACCTGGGCGTGCAGGGCGGCGTGGTGGCCGGTGCCCATCACGTCAGACAGCGTCAGCAGGGAGGGCAAGAGCGTCTCGTCCTCATCGATCCCGATCGCGTAAAGGGTGCCGTCGGCGTACGGGATGCGCAGCGCCTCGGCTTGTGCGCCGTTGACACCGTTGTTGCCAAAGAAGCCAGCGTGGATGCACTCCGTTTGCAGCCCGTCGTGGCAGAACTCGCACGTCCCGTCGGAAAAGGCGAAGGGCATGATCACCAGCTGCCCGCTCTTGATGGTCTGCACATCGCGGCCGACGGCCTCGACGAAGCCGATCGCCTCATGGCCCATCGACTGGCCGGTCTCGCTGGGCTCCATCGAGGCGTAGGGCCACAGATCGCTGCCGCAGATGCTCGCTCTCGTAACGCGGACTACCGCGTCGGAGGGCTCGCTCAGTTGGGGGTCCGGGACGGTTTCGATCCGCACGTCCCCGGCACCGTGCATGATGGTTGCGCGCACTGGAATTTCCTCTCGATGTCTCTTGTGAGGTCCATGATGCGCGCAGACTTGCATGAAGGCAAATACTGAATATTGCAGTCTGATAGAAATAAACTATGGACCCGCGCCGGCTGTTGACCTTCCGGACCGTGGCGCATCAGCGGTCGTTCTCACGGGCTGCTGAGACGTTGTCGCTCTCTCAGCCGTCGGTGTCGCACCAGATCTCCCTACTCGAGACCGAGATCGGCGTCCGTCTGCTCGACCGCGGGCGCGGCGGACTGCGGCTCACGCGCGCCGGTGAGGTCCTGCTCGAACACGCCGATCACGTCGCGTGGCGCCTGCAACTGGCCGACTCGCAGATCGCCGACCTGGCCGAGCAGCACCGCGAAAACGTCCGGCTCGGAGCGTTCCCCACCGCCCTCGCGAGCTTCGTGCCATCCGCGATCGCCCGGCTTCGCGGTGCGCACGGCGACGCTCAAATCCAGCTCAGCGAAATCACGGCCGCGACCCTTGAACCCCGCCTGCTCGCAGGCGAGTTCGACGTTGCCCTCGGTTACCAGGACGCCGCCGCAGCGCGCCACGAGATCCCAGGGGCAGAACGGATCGACCTATTTCAGGAAACCTTCCTCGTCGGCCTGCCACCGGACCACCGACTAGCCGGATCGACCACCCCGATCTCACTCGACAAGCTCGCCGACGCCGACTGGATCGTGCCGTCCACCGAAGGATTCCTCATCCAGGCCTGCCGTGATGCCGGCTTCGTCCCTCACATCGTCGCGGTCACCAGCGACCCGCTCGCCACCCGCGGCCTGATCACCCGCGGCCTCGGAGTCGGATGGGTAGCAAGCCTCCTGACCCACGACTACGCCGGCGCCGTCATCCGACCCGTCAAAGACCCGATACGCCGCCGCGACATCTACGCGCTGCTCCCACCCGGCGACCACCACCCGCTCGCCAGATCCCTGATCAACGCACTGATCGACACGGCCCCACAACCAATCCTCTAAGTAACAGCTAACGGAGGCCCGCCCGAGGCCGACCCGACCTCGCATTCGCGCAGACGGCCGCAAGCAGTCGACCGCAGACGATCGACTCGGCCACAACTCGGCCACTGGCCACGACCGAATCTCCTGACCGGGACAGCGAATTTCGCGCCTGTTGCACCCGCGTCTCCACCTCTATGGCGCCCTCCGTCCGGTTCGGTCGGAGGGCGTTTCTGTCGGGCGTGCGCGTTCGCTAGTCGCCGTCATACGTAGTATTCTTCGCTGTATGACAATGCTGAGCTTTCGGGTTCCCGACGACGATGCCGCCGAGGTACAGCGTTGGGCGGACGCCCTCGGAATCGATCGCTCCGAGATTCTCCGCGATGCCCTGCATCGGCACCTGGTGGTGCTCAACGGCGAGGCAGATGCGCGGCGATGGGAGGAGCAGCCGGCTACTGATGCCGAGCGTTCCTTGGAAGCAGTTGCCGACTGGGGGCCTGCCGAAGACTGGTCGGACTGGGGCGATGCAGAGGGGTGAGATCTGGTTTGCGGGGACGCCAGGTGGGGATCGCCCCGTCCTGGTGCTGACCCGCGATCCCGTCGCCGATCGGATCGGCGCGGTTGTCGTGGCGGCATTGACCCGGACGAGGCGCGGGCTCGTCTCGGAGCTACTGCTTACGACGGGCGAAGACGGCGTTCCTACGGACTGTGTCGTGAACTTCGACAACGTGCACACGTTGCCGCGCTCGACGTTCCGGCGTCGGGTCACGCAGCTGTCCGCACGGCGGATGACGCACGTCTGTCGCACGCTCCGCGATGCGCTCGGCTGCTGACGGCCACAAGCAGTCGACCGCGGAGGATCGAGTCGGCCACAACCCGGCCACTGGCCGCGACCGAATCTCCTGACGGGGACAGCGAATCTCGCACCTTTTGGACCGCCGTCTCCACCTTCATAGCGCCCTCCGGCCCGTCTGGTCGGAGGGCGTTTTCAATTCTTTGCGGCATGCAGACGCTGGGCGCGGCACGTGCGGACGCGCCGCCGTCGAGTTGGTGAGTGCCGAGGCCATTTGACCGGTGGGCACAGGCGGGGCGAGGATAGGGGCTGATGGTGCGATCGAGGCGCGCAGATATGCCATGTG
>Ga0070714_100001380_pt1 | contig 17574 bp, 20 predicted proteins | sample LARL83metaG_FD_65450 | JGI IMG/M metagenome (GOLD analysis project Ga0070714, IMG submission 65450) | Corn, switchgrass and miscanthus rhizosphere microbial communities from Kellogg Biological Station, Michigan, USA - LAR L8-3 metaG | ecosystem: Host-associated > Plants > Roots > Rhizosphere ... | reverse complement strand
ACTTTTTATCATCGCCATCCGATCCTCGCCGAAGCGGACGAGCAACGAAAGAAATTTCTGCTGGCGACCGCGGCAGCAGTAAGACGAGAATTAATCCGCGCGCTCGGGGTGATGGGGATTGAAGTTCCGCCAGTGATGTAAGTTAGTTTCCGCTCTTGCGTCCCGCGATCATCAAGCCTGCACCTACCACAAGCAATGCCACACTCACACCAGGCGGCAGAAGGTCATCGTGGTGCGTTTTCACGCCCAGATGAACGTCGCCGGCATCGATGCCATGACGTTCAGTGTGCGGGACCGGAACGAAGAAGGACAGAATTCCGAGTACCAGAATGACAAGTCCAACTGCGAACAGTGCTCTCATTGAAATTCTCCGTTCCGATTGCAGATTTAACTCCCAAACTCCCTTGCAAACTCTATTAGACTTCTTACTGCGATCCCGGACGGGCCTTTGGCGATCCAGGGCTTGTTGTCTTCCATCCAGGCGGTGCCGGCGATATCGAGATGGATCCAGGGAGTATCTTCGGCAAATTCTTTGAGGAACATGGCCGCGGTGCTCGCGCCGCCCCAGCGACCGCCGGTATTCATGATATCGGCAATATTCGACTTGATCTGATCTTTGTACTCATCGTCAAGAGGCAGCCGCCACATTTTCTCTCCGGCGTCGTTCAGCGCTTTGGCAAACTTTTGATACAGATCGTCGTCATTCGAGAAAATGCCGGCATTTGCGTATCCCAATGCAACCACGACGGCACCGGTGAGCGTGGCTGCGTCGATCAGATGCGTACAGCCGAGTTGACGCGCGTAACAAAGACCATCGGCCAGCACCAGACGGCCTTCAGCATCGGTATTGATAATTTCAATGGTCTTGCCCGACATTGCGGTCTGAATATCGCCGGGCTTTTGTGCCTTGCCGGATGGCATGTTCTCTGTTGCGCAGACAATGCCGATTACTTTGACTTTCGGCTTGAGCTGCGCAATTGCCCGCATGGCGCCGATCATGGTGGCCCCACCAGCCATGTCGTACTTCATCTTCTCCATACCGTCAGCAGGCTTTATGGAAATTCCTCCCGTGTCGAAGGTAATGCCTTTTCCCACCAGCCCTAGAACCGGTTTTTCGGGCGCTCCGGCGGGCTCGTAACGCATGACGATCAATGCCGGGGGCTCGTCTGAGCCTTGCGCGACGCCCCAAAAGGCGCCCATCTTTAATTCCTTGATTTTGTCCGCGCCGTAGACTTCGCACTTGAGGCCGACTTCTTTGGACATCTCCTGTGCCCGCTTTGCCAGCATGGTCGGCGTCATGCGGTTCGAAGGTTCATTGACCAATTCGCGAGTGAAATTTTGGGCCTCGGCCACGATGCGGGCTTCGTCCATGGCACGTTGCAGGCTGCTCTGATTTCCGGAAGCGACGACGGTGATCGAGTCAACCGTTTGGTCCTTGCGATCACTCTTGTAAGTGTCAGGATCGAAATTGCCAACCATCGCACCTTCTACGATGGCCTTGATCGCCTCTTCGGCCACGATCTGATCGGGAACGACAAACGCGAGGCTGCGAAGGTTGCGCGGCTTAAGTGCGCGCACCGCTGTGCCTGCAACCTTGCGGAGTTCAGTAGATGTAAAACTTTTTGCCTTGCCACCGCCAACTAACAGCAGACGTTTAGCTTTGAGTCCGGCAGGCTTGTGCAGCCATGAAACCTCAAAGTTTTTCCCAGCGACGTCGCCAGCGGAGATCAAATCGGCTGCGACCTGCTGAACAACCTTGTCGGATCCGGAAACGAAAGCATCGGACTTTTCGTTTTTAGGATGACCAACTTTAGAACGACCGGGCTTTGCCTGATCGCTATTGTCAGCACGGTCGAGTACGACCGCAACCAGGCATTCGGTTTCAACCTGAGCGGCAGGAGAGAGAGAAAGTATTGTCTTCATAAATGATGAAATAACAGTATGAGAGGGGCGGAGCAAATTACGCAACTCCGGTTCGCCAAAAGTAATGCAAGAGTGCGTCTTACATGAAGGTACTCGGTGAAGAAATCCTGCTTGTTGTCTCCTTTCGCTAGGAAATTGCGCTCAAGTTCCAATTCGAAACGGTGGCCAGGATTTTTGCTCCGGGGCGAGAACAAAGCTGTTATATTTGTCGAAATCCGACCACTGATCCCAGACCACTGGCCACAGATTTAAGGAGCTCTCATGGCAGGAAAAAGCGTCAACAAAGTTACTCTGCTCGGCAATCTCGGCAAGGACCCCGAGGTCAAGTACACGCCACAAGGCACTGCTGTCGCTAAGCTGGCGTTGGCTACGAACGAGCGTTACAAAGACAAGGAAGGCCAATGGCAGGACCGCACCGAATGGCACAACGTGGTGCTGTGGCAACGGTTGGCGGAGATCGCCGGCGAGTATTTGAAAAAAGGCAGCAAGGTCTACATCGAAGGTAAACTGCAGACCCGCTCCTGGGAGGATAAGCAGACCAACCAGAAGCGCTACATGACCGAAGTGGTGGCAAATGATCTGGTCTTGCTAGGCGGACGCGGGGAAGGCAGTGGCGATTCCGGCGGATATTCGCGCGGAGCAGCGGCCGGGAACAACAATTTCGATCAGCGTACGCCTGAGCCCGAACCGGCTGTAGCGGTTTCTAGTCCGATCAGCGACGAAGATATTCCGTTCTGACTTGGTTTGACCCCGAACGAGGGCGTCCGGGGCGACGTGGCCATTGCAGCCAAGATCGCTTATGTCTGAACTTGCCAACAAAACTTGTGTGCCGTGCAAAGGTGGAGTTCCCCCGCTCAAGGGGCAGGAACTCGCCGAGATTCATAAGCGCCTCCCGCAGTGGGCGCATTGGAAGATCATCAATGAGCATCACATCACTCGTACATTTACATTCCCCGATTTCAAGCAAGCTTTGAATTTTGTAAACCGCGTCGGGGAGTTGGCTGAGGAGCAGGGACATCATCCCGATATTTTGCTCACATGGGGCAAAGTTGAAATCACTTTGTGGACGCACAAAATCGACGGCCTTACTGAGAGCGACTTAATTATGGCAGCCAAAATAGACGGCTTATCTTACTGACACTACAGTATTTACCTGATAACGAGAGCCGCCCATTAATGTGCAGAAACTTGCACTCATTTCCGGAACACTGAGGTGAGTACCTGCTGGGGTCAGTGGAACATTACTGAATCGTTTAACTTACATTTTCGCCGCGCTTCTGCCATTTGGTCTGCGGCGTGCGCGCCTTCTCTTGCGCTTCCGAGTCAAGCCTGCGGAGGAGGAATACCGTGCACCCCGTCATTCCAAAGCTTTCCATACCAGCTCTTATCGTCGTAGCGCTCCTTGGCACCACCCAGTCAAGTTCGGCCACCACTCTACCTCTTGATCTCGCGACTGTATCCGGAATCACCCAGATTGGGACGGTCACGACAACTCAAGTTGGACGAAACGTCCAGGTCACGATTAAGCTCAATTCCGGATACATGATCCCAACCGATGACGGGTATCTGATGTTTAATACGAGCGGAGGCCTGACCCTGAGCAAGACATCTCTTGGGGGATTTAGCATTTCTAAAATGAGCGAAAAACTCACCCACGTTACAACGATCGGTGGATTTACATTTACGGATATCTTCAAGATCGACACCGGCGAGGGAAGCGAAAAAGTAGAACGCTCGACTTCAGGTCGTAAAGACCATGACAAGGACGACCAATTCTCCGATGGCGATGACGATCACGACAAACCGACAGGCAAGCACCACCGCCAACATCACGATGCAGACGACCAGATATTGCTTTCGAGCCTGACGTTCACAATTCTGAATGCGAATGTTAACCAGCTAACAGGCTTCGGGGTGCAATTCTGCGTAGCGGATGAGAGCCGCTGCGGTAAGGTCGGATTCGCTCAGACCAGCACCCCCACGGTGCCAGAGCCGGGCACTTTGCTTTTGCTTGGCACTGGTCTGGTCGGTCTTGCCAGCGTGGCCCGCCGTTCCGTTCGTGGACGCGCCAAATCCGTGGGCTCATCGAAAGCGATTTGAGCCTCGCGCAAAATCGACGTATATAACTGACAATACATTCTTTACCCGATAACTACGACCGCACATAATATGCAGAAACTTGCAGTATTTTGCCCCGGCGCCCTCCCTTCCCACCCCGCCCCGCAGCGCAACTACTGTAGATACAAGTACTTACATTCAGACACCTGGGCCAGCTCGACTGGCCACTGTCGTGCAGAGTTGTTCCCGCAGTACAAAACTTGCTCCCAGAAGGTAACTACCGTGCGCCTCACTACTAAACTCTCAATTCTGGCCTTGGTTTTCGCAACCGCCCTCGCCTTCCAGCCAGCAGCTTCAGCAACTACCTTAGACCTTGTTTACAACGGCACGGTCGTAGGAACCGCGACGTTAACCCAGAATGGCTCGAACGTGGACGTCAGTATATCGATGAAGTCGGGCTTCGCCATCCTGGGGAATGGCGGCGACATTGGCGTGGTTGGATCGGTTTCCAGCAAAACTACGATTAACGACTTCAGCGTCGCTGGAATGAGCGCCGATCTCAAAAAAAATGGAACGATCGGCAGCTTCACTTTTAACGACCTCTTCAAACTCAGCATGGGCAAAGGCAATGGTCAGACTTTTTCGACGACCCTGAACTTTACCATCAACAACGCAAGTAATATTTCAGCTTTAGGTCTGCACATCTGCATAAAATTCGCTGATGGTACTTGCGCTGCCGGCAACAATACCGTCTTTGTCGAGACATCTCAGGCTCCGACCGTGCCTGAACCTAGCACGCTCGGACTGCTTGGCACAGGCCTGGTAGGACTTGCCGGTGTGGTGCGCCGCCGCCTCTTCAGCTAAAAGACTCAATTGACTCCTCTCAAAACCCTCGGAAAAATTCCGAGGGTTTTTTTGCAGTAAATATTTGTGAGCGTGCCGGAGAGTCAGGCTTTGCGCCCGAGTTTCTGCTTTAGATCTTCTGCGATTTGCTGGCCGTGAAAGCGGCCGTTTTCAATAAATATTTCATTGGTGCGCGATCCCGCGACGATTACACCAGCAACGTAAATTCCCGGCACATTGCTCTCGAGGGTGACGGGATCGCACACCGGCCGGCACTGATCGCTGGAGAGCTCAATGCCCATGGCACGTAAGAAGTCGTAATCGGGATGGTATCCAGTCAGGGCGAAGACGAAGTCGTTTTTAATCGTCAGCTCGCCATCGGATGTTTGCAAGATGACGTACTCGGGAGCGATCTCCTGCACCACGGAGTTGAAGTAGGCCGTGATCTCACCATTCTTGATGCGATTTTCAATGTCGGGCAGAATCCAATATTTAACGTGTGCGTGCATCTTCGGTCCACGATGAACCAGGGTCACACGAGCGCCGTGCCGCCAAAGGTCCAGCGCTGAAATTGCGGCTGAGTTCTTGCCTCCGATGACCATCACATCGTTGTCGAAGTAGGGATGCGGCTCACGGTAGTAATGAAAAACCTTGGGCAGGTCTTCTCCGGAGATCCGCAGTAAGTTCGCGCGGTCGTAGTAACCAGTTGCGACGATCACTTTGCGGCAAATGTAGTCGTAAACCCCGCCTAGCCGGTCGCAGGTGGTAATGTGAAAATCGTTGTCGCTCCCAGTTACCATCTCCACCCGCTGATATTGCCGCACGTCGAGCTTGTAGTGCTCGGCGACCTTGCGGTAATACTCAAGCGCTTCCAGTCGGTTCGGCTTCGGATTCGCGCTGCTGAAGGGAATGTCCCCGATTTCCAACAGTTCCGGCGTGGTGAAAAAGATCATGTTCGCCGGATAGTGAAAGATGGAGTTGACCAGGCACCCTTTGTCGAGGCTAATGACCTTGAAGCCGGAGCGCTGGGCCTCTATCGCACAGGCCAGACCGGTGGGGCCGGCGCCAAGCACGATGACATCAGCCTGCATATTTGGGCGCGGCCGCAGCTGTGCTTTAGGCAGCGTGTCTGGAATCAACTTCGTGGACAAAGCGGTTGTCCTGAGAGAGCAGATGCCGTTAGAGGATTGTAGATTCTAGCATGCGAACAGAGGCTGTACCGCGCGCTGATTGCTATAATTTTCGGTTCGCAGGAGTACTTCATGGTCACCCTGACGCAATCCGCCACGCGCACCGAAAAAGATTCCTTGGGCACGAAAGAGATTCCGGCCGAAGTTTATTACGGAATCCAGACTGCACGAGCGGTAGAAAATTATCCAATCTCTGGAATGCGAGCGCATCCGACGTTGATTCGAGCATTTGGCATGGTGAAAGAAGCCGCCGCCGAGACCAACCGGGAACTCGGTTTGGTGGATGAAAAAATTGCGAATGCGATTGTTCAGGCGGCAAAGGAAGTCGCACAGGGAAGGTGGGACCGGGAATTTGTAGTGGACGTTTTCCAAGCCGGCGCCGGCGTCAGTTTCCACATGAACACCAACGAAGTCATTGCGAATCGCGCGATCGAGGTCCTGGGCGGCAGGCTCGGCGACTATTCGAAGGTTCATCCCAATGATCATGTCAATTACGGCCAGAGCACCAACGATGTTTTCCCGACAGGAATGCGGCTGGCTACGCTGCTCGAGTTGGAAAAGCTATATCCGGTGCTGGATTCGCTGGTTATTGCGCTCGAGAAAAAAGGAAAAGAGTTTTTTCAGATTTTGAAATCAGGCCGCACGCATATGCAGGATGCTGTGCCCATGCGCCTGGGTCAGGAATTTACAGCTTACGCAGGCGCGATCTCGCGGGCAGACGAGGCGATCCGAGGGAGTGCCGAATTGCTCCGCGAACTTGGGCTCGGGGGGTCGGCGGTGGGCACAGGCATCAACACGCACCCCGACTATCGGGAATTGGCAATCAGGAATCTGGCGCGAATTTCTGGAGAAAAACTTGTCGCTGTGGACGACATGCGTTATGCCATGCAATCCAACCTGGCGATGGCTGGTGTGTCTTCAGCGCTCCGCAATCTGGCGCTTGAGGTGATTCGCATCTCGAACGACTTGCGGCTTCTCGCCTCCGGCCCGAACACGGGAATCGCCGAAATCAATCTGCCTGCATTGCAACCGGGATCATCAATCATGCCTGGAAAGATCAACCCAGTAATTCCTGAACTCGCGGCCATGGTGTCATTTCAAGTAGTGGGCAGCGATATCGCGGTCGCAATGGCGGTGCAGGCCGGACAGCTTGAACTGAACGTCATGATGCCGACCATGGCTTACAGCGTCTTGCAGTCGATTACTATTCTGACCAACATGCTGCGTCAGTTCACGGAGAAATGCGTCTCCGGTATTACAGCAAATGAGCAGCGCTGCAACTTCTACGTGCAGGCGACGGTATCACTGGCGACCGCTCTGAATCCATACATCGGATATGCGAAAGCCGCCGAGATCGCGAAAGAAGCAGTGGCAACCGGTCGGTCGATCATTGAGATTGTTCGCGAAAAGAAGTTGCTCAACGAGAAAGAGATTGGCGAAATCCTCGATCCCGTGCGCATGACCGAGCCAGTTCGCCCGCTAGATGCCGCTAAGAAACGTGAAGAGATCAAAAGCAAAAAATAGCGTGTCGCGAACTACTACGCTGGAGAAACAAACCCGCAATTTGCGGCCCCTGCAGCCGGGGAGCCAGCAGGGGCCCGATTCCGGCGAGAAGGGTCTCGACGACCGCCGGCATCGGTGTGTAAATACGCTGAAACGGTATGGGAAGTTCAAATGCGCAAAAGAATGCGCCATCACCGCTACTTGGCGACGGCTCCGGTTGAGTACTGGTAAACTCCCCGCCCGCTCTTCTTTCCTAGTCTGCCGGCTTTTACATACTGCACGAGCAAGGGAGCAGGTCGGTATTTCTCGCCCAAAGTTCGGTGCAAATACTCGAGAATGTGCAGACGAGTATCCAGACCCACTAGATCGACTAATTCGAAAGGGCCCATGGGATGGTTCAACCCGAGCTTCAGGGCTTTGTCGATATCGGCGGCTGAGGCGATTCCTTCCTGCAGCATATAAAAAGCTTCGTTGCCGATCATGGCGTTAATGCGACTGGTAATGAAGCCGGGGGACTCCTTGATTACTACGACGTCCTTGCCCATTCGCCGGCCCACGTCGGCTGCCGCAGTGATTGTCTCGTCGTCGGTCTCGAGCGCGCGCACCACCTCGAGCAGCTTCATTTTGTGCACTGGATTAAAGAAATGCATTCCCAAACATTTTTTTGCGCGATAGGTAACGCTGGCGATTTCGGTGATGCTTAAGGACGAGGTATTCGAAGCAAGGATGGTTGTTGGGCGGCAAATTTTATCGAGCAGGGTAAAAATCTCGATCTTCGATTCCATCTCTTCTGGAACCGCTTCAATCACGAGATCAGCTTCCCGCGCCGCTTCCTCCACGCTGCCCGCATATTCGAGACGGCTGAGTGCTGCGCGAGCATCGTCGGATGAAACTTTCGCAAGCTCAACGGCTTTATCGAGGTTGGTGCGGATCTCGCTTTCGGCCTTGCGCAGCGCAGCAGGAATCAAATCTTCCAGGATGGTGCGATAGCCACCGAGCGCCGCCACGTGCGCGATTCCCCGGCCCATAATACCGGCGCCGATGACGGCAATCGTCTTGATCTCCGCCACTATTTCTCCACAAGTGTGATTAGTTCTTGGATTTTTTCTCCCGCACTCCTCAGGCTCCCGGCCAGGCGTTTTTTCTCGTCTGCATCTACGGTCGGCAGGGAAGCATGAATGCGCCGAATGGTGGTGGTTATGTCGTCAACGTAGTTGATGAGGCGGATGAGTTCTCCCGTAGCTGCCATGAATTGCGCTCCTGTGTCACTTTGGTAATGAGTGGCAAGTTCTTTATTCTCAACTGCCGCGCCGATTAAGTAAAGGCAGGATAAATGGCACGAATGGCTCCCATAGATTCTTTTACTTATCCTTTAACACCGACTGTAATCTAATAAAGTGCATGAATGACCCTACGATTAAAGAATTCATTTTCGCCAGTGACTTCGATCAGACACTGACTTTCAATGACTCCGGGTACGTACTCGCCGAACTGGTGGGCATTCCTACGGACGAGTTCGAGCGCAAAGCTACGGGCATGTCGCGGCTGAACCTGGTGCAACAGGGGGCGGAGCTTGCTTATTTGCTACTGCATGATCCCGAGTTCAAGGGCCGCGTCCGGAAAGAGCATCTCTACGAAGTCGGGAAACGAATTCGTTTAAAAGAAAACATTGCACCGCTTTATCAGATCCTTGCCAGCGGGATCCCCGGCTATCATTTCGATTTTTATGTGCTCTCCGCGGCTCCCAGTGAAGTGATTCATTCTGCGCTCGAGGGAATTGTGCCGCAAGACCATATCTTCGGAACCGAATTTCTCTACAAGAATTCCGGCGAGATTGAGACTATCGTTCGTGCAACCGCGGGCTACGGCAAGGTATTCGTGCTCGACCAGTTGCAAAACCGCGCCCAGATCGGCCCCGACCATATTGTTTACGTAGGCGACGGCAGCTCCGATGTTCACGTAATGCTGCATACCAACACCCGCGACGGATACACTATCGCGGTTTCTGAAGCCAAGCATGTCTCCCAAGTAGCGAAACGCACGATACTGAGTACCAGCGCACTTGCCGTACTGGCGCCGATTCTTGAAGATATCGCCCTGTGGCCGCGCACACGCATTCGCGCATTCTTTGAATCGTATGGGGTCATGATTCAGGAATGGGACCGGGTGCGGACAGACTGGCTGACGCTGCGCGCGGTAAAGCCAGAAGTTGTCGAAACCGCGGTGGCAAAGTAAGGACGCTGAATCATTTGGCCGCCGGCTGCGCGTCGGTATGGGAAGGTTGATCGAGCAACGTATCCAGATAAACCAGGTACGCGGCCATCAAATGATACGAATCGTAGTAGTCGTCAAGCCGTAACGCAGATAGATTGTCTCGCGGGCTGTGCAGGATATGCAATGTGGGCTGTGTCAGGGAGTGAATGGTGATACGCGGGATGTTGCGACGTGCAAACTGCTCGGAATCTGTCGATCCTACCCGTTCCACGTTCACACCATTGATTGGCAATTTCAGAACATGAGCGACTCCCGCCAAGAGGCCAGTTAGCTGCCGGTCCGAATGACTCGCCCACACCGCGGTCGGACCCAGCCCAAGCGTGTCCATATTTACCATCGCAGACGTTCTCTCGACATCTTCTTTACTCATGCCTTTGACGTAGGCTTTTGATCCAAGTTCGCCCCTTTCCTCGCCACTGAAGGACACGAAGATGAAGGTGTGCATAGTGGGCGCGGTCCGTAATCCTTGGTACAGCGTTGGAAGCAAAGAAGCACCGCTCCAATTGTCGACAACGCCGTCGCCGGCATCCACATGGTCGAAATGGGCGCCTACGATAATTACGCGCTCGCCCTGCCCAGGAAGGGAGCAGACCAGATCCGGTTGCTTCACGCCGTCGACCGCGGGCTCGGAGATATGTTCTCCGCATCCTGCTTCAATGAACATTTTTTTCAAAATAACTTCGCGCTTGGTATCGTTCCTGGAGAAAGATTTAACGCGTGACTCGATAAGTTCCCGCCCGAACACGACATATTTCGAACCGGCGAATGCTGTTGCAGAAGTTGCTAAGAAGGCCAGCAATAAGATTTTGTTATTCAAATGATTTTTTGCCTCGCATGGCGTGGAATTGTACACGCCTGGTATCGTCGGCTTATCAACTTTGCTGCCCTGAATCCTTAACTAGTATCCACTCATCTACCAGCCATGTTGCAACAATTGCGTTCTAATACCCAGATCGAAAATGGACCAGTCCTCGACGCTACGCCGACGCACGACGACTCAGCAATCCTTGACGCATATTCGCGCGCGGTGGTGGCGGCCGCCGAAAGAGTAAGCCCTTCAGTTGCCAAAATCGAAGTCACGCAAACAGCCGGCCGGGTGCGTAATGGCCAGCCACGGGAACGCCAGGGTGGTGGTTCGGGATTCGTTTTTACGCCCGATGGGCTAGTGCTGACGAACAGCCACGTAGTTCACGGGGCTGCGCGAATAGGGATCTCGCTTCCCGACGGCCGCCACTTTCCTGCCCATCTCATTGGCGATGATCCTGGAACCGACCTTGCGGTGATTCGTATCGACGCGCCCAACCTCACTGTTGCTCCTCTCGGAGATTCGCAAAAACTGCGGGTCGGCCAACTCGCTATTGCTATCGGAAATCCGTACGGCTTTCAGTACACCGTGACAGCGGGAGTAGTGAGCGCGCTGGGCCGTTCGTTGCGCTCTTATTCTGGGCGGTTGATCGAAGACGTGATCCAGACCGACGCTTCGCTGAACCCTGGCAATTCAGGAGGTCCCTTGGTTTCTTCTGACGGCCAAGTGATTGGCGTGAACACTGCAACCATCATGGGCGCGCAGGGACTTTGTTTTGCCATCGGGATTAACACCGCCAAGTTTGTTGCTACTAGACTTCTGCAGCAAGGACGTATTCGCCGCGCATATATCGGAGTGGAAGCCCAAAATGCGCCATTGCATCGCAGGATCGTGCGCTTTTATGACCTGCCGAAAGAAACCGGTGTGATTGTCCTGGCAGCGGCTGACGGCACACCGGCGCAAAAGGCAGGGCTGCGCGAAGGTGATGTCATCATCGCATTCGGCGGCCAGCCGATCGCAGGCGTGGACGACCTGCACCGTTTATTGACCGATGCACAAGTTGACGTAAAGACGTCAGTGACAATTCTGCGCAGGACGGAACGGTTCGAGTTGGCGATCGTTCCTGAAGAGTCGGAGCAATAAGCGCTCTTTGTATAAGGGATTTCTGAGGATAAGTTCCGCCAATCGATGGCACCTTTTCTGTTCATTGCAACTCCCATTCCCCTATGTTAGTTTCTGAAACAGAAGGGATTACCTTGCAGGCGAAAGTTCCTGCCGGGCTGGACCGAAAAGAGGCCGAGATATACCAGCGGCTGGATCCGGAACGGCTTCCAAAGCACATTGCAATCATCATGGACGGCAACGGCCGATGGGCGCGCAAGCGCCACCTGCCGCGGGTAGCCGGACATCGCGCCGGAGTCACGTCTGTGCGTTATGTAGTGGAGGCTGCATCCCGCATCGGAATCCCATCCCTTACCCTTTACGCATTTTCTGAAGAAAACTGGAAGCGCCGTCCCAAGGCTGAAGTGGATTTCCTGATGAAGCTGCTCTCCCGCTATTTAAGGCAGGAGGTCCCGACGCTTCACAAGAACAACGTGCGCCTGCAATACATTGGCAGGCTGCATGAGCTCCCAGTTTTTGTACAGGAAAAGATGGCTTGGGCGCGCGAGGAAACTTCGCGCAACACTGGTATGGTGCTGACGCTCGCACTGAATTACAGCGCCCGTTCGGAGTTAGTGGACGCGTTTCAATCGATGCTGAAAGCTGCCGCCAATAATGGCGGGCTCGATCACCTGACAATTGACGAAGAAACGATCTCGCGACACCTCTACACCAGCCACTTGCCTGATCCCGATCTCGTCATCCGCACGAGCGGAGAGATGCGCTTGAGCAATTTCCTGCTTTGGCAACTCGCCTACGCCGAAATTTATGTCACGCCAACACTGTGGCCGGAATTCCGCGGCGTCCACCTGCTCGAAGGCATCGCTGATTATCAAAAGCGTGACCGCCGCTACGGCGGACTTAACGATTCACACTCTGCACGTGCTCTGCGGAGCTGATCCCCATTGGAACTGCTCAAGCGAGTACTCACCGCCGTAGTGCTCATCCCGATAGTTTTGCTGCTGGTGTTGCGCGCACCGGTGCCGGTACTCGCGTTTGTGGCGGGAGTAGTAGCGCTACTTGCGATTCATGAACTGCTCAAGCTTGCGGAAAGCTACAGCATCCGGCCGCTCTACCTTCCTACTTACGTTTTTGCGGGATTATTTTTTCTGCTGATCGCAATCAGCCCAGGGCTGACGCCGGCGCTTTCGACTTCAGGATTCGCGTTCATTGCTGTGTGCGCCGCGGCGTTCTCGCCATTTGTTTTCCTCGCGATTGCAATGCGGCGCGATGAGCTGTCCACTGCCTTCCCGGCGGCGATGGCCGCAGCCTTCGCATTCGTTTATATCGCGCTCCCGATGGCTTTTCTGGTGCAATTGCGCGAGCAGTGGGAAGGCAGTTTTTTTCTTCTTTATCTGTTGCTGCTGGTCTGGGCAGGAGATATCTTTGCCTACTTCATTGGCAAGGCGCTGGGCACGCACCGCATGTCTCCGCGTGTCAGCCCAAAAAAAACCTGGGAAGGCGCGGTCGCGTCCATTATTGCCAGCGTCGCGGTGGGCATGCTCATGGCTCATTACGCGGTGCCGATCAGCAGAGCTTTGCTGCATGCGAGATTGATCGAACAACGCGACGACGGCGTATTCCAGGAACCACAGATGTTCGCCATCGTGCTTCTTTCCATTGTGCTTAATGTCGCGGCGCAGCTTGGGGACTTGGTTGAATCGCTAATCAAGCGTGGCGCGGGTGCAAAAGATTCCGGCGCCATTCTTCCCGGACACGGCGGGATGTTCGACCGCATTGACGCCTTGCTCTTTGCTGCTCCCGTGCTGTGGGCTTACATGGCGTGGCGGGTCTTGATGCAATAGGCACGACTCCCTGGGCGCGGAGTACGTATTAACTGTGAGGTTCATTCTATGGACGCAATGGGAATATGTTCGGCGCTGTGGATGGTGCTTTGGCTAGTCTGGTTGGTAGCTTGGCTACGAACTAAGCGGACGCAGCAACGCGTTGACTTTGGTTCGCGCCTGCTCTATGGTCTCCCAGTATTCCTGGCTTTTTATCTTCTTTTCGGCGCCCACCTTCCCCTTCTATGGCTCAAGTCAAGAATCATTCCGCGAAACGTTTGGCTCGATGGGCTAGCCGTTTTGCTAACTGCGACAGGAATCGCGTTCGCGATCTGGGCGAGGTTCTACATCGGAGCGAATTGGAGCAGCGCAGTAAGCATCAAGGTTGACCATCAGCTCATTCGAACTGGGCCCTACGCCTGGGTGAGACACCCGATTTACTCAGGACTTTTATTGGCAATGATAGGAACTGCATTGGCCCGCAGTGAACCCCGAGGTGTGTTTGCTCTCATCCTGCTGTGGCTAGGATTCTGGATCAAAAGCCGAATGGAGGAAGGATTCATGCGCAAGACGTTCGGCGAAGAATACCAGGAGTACAGCCGATCGACCGGCGCCCTGGTTCCGCGGATACGTCCGTAGTCCGGAGTAAAGTTGCTCCAATCCACCCGCCTAGATACAATTGCCGCCGGACGCGGCTTGTGTGCTTCCGATTCTGCCCGACGCCGGCGATCAGCCGTCCAATCTTGCAATCTAAGAGGCGCTTATGAAAAAGCTTCTGACGTTTGTGCTGCTCGTGACCGCGATGTCTTTTGCGCAAAGTCCGTTTGACGGAACGTGGGTCACAAAGCTGGACTCGGCACAATTTCCCAAGAAGCCTGAGATTTTTCTGTTGGCCAAGGGCAGGTATCACTGTTCGAGCTGCGTTCCGAAGATCGACGTCAAGGCGGATGGTACCGACCAGAAGGTGTCTGGATTCTCATATTTCGACACGATCGCTGTTCGCGTGGTTGACAAGCATTCAATCGAGGTCACGGAGAAAAAAGACGGCAAAACCATGTTCACAGAAACTGACGTGGTTTCCTCGAACGGCAACCGGATGAACCAAAAGTTCACCGACAGAACGGAAGAAAAGCCGGTGAGCGGAGATATCCAGTATTTGCGCGTGGCCAAGGGGCCGTCCGGCGCTCACGCGATCTCCGGGTCGTGGCGGGCGACAAAAGTGAACAGCGTCTCCGACAACGGCTTGAGGATGACGTACCACGCTACTGCTGACGGATTTAGGATGAGCGACCCCAATGGCGAAAGCTACGACGCAAAATTTGACGGCAAAGAATATGAGATGAAAGGCGATCCCGGTCACACCATGGTTTCTGTTAAGCGCATTGACAGTCGAACGATTGAGGAGACAGATAAGCGGGATGGGAAGGTCGAGGGCGTGCTGCGCCTGAAAGTTTCCCCTGATGGTAAGACCATACACGCGGTTTTCGAAAACAAGCGTCAGGGAACTACCACCAGCTGGAAGATGGCGAAAGAGAAATAAACTGGGAATTTACGAGCGCCGTTATTCGGTCGCCGCGGAACTTACGTGCTTACACCGTCGGAACATGAGAATAGCAACTGTTTGCTATGCTCATGTCTATGTCCATGCTCTCACTCATCAGGCTCGTGATCACGTTATTAGCGGTTCAGTTGGACCCTGCGCTCACACCTCACAAGGCACCGCAACCGGCATTGCCAAAGATCGACGAGAACGCCTGCCCGTTTGAAGGCTGTCAGTTCGGTACGTGGACGGCAAATGAAGCGGTGCAGCTTTTTTCTACCTGGAATGCGGACAGGAATCCGGTTGGCAAGATAGCAAAAGGGGAGCCGGTCACCGCGATCACCGGCATCCATATAACTCTCGCTCCCTCTGAGATTAAGGTGACGGAACCTATTTCTACCTATGGTTTGAAACCAGGCGACATGGTCTTTGGTTATATGAACGTCGGGGAAGGTAATTTTAACGCCTGGTTCAATGGTTATTGGGTCGAACAGTTTGACGGGAGTGGCATCGTTGCTCCGGACGAATCGGGATGTCGGCGCAATTGCAATGCGAAATTGCTGAAGCCAGGTCGCGTGGAGTGGTGGATTCAGGTGAAGACCCAAGATGGCATTACCGGCTGGACAAAAGAGGGCGCGAAGTTCGAAGGCAAGGACGCGCTCGAGTAATCGGAATCACCGCTGGTTTATCTTTCGTCATCGATCGGTCTGAGAGAACTGCCACATGGCGACTCTGCGACGACAAACCTAATTCGTTGCCGAGCGAGAAATGAACTCTCAATTCCGTACCATGATTATCAAGCCTTGTCGCGGGACTCTCCGCACAGGTGTGGCACCGCATCTCGGTCAGAGCGAAAGACACCTAGTAGCCCATACGGTCTCACCACGCAACTATAAAGTCTTCCCTTACCAGTGGCCGCTTTTGACAATTCCATGAACAACTACGTCCTGAGTTGCGCATCTATTCTTCGCGACAGGAGATTCACTTAAGCCAAATGCGGAGTTCTTTCCAACGGGCAAGCCTTGGCATGGTGACAGCGAACAAGCTGTCCGCACAATCCTCGGCTGGAATTTGAAGAGGCCGCCCGGGTAATTTAATGACAGCGTGTGCGCTAATTGACAGCGTGTCCGACGAAGGTTTGTATCTAACTTCCCATCGGAGTTGCTGAGCAAACGTAAAAGTTAGCGGTTGGAGGCGATAAGGGTTTTCTTGAGGAGAACGTTAGCAGCATCGGCCAGGCTTAACTCATCGGGCATCCGCTCGAAATTGCTGTGAACTTCTTTCTGTTGTACTGCGATGCTTTTGAATAGCAGCGCTTTGCCTTGCATATTCACCGTGAGCTCGGTGAGTTCAAAATCCCCAGGCGCGATCTCGGCGCGCTTTACGATAAACCGGCCGCCTTTCTCCAGATGACCCAATAATCCTCCGCCAAACTTGACCTCGTTCGTAAGCTGGCCACTAATGCTAATGAGCCGCTGCTGCCTTACATCAACCCACATCTCTCCTGCCATTTGCTGAAGAACTTTTCCTTCGCGAGATGGAGGTTGAAAATGCGGATTCGGCTTGAAGTTCAGCTTAGCTGCATTTCCACTTTCGCCCGCATACTCGAAAACGAAAGCGTCGGGGATCATCCGAAGAAACGTATTGCACTGCTCAGCATCCTTTCGGCGGGCTTCTTCTGCCTTCCGTTGCTCGTCTGGACTGTGTGAGAATCTGAGAATGCGTTTGGCCTCATTCGCCTCCTGAGCTCCGGTCAAAGGCTTTCCCGCAACTGCCATCAATCGGTCGAGCGATCCAGATTGGGTTTCGACGACGGTCCTGGTTTCCTGCCTTGGTCCTGACGTCTTCTCTAAGCGGTATTTCCAATGGATATTATTGGCGGCCGAAGGGTGCATCTCGTTGTAAATGACGTTCTTGACGGTATCGAGGGGGGAGCGCTGCTGAGGCGACTGCGCCACCGCTGTTTGCGCTGCCAGGAGTGCGATGACCACCGAGAACGGCACGTGTATGTTGTGAGTAGCCACGAACCTCGCTCCTTAGAGTCCACTCCAAGGCTAGGGAACGCGGAGGGAGTCAACAATCGGGAGGATGGGGTAGCAAGGGCAGGAAAATCCCTGATTTTGAGAGAGTTGGGTGGAGAGCAGGAGGAACTAGCCTGCCCGAGTTCGAACGGGCGGGTTGAGCGGGACGGCCTGCAAAGTGAAGGTGAGATTCCGACTGGCCTGTGCGGCCACTTTTTGGGTATTTATCCCGGAATGCCTCATCCCGAAACTCGTGAGGGATTGCCACGGACACCCGGAATACGACCAGTTCGGCTTTCCGTTTCCAGCGTGACAGGGTTGCATTACCGCAAGATCCCTCGTGCTACTGAAAGTCTGGGACTTCGGGATGACGCGTTTATAGATTCAAAAGCCCTCCCCTCTATCAGAGGGGCAAAGAACGTGCTCTGAGTGGAACCGACAAGATGTAAAATGCGTCCGCCTCAGGTTTGAA
>Ga0070714_100001379_pt1 | contig 17584 bp, 18 predicted proteins | sample LARL83metaG_FD_65450 | JGI IMG/M metagenome (GOLD analysis project Ga0070714, IMG submission 65450) | Corn, switchgrass and miscanthus rhizosphere microbial communities from Kellogg Biological Station, Michigan, USA - LAR L8-3 metaG | ecosystem: Host-associated > Plants > Roots > Rhizosphere ... | reverse complement strand
CCGCGCCGCCGCCTTCGACCTCGCCGGCCGCCCGGCCGGCGAGGTCCGGCGCTCGTACCCGACGGCGATCCCGCGCGACGAGTGGGCCGAGCAGGACGCGGCCGCCTGGCGGCGCGCTGCGCTGTCCGCGCTGGGCGCGCTGATCCGGGAGCTCGGGCCCGCCCGCCCGGTGCTCGGCATCGGGCTCACCGGCCAGTGCCCGTCCGTGGTCCCCGTGGACCGGAACTTCGAGCCGCTGCGGCCCGGCCTCATCTACCGCGACAACCGGGCGGCCGCCGAGGCGCAGGCGCTGCGCGACCAGTTCGGCGCGGCCGCGCTGCACGCCCGCACCGGCCAGGTGCCCGCGGCGTTCTTCACCGTCGCCAAGATCGGGTGGATCCGCGCGCACGAGCCCGCCGTGTTCGACGCGGCCCGGCTCTTCCTGCAGCCGTCGGAGTACGTGGCGCTGGCCCTGACCGGGGAGCCGGTCACCGACTGGACGCTGGCCGGCGCCACCGCCATGTTCGACATCACCCGGCGGGCCTGGGCCGCCGATCTCCTCGCCGCGCTCGATCTCGGGCCCGCCCGGCTCCCGCGGCCTGGGCCGTCGTGGGCCGTGGCCGGGGAGCTCAGGCCGGCGCTGGTCCGCCGCTTCGGGCTGGCCAGGACGGTGCCCGTGGTCGCCGGGGCGGCCGACAGCCTGGCCTGTGCGCTCGGGGCGGGCGTGACCGCGCCGGGGCCGCTCAGCGAGATGGCCGGGAGCTCCACCTGCCTCAATTCGGTGGTAGCCGAGCCGGTGGGTGACCTCGATGTGTCCAACTACGCATCGCCCATGCGGCCCGAGGGCTACATGACCGAGACCGGCATCAACACCGCCGGTGAGGCGGTCGACTGGATCGCGGCTCTCGCTTACGGCGGCCGGGGCGGCCGGCCGCGGGCCAGCGACTACGAGCGGCTCGACCGGGAGGTGGCCACGGTGGCACCCGGCGCCGACGGCCTGCTGTTCGTGCCGGTGCTCGGCGACGGCGAGCGGGACGACCCGGCGCTGCGGGGCACGGCCGTGGGGCTCTCGCTGCGGCACGGCCGGGCGGCCTGGGCCCGGGCGACGCTGGAGGGCGTCGCGTTCGGCATGCGGGTCCTGCTCGGGGTCCTCAGCCGGGGCCGGGACCCCGTGACCGAGCTGCGGGTCTCCGGCCAGGCGGCGGCCCTGCGGTCGTGGAACCAGATCAAGGCCGACGTGCTGGGCGTGCCGGTGCGGCGGGTGCCCGGTGACGCGACCGCGGCCGGCGTGGCGATGCTGGCCGGGATCGGGGTCGGCGCCTATTCCGGGCCGGAGGAGGCGGTCGCCGCCGCCTGCCACCCGCAGGAACCGGTGCTGCCCGACCCGGTCTGCGCCGAGCGGTATGACGCGCTGTACCAGCGCTACCGGGCCGTGCTGGCCTCCGATCTGGCCCGGTTGCCGGCCGCTGGGCCCGGGCCATGACGGGTGTTCTGCTGGGCCCGCATCTGTGGCAGCATCAAGCTAGCGAGACGGTTGTGGCAGGTTGTGTGCTGATTCGCCCGGCCACCTCCCAGAGCAGTGAGGACTCACGGTGACGCTCTCCCTCAAGGACACCTTCGGCACGGTCAAGCCGGTCATCGCGATGGTGCATTTCCCCGGGCTCCCCGGGCGGCCGTGGCATGACCGCGCGGCGGGACGGGCGCGCCTGGTGGACGTGGTCGGCCGGGATCTCGCCGTGCTGCAGGACGCCGGGGTGGACGGGCTGCTGTTCTGCAACGAGGCTGACGTGCCCTACCAGCTGGCGGTGGGGCCGGAGATTCCCGCGGCCATGGCCGCGGTCATCGGAGAGCTGCTGGCCGAGGTGCGGGTGCCGTTCGGCGTCAACATCCTGTGGGACGCGCGCGCCAGCCTGGCCCTGGCCCGGGCGACCGCCGCCACGTTCATCCGCGAGGTCCTGACCGGCGTCTACGAGAGCGACCTCGGGATGATCGCACCGGACATCGGGGACCTCGCTGCCTACCGTGACGCGATCGGTGCCTCCGATGTCGCGCTGTTCGACAACATCGCGCCCGAGTTCGCCAGCGCCATCGGCAGCCGCGGCATCGCCGAGCGGGCGAAGGGCGCCGCGTTCCTGGGGGCCGACGCGATCCTGATCAGCGGTCCGGCCGCCGGCGTGCCGTTCGCCATGAGCGACCTGGTCGCGGCCAAGGAGGCCGTGCCGGACACGACCGTCGTGGCCAACACCGGAGTCCGCGCCGACTCGATCGCGGAGATCTTCGCCGTGGCCGACGCGGTCATCGTCGGCACCAGCCTGAAGGTCGACGGCAGCACCTTTAACGCGGTGGACCCGGCCCGCGCACAGCGGCTCATGGACGCCGCCCGCTCCGCCCGGCCGTAACCGCCGGCCTGGGAGGCTCAGTGGTGGCGACGAGTCCGCGGCCCTCCGCGTCCCGCCCGCTGGTCGCGGCCGTCGACGCGGGCACCACCGGCGCCAGGGCGGTCGCGTTCGACCCGGCGGGCCGGCTGGTCGCCGAGGTGCGCCAGCCGTACCGGACCCGCTCGCCGCGGCCCGGCTGGGCCGAGCAGGACGCGCACGACTGGGCCGAGGGCGCGGTCTCGGTGCTGCGCAGGCTGGCCGCCCGCACCCGGAGGGCGGGCACGATCAGCGCCATCGGCCTGACCGGGCAGTGCCCGACCATGGTGGTCGCCGACGAGCACGGCCGGCCGCTGCGCCCGGGCATGCTCTACCGCGACAACCGCGCGGTTGATGAGGCCCAGCAGATGCGGGACCGCGTGGGCGACGCGGTCATGCACCAGCGGACCGGGCACCTGCCCGAGGCCTTTCACGTGGGCCCCAAGCTGCTCTGGATACGCCGGAACGAGCCAGAGGTCTTCGCCAGGACCCGCCTGGTCCTGCAGCCCAGGGACGTGGTCCTGCACCGCCTGACCGGGCTGGCCGTGACCGATGAGACGCACGCGAACGCGACGCTGCTGTTCAACCTGCGCGAGCGCGCCTGGGACCCGTGGCTGCTCGAAGCCGTTGACCTTGATCCCGGGCTGTTCCCCGCGGCACTGCCGCCGTGGGCCCGGGCCGCCGAGCTGCCGGACCGGGCGGCCAGCGAGCTGGGGCTGCCGGCCGGCGTGCCGCTGGTCATCGGGGCCGCGGACAGCCAGTGCGCGGCGTTCGGCGCGGGAGTGGCCGCGCCCGGGCCGGTCAGCGAGATGGCCGGGGCCTCGTCCTGCCTGAACTCGGCCGTGGTCAGCCCGCTGGACGACCTGCGGGTGACGCACTACAGCCACGTCGTTCCCGGCTGCTTCTGCACCGAGCTCGGCGTGAACACGACCGGGGCGGCGATCGGCTGGGCGGTGAACGCGCTCGGCTACGCCGGGTTCGGCGAGCTGGCCAGCGACGCGGAGCGGTTCCGGCGCAGGCTGCAGCGCGGCGGAGCCGGCTCGCGGGGGACGGCCGCGGTGGACGCTGCGCCGCTGTTCCTGCCCTATCTCGGCGACGGGGAGCGCGACGATCCCAGCGCCCGGGCCGGGTTTCTGTGCCTGTCCGACCGGCATGACCGGGCGGCGCTCGCCTTCGCCGTGATCGAGGGCGTGAGCCTCGGGGTGCGGTCTGTCCTGGCCGTGCTGGAGCAGGCCGGATCGCCGCTGTCGGAGCTCCGGGTGGGCGGCGGTGGCGCCCGGCTCGGCCTGGCCGGGCAGGTCAAGGCCGATCTGCTCGGCCGCGGCGTGCTGCACCTGGACATCGACCCGGCGGGCTTCGGCGCGGCCATGCTCGCGGCCGGCGAGGCCGGCCTGTCCGCCGAGGCAGGCGCCGCGATCGGCGCGACCCTGCGCCGGGCCCGCAGGTTCACCCCGTCGCGCTGGGGCTCCGCGTTCGAGAGCGAGCGCGCGGCATGGTTCGACCAGGTGCGGCCCAGCGCCGCTGTGCACAGCCCGCGGGAGGCGTGATGACCACTTACCGGCTGGGGATCAATACGTGCTTCGCGGTCAAGCGCTGGCCGGAGCCAGAGCGCTGGGCCAGGCTGGTCCGCGACGACCTGGGGCTGGATCTGGTCCAGCACAGCCTGGACCTGGTCGACCTGGACGCGCCGCCGGCCGAGACCGCCGGCCAGGCGGACCGGGTGCGTGCGGCCTGCGCCACGGCGGGTCTCACGCTGCACTCGACCTTCACCGGCCTGGTGGCGTACTCATCGAACCTGCTGCTGCACCCGGACCCGGCGGCCAGGGAACGGGCCAGGTCCTGGTACCGCCGGGCGATCGACTTCACCGCCGCGGCCGGGGCCGGGTCCACCGGCGGCCACGTGGGCGCGTACAGCGTCGACGACTGGCGGGATCAGGACCGGCGGCAGGCCCTGTGGGCCGAGCTTGGCGAGTCGCTGTCCGGCCTGGCCGGGTATGCGCACGCACAGCGGCTGTCCGGCCTGATGGCCGAGAACCTGGCGGCCGCGCGGGAGCCGTCCACGATGCAGATGATGGCGTCACTGCTGACCGAGGGCGACGAGACGCACGTGCCCATCACGCTCTGCCTGGACGTCGGGCATCAGTGCGTGCCGGGAGCCTCGGGGCCCGACCGCGATCCCTACGCGTGGCTGGAGCAGCTGGGCGCGCGCACCAGCGTCGTCCAGCTGCAGCAGGCGGACGGGAAGGCCGACCATCACTGGCCGTTCACCGCCGAGACCAACGCCGCGGGCATCATCGACGCGCAGCGGGTGCTGGCCGCGCTCGACCGGTCGGGTGCGGCCGACATCACGCTGGTCCTGGAGATCTTCCCGGCCTACGAGCAGGATGACGACCAGACGCTGTCGGACCTGTGCGAGTCCGCGGACTACTGGCGGGACGCGCTCAGAACGTACCGGCGTTGAGCGTGCGCTGCAGGCCCTCGGTCGTCTTCGGGCCCCAGAACCCGTCCTGAGCCACGCCCACGTGCCGTTGCAGGGCGCGGATGGTCACCGGGCCGATGTCGCCGTCCACCGGAACCCCCAGGTGGTGCTGGAGCGCCTCCTTCGTCCTCGTGCTGAAGACCCCGTCCGCGGTGACGCCGAGCTTCCACTGCATCGCCTGCGTGGTCCTGGGGCCGAAGACGCCGTCGACCGCGAGCGGGGTAAACGGGTTGTGACCAGCGGCCGCGGGGGCCGCCGCTGCCTGAGGCTCGTTCATGCCTGTCTCCCTGGGCCCTGGCGGCGGGCGCGGGCGTAGCCCCCGCCCGCCGCTTCGCGTTTTTCTGCCTGGTGCCCCGAGCCTTCCCCACGGCGTCAGCACGCGGTTAGCGCCCGGTTAGCACGCCAGGCCGGACAAAGCGCCCAAGGCGGCGAAACCTGCCGTTTCCAGCAGTTAGCATCGTAGGTACGGGTGGCAGGGGGCCTTTCGCACGGGGGTGACCGAGCCCTATGACTGCTGGGATGGAGTTCTGCCTGCTCGGGCCGTTAGCGGTGCGGCGTGACGGGATCGCGGTGCCGATACCGCCGGGGAAGCAGCGGGTGCTGCTCGCGGCGCTGCTGCTCGATGCCGGCCGGGTTATCTCGCTGGACGAGCTCGCCGAGACGATGTGGGGACCCGCGCCGCCGCGCTCCGCGCGGGTAACCGTGCAGAACTATGTGAAGAGGCTGCGCAGCGCGCTGGGCGACGCCGGCCATGCCCGCATCGCCACCCAGCCGGGCGGCTACGTGATCAGCGTGGCCCCGGGTGAGCTCGACGTGTCCAGGTTCGGGGCGCTGCTCGCGTCCGCCCGGGTGGCGGCCGGGGCAGGCCGGTGGGACCTCGCGGCCCGCGAAGCGCGCGCCGCGCTGTCGCTGTGGCGCGGTGAGCCGCTGGCGGATGTGGACTCCGACGCGCTGGCCCGCTGCGAGACGCCGCGCCTGGCCGAGATGCGGCTGCAGGCGCTGGAACTGCGCATCGACGCCGACCTGCACCTGGGCCGCCACGCCGAGGTCATCGCCGAGCTGCGCTGGCTCACCGGGGCCCACCCGCTGTGTGAGCACCTGCACGCCCAGCTGATGCTGGCCCTGTACCGCGATGACCGGCAGGGGGAGGCGCTGGCTGCCTACCGGCAGGCCCGCAGGCTCCTGGTCGACGAGCTGGGGGTCGAGCCCGGTGCCCGGCTGCGCGAGCTGCACCAGCGCATGCTCGCCGCCGACCCGGCGCTGGCCGCCCCGCGGGCCAGGCCGGCCGTGACCGACGGCCCGGGCCTGATGGTGCCCGCCTGGCGGGAGGGCCCCAGCGAACTCTGGCTCCTGGTCGCGGTGCCCAGGTAAATACCAATCCGCACCCCCTGGCCTGCCGGTTATCCGGGCGCACGGAGTTTGCCTTTACTTCCGTGCGGAGAAAAAGAATCCGGCGAGCAGGAAAGCATTCAATCAATTGGCAAGAGCCAATCAAGGAATTAGCAAAATGAGGGGTGCGGCATGACTGGTGACGAGCCCGGGCAGCGCGGGCAGGCCCGACGGACGGCCGGGCTGCGGACCGCTGCCGTCCTGGCCGTAGCCACCGCCTGCGTCACCGGGTGCGGTGTGCTGGCCGCACCCGGTGCGCCGTCAGGCATGCAGAAGCAGATCGTGAGGGGCGAGCAGGCGGGCGTGGCCAGCCAGGTGCCTGCGGCGCAGCAGCCCGCCCCGGCGGCTAGCGACTCCACCCGGGGACGGGTGCGGGGCCGGGACGTCACCGCGATCGGCGACTCGGTTATGGCCGCGAGCGCCACCACGCTCGAGTCCGTGATCCCCGGCATCTACGTCAACGCCAAGATCGACCGGGAGATGCAGGACGGCGTGGCCATCGTGCGCAGCCTCGCGGCCAGCGGTCAGCTGCGCCCGGTCGTGGTGGTGGGCCTGGGCACCAACTGGAAGGTCAGTAACGCCCAGCTCAGGGACCTGCTGCAGCTGATCGGGCCGCACCGCAAGCTGGTGCTGGTCAACACCTGGCGGCCGGATGACGGGTGGAGCCTGGAGACCAACGCCGAGGAGGCGGCCTTTGCCCGCCAGCACCCGGGCGTCGTGGTGGTCGCGGACTGGTACGACCTCATCAAGAACCGGCAGGACCTGCTCTGGTCGGATCACGTTCACCCGGAGATGCCGGGGACCTACGTGTACGCGCACCTGCTGAACCGGGCGATCCAGGCCACCCGGGACGTGCCCGCGCCGGTCAGGCAGCCCGCGGTGGCGAAGCAGGCCAGCGGATGACCCTGTAACCGCCGGTAAACGACGCTGCCTGCGGCGCGGCTGTACTTGCCGGCCGGGGTTCGGCCATGATGGGAGGCCATGTTTTCGCATATGACGCCCCTGCCCAACGTCGTGGACTGGGCGCGCGGCAACGGGCTGGAAATCGTCCTGCTGGTGACCGGCGCGATCCTGCTCACCCGGCTCGCGACCTGGCTGGAAGGCAGGATCACCGACCGGATCGACGCCCAGGCCCAGGAGAAGGACGCCCTGGTCCGCTCCGAGACGGCGAAACACCGGCACGCGCTCGCGTCGGTGATCACCTGGGTCGTCCTGGTGGTGATCTACTGCGTGACCGGCGTCGCCGTGCTGGCCCGCCTCGGCATCCCCGTGACGAGCCTGGTCGCCCCGGCCGCCGTGGTGGCGGTCGCGCTCGGGTTCGGCGCGCAGCGCATCGTCCAGGACATCCTGGCCGGCTTCTTCATCATCACCGAGCGCCAGTACGGGTTCGGCGACCTGATCCAGCTGTCGGTGCCCAGCATCCCCATCCCGGCCATCGGGACCGTGGAGGACGTCACCCTGCGGATCACCACGGTGCGGACCATCGACGGTGAGGTGGTCATCACCCCGAACGGCCAGATCACCCAGGTGACCAACCTCTCGCGGAACTGGGCCCGCGCCGTGGTGGACGTGCCGGTGCCCGCGGCCGTCGACGTCAACCGGGTCACCGACCTGCTGAAGCGCATCGGGGCGGAGGCGTACGAGGACGAGAGCCTGCGCAGCCTGCTCCTCGACGCGCCGGCCGTCATGGGGGTGCAGAGCATCGACGTGGACAGCTTCCAGGTCCGCATGGTGGCCAGGACTCTGCCAGGGAAGCAGTTCGACGTCGGGCGGATCCTGCGGGTGCGCATCGCGGTCGGGCTCAGGCGCGAGGGCATCAACGTGCCGACCGCGCTGGAGACCGCCGAATCATCCGGGGCCGAATGATGCGGCGGCTGCGGCGGGTGCGCACGTCCACCTGGGTTCTGCTCGCCATCTTCCTGGTCGCCCTGGCCGCCTACCTGCTGGTCCGGCCGGAACCGGTGGCCAAGACCGACAACCCAGGCTCGACATCGCCCACGGTCTCGCCCACGGTGGTGCCCAGCATCGCGAGGCCCACGCCGACCCCACGGCCTACCCGGAGCCGGACGCCGGTTAGCCGGCCGTCCCGGACGGCCACGCCAGGGCCGAGCGCCGTCCCGACCGTCTCGCCCTCGGTGGGCTCGCCGGCCCCGACCGCGACCCCTTCAGCGGCCCCCTCGTAGAGAGGACCACGATGACAAGTCCCGCGCCTGCGCCGCAGGACCGGCAGAACCGGGCCGCGCAGGTCAATGACCTGCTCCCGCTCGGTGACTGGGTGCGGCACCATTCGCTGCGCAGCTGGCCCGTGCTGCTGTTTCTGCTGCTGATCTGCGTGCCGTCGATCGCGCTGGTCGTGCTGGGGCCGAACCCGAGCGCGGCCACGTTCGACCACGTGGCCTGGATCTTCGCCGGGTACTTCGCGGTCGCCTGGCTGCTGCTGCTGGGCGTGATCATCCGGCCGGAGCACGTGACCAGGCTGATGCTCGTGGTGGTGATCGTGGTCGCCCTGATCACGCAGGTCCCGCTGGCGGTCACGCTGGAGGTCGTGCTGCACGGCAGCAACTCCGCCCTCGGCCCGAGCGTCTACAGCATCGGCCTGCCCGAGGAGCTGGCCAAGGCCATCCCGGTGCTGGTCATCGCCCTGATCTACCACCGCAGGCACGGCCTGATGCCCAGGGACTACCTGTTCCTGGGCGCGGTCAGCGGGCTGGTCTTCGGGGCCAGCGAGGTCGTGCACTACTTCACCGTCAACGGGGTCGCCCAGTTCTACGCGACCATCCAGTCGGCCGTGCCCGAGGTCGCGCGGCTGATCAACTCCGGGCACTCCGCGCCAGCCTCGCTGTTCGCCGTGCTGATCGGCCCGGTGCGGTACTTCATACTCGACTTCGTCTGGCGGTTCCTCACCGACCCGATCACCCACGCCTGCTGGGCCGGCCTGACCGGCTACTTCATCGGGCTGGCGGCGACCGGCCGGCACAAGTGGTACACGGTCGCCTGGATCGGGCTGGTGGCGGCCGCGATCCTGCACGGCCTGAACGACTGGAGCCGGGTGAACGGGCACCTGGTGTGGATCCTGGTCGTGCTGGCCAGCGGGATCCTGTTCCTCGGCTACGCCAAGGTCGGCTCCCGGGGGGAACGCGAGCTGCACCTGTTCGACGGGCAGCCGGTGTTCGGCCCGCGGCCCGCCGCGGCCGGGCCCGGGGACCGGCCCGCGCAGGCACCAGCCCGGCCGCCGGCCGCCGCCGCGGACGCGCCGCCCACCCCGGTCGGGGCGTCCCGGGGCAGGCACGGCCGGCCCTGGTGGGAGCACTGACCGGCCCGCCGGGCTGAGCCGGCATTTCCGCACCAGTTCGATTACGGCGCGGCGAATCGACCGATTTCCGGGCCGTGATCGATAGATTGACCGGCATGCGGCACCGAGCCACCAGGTCTCGCCGCAGCTCCGCTGCGGGCGGGAGTACAGCCACGCCCGCAGCCAAGCCCGGGCGCCGGCTGCGCACCCGCGAGCTCGCCGCCATGCTCAGCGTCGCGGCCGCGCTCGGCCTGGCCTCCTGCATCGGCCTGTCGGCCAAGCCCCCGGCGGCCCGGCCGCCTGGGCCCACGGCGGACCGCAGCGCGCCGCCCGCGGCCAGCCCGGCCGGGCCGACGCCCGGGCCGACGGCGGCCCCGACCACCGGGGCCACGGCCGCGGCGGACTCGGTGACCATCGCCGCGGTTGGGGACACGATGCTGGGCAACACCCCGAACCTGCCGCCCGACGCCGAGGCCTACCTCGACCCGGTCAAGCACACCCTGGATTCGGGCGCCCAGATCGTGTTCGGCAACCTCGAGGGCACCCTCACCACCGCCACGGCCAGCAAGTGCGGTCCGAAAAAGAGCAACAAGTGCTTCGCGTTCAGGAACCCGCCCGACTACGCCGGGTACCTCAAGGACGCGGGATTCACCGTGCTGAACAACGCGAACAACCACTCCTACGACTTCGGCGCCGCGGGCCAGGCCCAGACCATCCAGGCCATTCACGCGGCCGGCCTGGCCCAGACCGGGCTGCCCGGCGAGATCACGGTGGTCAGGGCGCACTCGGTCAAGGTGGCGTTCGTGGCGTTCGCCCCCTATGACTACGCCGCCAGCCTGCTCGACCTGGCCGCGGCCCGGGCGCTGATCGCGCGGGCCAGCCAGGAAGCGCCGATCGTGGTCGTGTACATGCACGCCGGGGCCGAGGGCTCCGACGCCGACCACGTGACCGGCCGGGAGGAGTACTACCTCGGCGAGGACCGGGGCAACGCCGAGGCGTTCGCGCACCTGGCCATCGACGCCGGGGCCAGCCTGGTGATCGCGAGCGGCCCGCACGTGCTGCGCGGCATGCAGTTCTACCGCGGCCACCTCATCGCCTACAGCCTGGGCAACTTCGCCGGCTACGAGGACTTCTCCACCAGCGGTGTGCTCGACCTGAGCGCGGTCCTGCACGTGACGCTGTCACCGGCCGGGCGGTTCGAGCGGGCCCGGCTCTACCCCGTCCAGTTCCGCAGCACCGGCCAGCCGGTCCCCGGCGGAGGAGCGATCGGTTACATCGCCAGGCTCTCCGCCGAGGACTTCGGCCGGACCGCGGCGCGGGTGCTGCCGTCGGGGGCGGTCGAGGCGCCGTAGCCGCGCCCGGCGGCCTCAGCTCCCCGGCTTCGGGCTGAACAAGGCGAACATGCTGCCGTTCGGGTCGGTCAGGTAGGCGACGACCATGCCGTCGCCCAGCGTCATCGGTGCGACCACCACCTTGCCGCCGAGCTCCTCGGTCCTGGCCGCGGTCGCGGCGACGTCCGCCACCTTGACCACGAACACCGCGTACGGCGGGATGTTGCCTCCGGTGTTGAAGATGCCGCCGGACGGGCCGTCGGCCCCCGGCGCGGTGATCAGCGTGTACGGGCCGTCGGGCGCGAACGACCAGCCGAACAGCGGCCCGTAGAAGGCCTGGGCGGCCTCGACGTCCGGGGCGCCGATCTCGAACCAGGCGACGGTGTTGTCGGTCGGAGCGGACATGGGGTTCCTCCTCGGGTGAGCACGGTGTAGTGATCCCACTCTGGCGGGATCCCGCGACAGCCCCCTGTCGGTGTTTCCGGCCCAGTTCCCGGCGGCGGCCTTACCCGGCGAGATCGAGGCGGCCGACGAGCGCGTCAGGGATATCCAGCTTGAGATCGCGGTACGAGCGGCGCGGCGCGGGCTCGCCGGTGTCGGCCGCGGACTCGATCCGGTCCACCCGGAAGGCCCGCGCCCCGTCCCGCAGCCGGCACCAGCCGACCAGGTACCACTGGGCGCGCGTCCCGGCGAACGCCACCGGCTCGACCTCGCGCACGGTCACGGCGCCGTTCCGGTCCCGGTAGTCGAGAACCAGCACGTGCCCGGCCGTGATCGCCTCCTGGATCACCTGCGAGGGCGGAACGCTCTCGCCCGGGCGGGCCGTACCGATCAGCCGGACCCGGTCCACGAGCTGGGCCGCTTCCGCGGCCCGCCCGGCCGGGGCGGCGGCGAGCACTTTGCGCAGCGCGCTGCGCGTGGCCGACGCGAACGGCGTCGCCTCGGCCCCGGCCAGCGCCACCGCGATCGCGACCATCTCGGCGGCGGTGAAGTTCACCGGGGGGAGGGTCAGCGTCTTGTCGATGACGTAGCCGCCGCGCCGGCCGGTCTCCGCGTAGACCGGCACGCCGGATTCCTGCAGGGCCAGGATGTCCCGCTCGATCGTCCGCGTGCTGACCTCGTACCGCTCGGCCAGCCAGCGCGCCGACCGCGGGCGCGGCGCCACCGCCCGCAGCTCCTCGACCAGCGCGTAGAGCCGGTCGGTCCGGTTCATGTCCGGAACACTACGCCCGGCCACCGACAGTGCTAGCCCAGGGGGCCAGCGGCCCCCTGGAACCCCCGCCGGTCAGCCCTGGGCGACCGGCGCGGTCAGCTCGAGCTGCATCCCGTCCGGGTCCTCGAACGGCAGCACGTCGATCCCGAACGACGCCAGCGTGGTGATCTCCCCGTGAGTCACCCCGTGCTCGTCGAACAGCGCCGCGGCCTGCTCCAGGTCGTCCCGGCTGCCCACACCGAAGCTGAGGTGGTCCAGGCCCACCCGGTCGGGGTCGAACCGGTCCCCGGACGGCGCCATCGGGCGCAGGCCCAGGAGCAGGTTGCCGCGGATCATGACCACGCCGCCGAAGAGGATCTTGAATACCTCGGCGGCCGCCGGGTCACCGGGCGGCGGCGACTCCGCCGCGATCTCGAAGCCCAGCAGGCTGGTGTAGAACTCGCGGCTGCGTTCCAGATCGGTCACGGTCAGCCGGAGGTGATGGATCCCCTCGGTCGGAATCTGCCCAGGCATCGCGTCCTCCCCTCCGCGCGGGGCACCGGTGCGCCGCGCGTCCGGCCCAGGCGATTAGCATCCCAGCCGCCGCGCCCCCGCGCCAAGACACCGGCTGATCCGTGGCCGGCACCGATTACTCCGGGACCCGCGATTCGTCCTACCGGTGAGAGATGCCGCCCGCAGCAGCCGCGCGGAAAGGAGGCCCGCCCCAGGACGCCGTTACGGAATGTGCCAGGCAAACCGGGCCGCGGCCGCGGCGGACATTCTGGCCACCGCGTGAATGTAGCCCGGCTCGGCCTGGCTGATGCTGTCGAACCTGGTGATGCCGATGGCGTTCAGCTCGGCCCCAGCCACGTCGCAGTCCTCGTTGGTCGTGGTGTCCACCGACATGATCGTGCGGACCTCACGCCGCTTCAGGTTGACTTGCACCGAAACGCCGCCGCGGGTGGCCCGCCACGACCCGGCGGCACCGGTCTCGGTGCAGTCCCAGAGCATCGCCTTGGCCATGCCTCGCATCTTGCCTCTTGGTTCTGACAATGGACAGGCGGACACGCCGAAATGGCGTGCTTAAGCAGTTCACGCCTATATAGACCGCGCCCGATACACCGCTTATGTCACGACGTTCCGGTTAGGCCGTGTCCACGGGACACGGCCTAGACCACCGCGGTCATCCCGCCGTCCACCGCGATCACCTGGCCGTTGACGAAATCGGAGGCCGGGGCCGCGAGCCAGACCAGCGTGCCGGCCAGGTCATCCACCTGCGCCCACCGGCCGGCCGGGGTCCGGCCGCGCAGCCAGGAGTCGAACCCGGGGTCGCTGACCAGCGGCTGGGTGAGCTCGGTGACCACGTAACCGGGGGCCAGGCCGTTGGCCGTGACGCCATGTGGCCCCCACTCGGCGCACATGCTCCTGGTCAGCATGACCAGGCCGCCCTTGGACGCCGCGTACGGGCCGGTGCCCGGGCGGGCCAGCCAGCTCAGCACCGAGCAGACGTTGATGATCTTCCCGTAGCCGCGCTCGACCATGCCCCGGGCCACCGCGCGGCCCACGATGAAGGCGCCGGTCAGGTTGGTGTCCAGCAGCGCCCGCCAGTCCGCGGCGGCCACATCGAGCATCGGCTCCCGCAGGATCGTGCCCGCGTTGTTGACCAGGATGTCGAGCGGCCCGGCGGCCTCCTCGGCCGCGCGCACCCCGGCGTCCACCGCGGCCGCGTCGGTCACGTCGAAGGCCACGGCGTGCACCCGGGCCCCGGTCCGCCCGGCCAGCTCGTCCCTGGCCCGGGCCAGGCTGGCCGGGTCGCGGCCGTTGAGCACCACCTCGGCTCCGGCCGCAACCAGCGCGGCCGCCAGGGCGGCACCGATGCCCTTGCTCGAGCCGGTCACCAGCGCGCGGCGGCCGGACAGGTCAAACAGCGCGGCAGTCACGGCGTGACCTCCTCTTCTGGCTGAGGCTTGGCTGCGGCCCGGCGGGCAGTTCCCTGGCCGGCCGGCAGGCCCGGATTCTGGCGCATCAGCCGGGCGCAGCGCAACGTCCCCATTTGACCCGGTGCGTGAGTAGGCGTGGAGGTGGCGTAACGGATCAAACCTGGAGCTGGGCTGCAGAACCGCCCAGCGCGACGGTGGCATCAGGAAGGCTTGAGGGAACGTCCAGCCGACACACAGATCGTTTTCTTACGTTGGCCGCAGGGACACGGGCTGACCAGCACGTGCCCAGTTGGGTTAGGCAGTCGAGGAGGGTCGGGGACGTGCGGGAGGACATCAGCATCTCGTATCGGGGAGCGGGCTACGAGATCGGCCGGGGAAAACACTTCTACGGGATTTGGACCGCGGGCGCCACACAGTCGCAGCCGATGGAGTGGTGGCCCGATACGCCCGAAGGCTGGTCCGGGGCGTGGGCCAGGTTCATCTCGATCGAGGCGCCGGGCACGATCGTGCCGGTCTCGCCGCCCGCGCCGCCGCCGCCCGCCGCGCCGGCCCGGCCCCTCGAGGCGGCCAGGACGGCCCTGTCCGGGGCGAGCCCGGCGGCCGCGCTCGCGGCCGGGCTGATCGCCCTGGGCGTGGTCCTGGGCATCGCCGGGCTCTTCCCCTCCTACGTCGCCGGGGCGAGCCTGGCCAGCGAGGCCGAGCTGCTCGTGCCGCACCTGATCTACTTCGCGGTCTGGGCCGCGAGCGCCGTGCTCATCCTGCGCGGCGGCGGCCGCCAGCGGGCGGGGGCGCTGCTGGGCACCGGGCTGAGCGCGGTCACGTTCGGCTTCTACGTTGCCGACCTGGGCCAGGTGATCTCGGGCGGAGCGCATCTCATGGGGGCGGGCCTGGTGCTCGGCCTCATCGGCTGGGCCGCGTGCGCGGCCGGCTCGGTGATCGCGCTGCGCCTCCGGCCGGCCGCGCCGCCGGCCATGCCGCAGCGCCACGAGATCGCGCCGGTGGTCATGCTGCTGCTGGCCGGGCTCGGGGTGGCGGCCGCGTTCGTCCCGTCCTGGGACAGCTACACCCTGCAGACCTCGGCCGGGGCGACCCAGACCGTGACCGCGGGCTACGCGTTCGCGAACCCGGCCGCGGTGATCGCCGGCAACGTCGCGGTCATGGTCGGGCTCATCGTGGTGGTGGCCGCGGCCGCGGTGTGGCGGCCGGTCCGCTTCGGCGCCGCGCTGCTGGCCGGGGCGATCGCGGCCATGGCGGCCCAGGCCCTCTCGGCGGTGATCCAGGTCGCCCAGGGCGTGTCACCGGCGGAGTTCGGGTTCTCGCCCGCGCAGGCCACCCAGGCCGGGCTCACGATCAGCTCCGGGCTCACCCCGGCGTTCTGGATCTACTGCGTGTTCCTGGTCGCGCTGATCGCGTCGGCCGCCTGGATGCTGCTCACGCCCGCCCCGGCCGCGCCCGAGCCTGCCCGCCCGCCGGCCGGCGGCCCGCAGGCCCAAGGCGCGCCGCACGCGCCGCTGGCCGTCGGCGCACCGGCGGCCGCCGGGACCCAGCCGCTCGCGGCCGGCACACCGCCAACGGCGGCTGAGACGCAGCCGCAGCCGGCCGAGGCGCCGAACTCTCCCCAGCGCTGACCCGGGCCGGGTCCCGGACGGGGCGGGCTGACCTGAGGGCAGCCCGCCCCGTCCGCTGCCCGGGCCCGTACTATCAGCACTGCTGACAGCGCGGGAGGAGCCCGATGACAGCAGCGCAGCCCGACCCCGCACCTGCCCGCACGTTCAGCGGCCGGGACCCGGACACCCTGGTGGCCGCCGCGATCTCGGTCAGCACCCCGACCAGCTGCCAGGCCAGGACCCGGATGTACCGGAACGGGACCCTGGAGCTCGAGGGCTTCCCGGTCTCCGACATCAGCGAAAAGCTCAAGGAGCCCGACACCATCGTCTGGCTCGACCTGCGCGACCCGACCCACGATGATCTCTCGGTGCTCAGCGACGAGTTCGGCCTGCACCCGCTGGCCGTCGAGGACGCCGTGCTGGACCACGAGCGCCCCAAGCTCGACCGCTACCGCACCCACCTGTTCCTCACCGCCTACGGCGTGCACCTGGACACCGGCACCGGCCAGCTGGCCACCAGCGAGCTGTCCGCGTTCATCACCCCGCGGGCCCTGATCACCGTGCGCAAGGACGACGGGCTCGACATCGGCGCGGTCACCGAGCGCTGGGACTCCACCGTGGACCTGGCCAAGCACGGGGTCGGCTACCTGCTGCACGGGCTGATCGACTTCATCGTGGACGAGCACTTCGCGGCCGTGCAGTCCCTGGACGACAACATCGAGACGCTGGAGGATCACCTGTTCGCCGACGTCCCGATGGACAAGGAGGTGCAGCGGCGCAGCTTCGAGCTGCGCAAGAGCCTGGTCCTGCTGCGCCGGGTGGTGCTGCCCATGCGCGAGGTGGTCAACACGCTGATGCGGCGCGACCTGCACGTGATCGACGAATCCCTGCACCCGTACTTCCAGGACGTCTACGACCATGTGCTGCGCGCCACCGAGTGGACGGAGAGCCTGCGGGACCTGGTCACGACGATCCTGGAGACCAACCTGACCATCCAGGGCAACCGCCTGAACATCATCACCAAGAAGGTCACCGGCTGGGCCGCGATCATCGCGGTGCCCACGGCCATCACCGGTTTCTACGGGATGAACGTGCCCTACCCCGGGTTCGGCAAGCCCTGGGGCGTGATCGCCGCTGTGGCCATCATCGTCTTCGCCGGCGTCGGGCTGTTCGCCCTGTTCCGCCGGAACGACTGGCTGTAGCCCGGCCGGCGCCTCAACCCTGTGCCATTACGCAATGGGGAGGCCAACTGTGAACCCGCACCTGCTCGGTCTGTACCTGGTGGCTGTGTTCCTGGCCATGATCGCGCCCGGTCCCGACATGATGTTCGTGCTCGCCGTCGGGGCGCGCGGCGGCCCCCGCGCCGGGCTGATGGCCACGGTCGGTGTGGCTTCGAGTGAGATCGTGCAGATCACGGCCGTGGCCGCGGGCCTGTCGGCGCTGTTCGCCGCCGCGCCGGCCGCGTTCACCGCGCTGCGCCTGGGCGGCGCGGCGTACCTGCTGTACCTCGGAGTGCAGGCGCTGCGCAGCGCCCGGCGCGGCAGCCCCATCGATACCGAGGCGGCGGGCGGCAGGCTCAGCGGGCGGTACGCCTACCTGCGCGGCGCGGTGACGAACCTGGTCAACCCCAAGATGGTGACGTTCGTGGTGGCGTTCCTGCCCCAGTTCGTGGATCGCGGCCTGGGGCACGTGCCGCTGCAGTTCGCGGTCCTGGGCGCGATCTTCATCGCGTTCGAGGCGCTGGTCGACGGCACGGTGGGCGTCACCGCCGGGCGGCTGGGTGGCTGGCTGTCGCGGCGGCGCCGGGCCCGGCAGGCCGTGGACATCGGCTCGGGCACGATCATGGTGGCGCTGGCCGGCCGGCTGGCCCTTGAGGTCCGGTAAGCGGACCAATGACCCGGTAGATTGGCGGGATGAGGCGAGCTGAGCGCTACGCCGGCTCGCCGTGCCCGGAGCCGGAC
>Ga0070714_100001378_pt1 | contig 17591 bp, 11 predicted proteins | sample LARL83metaG_FD_65450 | JGI IMG/M metagenome (GOLD analysis project Ga0070714, IMG submission 65450) | Corn, switchgrass and miscanthus rhizosphere microbial communities from Kellogg Biological Station, Michigan, USA - LAR L8-3 metaG | ecosystem: Host-associated > Plants > Roots > Rhizosphere ... | reverse complement strand
GACGCCGACCGCGAGTGTTGACAGCTTCTTCGAATGCGCGTCGGAGAGGAATATCAGAACTAGCGCCTGCGCGACTAGCGAAGTGATAGCCATAAGGATCACAGTGAGGAGAGCTCGTCGATCCTTTCTCAGCCATTCAAATCCCTTGCCGGCATCCCCGATCAATTGTCTTGGATACACGCGCTGCGATTCTCTTGCCAACCCTCCTCTCTTCCTGAGCACCATGAGACTGCCAACCGAGAAGAGAAACGAAAGCGCATCAGCGAGAAACGGGAACAACGGGCTGATCGCGAATAGAAATGGCCCGATGGGCCGCCCGGCCAGGATCACCGCATGGGCTCTGACCTCGACGTACGCTTGACGCGACGCCATATTCTCGCTCTCCATCAGCCTGCTCAGATAGCGTCGGTCGGCTAGCGTGGAGAATATTTCGAGGATCTCTTCTGCGATCATAGCGACTATCAGAAACGGTATACTGACGCGGTCCCCACGTATCGCCAGCGACAAGACGACCGAGGCTATGACCAGACCGCGAAGGAATTCACTGACGAGCATGACCCGCCACGGATCCCAGCGGTCGACGAGCACTCCCGCTGGCATGTAAACCAGCATGCTAGGAGTAATAACGGCGAAGGCAACCAGTCCCGTGATAAGCGGCGAATTGTTAAGGTGCAGGACAAGCATGGGGAAAGCGACCGTCGATATTCTACTTCCGAACATCGATACCGACGACCCGAGCATGAGAATCCGGAAGGCGGGGGAACTCGACCGCAGAATGCTAGCCGTTCGCGATTTCCTCATCAGCGCCGCGGCAAACCGCCTCCGCGGGGCACGATAGCAGTCCGTGTCCCGGCCATGGTCAGCATGAGGGGCGTCAGCGACGGTCTCCGCCACCGCTTCACTCATCGGTCGTCTCGCGCATCTGAGCGAAAATCCCCCACGCCGTCTCGGTAAATGGGGCCGCGAGCGAAACGGCGCAGTCCGCGCAGCGGCGACATGCTGGGGGATAAATCTACTCCAACCGACGAACCACCGTGCGTGTCGAGACGCGTACGTTACCCCGATTTTTCTCAGCCGGCCACAGCCTAGCGTACGGAATGATACTGCGCACGTACTGTCCGTGATAGCACACGCGGCAATCAAGCGCGAATGCAAGTCCGATACGAGCTGGGGCTTAGCCGTATCCCCACGAGGGGCATAAGCACCTCAACCGCAAATAGTGGCCATTCGCAATGGTTGCCATGATACGTAATCTCGCGGCACATCACGGACCTTTTAGTGTGTCCGGAGTGAGCTGTGAGACGGATGGTAGCTGTGGGCCCTCAAGGATTACGGCCAATCGCCCAGAGACGACGCATATGTTGTAATCCTTGCATGGGGAGTCCGTTCCGGCTTGAGTGGCCGACGAGCCTCGACGTTTCCTCCCTGCTTGCGACGGGATGGCGACCGCTTCCGTTTCGGGAGTTCATCGTCAAGGTTCATAGCAGGTGCGATCTTTCGTGCGATTACTGCTACATGTACGAAATGGCGGACCAGTCCTGGCGCAACCAGCCGCGCTCGATGTCGCCCGAGATCGCGGAATTGACCGCACAGCGAATCGGTGAACACGCTGTCGCGCACCGGCTGTCAAACATAACGTTGATTTTGCATGGCGGCGAGCCACTTCTGGCTGGCCAGGATCTGATCGCCCGACTGATCACGGCGACACGCCGCTCGGTCGGACCAGACATCGTCGTGACCGCTTTCGTGCAGACCAATGGGGTCGGACTCAGCGACGCGTACCTGGAGTTCTTCGACGAGTTCGGCGTCGCGATCGGAGTCAGCCTCGACGGGGACGCAGCTGCCCAGGACAGCCACCGCCGATTCGCGAGCGGGCGCGGCAGCTATGCGCCAGTAGCGGCCGCGCTGCGCCGGCTGCGGCGGTTCCCGCACCTGTACAGCGGCCTGCTGTGCACCATCGACCTACGCAACGACCCGGTACGGACCTACCAGGCGCTGACCGACTTCGCCCCGCCGAAGATCGACTTCATGCTGCCGCACGGCACCTGGGCCGCACCGCCTCCCGGACGGGATCCGGACTCGGCCCGCACGCCGTACGCGGACTGGCTGATCGAGGTGTTTGACCACTGGTACCCCAAGCCGCGGACCAGAATCCGGCTCTTCGAGGAGATCATGCAACTGCTGCTCGGCGGAGCCAGCGAATCGGAGAGCGTGGGCCTGGCGCCGGCCCGCATGGTGGTCATCGAGACCGATGGCACGGTCGAGCAGGTGGACACCCTCAAGGTCGCCTTTGCCGGCGCGCCGGCCACAGGCCTGCGTGTCGCCAGCGATCCGCTCGACGCCGCCTTGCTGCTCCCGCAAATCGCCGCCCGCCAGATCGGACTTCGGGCGCTATCCGCGCAGTGTCAGGTCTGCCAGATCAATACGGTGTGCGGGGGCGGAATGTACTCTCACCGCTATCGTGAGGGCACCGGATTCGCAAACCCTTCGGTGTATTGCCCCGATCTCATGGCTCTCATCAGCCACATCCGAGGGCGTATCCAGGCCGATCTCGTGGCTCTCCGCCACAGGAAGGCCGCGGGATGAACGACGGGCCGCGTATCGTGCATCACGCCATGCCCGCTGACGAGTTTGCCGAGCTTGCCCAAGGTGGCGGTGATCCTTCTGCGATCGCGCGTCTCGTGGCAGCCCAGCACAGCAAGCACGTGCTCCTAGTGCGCGGCGTGGCGGAGATGGCGGAGCGCGGTGGTCACCTGGATGACCGGATCGGCGCGGCCGGGTATCAGTTGCTGGCACGAATACAACGCCAGAACCGGGCGGCCGCCGAGCGGGTGATCTGCTACCCGTCCGTGGGCGTGTGGGCGCTGCACACGCTTCGAGGCGATCGGGCGGTGCCCGGGACACTGCCGAGCGGGCTCGCCGCCCTAGCGGCGGCGGCCGCGATCAAAGCCGGGATGGATGCCCAGATCGAGGTTCCCGTGGTCAACGGCACCGTCATGCTGCCGTCTCTGGGGGTGGCCGACATCCAGGGTAACAGGGCCATTGTCCGCGCCAGGGCTGCCGAGATATGGTCTGGCGGCATTCGCGTGGAAGCGCGCGCCGGTGCGTCCGGCTGGCAGGATCTCAGGCACGTGCGAGCTGGTTCCCTCGATGTTATGGTCGATGACCTGGACCCTTTCCGCATGCCGACCACGGATGGTCAGCCGACGGGTAGGCTCACGCAGACCCAACTGACGGAATTCGTCGCCTCGCTACGCGAGGCGTGGGACGTGCTGTCCCCCGCCAGGGCGGCTGAGATCGCCGCCATCGTCCGGGTGATCGTGCCCTACCAGGCACCGGAGTCGGGACACGTCAGCACGAGCTCACCCCAGTCGTTCGGTGCCATTGCGATGTCCAGGCAGCCCGACAAATACACCTGCGCGGAGACGCTCGTCCATGAAACGCAGCACCTCAAGCTCTGCGCTCTGCTCGATCTGGTCACCTTGACCTTGCCCGACGATGGCAAGCGTTACTATGCGCCATGGCGCACCGACCCGAGACCGGCCAGCGGCCTGCTGCAAGGGGCCTACGCCTTCCTCGGCGTAAGCGGCTTCTGGCGCGGGCAGCGCTGGGCCGCACCGGAGGTCTCGGTCAGGGAGCGGGCACAAGCCGAATTCGCCCGGTGGCGCGACGCTGCGGCGCTCGTCGCCGGCACGCTGCTGAGCAGCGGACAGCTCACTACGGCGGGACACGACTTTGTCAACGGGATGGCCGTCGTCCTCGACGCATGGCGGCAGGAGCCCGTCCCCCGCGATGCGCTTGAACTCGCGCGGCGCAGGGCCGAAGGCCACCTGGCTCAGTGGCAGGCGGACAACAGGTAAGAAGCCGCGCGGACAGATCAGATCGGCGGGGGGTCGAAGTCCGGGTCGAGGCGCTTGCCCGCGGCGGCCACCACCAGGTCGGGGAAATCGGCCACCTGGGTTGCCTCGTAGCGTTCAAGGGTCCTTTGCCGCAGCGATTTCCCGGCGTCCGCGTCGCCAGATGCCATCAGATCCAGTGCCAGATTGCTCGCACACCCGAGCGTATGCGGATGATCGGCGCCTAGCAGCGCGGTCAGCCTCGGCAACGTGTCCTCGCCGAGACGCCTCGCCTCCCGCGAATTATCGAGCGCCGCGAAGTCACTCGCGAGGTTCATGGCCACGGTGAGCGTGAAATGGTGATCAGCCCCCAGCCCGGCTGTCAAGCCATCGAGCGCTTTCTCATCGATCTCGCGCGCCATGGCGGGGTCGCCTGTCACTCGCCTCAGCAGCGCCAAGTTGCTCTGGCACCCGTAGTTATACGGATGGTCCTCGCCATAGACGCCGGGATAGCGCTCCGCCGTCGCTAGTGCCAGCTGAAGTGCCTCGCCTTGGAGGTTATCGCTGATAGTCCGCAAGAGATTGCTTACGCTGATCGCGATCGCCAGCGTGTCCGGGTGGGTGTCGCCGAAAAGGCGCGAGGACAGTTCCAGCGTCGCCTTGGCCAGCTCAAGCGCATCAGACCGCTTGTCGGGAATTCGCCTGGAGACGATAGTGTACGCATTGATACTGCGTAGGGTGGATAGGTGCTCGGCCCCCAGGCCCTCCGGGGCCTGGCCAAACTCCCACGCATCCTGGCCAACGTCGAAGGCCTCCTGGAAAAGTCCCATCAGCCGCAGCGTCCAGGAGATCCCGAGCCAGGCGCCTAGTACGTCGTTGGCGGTGGCATACGACGAAGACGGGCTCATCCGCCGGAATGCTTCCTCGTACAGGTCCCTCGCCGTGCTGTAATCGCTGGTCAGGCCATGGTCCAGGGCAAGGCTGGACAGCAGTCGCATGCTCCGTGAATCTTCAGGCCCGTAAACGTTCTCAAGCAGGTCCCGGCTCTCGTTGTCTAGTTCTAGCGCTGCCTTAAAGCGCCCGCGGGCACGCAGGTCGGCACCGAACGAGGGCCGGAGGGCCAGTGTCGCCGTATCGTCTTCCCCAAGCTTGACACGGCTAGTCGCTAGTGCTTCCTCAGTTACCACGTAGGACTCTTGATAACGGCCCATGAGGCGCAGGATGTTTCCTAGGTGACGTTGGGCCCGGAGTACGTCGGCACTATCGGCTCCTGAGTCCTTCGACCACTGCTCGATGAACCGTTCCGTGAGCGCCAGGCCCGATGCGTAGTCACCCACTTGGTAGAGGTACCGCATCATGCTGCGCGCAAGGTCACGAACCGCTGGCTCGTGCGACTTAGGCAGCTCGGTGAATTCCGAGTTGACATGCGGCAGAAGTTCCTTAAAGCGCAACCACGTATTTGCGTCGTCGGGATCGGCGGGCGCGGCGGCGGCCAGAATGAGGTGCGCCTCCTGCCGGTAACCGGCCCGCTGCTCGTCGGTAAGCTCATCGCGGAGCAGCGCTTGTATCAGCCGGTGCACCTTGACGGAGTTGCCGTCCAGGGTGACCAGCGCGAAACTGCCAAGCTCGCGGATGACCTTGGCCATGATGATCGGGTCGGAGATCACCTGGGCCACCGGAGTACCCCGGGGCTGCGCACCACGGCGGAACACATTGCGCGGGATAGGCTCGGGTCCGAAGAACGCGCAGCAGCGCAGCAGTTCCAGGGCCTGCGGAAGCTTTTCCTGCAGGGCATTGACCGACAGTTTCCATGCCGCCGTCATGGAGAGCGGGTAGTCCGGCGACTTCCCCTCCTCCATGATCTTCATGACGTGCTCGTCGAGCAACCGCAAGTATTCATCGACCGGCATCCCGGTCTCGGACAGCATCGCACCTGCCTGCTCAAGGGCTAGCGGCAGGTCACCGAGCTTCTCGGCGAGCCGGTCGGCGTCCACCGCGCTCAACCCCCTGGGCACCCGCTTACGCAGGAAGTCCGTGCTTTCCTGCCGGAGAAACACGTCGATGGGAACGGTGTTGATCACCGATTGCCACCGGTGGTTACGTGACGTGACCAGCACGTCGCCGGTCTCACGCGGAATCAGGTGGTTGATTTCTTCCGGCTGGTCGGCATTGTCGAAGATGAGCAGCCAGCGGCTGTACGGGTCACCACGGCGCAGCGCGTCGAGTACCGCGTTGATGGCGCCGTCGATTCCCGTCCCAGCCGGCGGGTCCAGATGGAGCTTGGAAGCCAAGGCTGCGAGCGAACTCCGCACCGACGACAGCTGGTCAGAAGGGATCCACCAGACCAGGTCATAGTCCGAGCTATAGCGACGTGCGTACTCGATCGCGATCGCGGTCTTACCGACACCGCCCAGCCCTTGCACCGCTTGCGGCAGCGGATTATCCACGTGCTGTCCCGGCACGACGGCTGTGACCCGGCTCGACGCGCCCTCTCGTAGCTTCGTTAGAATATCGACTCGGCCGGAAATTCTTGTTACGCGTCGGGACATCGCCCCAGACCGCCGGGATACTCCGCGTGATCCCGCCATCAGGCACCGTCATGAGCAGATCCTATCCATGACATAATCACACTTAAACGGTCGACTATAGTCGTCTATATTGTGAATTTCAGATTCATGATCATTTGCCGTTGACAGCCGAGAGTGTAGCTAAAGATGTTGCTCCTGACGCCCTAGATGGCAATTCATCACGTTTTGCCCGGTGACCACTCGACACGGACGGGAAAACGATGTATCTGTCAATTAAGCACCGGAACGAAGGTGCGGCAGAGGGTCGCGATGGCGGGGCTCACAAGGCCGCCCGTGTTGAGGAGAACCATGAACGACGTTGCCGACGGTCTGCTCCTAGACGTCCGCGATATCAACATCACCGACCTGGAGTCCAGCTACGAGGAGTCCGCGCTCGACCGGGCATTGCAGCGGATTCTCACCTCGAACACTGAGTGCAACTTCAACAGCTTTGGCTCGAGCATCTGAGAGATTGCGGCATTAGCTGAGACTTCAGCCGCGAACACTCCGTCGACCTCGAATCGAACAGCGGGTGCCGTGTACTGCCACTTCGGCGTGGCGTAGCCTAACGACTAAGCGCCGGGGTTTACGGTGCCCGCATGCCGAATTGGGGAAGGACCCGTTCGATGGGCAAGATCGCGGATAATCCATACCCCGGTTCACGCGCCTTCCACCAGGCAGACAGTGCGAGCTACTACGGGCGAGACACGGACATCGCCTCGGTCATCAACTTGTGGATGACGAACCGGTTGACCATGGTCACCGGTCCGGTCGCGAGCGGGAAGACGTCGCTGCTGCTAGCCGGCGTCTACCCGTTAATGCCGGCGAAACGGTCAAGCATCCTGCCAGCCGGGAACCTCATCCAGAGCATGACGTTTCCGTTCGCCGCGCTCAGTGATCATAACCCGTTCACGTTCGCGCTGCTCAGATCCTGGTCGCCGGATGACATTCCGACCCGGCTCGCCGGGTTGAGCATCAGCGACTTTGTGCGCCGCCGCACGCCCGCCGCCAGCGAACCTACCTACGTGGCCATCGATCAGCTAGACGATTTCATTCTCGATCCGCCACCCGGTGCCCAGTCCATGTGGCGGCAACAGTTCCTGGCCGAACTGGCCCGGGCCCTCGACGACCACCCCCGGCTGCACCTGCTGCTCGTGGCGCGTCCCGAGGCTATTGGCCTGCTCACCGCCACGGTCGGCGGCGGCGCCCGGCACGCGATAGACGGATTGAGCTTCCAGAACGCGGTTGAGGCGCTGGCAAAGCCAACGTTGGCAGCGGGCAGATCCTTTACCGACGACGCGATCGCAACGCTACTCGATGATCTGCGCGGCCCGCGCATCGGCGGGATAAGCGAGCAGGCCACCCACAAGGCGGGCCTCATCGAACCGTCGCTGCTCCAGGTAGTCTGCAGACGGCTGTGGGCTGAATTGCCGGCAAACACTTCCAAGATCTCCGAATGGACGATCATGGAATTCAGTAACTCCGACATCGCGCTCGCAAACCATTGCGCCCACGTGATCGGCCAGGTCGCGGCGGAGTACAAGCTAGGCTCCAGGTGGTTGCGCACTTGGCTGCTCGATAACTTCGTCACCGATAACGACAACCTCGGAGGCGTATACGAGCGTATGCCCACAACTGCAAGCCTGCCGAACGCGGTTCCCCGCCGCCTAGTTGACCGCCATCTCCTGACCCGTGAGGCCGATGAGTCCGCGAGATGCTACCGGTTGCTGACAGGGCGCTTGATCGAGCCGTTGCGGATCGCGAACGTCGACCGCACCGCTGCTCCGTCCGCTGCGGAATATCTGGTCGCCGCCGAGCGGCAGCTGTGCTTGGGGGAACTAGATTCCGCATGGCGCAACGGCAAGCGCGCCGCTGACACCGCGGCCGGCTTCCGCGAGCAAGCCCATGCCAAATCCCTGCTTGGTAACGTGTCGTACCGGCGAGGGAGGCCAGGCCAGGCCCTACCCAAGTACCGGTCGGCCGCGAACCTGCTGCAGGCCGCGGGCGACACCAGAGCCGCCGCCCCCCTCCTGGCAGCGGTGGGCCGAGTCCTGCTAGCCGGGGGCCATCCCCGCGCCGCGGTTGCGGAACTGCGCGCGGCGGTGGAGCGCGCCCCCAATGACCTTGGCCTCCAGACTCAACTCGCCCTCGCGCTCTGGCAGCTTGGCGAAGGCCGGACGGCGATCTCTATCCTCGACTGGGTCCTAACGACCGACGATGGACACGTCGAGGCCCGCCGTGTGCGTGGCGAGATCTTGGCGGATCTCGGGGAGGCCAGAAGTGCCATGGCCGATCTCGATCGGGCGGTCCCCAATCGCCCGTCGACCCGGGCGGCTCGTGGGCTCGCGCTGGCCGAACTTGGTGACCTCACAGCCGCGACCGAGGAGATCAATGACGCCGTGGCCAGCGCGCAGCGCAACGGCCCTGTCCTGCTATACGCAGCGCGCGCGTTTGATCTCGCCGGTGACACGATTTCTTCAAGAGAGCGGGCCAAAGAGGCAATCGATGCCACCGATCCCCCGCTCTCTCCTCCGCACCGGCGGCTAGCCCAAAAGCTCGCCGGGGACAGAAGGCGCCTCATCAAGCCCTAGCTCTGAGCGTTCTCCGCCAGCAACGTCGTCGGAGCTTCCCACGACAGGCGCTGCCGAATAACCGAACGCGGTCTGAGCAGTCGCCCTGAACTCTGCGAGGCATCGGTCAAACGTTGTGAAATCCGGAGAGGGGATTGACGCGCCGAGCGCTTTGACCTTGCTGTCCGCGATCACCTCGACGAGCCTGCGTGCCTCGGCGGCCAGCGAACTCGCCGCCGCCTCTGTCTCGAACACCATGAATCCGACCTCGTCGGCCTGACCATTGATATCCGCGGCGAACTGACGGATCTGTTCGGCATGAGCGGCGAGTTCCGACCCCCGGGATTCACATGTGTTCTCCACGACGACCCGGAAATCGCGGACCATCCTCAGCAGTTTGACGCATGCCCTGCGCTTTTTCTGCTCAATTCGCGTGCGCTCGGCCTCGGCTCGCTCCGCGCGCTCTCTCTTATCGTTTCCCGAATCCTTGATCCACCCGACGATCACGGGGATCGCGCCAGCCACGACAGGCGAGACGGTGCTGATGATGGCGAGGGCGAGTGGAACGTCAGCCATACACCAATTGTTACCGATACCTTAACAGCCCGTTGTGTCCGACAGCCCGACGATTAGCGGAACTTGTAAAAGAACGCCAGATCCCGTCCCAGGTTGTCCATGGATACCCGTGCACACTCCTGCACAGCCGAAACCGGCAGGCCGCTGACGCCACACCGCTCTTACTGTGTTGCAAAGGGCCAGGCCGGACGGCAGAATCTCTCCTACGTCTCTGCCCGATGGGCACTGTCCCGTGCTGGGCATCAGAACAGCTCCTCGCGCTACCTCCAGACACCGCCCTTAAGGATGAGATGACCTTGCCGCAGCAAGACCTCAGATCCACCATTCCCGACCTGCGGAATCTTCCGCTGGACAGGATCGCTGAGCTGGGCGACTCGGTGCTCGCCCAGTCCATCGCCCTGTACCAGCAGCGACTGAAAGACAACGGGGTGCCGCTCAGCTCGTTCAACTCAGGGATCTAGTCCTTACCGAGCCTGAAAGACTCACTGTGATCACCACTCACCGGCTACCCGAACAGGCCTTTAGGTCACTGGCCAGCGGTGGCGGCGACCCCGACGTGATCCGGTGCCTGCTCGCGGCGCAACTCAGCAAGCAGATCATGCTGCTGCACGCGATAGCCAAGGCTGCAGGCGACAGTGATCCGATGGATCCGGGGGTCATGGCGTTCACCGCCGCGTACAAACTCCTCGCCGAAGTGCAGACGGCCCGCCAAGACTCCTTCGCGTGGCTGCTCGGCCTGCCGCACATCAGCGCCTGGGCCCACGACTGCCTGATCCGCCTGAACCGGGGCATGCCCCCGGATTACGGCTACCTCGCCGCCGCGGCATCTGCAGCCGCGGTACGCGCTGGAATCCGGTTTGAGCTGGATGTTCCCGTCCACGACCACCTGGTGCCACTGCCCGGCCTTGGTCGCTTCTGCGTACCGGATCAGGTTTCCTGGGTGCGAGTAGACGGCGACAACGAGTTCTTGACCGTCGGCGCGCATGTCAAGGCGCCGCGCGCGGCGGTGGTGCCGGACGACGGTTTGGTGCGGCGCATCCCGCATTGGCAGGGAACCGCGCTTGCCCGGGTGGCGGCCGACGGTCACTCATGGGACGTGCTGCTGGAGACCTCAGATCGGTATCTCGACAGGTTCACGCTTGCGATATCCCCGGACCTGACGCCGGACGAGGCCGTGATCTGGCGGCGCTGCGTACAGTCCGCGTGGCAGATACTGGTGCGTTACCACAAGTGGGCAGCCGGGCCGATCGCGGCTGGAGTCTCGGTGATAGTCCCGCTGACTCCGCGCGGCGGCAACGCCCTTGATAGCGCGACAACTCCGGCGGCCTTTGGTGCGATCGCGACCTCACCGCCGCCTAACCCGGTTATCCTCGCCGAAACCCTGGTCCACGAGTTCCAGCACCTCAAGCTCTGCGGCCTGATGGACATGACCCCGCTCATCGAGCCCTGCGACCAGATGGTCTATGCGGCATGGCGGCCGGACCCGCGGCCAGCCGGGGGCCTGCTGCAGGGGGTCTACGCGCACCTGGGGGTGGCACGGTTCTGGAGCATTCAACGGCAGGTGGAGACCAAGCCGGACAGCGTGTTCCGTGCCCAGGTCACATACGAGCGCTGGCGGCGCACCATCGAGCCATCCACCCGCACGCTACTGGGAGCGGGTTGCCTCACGACGGCCGGAACTCGCTTGGTGGCGGCGCTGCGGGATGAGGGCCGGAGCTTGGCGGCTGAGCCGGTGCCCGCGGACGCGACGGCGGTCGCCGATGAGCTTGCCCTCGATCATCAGCTGACCTGGCAGCTCAGGCACTCAGCGACAGAGGATGCCGCAGCGGCCGCCTTGGCGGCCGCCTTTCAGCGCGGCGAGCCGTTCGGCGACCAGCGGCTACCTGACACGCGGGTGGACGAAGAAACACGGAAGGTGGTTTCGACCGTCCGCAGCGGCCTGCTGAGCCTGCGCTATCTCGACCCAGGCCGATACCGCGAGGTCTGCGACACGGGCATGCGCGGACCGAACGACACCGCCGATTCCCACCTGATGCGAGGCGAGACACCCGAAGCGGTGCGGGCGTATCGCGACGAAATCGCTGCCACCACCGAAGGTCAGCCGGAGGCTTGGATTGGCTTGGCGCTCGCTTTGCACCGGCTGAAGCAGGCACCGTGGCAGTCTCTCGCAACCCATCTGCCGCTCATCTTCGACGTTCACGCATGCCTTTCTCGTGCGGGTGTTAGCTGCGACCCGCTTGAACTGGCGGCCTGGTTCACATGACCGAGGTCACGATCGCGACGCATCCCGCGCGCTGGCCATTCCAGGATCTGGACATAGCCTCGCTGCGAGCGGCGGGATATCGATCTGTCCCCTTCAGGCAATTCATTCTTAAGGTACACAGCCGCTGCAATCTGGCGTGCTCGTATTGCTACGTGTATGAAATGGCGGACCAGGCGTGGCGGCACTTGCCCCGGCGGATGAGCGACGACGTTGCCGCTAAGGCCGTCGAGCGTATCGTCGAGCATGTCGCGGGACACTCCCTCAGCAGCGTTGAGATCATCCTGCACGGCGGCGAGCCGCTGCTGGCCGACGCCGGGTGGCTGACCGGGCTCGTTGACTCGCTGCGTGCCCGAGTGCCGGCCCAGGTCAATGTGGCCGTGCAGACCAACGGCACCCTGCTCACCCGGCCGATGCTGGACGCGCTCAAGTGCGCCGACATCCGAATCGGCGTCAGCATCGACGGCGACGCCGAGGCCACCGGGCGGCATCGCCGCCACGCCGATGGCCGCAACAGCTTCAACGCCGTCGCCGAAGGCCTCCGTCTGCTCGCGTCACCCGATTTCCGCGAGTGCTACGGCGGCATACTGTGCACGATCGACACCCGCAACGACCCGGTGGCCACGTATGAAGCACTGTTGTCGTTCAGCCCGCCAGCGCTCGACCTGCTGCTGCCGCACGCCAACTGGAGTTCTCCTCCGCCTGGGAGCGGCTATGCCGACTGGCTGATCAGTGTCTTCGAACGCTGGTACTCCCGGCCTCATCAGGAAACGCGCATTCGCCTGTTCAGCGAACTTATCCAGCTAGTTTTCGGCCAGCCCGGGGCGGTGGAAGGGCTAGGGCTGCTGCCAAGCACGATCCTGGTGATCGACACCGATGGCGCCATCAAGCAACTCGATTCGCTCAGTTCCACCTATCCCGGCGCCGCCGACACCGGCCTGGACATCTCCTCAAACAGCCTGGACGGCGCGCTTGACCACCCCACGACTGTCGCCAGGCAGATAGGCACGGCGGCCCTGTCGGCGCAATGCCGGGATTGCCAGGTGATGAACATCTGCGGCGGCGGCTTGTACCCGCACCGGTACCGCCACGGAGCGGGCTTCCAGAACCCCTCCGTTTACTGTGACGACCTCATGCGCCTGATCATCTACATCCGTGACCGCGTTACGGCTGACCTGCGCCGACTAGGCGGCCATCAGGCTTACACATAGGGGTCGATCTCCGCGGTCAGGCGCCGCCCCAGAGCCGCTGCCCGCGCCTCGGGGTGTTCCAGCGTCAGCGTCTGTTCATATCGTCGCAGAACTTCAGCGAGCCTGCGCTCCGCTCCGGCCCGGTCTCCCGATGCCGCTTCGTCGATGGCGAGGTTGGCCCCCGCCATCAGCGTCCCCGGGTGGTCGTCTCCATGCGCCTGACGGCATCTGCTGAGTACTCCGTGGCCAAGCTGAATGGCCTCGCCGAGCCTGCCGCCCGTCGCCAGGTCTGACGCGTAGTTGATATCCGCGGCTAGGGTAAAAGGGTGCCGGTCATCGTAGATCTGCATAAGCCCTTCCCTTGCCTCCACTTCGTAGAGCAGCGCCTCTTCTGGGCGCCCGGTCAAGCGAAGCACCGATGCCAGGTTCACCAGCACCGCGTAGAGCAGATCGCGAGGCGGTCTGGACCGCAAGCAACGCTCCCGGGTCTCACGAGCCAGCTCCTCGGCGTCGGCGAAATCTTCGACGGCACGCCTCGCGTTGATGAGGTTGATCGTCGCCTGGAGCGTGTACATGTGATCGACGCCAAGGTAGTCGCGGTAGCGGCGGACCACCTGCTCGCTCTCCCGTCGCGCCTCCCAGTGATGGCCGGCTTTGCGCAGCGCGGTCGCGAACCCGTCGCACGCGATGAGCCAGGGCAGGTTCTCCTGGCCGCCGACCGCCTCGAAGGCCCTTGCGACCTCGCGTGCCATGTCGAGAGATTCCTGGTAGCGGCCGAGGCTTCTCAAGTCGTGCGCCACTGCCGTCTGCGACCTGAGCGTGACCTGCTCGTTGGAGCCCGGCAGGCGACGCCGGGCTTCCAGGGTCTCCTGGTCCTCGGCCAAGGCCTCACGGAACCAGCCCAGCTGCCGGTAGTCGACCGCGATATTGTGCCTGACGTTGAGGGTGCGCTCGTGATCCGCACCAAACGCGCTCGTGAATTTCGGCAATATGCTGAGGTCAAGGTCGAGCGCTTCGCGGAACTGGCTGCGCTTGCGCAAGTCAGCGCCACGGATGTTCTCGCACAGCAAGAATGCCTTGAACCCGTCGCCGTCGCTGTAACGCTGCAGCAGCGGGCGGATACGCAGGATCAGCTCGTGAAAACTTGCGTCGCGATCGTGTCGGTACAAGGCGACAGCGACCTCCACCGACAAGGCCAGTACCTGGAGGTCATCCTCGCCCAGGCCGCGTCGCCAGACGTCGAGTACGCTCTGGCCGAACTCCATCGCCTCCACGTGCGCGCCACGCAGGTGCAACCGCCGGACCTGACCGATGAAGAGGTCACGCAGCGCCGGGTTACTGGTGTGCAGGAACCGGCTTTCCGACTCAAGATGCTGAAGCGACAGGTCGTAAATCACGTCGTTGCCGCTGTTGTCGGGATTGCCGGGATCCGACCCGGCGAGCAGCATCTCGACAGCGGCGCGGTATGCGTCGCATAGTTCCCCGCGGTCCCGGCTAAGCCGTGCCTGCGTAACGGCCTGAACCACACGGTGCACCTGGATGAGGTCGCTGGCGCCGTCGACCTTCGCCAGGGACAGCCGGTGCAATTGACTGGCCGCGGCACGTACCCGGCGCGACGAGGCGAGGAATTCCCGCATGCCGGGCGGATCGTCGGTCACCACGTCGCCATTCAAGAACAGCCCGATGGCGATCGGTTCGGGAGAGAAGAACGCGCACAAGCTGAACAAGTGCGCCGCGTCCGGAGTCAGCAGTCTGGTGGACATCGCCCACGTGCCCATGACCTGGGTGGGCAGATCAGCACCGACTGGCTGGCGCGCGTGCGGCGTGTACTCCGCGAGATACGTATCCACTCCGTGCGCTGTTTCGGCGAGATATGCCGCGGCATGTCCTATCGCGATCGGCAGATGGCCGAGTTCCACGGCTAGCCGTCCGGCGTCCTGGGGCGCGAGATGAGGGACCCTGCTGCGCAAGAAGGTGATCGCCTCGTCCGACGTGAACGGCGATATCTCAATGCCGTCCACATCCTTGTTCTTGGGCTGGTCGCGGGAGGTAATAATTACATGACCGCCGGGCCGCCCCTTCGGCAGGTATTTCTGCAACTGGAGCGGATCGGCGGTATTGTCATATACCAGCAGCCAGGTCGCCTGGGTCTCCGACTCAAGCGCATCGAGGACCGCCTTGATCGTCTTTTCCCGATCGCCGTCAGCGGTCGCCTGCCGGAGTGCGAGCCGGTGACCCAGCTTAACCAGCGCGTCCCTGACCCGGTCGCCATGCTCTGCACGTATCCACCAGATGATTTCGTAGCGGTCCATGCTTCGATGTATAAATTCGGCCGCTATCTCGGTCTTCCCGATTCCGCCCGTGCCGAAAACTATCTGGACTCGCGGCGGAAGCTGGGCAAGGTTGTCCCTGATCATCTCAAGCTCGGCTGCCCGGCCCGTGAAGTCAGGATTGCGTGGCGGGATCTCGTTCGACCAGATCCGCTGGGACGGCCGCGGCTTGGGATCAGCCCAGCCGCTGCCTACACCCGTGAGACTTACGCCCGTCCTGTTGATGCCCGTGAGAGATTCGCGGTCAGGTCGCGGCGAGTGTCCGGAGACATGACCCTCCGCGAAGGTATCGCGATGGGTGCCCGCGTTTTCCTCTCGCCAGGCTGCCTCCCAAAGCGCCTTGAATTCTTTCAGGTCATGACTGCCGCCCAGTGCCCTGACGACGTGCTCAAGGAAGTCCCAGCGCGGCACCCTTGAACTGCGGAAGATGTTGTGCACGCTCGACGGGCTGATGTTCCCGTGCCCGGCCTTCGTAGCGATTACCCGCAGGGATGGCCGACCCGCAGCAGAGTGCAGGTCGTCGAGGCGGGCGAACAGATCGGCCTTGGGGCCTGCCGGCACCGAATCACGCCTGACTGATACCACCCCCTCCGCTCGGCTTCCTAGGACCCCAATTATGTCCAGGTTTGCATTGTCGTGCACACGACGCCAGCGCAGTGTCTAGATGTCCGTGGACGGCACCGCCAATCGCGATCATGCAAAGCCGTCCACAGCAGTCAAAGGTCGCACACAGAGTGTGACTTCCCCTGGCGATGCGGTCATGCTGGAGACAACGCAGGCAAGGAGAAATCATGAGTGCTCGGCTCGCATCTGTTTCGTTCTTGGCTAGCCGTCGGCTCGCAGGTCCGATGCACCGCTCCATAGTCACCGTTGATCTCGAAGGCTCTACCGCGCGCACCGATCCGGTTAAGGGCGAACTGCGGCGGACAATGTATGACCTGCTCGGGCGAGCCCTAGAGGCTTCGGCGATCACCGATAAACACCTGGAACAGTTGACAGACCGCGGGGACGGCGTCCTGCTTCTCGTCCGGCCACACGACGACGTACCCAAGACAGTCTTGCTAGGCAAGCTCATACCGTCGCTCACTGCTCTCCTCGTCGAACACAATTCCAGGGCGGAGGCGCATCCCGCGCTGCAGATGCGACTTCGCGCGGTCGTGCACGCCGGCGAAATTCATGGCGATGGCAGGGGCTTTTACGGCGAGTCTATCGATGTCGCAATCAGGCTCCTCGATTCCGCCCCGGTCAAGAAGGCACTCCGGCAGACGTCATCCCCGCTTGTCTTGGTGATTTCCGAAGTGATCCATTCGGGAATCGTCTGCCACGGCTACGTCGACGCCGAAGCCTACGTGCCGATGGTCAGGGTCCGCGTGGCCGGCCGACAGCATCGCGGCTGGGTGCACATTCCAAGCCAAGTAGTCAGGCCGGCCGCTAAGCCGCTGCCCCGTATCCGCGTCCCGTTGCACGCGGGAACAGGCGGCCGCCCGGGCGGTCCGGTCCCGCCGGCAATGGCGAGCTGAGCGTCGTCTGTTGTGCGTGAGCGAGCCGGTCAATCCAGCACGCCACGCCGATGAGACGCCGCCGACATGCCACGAGGACATCGCTGCTCACCTACATGTTCGGCTGCGCGCACCCGCACTTCCTCTGGAACTGCGCCGGGCACGTGGGCAGCACCGTCAGCGGCGACCTGCTCGACTACTGATCCCCAGGTGACGTAACCGCCGCGGTGCCGTACGGGCTGTGTGCACACGCCTGGACGACCATCGACGGACTGCTCAGCCACGGCTGATGACCGTTGACCAGGCGTACTGTGCGGCCCATGCCGGGCCGATGCCGAACGACAGCACTCCCTCGAAGTCACCGGACGCGGCGACAGTGAGCAGTTCGGGATCTCGGGACCGGTGTAGGTCTTGCGCAGCCGCTGCGGCCAGACCGCGCTGGCGCCGTGGAAGATCGCGTGCAGGTACGCCTGCCGGCCAGCCGGACGCTATCGCGCTCCGGATCGCGGAGGACGGCTTTGGCGCGCGTCACGGTGAAGTCCGGCAGCTTGCCAGAGAACTGGAACATTACCCGGTCATAGCCGCTGTGCCGACCGGTCCTGACCGCGGTCAGGACAGAGCCAGGCCGCGGATAGCGCCAGTACGCGGCCGCTGGGGGCCGGAAGGGCGCATACTGGCATTGATGAAACCAGCCCGCGCCGCGTCCCGGCGCTTCCTGCCCGGAAGTCCTTTCAACTCGCTGCACCAGGACCCGCCCGTTGAA
>Ga0070714_100001376_pt1 | contig 17609 bp, 16 predicted proteins | sample LARL83metaG_FD_65450 | JGI IMG/M metagenome (GOLD analysis project Ga0070714, IMG submission 65450) | Corn, switchgrass and miscanthus rhizosphere microbial communities from Kellogg Biological Station, Michigan, USA - LAR L8-3 metaG | ecosystem: Host-associated > Plants > Roots > Rhizosphere ... | reverse complement strand
CACGGAGGCTTGCGTAGCCAGGTGGGCGCTAAACAGCGGCGCGAACAGGTGTTTGCGATGATCGACCCGTCGGTTTACAACAAATGCGTTCGCTGCGGCCTGTGCCTGCCTACCTGCCCAACATACGTGGAAACGTTGACGGAAACATCGGGCCCGCGAGGCCGGATCAGCCTTATCAAAGCCGTCGCCGAGGAACGTCTCGATCTGCTCTCGCCCGGATTCGTCCACCAGATGTCCGAGTGCCTGGACTGCCGCGCGTGCGAGGCGGTCTGCCCCAGCGGCGTGCAGTACGGACAACTCGTCGAAGCCGCGCGCAACGAAATTGCCAAAGCGCAGGCGCCGGCGCGGCCGGCACACGTGCGCTTTGCGCGATGGGCGTCTCTCAAGCTGCTCTTCGGAAATCTCGCGCTGATGCGCGTTGCAGCGGTTCTGCTTCGGTTCTATCAGCAAAGCGGATTACGTACGCTCGTGCGCAAGAGCGGCATCCTGCGGCTGTTGCATCTGCAGGAGCAAGAAGCGCTTGCGCCCGCGATCTCGCGACGGTTTTTCGTTCCGCGGAACCAGCGTTATGCGGCATCGCCTTCGCGCCACACCGTGATGCTGCACGCCGGCTGCGTGATGCACGTGGCGTTCGCCCACGTCGACGAAGCGACGGTGCGCGTCCTGCGCCGCAACGGCTGCACCGTCGCAGTGCCGGCCGATCAAGGCTGCTGCGGCGCCATCGCCGTGCACGCCGGCGAGATGGACTTCGGACGCGAACTGGCAAAGCGCAACATCGCCGCGTTCGAAGCCTCGGGCGCCGAGTACTACATTATCAATGCAGCGGGCTGCGGATCGACGCTCAAGGAGTACGGGCACTTGCTGCACGGCGATCCGCAATGGGCGCAGCGCGCGGCGCGATTCTCGACGCGCGTGCGCGACGTTCTGGAATTTCTGGATGAGATCGGTGTTTCGCCGGACATGGGCCCGGTCGAAGAAACGGTGACGTACCAGGATGCATGCCATCTTGCGCACGCGCAGCGGATCACGGCACCGCCTCGCCGCCTGCTCTCGAAGATTCCCGGCTTGCGTTTGGTGGAGATGAACGAGAGTTCGCTGTGCTGCGGGAGCGCCGGAATCTACAACGTCACGCAGCCGGAAATGGCGCGCGCGCTGGGCGAACGCAAAGCGCAGAACGTTGCGCAGACGCAAGCGGACGTCGTAACGACGTCGAATCCGGGCTGCGCCCTGCAGATGACGGCGCACCTGCGTGACAAAAACAGCCCGATCCGCGTCAAGCACGTGATCGAGCTGTTGGATGAAGCGTACGCGAATTACAGTGAGGCGGCGAGCCGGTCGCGGTCGTTGAGCGCCCCCTCGAGCGACGCGTAAACCGCAAATATTCGCATCAAACCGGTGATGTTGAGCAGGCGCGAGATCGCGCCTTCTCGCACGATGAGGCGTACGCGTCCGCCGTTCTCCAGCGCGCGCCGGTGCGCGCCGATGAGCGCGCCAAGGCCGGTCGAGTCGAGGAATTCGAGTTCCGTCAGGTCGACGATGATGTCGTGCTTGCCTTCGTTGGCCGCCTCGATGAGTGCGGCGCGAAGCGAAGGTGCCGTCGCAAGATCGAGGCTTCCGCGAAGGCGATAGATGATGGCCGAGCCGTTGTGCTCGGACTTAATATCGACGGATAATGCGTCATGCGCCATTGGCTTCCCCCGAAAGTCAGGTGTCAGAAGGCGCGCGTTCGCTCTGTGCGGTGCGCTCGCCTTGCACCATCCGTTCGCTCGCTTCCTCCCAGCGCCAAACGTTCAGCGCAGTCAAATGGACGCCGCCGATCCAGCGATCCAGCGGCTGATGATCGAGCCAATCCGCATCACCGGCCAGTACCCGGCGCCCGAGGACCGTGAGCTCGTAACCGGTCTCGAGCGCAGAGAGCAGCGGTGCCGGCTCGGCGGCGAGGTCGTCGATGTGGGCGTAGCACGTCGAGTCGCCGAGAAACGAGGCTTCTTCTCGCGCTTGGGAACGCCTGAAAAGATCCTCTTTGCGCCGTGCGCCTTGCGCGCACGCCTCGAGCACGTGCTTCTGGCTGCGCGAAACGCCCGTGCCGGTTGCCGGGAACTCCTCGCATAGGCGCTTGAGCGCCGCCGCCAGGAACGGAAAGCCCGCATGGGTTTTCTGCGAAGCCTGCGCGAGCGGCTCCGGCGAACCGGCGGTAAATGCGTTCCACGCCCTGTCGGCGGCATCGGCCATCGCACTCGTCAAAAAGCGCCGTTTCGGATAGAGCGCCATGATTTCATCCGCGCTGAGCATGCCCAAATACTGATCGCTTTGAATGAGCTGCACCTGGCCGGCGCCGATGCTTTGCTCCGCGAGCACGTGCAAGATCTGCAGGATATGGAGTTGATCGTAGAGGTCGTGTTCGAACCACAGCACGATCTCTTCGAATTCACCCGCGCGGCGGATGATTGCATCGCGTTTCTCAAAGTCGCGATGCAGCTTTATCGCGTTGCCGATTCCGCGCCCAGCGATATAATCGGCGCGCACGCGGCTGAGCTCCTCCAGCGGAAGATCGGCGGGCACGGGCCCTTCGTGAAGGATGTCGCGCCAGGCGAGGTGCGTGCCGAGCAGCGCTGCCTTCTTCCACGTGTGCAGGACGGAGTCGCCGTTCGTAACGTGCAGCGTGTTGACGCTCATCAGGTGGGCCGTTCAAGAAGGGTGCAAACCGCTCCCGGTTAGGCTGGCCCCAAGGTCCCAAAGCGAGCGGCCCACGCGCCCATGGCCGCCGGCCCGCGTGCCGCAGTACGATCCACGGGCAACGTACTCGAATCGAGGTAGCGCCATGCTTGCCGCACGCGTACTCGCCGCATTCGCGGCAGCCGCCCTTCTATCGGCTTGCTCCGCATCAGACGCAGATCAACCGAAAATGCCCGCCCCCAAAAGCGTATCATGGGCGATGTATCAACATTCGCCCGATCGCAACGCGGTCTTCACGAATTACGCGATCCCGCATGACTGGGCGTACGATGCAAAGGCGCAGATCAACGGCGGCTTGGCCCTGGCGGGCAACACGCTCCTGTTCACGACGTTCGGCCACCAGCTCGTCGCGCTCGACGTACGAAGCGGGCGCGAATTGTGGCATGCGCCGGTAGGCAATATTGCGATGTCCACGCCGATCGTCGCCGGAAACACCGTGTACATAGGGACGGGCAGGAACGGCGTGCTCGAACGCAACTGGAACATTCCACTCAAACTCGAATTCGGCAACCGCGTGCTCTGGGGAGCCAAGGGCGGCGATGAAGTCTCGGCGTTCGATCTCAAAACGGGCGCGCGCAAGTGGGCGCATCGCACGGTTGGCGAAAACATGCCGTCCGCCGTATACCAAAACGGCAGGCTTATTTTCGCAAACGGCGATTGGCGCGCATACGCGCTGCGCGCAGATACGGGACGACAACTATGGGCAACCGACGTCGGCGGAGTCTCCACGATGGCCAACGCCGTATTGGCGGGCGGCGAAGTCGTGGTTTCCGTTTGCACCGACGGTATGCGAAAGAGTTCCGCAGTCGCGCTCGATCCGGCGAATGGAAAGATTCTTTGGAGGTCGCCGTACGGCCACTGCGATGCCTCGCCCGCCTATGGAGCCGGAAAGGTGTTTACATCGACCGTATCCCCGGGCGACACGATGCTGCAGGGAAAGACGGTCGTCGCCGCGCTCGATGCGAAGACCGGCAAAGCCGTATGGGTGTATCGCTCGACCAAACAGGGCTTGTGGAGCACCGTCGGTTCTTCGGAAGCGGCGGTCGCCGGCACGTATGCGAACGGAACGTACTATCAGTCCGCGCCGTTTGACGATCGGCTCATGGCCTTCGATGCAAGCAGCGGAAGAATCAAGTGGAATTTTCAAACGTCCGGCCCGGTCAAGATGAGCCCCGTGGTCGCGAACGGGCGCGTGTACGTGGGCGATACCGCCGGTTTACTATACACGCTGGACGCGCGTACCGGCGCTTTGCTCGAACTGCGCGAGTTCAACAAACCGTTCGCCACGAGCCCGCCGATCGTTGCCGGAAACAGGATGCTGATCGTCAACGGCAGCACGGTCGCCGCCATCCCGGTTTCAGGGCGGCCGGCGGCTATTAAAGGCGTAGGTTGGGCTGTCATGGGCTCGCGCGGCCCGCAGCGAAGCGGGCAGTAAAGACGAGATCCTATAAAAGAGCCCGCTTCAAAATAAAAAACGGCCTCCGATGGAGGCCGCTTTTTATTTTCCTGGGGTGGCTGGATTCGAACCAACGCATGGCGGAGTCAAAGTCCGCTGCCTTACCGCTTGGCTACACCCCATCGGCAACGGCGAACCTGGATTAGTGCTTTGCGGGAATTCCCCTTGTTTGCGCGCTCGACGCCGAGGAACCGAGCGAAAACGTTTCGCCGCGGGACGCGCGCCTGCTATAGCGCAGCGCTCGTGCAAGCCATGCGGTGAACAGCACGATATCCGCGATCATCGCGACGGCGTACATGACGATCGTCGCAGTCGCATTGCCGATGAGCAGCGAGAGGATCAGCGGCCAAAGCAGCGCGGCAGTCCCCCAGAGCGCGGCGCGCACGCCGAAACCGAGAGCCTGGCGAACCTGCTGGCGATACCATGACGAAGCCGGCTCGCGCTCGAGATAGTACTCGTAGAGCGCGGCCGGCCAAACCAGATACCCCAGGGCGGCGCGGCGCTGTTCGGCCTGCGCGCGGGTCTCTTCCGTCGTGCTGACCTACTTGATGCTGGCGATCATGCGTTTCGCGCCGATGTAGCGCGTGGACCAATAGGAATCCGAGAGGCTGCTGACCATGACGCCGTGACTCGACGCATGGACGAATTTGCCGTTGCCGAGGTAGATGCCGACGTGCGACGGACCCGGCTCATAGGTTTGGAAGAACACCAGGTCGCCCGGCTTCATGCCGCCCTTGATGTGGCGGCCGGCGTAATATTGCGCATCGGCAGTGCGCGGAATGCTGATTCCCAGCATCGCGAACACGTGCTGAACATAGCCCGAGCAATCGAAGCCCGACGTGCTGGTGCCTCCGAACACGTACGGCGTGCCCAGAAAACGCAGCGCGTCGCGGGTCAGCGTGCGGGCGATGGTGGTTGTGCGGGAGAGAATACGGCTGGCGAATTTGCCCAGGCCATGGGCGGCCTCGTGATGCGTAGCGGCGGCGTGCTGCTCGCGAATGAGCTGCGCGGTCCACTGCGCCACATCGGGGCTGTCGACCGGCTGTCCCGGTTCGGTGGCCGCCTCAGTCGAGGCGGTCGTGGCGGGCGCGGAGGCGGTAATCGCCGTCTGCGGGGCGGTCGCGGCGGGATTGGCCAGCGCCAAAGCGCTGGTACCGGCGAGCAAAAATGCCAACACCCCGGAGGCAAGAAGGTAACGCAAAAACTGCTCCTCTTTCAAAACACTTGCGGGGTTAGTTGACGGGTTCGGACGTGAAAGATCGCCCTAGGACCAAACTGGCCCACTCACCCCTACCGGTATGTCCCCCGCTCCGGGCGCAGCCCGGACTCAGTGATCTATGGCAGGTTTATAAGCGCTCGGCTGGGTAGCCGCGGCGCTAGCCCCCTTGTTTAACCCTGGGTCAAAATTCCCTTCCCAGGTAGTAAACGGCGGCCTGGTTTCATCGTCGGCTGCGGGTCTAGGAGACTGAAGCTGCTTGCCTTATTCGGTCGGCGAGCTGGTGCGCGAGTTCCTCGATCCGCTGCTGATCGTCGCCTTCGACCATAACACGAATGAGCGGCTCCGTGCCCGACGGACGTATCAATAGGCGTCCAGTTCCGGTTAAGTTTCGTTCCGCTTCCTCAACCGCTTGCTTGATTTCGGGATGCTGCAGCACGTCTTTGCGCGGCGTCTTCACGTTGACCAGTATCTGCGGATACACTGTGAGCTCGCTTGCTAATTCGTGCAGCGTCTTCTTGCTGCGCGCGAGCGTGGAGAAGAGCGCGATCGCCGTCATCGGGCCGTCGCCGGTCGTGTTGTTGTGCAGATTGATGATGTGCCCGGATTGCTCCCCGCCGAGCACGTAGCCGCCGTCACGCATGCGTTCGAGCACGTATCGATCGCCGACGGGCGCGCGCAGCAGCGCAATTCCGTGCGAGGCGAGCGCTTTCTCCAGCCCGATGTTACTCATCACCGTGGCAACCACTGCATTGCCAGTGAGTTCCCCGCGATCGTGCAGATCGCGCGCGAGCACCAGCATCACGTGATCGCCGTTAAGAGCCGTACCGGCTTCGTCGACGAACAGCGCACGATCCGCGTCCCCGTCGAACGCAACGCCCACGACGTTGCGTTCACCCGAGGCGATCAGCTCGCGGACCCGCGCCTGCAGCGGACGCAAATCCGTCGCGCCGCAGTTCACGTTGATGCGCGCTCCATCGCCCTCGCAATTGATCTCGTGTACCGTCGCACCCAGTTTTCGCAGCGCATACGGCGCATACGCATATGCTGCGCCGAACGCGCCGTCCACGACGATGGTGAGCGAACGCAGATCCTCGGCGCGGTCGTACAATTCGTCGTAGTAGTGCTTGCCCAGATTCTGCGAGAGGCTCGCGATGCCGATCTCCGTGCCCGTCGGGCGCGGAACGTCCTTTGCGTCGACGAGCGCCTCGATTTCGTCTTCGATCGCATCGGAAAGTTTGAAGCCGTCGGGGCCGAAAAACTTGATGCCGTTATCCCCGATGGGATTGTGCGAGGCGCTGATCATCACGCCGGCGGCGGCACCGGTGCGCACGGTAATCGTTGCGACCGCGGGCGTGGGAACGATGCCGACGCTCACGGCGTCGCGCCCGACGGAGGTGATGCCCGCGATAATGGCCGCTTCGAGCATCGTGCCGGACAAACGCGTATCGCGCCCGACGACAATGGGCCGGTGCCGCTCGCTCATGCGCGCCAAAACCATCGCGCCTGCGCGGCCTACCGCAAACGCCAGTTCCGGCGTCAGCTCGGCATTTGCGACGCCGCGCACGCCGTCGGTTCCGAACAGCCGGCTCATTTGGAGGGACCGGTTGCGGGAAGCAGGTTTGCTTGGACGCGCACGAGGTTCGGCACCACCTGCACGTCGCGAATTTCATCGCCGCTCGAATTAACTGCCATGGGGCGAATCATTTCGTCAAAGGACGGCGCAGAACTGCTCAGCGGCATATTGATGCGCACCGTCGCCACTTGTGCCAGCTCGCTATCCGGTCCGCGCACCGTGACGGCGGACGGCGTTACCGTGAAATGGCTGACGACCACGTTGCCTTGCGTGCCGTAATACATCGCGACGGGGAACGTCTTCTGATCGATCTTTTCGATCGTCAGCGTGACGGACGCGGGACTGAGCGATTGCACCGCCACGCTCGGCGCAACCAGCTGCACGGGAACGTTGTAGACGCCCGCCGTTCGATTCGAAAGGTCGATTACCGCCTTAACTTCGTCCGGTTTTACGGGCGGCTGTCCGCGCTGCGGCTGCACCGTCACCATCGCCACTTTATCCGGAAAGCGCGCGATATAACCGGACGGAACGTTCACCGCGGCGATCGGCACGCTCAGCTGTTGATCGAAGCGCGCGCTCAGCAGCGGATTGCTGGCAAAGCGGAAATACGCCCAGCCGACGATCGCCAAAAATACCGAGAGCGCTTTCAAACCGAAATTGCGCCGGATCGCCGCGACCATCAGGCGCGCTCCGCCTTCTTCTGCTCGTCCTGCGCGCGCCGGTGGCGCACCGGCACCGCCAAACGCGCTCGCAGATGGGTAACCAGATCGTCGCGAATCTCGCGCGGATGCCGGCGGGGCCGCGTCGATGCGAGCAGCACGCGGAACAGCCGCGTTTCGTCCTCGATTTCGCGCGAGAGTTTGCCTTCACGCGCGACCGAAATGCTGCCGCTCTCTTCGGATACCACGATGACTACCGCGTCGGTCTGCTCGGAAAGCCCGAGCGCGGCGCGATGGCGCGTTCCTAAGCGGCGTTCGGTCAGCGACTGCTCGGCCAGCGGCAAGAAGCAGCCCGCGGCCTCGATGACGCCATCGCGAACGATAACGGCACCGTCGTGCAGCGGCGATCGCGGAACGAAGATCGAGAGCAGCAATTCGGGAGAAAGCGCGGCATTGAGCGTCGTTCCGCTTTCGACGAATTCTTTGAGCCCCGTATGCTGTTCGATGACGATCAGCGCGCCGTACTTGTTGCGCGAGAGCAGAAACGCCGCCTTGGCGAGCATCGCCATGACTTTGTCGTCCGCGCGGGCGCCGGTGCTCTGCTCGCCTTCGCGCAGGCGGAAGAAATCGCCGCGTCCGAGCTGCTCGAGCACGCGGCGCAACTCCGGCTGAAACACGATCGGCAGCGAGACCGCGGCACCGATGACGATGAGGTTGAGAATCGAGCCCAAGAGCAGCAGGTGGAAGAGATTCGCGATGCCGAGCAGCCCGAGCAGCACTAGGACGCCCGTGAGAATCTGCACCGCTCTGGTTCCCCGAATCAGCAGCAGAAAATAATAGATCAGAACGCTCGTCGCCAATATGTCGGCGATGTCGGTGGGGCCGATGTACTGAAACACGCTATTCCACATGTTCTAGCCCCAGTAACGACTCCAAAATGCGATCGGATGCGATCTCGGGCGCCTGCAGCCCCTGCGCGGCAATTGCGGCGGCCGTCCGCACGGACAGCGGCGTAAGAAGTTCCGTGCGGCGCGAAGCGCCGTACCGTCGTAGTTCCACGTCGATGATACGCAGAAGCAGGCCGGGTGGTGTCACTTCGGGGCGGAATTCGATGATAAGGCGCGCTGCGTCCACGGCGCAGTCGCAGACGCCGGCCGGGGCGCCGGGCCCCCCAAGCGCTTGGGCAAGAGCCGGCAAGGCATCCGCGGGCAGAGGTTCAATTGCAAGGGCGATGATCGCCGAATCGTACCAGCGCCCATCCGGAACATTTTGCTCGAGCTGCACGGGGTCGACGCCTTCGGGGCCTTCGATCAACGCGTACGATCGCGAGGCTCCGTGCGAATCGGAACGGTGCACGCGCACGCCGTCGCGCGCAAGCGCGGCGACGCGATCCCAAACCGCCTCGGAGGGCGGTGCGTCGATGCGCAAGGTGCGGGCCCAATCCACGATGCGTACATCGTTAGCCGCGTGAGCCAAACGTTCCCGGCACGCGTCGTTTCCGTCGGCAAAAATGCCGCGCACGTCGTGCTGGACGACGAAGAGCAGCCGCGAGTCGCCGACCTCAAACGAGCGCCCGGAAAACGCGAGATGCTCGCGCCCGGGGACCGCGTGCACGTGCGCGTGCTGGAAGACGGGCGGACGCTGGTCGACCGCCTGGATCCGCGCACGTTCACGCTCCAGCGCCGTACGGTTGAGGGCCGCGCCAAAACGATGGCGGCCAACGTCGACGCCATGGTCACGGTGACCGCGCTGGCCGATCCGCCGCCGCGCCTGCTGACGCTCGATCAGCTGCTGGCTTTCGCCGAGTTGGAAAACATCGGAGCGCTCGTCGTACTTACCAAGCCGGATCTCGCCGGCGATGCCGCGGCAAGGGAGTTGGTGTCCTTGTACCGCTCGCTTGACTATGAAGTGCTTGTCGTGAATCCCAAGGCCGGCGAGAACGTCGACGACCTGCGGGCCGCCATTTCGCACCGCCATTGCCTGCTCTGCGGCGTTTCCGGGGTCGGAAAGAGCTCGATCTTCCGGGCGCTCGGCGGGGATGCGGTCGTGGGAGACGTGTCGCGTCACGGCATGGGACGGCAGACAACGACTGCCTCACGCCTGTACCGCATGTCGAACGGCTTCCTTATAGATAGCCCAGGGGTCGCCGAATTCGGCTTGGGCGCCGTCACCCCCCAAGAGCTCGTCGAGGGGTTCCGGGAGATGCGCGGCCTGGCACCCGGTTGCCGCTTCACCGACTGCAGCCACCTGCACGAGCCGGACTGCGCAGTCCAAGCAGCCGTCAGCCGCGGCGAGGTTGCCCAGAGCCGCTACGAAAGCTTCCGCCGCATTCTGGGCGCGCCATGACCGCTTGCCCCATGCCCGCCCCCGTGGTATAGTGTGCCTCGTGCCCTTCAGCCAAGGAGTAATCATTCGTGCCTAACATCAAGGCCGCCGAAAAGTGGGTGCGGCAGACCGAGAAGCGTACCCAGCGTAACCTGGACGTCAAAACGCGTTTGAAGACGCTTTTCAAGAAAGCCGTCTCCGCGCAGGACGCCGAAGTCGTGCAATCGGTCGAAGCGCAGTTCGACAAGGCCGCGCAAAAGGGCATCATTCATCCCAACAAGGCTGCGCGCAAGAAGTCGCGCTTGGCCAAGGCCGCTGCAAAAGCGACGGCCGCCGCAGCAGCACCAGCCGCCGCGAAGACGACCGGGAAGAAGAAAGCCGCGAAGTAAAACACGCGCCGTAAAAAGAAAGGCCGCCGAAATGGCGGCCTCTTCTTTTGCAGCGGTCCACGAAGACCCGAAAGCGATTTTCGTCGCGCAGATGGCGCGCGAGCTGCATCGCGCCGGCGTGGCGTCCGACCAACTCGAGCGCACGATTTCCTCGATCAGCTCGATCCTCGGGCTGCAAGTCGAAATCTTCGCACTGCCGACGAATGTCACGCTCGCTATCGGGCCGCGGTACGCGCAGCAGATCGTCATGCTCCGCATGAGTCCCGGCCGCGTGAATCTGCGCAAACTGGCGCGTCTGAACGAAGTCTTCGACGACCTTCAAAGCGGCAGCATCGACCTGCAGAGCGCGATCGCGCATCTGCGCGAACTCGATTCCAGCTGTCCGCCGCCGCCGGTGTACATGACGATTCTCGCGCTTGCATCGGTTGCCGTCGGCATCGCGGTGCTGCTCGGCGGCGGCGTGCACGAGCTCATCGTGGCCGCGCTCATCGGCGTTTCGACCGGCGTGCTCTCCTTCTTTACCACGCGCAACGCGGTCATGGACCGCCTCTTCGAAGTTTTCGCCGCATTCGTCGCGACGCTCATCGTCGCCGCGTACACCCATTACGTGCATCCGGTGAATTTGTACATCTCGATCGTGGCGGGCGTCGTCGTGCTCTTGCCCGGATACTCGCTCACGCTCGCGCTGCACGAACTGGCCAATCAGGATTTGATCGCCGGCACCGCCCGCTTGGGGCGCGTCTTCGCTATCTTGCTGGCGCTCGGGTGCGGTGCGTTTCTCGGCTTTGCCGTGGTGGGCGGCGTTTTCGCCTACACGGCGGACGTGCAGCCGCACCCGGTGGGAACGGCGTTCTGGGTCGCCGCCGTTTTGCTGCTTTCCTTTGGGCTCTCGGTCGATCTGGACGCGCGCTTCCGCGATTTCGCATGGGTCTTTCTCGCAAGCATCGTTGCACTCGGAACCTCGTTTGCGTTCAGCAAAGTGCCCGGAGCGCACCAGGTTGCCCCGTTCCTCGCGTCGCTTGTCTGCGGGCTGGTGGCGAACGGCGGCGCGAAGTTCTTACGCGTGCCGCAACCCGTCTTTCTCATCCCGGCGCTGCACGTGCTCGTTCCGGGATCGCTCAGCTATCAGAGCGTCCTGTGGGTCGTCTCGCAAAGCAACTACACTGACGCCGCGGCGCTTGCGGCCAATGCCCTCATCGCAGCGATACTTATCGTTGCCGGCTTACTGCTCTCGCAGCTCATCGTTCCGGGCGCGCCGCTGCGCGTCAAGTCGTGAGATCGTAGGTGTAATCGGCATAGTCGTGCGTAAAAATTCGCCGGAACGACCGCTTCGTACCCCGGTCGCAGTCGTCTATCGTGAAGATGTCCTCCACGGTGCAGAACAAGAGCGACTGGTCGCGATCGGCGCCGCTCCACAGCATGCTGTCGTCCGCGGAATGCGCGTACAAATAGTAGTCCGTGTCGCCTTCCGTATCGAGCGCATCCCCGATGGGCGTCTTGCAAGCTCCCGGCGCAATGCGCCACCAGCCCTGCGATTCGTCACCGTCGATGTCGGAAGTGCCGATGGCGACGTAGACGGTTTTGCTGACTTTATTGCAGACGTGCAGGCCCGCGACGGCTGGCGCCGGGCGCAGCCCAAGCGCCGCGAAAAGCGCGAACGGAATGAGGAAAAACCAGCGTTTCATGCGCACCTCCCCCTGCTGCAATAGTAATCGAGGTTACGTTTGAGTGCTAGGGACTTTATTGAGGGGTCGGAAGGCCCATATTGGCCTCATGGGCCGCGTCGTGGAGCCGCCGTAAGAAGCCGCTGACGGCCCGCATGCGATTCTCGATGTGGCCGATGGGCAGCAGCGCGGTGATCTGGACGTTCGTCTCGTTGACCGCCGTAAGGAAGACTTGGCAGTTCTGCGCCTCGAGCTTGCCGGCAACGTCCGTGACCGCATCGGATGCCGCGCGCTCGGCTATCGTCCGTAAAACGCTCGCGGCGCCTTTCCACGGCAGCATCGCATTCGCCGGAATCATCAGTGCCGAGACGCACATGGAGTAGTTCGTGAACGGCGAGGTATTGATCTTCGAGTTCGGGACGATCGTCACGTTGTTCTGAAAATCGCGAATGGTAGTGTTGTGCCAGTGAATGTCGACGACCTCGCCTTCGGCGAAATCAAACTTCACGTAGTCGCCGATGCGCAGCTGCCGTGCCGCGACGATCTGGACGCCCGCGAAAAGATTGCTGAGCGTATCGTTGAGTGCGAGCGCGACCGCAAGACCGCCTAAGCCGAGCGTGGTGAGCAGCGGCGCGATCGCGATCCCCATCGAGCTGAGCACGGTCAGTAAGCCGATGACGAGAATAGCGCCCTGCACCAGCGTCGAGTACAGCGATATGGAGAATATCTTGTGCTCGGTGCGCGCGCCGAAAGCTTCGATCCAGGCACCGGCAACGCGTGCGGCGATCCACATCAGCGAGAAGACGAACAGCGCGCCAATCGCGCGATCCAGCAGGTTCGCCTCGCGCACGCTCAGCGTGAGGTGATCCATGCCGGCGTACAGCCCGGCGAGCGCGCCCCAAAGAACGATTACCGTGCCGATGATCGATATGACGGTCTCGAGCGCGCGCCATCCGTGGCGCGCCGTGGCATGCCGCAGCGGCCGAACGATCAGCATGTACGCGACGACGCCCGCGATGATGCCGCCCAATATCCATGCCAGCGGCAGCAGGTAAGAAACGCTCACGCTCCCGATACTACCCGAAAACGCCCCGCGCTCCTACGGATCGACGTTGATTGCCAAGCGCGTTTCGCGGCTTAGGCGCGCCGCGGGGAGAATGCGTTCGCGTATCGCCGCGCGCAGCGCGGCCGCATCCGGCCCTTTGAGCGCGACGCGGAAACGCCACTCGTTGTTGAGCCGCGCAATCGGATAAGGCGCCGGTCCTAGCACCTCGCCCACGCCGGCGGATTCCAGCAGCTGCGCGTAATGCGCTGCCTGCGCAAGCGCCTTGGGCCGGTTGCGGCCGATAATTCCGAGATACGCGAGCTGCTGCGATGGCGGATACTGCAGTTCGCGGCGCTGCTCGAGTTCCGTAGAAGCAAAGCCGGCGTAATCGTGCGCCGCCGCATGAACGATGGCCGGATGATCCGGCGAATACGTTTGAACGATCGCCTCGCCCGGGCGCGCGCGCCCGCTGCGTCCGCAGACTTGCGTCACCAGCCCGAACGTACGCTCAGCCGCGCGAAAATCCGGCGCGTGCAATCCGATGTCGGCGGCGATCACGCCGACCAGCGTGACCGTAGGAAAATCCAACCCCTTCGCCACCATCTGCGTACCGACGAGCACGTCGCCTTGCGCGCCGAACTCGTCCAGCAGGCGCGCGTGATCGCCGATGCGCGTCGTCGTGTCGCTGTCCATACGCACCACGCGCGCCTGCGGGTAGAGCCGCCCCACCTCTTCCGCGACCCGCTGCGTACCGACGCCGAATTCGCGAATCGTCTCGGATCCGCACGCCGCGCATACCGGCGGAAGCGCGCGCTGAGCGTCGCAGTAATGGCAGCGCAGCAGTCCCTCCGCCCGATGCACCGTGAGCGAAACGCTGCAGCGCTCGCATTCCGGAACGCTGCCGCAGGCGCGGCACAGCAAAAATCCGGCGCTGCCGCGGCGGTTCACGAACAACACGCTCTTTTCGCCGCGCCGCAAACGATCGTCCAGCGCCTGCGTCAGGCGCGTGCTGAAAATGCGGCGATTGCCGGCCTCGAACTCCTTGGCCATGTCGATGACGTGCACCGCAGGCAGCGCTTGACGCGTGGCGCGCGCCGGAAGTTCGATGAGGTCGATGCGCCCGGCCGTTGCGGCGTCAAACGATTCGAGCGAGGGTGTCGCGCTGCCGAGCAGCAGTACGCCGTTCTCCAGGCGCATCCGCTCGCGCGCGACCGTAACCGCGTGATATCGCGGCACGGTGTCCTGTTTGTATGTCGATTCGTGCGCCTCGTCGACCACGATGAGGCGCACCTGTTCGAGCGGGGCGAATACGGCGCTGCGCGCGCCTACCACGACGTCGACGTCCGCCTGCGCGCATGCCTGCCACGCGTCGAAACGCTCGCGCTCCGAAAGAGCGGAGTGCAGTACCGCGACGCGTTCGCCGAAGGCCTGCTCGAAGCGCCGCGCCGTCTGCGGCGTGAGCGAGATCTCCGGCACCAGCACGATCGCACGGCCGCCGCCGCGCAGCACGTGCTTGATCGTTTCGATGTAGACGTACGTCTTGCCGCTGCCGGTAATGCCGTGCAGCAGCGACTCTGCGAATGTGCGCGCGTCGAGCTGCTTGGTTATAAATGCAATCGCCTCGCTCTGTTCCGCGGTCGGCGTAAACTCCGGCGGAGCGAGCGGCGCGGAGGTTCTCGTGCGCGCCGGCGCGACTTCTTCCTCTCGAATCGCTCCCGCTTTTATCGCGCGGCTCAGGATCGAGGAAGAAAAGCCTGCGAGAATCGCATCTGCACGCGGCACTCCCGGCTGCGCGCGCACGAATTCCAGCAGTGCCGCGGCCTTCGGGCCGCGGATGGGCGCACTGCCCGGGAAAAGCACCTTTATTCGGTACTCGTGCGTTCGCGGATCGACCACGCGCCGTTCGCGGCGTATCTCTCCGCTGCGTACCAGCGCGTTCACGTGGCGCAGCAGCGCGGAGCGATCGCCCGTGCGCCGCGCCTCCGGATGCCGCAGCAGATGCTCGAGCGCAAACCCCTCGCCGAACTCTTCCCATATCAGCGACACCAAACGCCCCGGCACGGACGGATAGCGTCCGCGATTGGGCTGGGTCGCGGCGAGCACGAACGTGTCGACCGTGCGCGGAACGGCGGCGTTCAAGACGACTGCGCCGAGCGCTTCCCCCAGCGTGCACAGGTAGTAGTCGGCGACGAAGCGCGCGAGGGCGAGACCTGTTTGGTCGAATGCACGCGGAACGTGCGGCGCCTCCAGTACCGCTTTGAGCGGACGGTCGACCTGGCGCACCTCCGGGGGCGAAACGACGAACGCGATCTCCTCACGGGAACCGAGCGGAACGCGAACCACGTCCCCGACGTGCAAATCCAGATCGCCGGCATCGTACGTCAGCGGCAGATCGAAACGCGAGGAGCGAATCGCCGCCAGCGCGTCGATGCAGCGAACTAGCGGAATTCGTCGCCTCCAGGCGGTGCCGTGATGCGCTCGAGCACCGCTTTTACGCTGCGCTCGGAGACGACGACGCCGTACTCCACCTCGCCGATCGCGGAAGGCAGCACGAAGCGCAGTTTACCGTCGCGCTTTTTCTTATCCGCGAACATCGCCGCAAAGACGCGGGCGGGCGATTCACGCGTCCATAGCGGCATGCGCAGCAGCGTGAGCAGCGTAATGACGCGCAAGTGCTCCTCGCGGGAGAACCGCCCCGTCCGCAGCGCGAGCAGGCCCGCAGCGCGCAAACCGATCGACACAGCGGCGCCGTGGGAAACGCGATAGTTCGATGCCCGTTCTATCGCGTGGCCGAACGTGTGTCCCAGGTTGAGCGTTTCCCGAATGCCGCGCTCCAAGCGGTCGTCGTTCACGATCGCGCGTTTCACGTTTTGTGCGTCGGTGACAATCGTTTCCCACGGCCAGCGCCAAAACGCATGCGGCGCGAGCGTTTCGAGCGCGTCGAAGAGGTCGTTGCCTTCGATGATGCCGTGTTTGACCACTTCCGCCAGTCCCTCGCGCAGATGGCGATACGGCAGCGTTTGCAGCGCGTCGACGTGCGCGAACATCGCAATCGGATCGCTGAACGTGCCCGCCAGATTCTTACCCGACGCCAAGTCCACGCCGGTCTTACCGCCAATCGCCGCATCGACCATGGCGACCAAACTCGTCGCAATATGAATGTACGGGACGCCGCGCATGTACACCGATGCGGCAAAGCCGAATAGATCGCTTGCCACGCCGCCGCCGACACCGACGAGGGTCGTCGTGCGATCCGCGCCGCTGTGCACGAGTGCCTCAAGCACCGTCTCGAGCGTCGAGAGGCGTTTGCGCCGTTCGCCGAGTTCGAACGGCAGGAGCGCCAAACGTCCAGGCGTTCCGCGCGTTAACGCCCGCGCGTAATCGATCACGTTTGCGTCGCATAGGGCGACGTAGCGCGCGATACCGCGATCCCGCATGAACCCGCGCAGCGGATCGCGCGCGGATGCGTTCACGACGATCTCCGTCACAAGGTAAGGTTTTTCTTGTGAAGCCACTGCACGACGTCTTCGACGATCTGCGCAGTGCTCATATCTTCGGCTTCGACGACGTAGTCCGCATGCGAATAGCGCGGCATGCGCTGCGCGTACAGTTCTTTTATCCTCGAGAGCGAAGGCGTCGGCCCGAGCAGCGGACGAACGCTCTTGCTGCGCCGCAGCCGTCCGAGAATCTGTTCCGGCGGCACCTTCACGAAGACGCGGTACGTGCGCTTCTTCAGTAATTTCAAACTCTCGTCGTAGGTGACGGCGCCGCCGCCAAGCGCGATCACGCCGGGATCTTGCTCGAGCACCTCGGCGATAGCCTCGTACTCGTAGCGGCGAAACTGGGCTTCGCCTTGCGCGTAAAAGATGTCGCTCACCGGTCCGTGCTTGCTCACGACGATGTCGTCGATATCGTAGAACTTCACGCCGAGTTTTCGCGCGAGTTTCTTGCCGATCGTCGACTTGCCGGCCGCCATAAAACCCGTCAGCGCGATATGGTTCCTCACGGTTGCTCCCCGTGGGCGCCGCTTCGGGTGATCTCAAATAGAGCGGCGGCGGCGGAGGTGCTGCGCCGAAGGTTGTCCAGCGTTTCGTCCATCGAATCGCCGCCGTACTTCTCGAGAATCGGGGCGGTCAATGCAAGGCGCACCATCGCCTCGCCGACGACGGCGGCTGCAGGCACGACGCACACGTCGCTGCGCACGATTGAAGCCGGAGCGTCGGCCTTCTGATGCAGATTCACCGAAGGCAGTGCCTTCATCAGCGTGGGAATCGGCTTAACGCTGACTCGCAGCGTGATGGCCTGCCCATTGCTCATACCGCCCTCGATGCCGCCCGCACGGTTGCTGCCGCGTACGACTTGGTCACCTTCCAGCGCGAACACGTCGTGCGCCGCAGAGCCGGGGCGGGACGCGACGTCAGCACCGAGCCCCACCTCGACCGCTTTCACCGTCTGCATCGCCATCACCGCGCCCGCGAGTACGCCATCAAGACGCGTATCGGGCTGCCGGTTGCTCCCGATGCCTGCGGGAATGCCGTCGATT
>Ga0070714_100001375_pt1 | contig 17612 bp, 9 predicted proteins | sample LARL83metaG_FD_65450 | JGI IMG/M metagenome (GOLD analysis project Ga0070714, IMG submission 65450) | Corn, switchgrass and miscanthus rhizosphere microbial communities from Kellogg Biological Station, Michigan, USA - LAR L8-3 metaG | ecosystem: Host-associated > Plants > Roots > Rhizosphere ... | reverse complement strand
ACAAGACTCCCGGCGGAGCCCCGTATGCGGTGCTCAGCTATCGTTACTGGTTAAGCCGCTTCAGCGGGAGTCCGCAAGTCATCGGAAAGAAACTGATCGTGAATGGATATCCTCTCACCATTGTGGGCGTGAGTCAGGCCGGCTTCGATGGCACAGACCCCGGAAAGTCTCCCCAGATCCGTGTGCCCGTGATGATGAAGGCCGAGATGGACTCGTTTGGCTCCAAGTTTGATTACAATTTCAAGGCGCGCCGCGGGCGGTGGGTCAATGTCTTTGGACGACTAAAGCCGGGCGTGACGGACCAGCAGGCCAAAGCCGCCCTGCAGCCGTTTTTCCACCAGATGCTCGAAATGGAAGTGCAGCAGAAGGAGTTTGCCACCACCGCCCCTGAAACCCGCCAGCGATTTCTCACCATGTGGATAGACCTGCTGCCGGCGGCGAAGGGCGATTCCGAAATGCGTAGGCAGTTTTCGAGCGCACTGCTGGTGCTGACGGCCATTGTCGGGCTGGTACTGCTGATTGCCTGCGCCAATGTTGCGAACCTGCTGATCGCGCGTGCCACAGCACGGCAGAAAGAGATTGCCGTGCGCTTGGCCCTGGGAGCGAGCCGGTCGCGCATCGTTTCACAGCTCTTGATCGAGAGCCTGCTGCTGGCACTGGCCGGTGGCGTCACGGGCTTGGCGCTGGCCGTGTGGATGGATCGGGCCCTGCTCGCTTTTTTGCCGGCTGGCGACACGCCGCTAACCATCTCCACCACCCCGGATTGGCGCATTTTGTCGTTCAATCTCGCCGTGTCCCTGCTGACGGGAATCATTTTCGGGTTGGTCCCGGCGCTTCAATCGACGCGTCCGCAGCTCGCCGGAACGCTGAAGGACCAGGTCGGTTCGATTGCCGGTGGGACATCGGTGGGCCTGCGCAAGGCTCTGGTTGCAGCCCAAGTGACGCTTTCCCTGCTGTTGTTAATCGGCGCGGGCCTATTCATCCGCAGCCTCAAGAACCTCAAGGACCTCGACCCGGGGTTCCGCACTAACAATCTGGTTGAGTTCTTAATCGATCCGTCGAGGAACGGCTACAAACCCGAACGCAGTCTGGACTTTTATCGTCAGCTCCAAGCGCACCTCGACGCCATCCCGGGTGTCGAATCGTCTGCCTTTGCGGTGGTCCCGATTCTGACCGGCGACGAATGGGACAACAGCATTGCAATTGAAGGCTTTTCGCATAAGCCGACGGAGGCCCCCGATCCGCACATGCAGTTCATCTCGCCGGACTATTTCAAGACGATGAATATCCCGCTCATCGCCGGCCGGGATTTCCGCATGAGCGACGGCGCTAGTGCACCCAAGGTCTGCATTGTGAATGAAAGATTCGCGAAACGGTATTTCAAAGACGGTAACGCGCTAGGCCGCCACATCGGCATGGGCGGCAATCCTGGAACGAAACTCGACATCGAGATCATCGGCGTTGCTCGCGACACGAAATACGAAAGCATGCGCGACGAGATTCCGTACGAGGTCTACGAGCCTTATCATCAAATGCCTTTTATAATCGGCATGATGGCTTACGTCCGCACCGCGCGCCTACCCGAACAGACATTTTCGAGCATCCGCCAGGTGGTCAACGGGCTCGACCCGAACCTACCCGTCTCGGAGATGAAAACACTCGACAAGCAACAGGAAGAATCGCTGATTACCGAACGCCTGGTAGCCTCGCTCTCCACCGGCTTCGGTCTTCTGGCGACACTGCTCGCGACCATCGGGCTGTACGGCGTGATGGCTTACATGGTGGCCCAGAGAACGCGTGAGATCGGCATCCGAATGGCGCTCGGCGCGGCGGGCTCGGATGTCCTTTGGCTGGTGATGAAAGAAGTGCTTCAGCTGGTCGTCATCGGCGTCGCGATCGGATTACCCGCTGCCTGGGGTCTGACCCGATTTGCAAAGTCGCAGCTCTATGGCATCCAGCCCAACGACCCGCTCACCATCGGGCTGGCGACGGCCGGGATAGTGCTCGTCGCCCTACTTTCGGGCTATATTCCCGCGCGCCGCGCCACACTGGTCGATCCCATGCGTGCGCTCCGTTGGGAGTAAACCCCGGGAATTCTTCTGTTCTGAACTCCTTCCTGCTTCCTGCCTGTAACTGCGGTAATTCAACACCGACCGCAAACCTCGCGGCTCTTAACGGCCCGGCGAGCGAGTTGGATATGATTTATTATTCGATTCAACGTAGGGCTTCAGAACGGAGGCGAACATGCGAATGCTGTTTCTTTTGACAACCTGCACAGCCATGGCGGCGCCGGGCGTCAAGTGGGGCGATATTCCATTGAGCTTCGAACCCAATAGGGGGCAAGCAAGTACGGACGTTCGTTATCTCGCAAGGGGCAGTGCGTTCACCTTGTACTTGAGCAGTGGAGAAACGCTGCTCGCGGCGCGGAATCAATCGCCATTGCGGACGAAATTGTTAGGTGCCAACCTTGCGGCTGGCGTCCTGGGCGAAAGCCGGCAGGAGTCCACGAGTAACTATTACGTCGGCAAAGACCAGAGCCAGTGGCGCACCTCGGTTCCGAATTATGGAAGAGTCCGCTACGCCGGCGTCTATCCCGGAATCGATCTCGTCTACTACGGAAACGAGGGAAAGCTGGAATACGACTGGATCATCTCGCCCGGAGCCGATCCGCGGAAAATTCGGCTGGCCTTCGACGGCGCCGATCAATTGCGCATCGACCAACAGGGTGATCTAGTAATCAAGCTGGGCAAGAATGAATACCGGCACCGGAAACCGGTGGTTTATCAGGAAGCCGGGGGCAAACGCGTTCCCGTTACTGGAAGTTGGGCCTTACACGGCAGGGAAGGCAGCTTCCATATCGGCCCGTACGACCGTGCGCAACGGCTAGTCATCGATCCGGTGCTGATCTATGCGACCTACAATGGCGGGAACGGCCTCGACTTCGCCAATGCGCTGGCAGTGGATCGGGCCGGCAACACCTTTGTCACCGGTGGCGCGGGATCGGCCAATTTCCCAACGGCAAACCCACTACAAGGGAGCTTGAAAGGAGCCGAAGACGTTTTTGTCACCAAGATCAACGCCAATGGCTCCGCCCGAGTCTTTTCTACTTATTTGGGCGGAGGTGGCATGGATGAGGGCAAAGGGATCGCCGTCGACAATGGAGGGAACGTATATGTGACTGGCAGCGCCGGATCGTTCGACTTTCCGATGCTGGGCGCGATACAGGGCACTTGGGGCGGGTCGGGAGACGCCTTCGTGACAAAGCTGAACGGGGCTGGTTCATTGGTGTACTCCACATATCTGGGCGGCAACGCCATAGACGAAGGCAGGGGCCTCGCAGTGGATCCTGCCGGCAACGCCTACGTGGTGGGGATCACCTTTTCCACCAATTTTCCAACGGTAAACCCGTTCCAAGCCGCGAAAGGAGCCCAGCAAGATGCATTTGTCGCGAAGATCAATCCGGGCGGAACGGCGTGGGTGTACGCCACTTACCTGGGCGGCAACGCGGTGGATGAAGGTTATGGAATCGCGGCAGACGCGACCGGAAATGCGTACGTGACGGGCTACACGGGATCGACTAATTTCCCCTTGCAGTCTCCAATCCGGGTCTCTAACCTGGCGACTGTGGACGCGTTCGTGACGAAGTTAAATGCGGCCGGTTCGGCCCTGGTTTATTCCACTTATCTGGGTGGTTCTGGTACCGATTATGGGACGGCCATTGCAGTGGACTCCTCAGGCAGCGCCTATGTTACGGGCGTTGCGGGTTCGAACGACTTTCCGGTTGTAAACGCAATGCAGCCCAACCTTGCGGTCGCAGATGACGCATTCGTGGCTAAATTCAATCCTTCGGGCTCGGCGCTTGTGTATTCCACTTATCTCGGAGGCGGTTCGGAGGACCAAGCGTATGCGCTGGCGATCGACCAAGCCGGCAACGCCTGGGTTACCGGACGTACTAACTCGAGCGACTTTCCCTTGACCACTCCTATTCAAGCTACCCGATTCGCATTCGACATATTCGTAACCGAAATCAACGCAGCCGGCTCGGCCAGGTTGTTTTCTACATTTCTTGGTGGAACAGGCAGCGAGTCGGGCCGTGGCATTGCGGTAGATCGGCTGGGGAACATACACGTCGCCGGGGAGACCACTTCGACCGATTTTCCTGTTGTGAACGCGATTCAACAAACGAATGGCGGCGGCGCCGTTTCTCAAGATGCCTTTGTCCTGCAGTTGGGTGACTTGCCTTGGCCGGCATCGTCCAACGATTTCTCCAAGAGCGGACGCTCCGGTGCGCTTCTCTATGATCCTTCCAACGGCCAGTCTTACACCCTATTGAGCACCGGTAACGGCACCTACCAGGCTGTAGGCAACCTGCTCACTCCCGCTTACGACACTCTGCGCACGGGGGACTTCAACCGGGACGGAAAGGCCGACCTCGTAGTGTACAATTCGCACACCGCTCTGGCATACATCGGCATGGGTAACGGTGACGGAACATTCTCGTTCCAGTCTCTGTTCTGGAGTCCTGGTTACGACTTCGTCGAAACGGGCGATCTTAACGGAGACGGCAAGACGGATTTCGTGCTCTACAACAGCTCCGTGGGAACCATGTATACCGCCATCAGCACTGGCAGCGGAAGCTTTACTTACAAGTACACGCTCCTCAGCACTGGATTGACCTGCGTGCGCTTGGCCGACTTCACCGGCGATGGCAAAGCCGACATATTCCTCTACCGCGCAACGGATGCCGCGGCATATCTCGGAGTCGGCGACGGTACTGGCGGATTCACCTTCAATTCGTTGTCCTTGAGTGTCGGGTACAACCTTAACGATATAGGCGATCTGAATGGAGATGGGAAACAAGACGTGATTCTTTACAATAGTGCGACCGGGAATGCTTCGACCGGTATCAGCAACGGCACTGGTGGCTTCACGTTCACTCCTCTGCCCCTTAGTCCTGGCTTCTCATCGGTCCGCCTCGCCGACTACACCGGCGACGGGAAAGCCGATCTGACGGTCTACAACCAGAACAACGCCGCCGGCTCCCTTGGGACCGGCACGGGAACGGGAACATTCAATTTCCAGTCGCTGTTCTGGAGCCCCGGATACGATTTCGTGATTCCGGAAGACGTGAACGGCGACGGCAGGGCGGATGTGATCCTCTACAACAGTGCAACTGGCACTGAATATACAGGTATCAGCAACGGGAACGGGACGTTCAGTTACACGTACTCGTATTGGGGTATCGGAAGGGTGCTCGCTCAGGACGCGGAGTATCGGTTCACGCCGCCGGGAACCTTGAACCTGAGCCGAGCGTCTTTGAACTTTGGCGTCAATGGAGCGCTGGTTACGAGTCCACAGACAATTTCAATCGCCTTCACCAACGGCGCAGGCGTTGCCTGGACAGCTTCTGCGAACCAGCCGACTATTTCCGTCAACCCGTCCTCGGGTTTCGGCTCCGGCTCATTCGTGGTAACGGTTGGGCCAGGATCCAGCGGCGTCATCACGGTCACGGCCGCGGGCGCGTCCAACTCGCCCCAGCAAGTACAAGTGAATGTTACAAATGTCGCCCCTGCGCTGCCGTTTGGCAGCTTCGATACTCCGGGGAACAACGCAACAGGCATTTCTGGCGCCATCCCGGTGACCGGTTGGGCTCTGGACGGCATTGGAGTGACCAACGTAGGCATCTGGCGAGAGCCAGTGCCGGGCGAGCCAACCGCTCTGAACGGGCTGGTGTTCATCGGAGATGCCAATATTGTTGCCGGTGCGCGACCCGACGTGCAGGCGACTTATCCAAATACTCCGTTCAACGACAGAGCCGGCTGGGGTTATCAGATGCTCACCAATTTCTTGCCGAACTCCAGCGGAGCAGGCGCCTTGGGCAACGGCACTTACAAGCTGCACGCGATCATTACGAATACGGCGGGTGTCACGTTGGACCTAGGTACACGCACGGTTACGGTCGATAACGCGCATGCCACGGCGCCGTTCGGAACAATCGATACACCGGCGCAAGGCGCCACGATCTCGGGCAGCGCCTACGTCAACTTCGGCTGGGCGTTGACGCCGAATCCTTACAACATTCCGACCAACGGCGCGACGATTTTTGTATACGTGGATGGTGTCCCGCAGGGGCATCCTGTCTATAATCTTGCTCGCAGCGATATTCAAACATTGTTTCCAGGGTACGCGAACACCAACGGAGCGGTCGGCTATTTCTATCTCGATACGACCAAGCTCGCGGACGGTATCCACACCATTTCTTGGAGTGTAACTGATAGTGGCGGTCGAACCGGTGGTATCGGGAGCCGGTACTTCACGGTAGCCAACTCGGGAGGCGGGAATGTGCCGGCAGGGGACGAGCCGATCGAGGCTGCACGGATCACGGCGGACGCCACCGGTATCTACTCGATTTCCATGGAGGAACTGGGCCGGATAGAGTTGCCGGTCGGCGCGACGAATGGCTATCTGCTTGTGAAAGACGAACGGCTGCCCTTGCCGGTTGGGTCCACGCTCCAAGGCGGGCGTTTCTACTGGCAGGCTGGTCCTGGATTCCTCGGCAACTACGATCTTGAATTCGAGCGGCCAAGCGGCGAGCAGGTCCGCGTGCAAGTCACGATTCGGCCTAGAACCTATTCCATTCGCGAATCTCGTTAGCCCATAAACCAGGCAGACTGACCTCGCTTGGTGCTCCTGCGGTAGACTGAAACTCGGTCCAGCACCGCGGACCAATTGAAAAGGAGTTCTTGATGCGACGGGTCATGCTTGCTGCTACTTTAGTGTGCTTCGCCTTGGGGTCGATGGCCGGCTCCGCTGCGGCGCAGACCTTCCCCTACGACCACATCCACGTGAACGTACCCGACCCCGCCAAGGCTGCCAATTGGTACGAGAAGTATTTCGGCGGCCGGCGGATCACGGAAGCTCCTGACCGGCTGATGTTCGGCAGCACGCGCTTCATGTTCCTCAAGAAAGCGGACGCGAAACCCAGCGCCGGAAGCGCCGTCGATCACGTGGGCTTCTCGTTCCCCGACCTCGACGCTAAAATGAAGGAATTCGAAGCGGCGGGTATCAAGATCGTCACGCCCACGCGCGAAGTGCCAGGACTCTTCAAGCTCGCGTTTGTCGAAGACCCGTGGGGCACGCGCATCGAAGTCGTGCAGGATCCCGACCTCCTCGGTCTGCACCACGTCCATATGCGCGGACCCAACCCGGATGACGTTTTCAACTGGTTGCTGGCGAAGTTCGGGGGAGACCGCACCAAGCTTAAAGGGCGCATTGAGGCCATGAAGTACAGCGCGCCCGGTTTCACCGACATGTGGATCCTGGTGCAGAAGGGTGACGCGGAACCAAGCGAGGGCCATGCCATCGATCACATCGGCTGGCGCTCCACAGGCCCGCTGGCCAAAACCATCGACGGCCTGCACGACAAAGGCGTCACGGTGCTGACCCAACCGCGCCCACTGCCCCTCCCGAACGGGCCCACGATCAACTTCGCCTATGTGGCCGGACCGGCGGGCGCCAAGATCGAACTGGTCGAGCGGCCTGGGCTCAAGCCCGGCGAGTAAAGGCTGTCAGCACCGGCGTTTGACGTCCCTGGAAATCGTCCCAGTCCTTTAACGCTTCCCGTCTCGCTTTCCATCTGCCAAAATAAACATAGGCAGTCCCGCGGCTTGAGCTGCCCAACAATCTCAAAATGCAATTGCGAGTGCTTGCGTTTGTGCTGGCCGGGGGCAAAGGGACGCGGCTCTATCCGCTCACCAAGGAACGTGCTAAACCTGCCGTTCCGTTTGGAGGCCGCTATCGGATCGTCGACTTCGTTCTCAGCAACCTGGTCAACTCGGGCATCTATTCGGTATACGTCCTGGTTCAGTTCAAAAGCCAGTCACTGCTCCAGCACTTGCGGGAGGGATGGGAAGCCTCCAGCCTCCTACGAAACCATTTCATCATTCCGGTGCCCGCGCAGATGCGGTCCCTGGGCGAAGACTGGTATCGCGGCACCGCCGACGCCATTTATCAGAACATCAATCTGATCGAACAGGCCGAGCCGCACGTGGTCGCCATTTTCGGCGCCGATCATATCTATCGCATGAATATTCGCGAGATGGTCGAGTTTCATGTCGATCGAGGAGCGCAGGTAACCGTCTCGGCCATTCCGGTCGAAAAAGAACAGGCCATCGAGTTTGGCGTAATCGAGACTCGCGAGGACGGCTCCATTCGCGGTTTCCACGAAAAGCGGCCGGATGCTCCCACCATGCCGGGCGACCCGAATCGCGTCTATGCATCGATGGGGAATTATCTGTTCTCCACCAAGCTGCTGCTCGAAGAGCTGCGAGCCGACGGCGAAAATGAGCGCAGCTCTCACGACTTCGGACGCGATATCCTGCCTGGCTTGATCGGCCGCGCCGATATGTTCGCCTATGATTTTCAGACCAACAGGATCCCCGGCGATCCGGCCGGAGCACCCATTTACTGGCGGGACGTCGGAACTCTGGATGCCTATTTCGATGCCAACATGGACCTGCGGTCGGTCTCCCCGGAGCTGAACCTCTACAATCGCCAATGGCCGCTGAGAACCGCCGGTTACTTCGACGCCCCGGCCAAGTTCATTTTCGATTACGACGGCCGCCGAGGCCAGGCGCTCGATTCCATCGTTTCCGGCGGCGCCATCCTGTCTGGCGGCCTGGTTCGTGGCTCTATCATCGGGCGGGGCGTGCGGATCCACTCCAACGCGTATGTCGAGGATTCGATTATCTTTGACAACTGCGACATAGGGCGCCGGGCGCGCGTCCGCCGGGCTATTCTCGACAAGAATGTTCGCGTGCCGGAAGATGCCACTATCGGTTACGACCTCGAGCGCGACCGTCAGCTCTATCACGTCACCGAGACCGGGATCGTCGTGGTGGAAGGCCACCGCTCCCCCGTGGATATTTCGGCGATGAACCTATAGGACACGCATAATAGAGTTATGCCCGCCCCGCAACCCAAGAAGCCGTCCTCCGGGGACGTCGCACGCTACGCCGACATGTTTTCGGCCATGGGAACCGAGCCCCGGCTGCGGATCATGCAGCTCCTCCTGACGGCCCACCCTACCGGCCTGGTAGTCAGCCAGATCCAGGAAGAACTGGGAATCCCGGCCTCTACCTTGTCTCACCACCTGGATAAGCTGAAGAATGAGGACCTGGTCAGGGTACGGCGCGACGGCACCTACCTCTGGTACAGCGCCAATACCGCTGCGTTAGAGGAACTCCTGTCTTTTCTTTATGCCGAATGCTGTGCGCGCAATGCAGTGGTCGATCCCAAGAAGATGATCCCCATTTCCGCCATCCACCGGTGAGCACGTAGCTTACCAACCCCAAGGTTCAATTCGTAAGCTAGTCTACTCATTCATATGCCCTCGCAGATTCAACTGTAACTAGTTACCAGTAAAGAGTGTCGAACTAGATGAAATGTATGATTCAGCCGTCACAACAGCAATCGAAGAAGTTGCAACTACTCTGAACGGAGTACCCGCCGTTGAGATCAAGTCGGAATTGGATCGTATTCTGCGCAGCCGGGCATTCATTCAATCTCATAGGATCCGCCGTTTCTTGCAATTCGTCGTAGAAGAAAGCCTACTCGGCCAGCCGCATCGGCTGAAAGAGTACCTGATCGGACTGGAAGTATTCGACCGCCGGGAAGCATTCGATCCGCGCGTAGACTCGATCGTGCGAGTCGAGGCGCGCCGATTGCGTAACAAGCTGGAAGAATACTATCGGACCGAAGGGCAGGAAGATCCCGTTCGCGTGCTATTGCGGAAGGGCAGTTACGTCCCAATCTTTGAGTACCGTCAAGCCGGCTCCAGCTCGACTGCGTCGTCCCAAAGACGGGTTGTGGAGATTGCTCCATTTGCTTTGGTCCAGCCGACGGAAGGCTCGGAAGCGATCGCCGACGAAGTCCAGCGCAGGCTATCGCACGTGTTGATCAAAGAGGGCTGCTTTCAGGTAATCGCAAAGTCGCGCGCGAATACGCATGATGAGGTCGAAACGGAGAATGATTCCAACCCGACCAATGGAAACGGACACTCCCCACCCGCCTGCAAACCGGACTACACAGTGGAAAGCAGCATTGAGTTTCAGCCCGCCGGTTTTCACTTGATCCTGCAATTGGTTCAGCCCGCCGACGGTTCTTACGTCTGGTCGGAGGCGGCCGATTGCCGGTTGGACGACTTTGCCTCGGTGGAACAACTGGCGCAGCTTCTCCTACGCGAGTTAGTCGCGTTCCCCAACGAGTCAATGGCTCGCCGCCAAGCTTCCCAACAGGACGGCCGTGATGCGTACTTGCAAGGCCGATATTACTGGAAGCTGGCCACGCCGGATACGATTCGTAACAGCGTCTCGTGCTTCACCAAGGCCGTCGAATCAGATGGAAATTACGCAGCGGCATGGGCTGCGCTGGCCGAAGCTCTCACCGTGAGCGCCATGTTTGGCTTCCTGGCGCCGAACGAAACCGGCGGGCGCATGAAGGAAGCCGCGTTGAAGGCCATCTCGCTGAACACCATCTTGCCTGAAACGCACATTGCGCTCGGCTCGGTGCTATCCATTTTGGATTGGGACTGGGAAGCCGGTGAGCGGGAGCTTCAAAAGTCCATTCAGCTGGATAGCCACGATCCCATCGGCCACATCGCCTATGGCGTACAACTGGCTTGCCGCGGAATGTGCGACCAGGCCGTGGTTGAAGTAGAACGAGCCCTGGAAATGGACCCCGCGGCGCTATTCCCTAACTTTGTCTTGGGCTGGCTCTATGGTGTTTGCCGTCGCTTGGATGAGGCGATCTCGCAGCATCTGCTGGTCTCGAAGCTCGCGCCGGACTACGCGCTGCCTCATTTCGGCCTGGGTCTGGCATTTGCCGGCAAGGGCATGTTCCAGGATGCGATCGCCCACTTCACAAACGCCAGCCAGATGAAGTGCCGCTCGCTTTTAGGCGGACAGCTCGGTTATTGCTACGCCATGGCCAACCGACGGGACGAGGCCCTCCGGGAAGTCGGCAACCTAAACATGCGATCGAGCACGCATTATGTTTCGCCGGTGAGCTTCGCCAGCATTTATTGCGGTTTGGGAGATAAGGACAAAGCACAGAGCTACCTCGAACAAGCACTCGAAGCGCATGACCCGTCTCTGCCGGTACAATTGCTCAATCCGGAGTTCGACAGCCTGCGCGATGAATCGCGCTTCCAGGCTTTGCGCCAGCGGATCGGATTGCAGCCGACCTGACCTTGTTAAAATAACCACACGAGCGCACACACGAGCGATACCGCTCGGGGAGCGACAAAGTGTCTGCCGTGCGCGGGGGGTTGCAGCCCCTCTGGAGAAGTGTGGAGCAGATCGGCCGATACCGAATCTTAGATGAACTCGGGCGGGGCGCAACCGGAGTCGTTTATCGGGCCCAGGATCCCGCTATCGGACGGGTCATCGCCATCAAAACCATCCGGTTGTCGGACTTCACCGATGAAACCGAACGCGATCGTCTGCGCGAACGCCTCTTTCGCGAGGCGCAATCGGCCGGCATCCTTTCGCACCCCAACATCGTCACCATTTACGATATCGCTGAAGAGGGCGGGTTGGCGTACATTTTCATGGAGTACGTCGATGGCCCACCCCTCGAAAGGATTCTCAATAGCCAGGAAGCGCTCGGCAAGGACGTGGCGCTGTCCATTTTCCGGCAAACTGCGACTGCTCTCGACTATGCTCACCGAAAAGGCATCGTGCACCGCGACATCAAGCCCGCCAACATTCTCATCCATGAAGGCGCGCTGGCGAAGATCACCGATTTCGGCGTCGCCAAGATTCTGTCCCAGCAGATGACCCAGAGCGGCGTGATGATGGGAACGCCCAACTACATGTCGCCGGAACAGGTGCAAGGGCATGCTGTCGATGGCCGGGCCGATCAGTTCTCACTGGCTGTCATCGCCTACGAAATGCTTACGGGTGAGAAGCCTTTCGTGGCCGACCATTTGCCTTCTTTGCTCTATCGCATTGTGCGCGAGGATCCCGTGCCGCCGCAGCGCCTCAATCCCACGCTGGGACCACAAGTGGAAGTGGTGCTGCGGAAAGCGCTGTCGAAGAACGCGACCGAGCGATTCGCCGGCTGCATGGAGTTTGTCGAGGCTCTGAGTGTAGCGTGCAGCACGAATCCGAACTGGCATCCACTTCCCAGAAGCATCGCTCAGACGCTTCCGACCCTCGGTGCGGGTGCGGCGATCGATCACACTGCCGCCCGGCCATCTGCCCCTCCACCGCGAAAGCAGGCTCCGGCCCCTCCGCCGTCTAGTCCAATCGAAATGGCGGCGGGCCGTCCTCCCCGGAGAGACGAGGCAGAACCGGGTAATCCGCTGCTCCGAAGTCTGCTGTGGATGCTGGTGGGCATCGGGCTGGTCGGCCTGGTATTGTTCGGCGCGCAAAAATTCCTGTTTAATCGGAATGCGGAACCTGCTGCTGCACCCACTTCCGACGCTCAAGCTCAGGCTCCCGCCACGCCAGCGCCTGTCAGCCCGGCGCCTGACAGCACCGCGCCTGACACTTCCGCGGCGTCGAAGCCCAGTCCAGTCGGCGAGGCCAAGCAGGCTGAAGACGCAGCCAAGCCATCGGCAGTCGCTGATGCTCCGCCCAAGTCCACTACCCCTGAGGCAGCCAAGTCCGAAAACGCGCCGGCCGAGAAAGCCAGCGCGACTCCACCGGTTGCGCCACCGCGGAATACGCCGCGAGAAGCCCCAGCTGATGCTCCACGCCGCGAAGTCTCATCCATTCCTTCGCCGGTCGTGGCCCGGCCCGGAGGCGGCCAGACGGTACAGTTTCTCACCGATCCACCAGGCGCGCAGGTGAACATCGATAACAATTCATCGCTCTCCTGTAAGACGCCTTGCCTGTTGGCGGTTCCTCCCGGACGGCATGTGTTGAACGTTCAGCTGGCCGGTTATCGGGCTTACCCTCGCGTATTCAACGTTCCGCAGGATAGTGACATCTTTCTGCAGCTGAATAAGATCGCTGCCTCGCTCAGCGTCACCTCCACTCCGCCCGGTGCGACCATTGATATTAACGGAGAGACGCAGTCCAAAAAGACACCTGCGCTTTTCAGCTTTCCACCCGGAACTTATCACGTTCGCGTGACCAGGAACGGAGCGTTTCTAGATTTTGACGTACAGCTTCGCGACGGTGAATTCGTTAGTAGAAATGTGAGCTTTTGATGAACCTGACTCGGCGCAAACTTTTTGTCACGGTCGCGGCTGGAGTGCTACCCCGCCTGGGTTCGGCAGCCGATCTCTCTCGGCTGATCGCGCGATCCTCTCGTCCCGCGGATCTTGAGATGCCGCTGGATGGCTTCCATGAATGGATCACGCCGACGGATCGCTTCTTTGTTCGATGCCACACCTATTTCCCGGAGCGAGTCAATCTCAGTGACTGGCGTCTGAAACTGGACGGTGTCGTCAACCAGCCGCTGACGTTGACCATGGACGATCTGAAAAAGCTCCCGCGCGTCGAGTTGGTCGGCGTGCTCGAGTGCGCCGGGAATGGGAGGAGTTTTTATCAACCGCGTGTCGCCGGAACGCAGTGGGCATTCGGAAGCGTGGGCAATGGAAGATGGGCCGGAGTCCGGTTTCGTGACGTGCTGCAGAAGGCCGGCCTCAAAGAATCCGCCAAAGAGATTCTTCTCGACGGCTCGGATTCTCCGCTCGGTAGCATGCCCAAGTTCCAGCGGACAATTCCTGTGCAGAAAGCGCTCGATCCCGATACGCTGCTGGCCTACGACATGAATGGTCAGCCATTACCTGACGAGCACGGCTATCCGCTGCGGCTGATTGCACCCGGATGGGCCGGCGATTCGTGGGTGAAATGGCTGCATCACATTGAAGTTCTGGATCATGAGTTCGAAGGCTTCTGGATGAAGACCGCGTACCGGCATCCTACGCAGCATGTCGAGCCAGGCGCTGCGGTGGCCGCTTCGGAGCTCATCCCGGTGACCGATCTGAACGTGAAGTCGGTAATCGCGACACCGGGCAGCTGGGTCAAGCCGGGGCGGGTTCGCATCAGTGGAACGGCGTGGTCGAACAGTTCACCTGTGACTAAAGTCGACATATCCGTGGACGGCGGCAAAACCTGGAAAGCGGCCAAGCTCGGCAAAGACCAAAGCCGCTATGCCTGGCGACTATGGGAACTGGGTTGGGAGGCGCCAGCCGGCAAATATACTCTAATGGCCCGCGCCACCAACGCTGCTGGGCAAACGCAACCACTCACCGAGGAATGGAATCCGTCGGGATATTTGTGGAACGTCGCGCAGCCGGTGGAAGTCGAGGTCTCCAGTAACGAAGTGCCGCCTACTGTAGCCGCTGCTCATCCGGGTGAGCAACCGCCGGGTTACAAAGCCGCCTGCTTCACATGTCACGACGAATCTATGATGATCCAACAGCATCTCACTCCCGCGCAGTGGGATCGCGAAGTGCAGAAGATGACCGGCTGGGGCGCGAAAATCAAGCCTGAAGATCGTGAAGCGATCCTGAAGTACCTGTCCGATAACTTCAGGCCATAGCGCGGTTGGGCGCACAATGGCACCGGGCGGGAGTGCTCAATGATTCATAATGACGAGCAAGTTCTGGCGTACTGGAACAAGCCAGATGTGGAGTCGATGTATGACAAACATCTTTTGAACGCGGAGATCCATCTGATCCGGCAGCGCTTAACACCCAATGCGAAGATACTGGACGCCGGTTGCGGCGAAGGCGAAGGAACTATAGTTTATTCCGCGATCCCCGGAGTTGTAGTGCATGCCGCCGATTTCTCGGAGACACGGCTCGCCCTGGCCAGAAAAAGTCTTACGGATTGCGAGAACGTATTTCTGAAGCAGGTGGATTTTCTCGGAGAGTATACTTGCGATGAAGATTTCGACTTCGTCATATCACAGCGTTTCCTGATCAATTTGATGGAGTGGCCACTTCAGCAAAAGGTGTTGCTGGGCCTGATGGGCGCTCTGAAGTCAGGCGGAAGGTTGCTGATGCTGGAGGGTAGCCAACAGGGTGTGAACTCTTTGAACGATCTTCGATCCGCCTGCGGGCTCGCGCCAATTCCCGTAAGATGGCACAATCTGTTCTTTGACGATGATCTTTTGATTAGCTTCATGCAGCAAAATGGTTACTTTTTGGTTGAGCAGGATGGCCTGGGCACTTACTTCTTGTTGACCCGAGGCATCCGGCCCACCCTGGACACTGCTCTGGATTGGGATTGTGAATTCAATCGTCTTGCAGCTCTTCCCAGGATGAGAGATTTGCTTGGATTCAAAACCACGTTCTCTCGAATAAAACTATTTGTATTTCAGAAGTAATTGATGCGGACGAGTCACTCACGATGGAGCCGCGCAAACAGCGCACCACCGGCAGTGAAGGCTGTCGTCACACCTCTCCTTTGGTCGTTCAAGAACTCATCCCCGGCAATCTTAGGCCCGTCGCCAAAGGGCCAACAGTAGTCATCGAATATGACCCAGCCGCCTGATCGAACAAAACGCGTCCAAGCACGAACGTCGGAGCGTACCGCATCCAGCGCGTGATTCCCGTCGATGTGTAACAGCGCGATCTCGCCGGCGTAATCCGTTCGGCCGAAGTCTTCTGTCGTGAAGCAGCGCTCCGCTGCGTAGACCGCCGCCGCATCCTCGGACCGTGCACGGGAATAGTTCGCGTGGCTTGCAAACGGCGCCAGATTGATGCGAAACGCTTCGAATATTTCTTCCATCGGCGTATCCCCGAACACGGCGTCCAGTTGGGGAATGCCCTGGCGCAGATCTTCTTTCCGCCATGGATCTACACACAACAGGTTCCCGGTTCGATAGTGGCTTGCCAGGAACGCCAGCGCGACCGCGGATCTTCCCCATAAAGTTCCAATTTCCACGATGTCGCCCGCTGGCATGTGGCGGAAGATGGCCACCAGCCCCTCGAGCTTAGCGTCGTCGCACTGGCCCGGCGCCAATTGAAACATTCGCACTAAAGCTGCCACTTTTGGTGGGGACATGCGCGTCGCCGGAACACCGCCGGCGGCCAACGACAGTCCTGGCAGGGTGAAGCGCGCGGCAACATCGCGATAGGCCCGATAGTCGGCTAGGTCGGCAGCCCAGGGCTCGGGAGCATCGAGACTAACTTCGGGCGAAACGAGTGGCAAAAGCTCCCTCAACACGGACCAAACCACGGCATGCGACGTAAAGACTGTATCAATACGCCTCTCGGTCAGACACCGGCTGAGGGCAGTGGAGAAGCCGCAATCCCAGATCCACGGCAGCGAGGTCCACTCAGGATAGCTCTGCCGGGCCGGATCATGCTCCAGCGATGACGCACCCACAATGCGGACTCCGGTGTTCGACGCATGCCTGGCCCACGTCAAAGCGTCGGGCATGCCGGCCGGGAACACGAGCACAGAGTGCAAACCGTATGACCTCCCTTGGTGTGGTGCTGCCCAGGTCCCGTAATTCTCTCTCGGGTCCGTCTATTCCCTCTGGGGATACTCCTGCTCCCGCGCAGAGTTCATCTCGTTCACGCTCATGAACTGGCCGATGAGAGAACAGAGATGGCCAGCCAGCGCTTACCCTGTCCGATGCCGACCGAGCCGCCAACGGACCCGGCACCGATGCCAACCTGTGTGTCAGCTCGGCTGCCGGTCTTGAGACCATGGCTTCCGTCCACGGCTGACCTCCTGCCGTATCTTGCACAGATCGACCAACGGCGCTGGTATTCAAATTCCGGACCGCTGGTAACGCGGCTGGAGGAACAGCTTAGCCGGCATCTGGGCTTTTCACGCCACGGGGTGGTCACAACCGCGAACGCCACACTAGGGCTTACCGTGGCGCTTTTGGCAAGACGAGTTCCGGCAGGTTCCGTCTGTATTATGCCCTCCTGGACCTTTGCGGCTACTCCCCACGCTGCGCGCGCCGCTGGATTGACTCCATGGTTCATCGATGTCGATCGCCAGAGCTGGGCGCTGAATCCGGAGCACGTTACCGAAGCCTTGAGGCGAATTCCGCGCCCCGTTGGAGCCCTCATTGTCGTATCGCCGTTTGGCGCGCCCATTGACGTCCGGGCATGGGAGCTTTTCGAAGATCGCACTGGTATTTCTGTAATCGTCGATGCCGCTGCCGCTTTCGATAGCACGCGTCCGAGCCACCTGCCACACGTCGTCAGCCTGCATGCCACGAAGATTCTTGGCTCCGGCGAGGGCGGCTTTATCGCTAGCACCGATTCCCAATTCCTGGAGCGCGTGAAAGCCTGCTGTAATTTCGGATTTCAAGGTACGCGTCACGCAATGCGGGCCGCCTTGAACGCCAAGATGAGCGAATACCATGCGGCCGTCGCCCTGGCAAGTCTGGCGGCCTGGAGCGAAAATCGCCTGCGTCATGTCCGCATTATGGATTGGTACCGCCGCGGGGTGGCCCGCGTGGATGGAGTCTCGCTTCAACCCAACTATGGCCACGGATGGGTTTCCGGCACCACCAGCGTCCTGCTACCGCGGGGCGCCAGAGAGCGCGTATTAGCCAATCTGCTGGTATCCGGAATCGAGACGCGGCAGTGGTGGGGTGAAGGATGCCACACCCAGCCGGCTTTCGTGGAT
>Ga0070714_100001374_pt1 | contig 17620 bp, 18 predicted proteins | sample LARL83metaG_FD_65450 | JGI IMG/M metagenome (GOLD analysis project Ga0070714, IMG submission 65450) | Corn, switchgrass and miscanthus rhizosphere microbial communities from Kellogg Biological Station, Michigan, USA - LAR L8-3 metaG | ecosystem: Host-associated > Plants > Roots > Rhizosphere ... | reverse complement strand
CATCCGCGCGTTGTTCACCGGACTGACGCCGGCCGAGGCCGCTGCCATCGCGTACGCGCGCGGACTGCTGCGCTGGCACCGGCACACCCGCTTCTGCGGCCGCTGCGGCTCGCCCACCGAGCCTCGCAACGGCGGCCACATGCGGGCCTGCACCAATGCCGACTGCGGCGAACTGTTGTTCCCGCGCATCGAGCCTGCCGTGATCACGCTGGTCGAGTCGGCCCGGCCGCCGACCCGGATCCTGCTCGCGCGGCACCGTGCGTCGACGATCGGCGGCTACTCGATGCTGGCCGGTTTCGTGGAGATCGGCGAGTCGCTGGAGGACGCCGTGCGCCGCGAGGTGCGCGAGGAGGTCGGCATCGGTCTGGGTCGCGTCACGTATGTCGGGTCGCAGCCGTGGCCCTTCCCGGCCGGCATCATGATCGGATTCCGGGCGGTCACCGACGAGGAAGCGGTGACCGCGGACGGCAACGAGATCACCGACGCCCGCTGGTTCACGCCGGACGAACTGCGCGAGCAGCGCCTCGGCCGGCCCGACTCGATCGACCGCGTCATGCTCACCGACTGGCTCACCGAGAAGACGGGCTCATGAGAACGATCATCGTGATCTCCAACCGCGGATTCGCCGCGTTCCGGCACGACCTCGTCATCGACCCGGACCAGTTCCGCTTCGTCGGCCTGTTCTCCGAGCACGACGCGAAGAACGTGCCGGTCGCGTTACGCGGATTCCTGGCCGAGACGCACGTCCTGCCGTGCGGCAAGGCAGACGCCTCCGTCGCCGAGTCGTCCTATGTGGACCCTTCTGCCGCGCGCGCCGTGGTCGGTCGGATCGTAGCGGAATGCGGCGCGGCCAACGTGACGCTGCACAGCTACGACGAGCGGAACCTGTTGCTGGCCGCGGATCTACGGGCCGAGTTCGGCCTGCCCGGCCTGCGCCGCGACCAGGTCCTGCCTTTCCGCGACAAGTGCCTGATGAAGCAACTCGTGCGAGCCGCCGGCATCCGGGTGCCGCGATTCGGCCGCTACGACGACACCGCCGGGGTCGACCGGGCAGGCTATTTCGCGGGGATCACCGGCGAAGTCGGGCTGCCGTTCATCCTCAAACCGGTCGACGGTAACTCGGCCGACGGCGTGTACCAGATCGACTCGTTCGACGACTTCGCCGCCGTGCCCGACGATCTGGGCCGGCCGTACGAGTACGAGGAGTTCATCGCGGGCCAGATCTTCAGCGTCAACATCGTCTCGCGCGATCGCCGCAGCCTGGTCGCCGGCGTGACGGAGTATCTGGTCAACTCCAAGGCGGTGCGGGAGGGCCGGGTCAACGCCGACATCAACCTGATCGACACCGATCCCCGCGTTGCGCCGATGATCGCCTTCGCGGAGGCCGCACTCGACGCGCTCGGATGGCCGGACGGCGCGTCGCACCTGGAACTGTTCCGTACCGCGGACGGCGAACTGGTGTTCCTGGAGGTGGCGGCGCGGTTCAAGGGGCTGGCCGGTGTCGCGGCCATGCAGCGCAACTACGCCGTCGCCCTGGTGAACCTCGCGCTGGAGATCGAGGCCGGCCTTGTTTCACGGCCGTGGGCGGACGAGCAGGTGTACTGCTTCGACGCCGTGATCCCCAAGGAACACGGGGTGATCAGGCGGCTGGTCGAGCCGGACATCGAGAGCGAGTACGGGATCACCTGGAAGGTCCACGAAGGACAGACGATCGGCCAGGGCGAGTCACTCGGCGACAACGGCGGCGTGTTCCTGGTGTGGAACAAGGACTACGACGTCCTGTACCGGGACTACGAACGCCTGGCCTCGTATCGGCCGATCGGCTACGCGGGTCGGGAGGTCGGGTGAGCATCCTGTTGCTGGGCACCGACCGCTACGCCATGCGGGCGTGCCTGGACCACGACGTCGACGCGGTCGTGGTGTGCGGCCCCGGCGGGCGGGACAACGGGTTCGTGCCCGTGCCGGCCGGCTTGCGCGCGCTGCCGGTGGACGACCAGAGCAGCGTCGAGGCGATCCTGATGGCGCTGCACCGGGCCGGCCTGGCCGATCACCGCTTCACCGGCATCCAGACCACCGACGAGTGGGCGCTGGTCACGGGCAGCATGCTGGCCGGGCACCTGGGCTGCGACTTCCTGGATCCGGTGACCGCGGTGCACTTCCGGGACAAGTCCCTGCAGAAGGCCCGGGTGCGCGCGGCCGGGGTCCGCGCGGCACGGGTCACGGTGATCGAGGACATCCACGACGTGTCGTCGCTCGACGCGCTGCCGTACGACAAGGCGGTCCTGAAACCCGTCGCGGGCGCGGCGACCGTCCGTACGACGGTGATCGAGAGCATCGATCACCTGCGGGCGTGCGGCGCGCGGTATCGGCGGGAGCAGAGCAAACAGCGGACGTTCGTGCTGGAGGAGCACATTACGGGCGACGAGTGGGTCGCCGACGGCGTGATGTTCGACGGCGAGCTCCTGTTCTGTTCGATCGGGACGTACGCGGACCCGTGCGTGGCCACGGTCGGTGGCACGCTGCCGCTGTCGATCCGCCGCTTCGACCCCGAGCACGACGCGGATCGGCACGAGCTGGCCCTGCCCGTGGTGCGCACCGCGCTGTCGGCACTCGGGCTGCGCAACGGCGTCTTCCACATGGAACTGTTCTGGAACCCGGAAACCGGCGAGCTGACGTTCAGCGAGTGCGCGGCCCGGCGGGGCGGTGCCCTGGTACACGAGGAACTCCAGGCGAAGTTCGGCGTGAGCCTGGGGGAGAGCGCGGTGCTGTGCGCGGCCGGCCGGCGGCCCGATCTCGCGGTCAAGGTCGACCACCGGGTGATCGGCGGCGGCTTCCTCATGGGCCGCGCCGGCACGTTGCTGCGCTGCCCGACCCCGGCCGACCTGTGCGCCCGGCCCGGCGTGCTGTTCGCGCGGATCGAACGGCCCTACGGCACCCACATCGCCGCCGACCTCGCGGGCACCAACACCCGGGTCGGGCAGTGCCTCATCGCGGCAGACACGGTCGACGGGTTCTACGAACAACTGGCCGACGTGCGCGCCTGGTTCGACGATCGTTTGATCGTCCTGCCGGACAACGCCACGACGAACGGGGATCTACGGGCCTGGCAGCGGGCCACGTGGCCGGCCGAGGACTTCAGCGACACCGTGTGGACATGACCGACCCATCACCGAGGCGGTCGCTGTCCGCGCGGCTGCTCCCGGAAACCGGGCCGCAGCGCGCCATCTCGCTGGCGACGTTCGTCAACACCTTTGGCAGCGGCCTGTTCCTGACGGTGGGGGCGCTGTACTTCACCCGCATCGTGCACCTGTCCACGCAGCGGTACGCGATCGGCCTGCTGGTCGGCTCGCTGGTGGGGCTGTTGGTCGGGCTGGTCGCCGGTCACGTCGCCGACCGTGTCGGCGCCCGGGAAACTCAGATGGTGGTCAAGCTGACCGGTGCCGTCGGCATGGTCGGCTACCTGTTCGTCGCGAACTTCTGGCAGTTCGTGGTGGTGTCGGCGGTGGTGGGGATCGCGACCGGAGCGCACGCGCCGTGCCAGTCGCCGCTGATCCGCGCGTACGGCGGCGAGAATCCGGTGCGATTCCGTGCGTACCAGCGGTCCCTGACGAACCTGGCGATCGCGCTCGGGGTGCTGGTGGCCGGCATCGCCATTGCTGTCGGCTCACGGTTCGCCTACCAGTTGGTCCTCGGCATCCGGGCCGGCGCGTACGTGGCGTGCGTGCTGGCGCTGCTGCGCGTGCCGCGCGTCACGCCGACGCAGCGCGGTGTGCTGGACCGGCGGTGGATGGCGCTGCGCGACTATCCGTACCTCGCGGCCACGATGCTCAACAGCCTGATGTCGATCCACTTCGTGGTGCCGGGGCTGCTGCTGCCGCTGTGGATCGCCAGCGAGACGCACGCGCCGGCGTCGATCGTGTCGGTCGGCCTGATCCTCAACACGGTCATCGTGGTCTGTCTGCAGGTGCGGGCCAGCCGGGGCGTGGACGATCCGCGCTCGGCCGGCACGCGAATGCTGTGGGCCGGATTCGCCGTGGCCGCCGGGCTCGGTCTGCTCGCGCTCGCGCACGGCCCGTCCGCGGTGCTCGCCACGGTGCTGATCCTCGTCGGCGTCGGCGTGTACACCCTCGGCGAGCTATGGCACGCGGCGGCGGCCATGGAGTACGAGTTCGGCCTGGCCGCGCCGCATGCCCAGGGCCAGTACAGCGGGGTGTTCGCGCTGGGCCAGGGCCTGGCGCAGGCGGTCGCGCCGGTGATCGTGGGGGCGATCAGCCTCGGTCACGGCGTACCTGGCCTGCTCGTGCTCGGCCTCGGCTTCCTCGTGGTCGGGGCCGTGAACCGGCCGCTGCTGGCGATCGCCCTGCGGTCACTGTCGAACGACGCGATAGTCGACGAGCAGATGGCCGGTCGGTGAGGTCTCGCTCCGGATCGATTCGAGCTGGATCGACGGAAGACCGTCGAGGAGTCGTCGCCCGTGGCCGACGATCGTCGGCGCCATCACGAGCCGGATCTCGTCGACGACGTCGGCGGCGAGCAGCGCCTGGGCGACCGAGATACTCGCGTGCACGCCGATGTCGCCGCCGGACTGTTCCTTGAGGTCGCGGACGAAGTCGACCAACTCGCCGTCGACCACCGTCGCATTGGCCCACCCCCGGTCCAGGGGCGTCGATGTCGCGACGTACTTCGTGACCCCGTTGATGAAGGCCGCGAACGGCTGGATCTGGCTGCTCGGCCAGAACCCCGCCCACTCGGTGTAGCTGCGACGACCGAGGATGACCGCGTCCTGTGTCCCGATCACACGAGCGAGGTTGGCGTCCATCACGTCGTCCCAGTGGGCGAAGAAGCCATCGGGGGCCTCGGCCACACCGTCCAGGGACGACAACTCGTACACGACGATCTTCCGCACCCGTACACGGTACTGGTCGAGCGCGGGGGAGGGTAAATCGCCGGTTCGCTCGCTAGCGTGACGGCGATGGGCAACAGACGCGGACGGCCGCGCCACCCGGACGTCCTCACCCCGGCCGAGTGGTCGATCGTCGACTCGGTACGGCACGGGATGTCCAACCGGCAGATCGCACGGCGGCGGGGCGTCAGCCTCGACGCCGTGAAGTTCCACGTCGCCAACGCCCTGATGAAGCTCGGCCTGAGCAGCCGGGCGCAACTGCGCGACTGGACCGGCATTCGGGCCGACAGCGCTCTTGGACGGAAAGGACCACGGACGATGACGGACGGCCTGGAACTCGGCGTGCTCGGGCAGATCTCCCGCCCGGCCAGCGACATTCCCCGCGCTGTGGCGTGGTACCGCGACACGCTCGGCCTGCGCCACCTGTACACCTTCGGCGATCTGGCGTTCTTCGACTGCGCCGGAGTACGGCTGTATCTCAGCGTTCCCGAGAACGGGGCCGAACCGGAGCCGTCGGTCCTCTATTTCCGCGTGCCGGACATTCATGCCGGATACGAGGAACTGCGCTCGCGCGGGGTCGTGTTCTCCAGCGCGCCACACCTGATCCACCGGCACGAGTCCGGCACGGAGGAGTGGATGGCGTTCTTCGACGATCCGGACGGCCATCCGTTGGCGCTCATGGCCGAAGTCGAGCCTTGACGCACGACACTCTGGCATAGACCATTGGAAACGTTTACAGATTACCGACCGGAGGAGAGCGGATGACCGAACACGTCGACCTGCCGGTATGGACCACGCCGGACTTCGTCGAGTACGACACCCCGATGGAGATCACGGCCTACGTGGCCAGGATGGACTGACACCCGTTTGCCGACCCGGGGCGGGTGCGCATGCGCCCGCCCTGTCCGGCGGAGGCCGTATGACCGAGCCGATGAGCCGCGACCAGTTCCTTGCTGAGTTGGGGAACCTGTCCGACCGCTACTGGGGCACCCACCCCTTCCACCGCCGCCTGCACGCCGGCGAACTCACCGAGGGCGAACTGCGCACGTGGGCCGCGAATCGCTGGTATTACCAAAGCATGTTGCCGGTGAAGGACGCCGCGATCATCAGTAACTGCCCGCTGCCCGAGGTGCGCCGCGCGTGGCTGCCGCGCATCGTCTATCACGACGGCACCGAAGAAGGCACCGGTGGTCGTGAGTACTGGCTTCGGTTGTGCGAGGCACTCGGTCTACATCGGACGGAGATACTGACCGAGTCGCACGTCGTGCCCGGCGTGCGGTTCGCCGTCGACGCGTACGTCACGTTCGCCCGTACCCGGCCGTGGCTGGAGGCCGTCGCGTCCGGCCTGACCGAGATGTTCTCCGGTCACCTGATGCGGCAGCGTGTCGCGGACATGCTGGCGCACTACCCGTGGATCAGCGCCGACGCGCTGGCCTACTTCACCGTGCGGATCGACGCGGTGTCCGACGAGGGCCGCCAGACCGTCGACATCGTGGCACGGCACGCCGTGACCCGCGCGCAGCAGGACGCCGCGATCGCCGCGCTGTCGTTCAAGTGCGACGTGCTGTGGAGCATGCTCGACGCGATCGAACTGGCCGGCAAGGGACGAACGTGATCACGGCCGACGCCCGGCCGCGACTGCGCCGGGGGATTCTGTTGCGGTACGACGAGATCCGCGACGCGCACGTGCTGATGTATCCGGAAGGCGTGTTGGTGCTCAACGAGACCGCGGCCGCGATCGTCCGGCACTGCGACGGCGCCGCGACCATCGCCGACATTATGACGGCCCTCGCCGAGCACTATCGCGGCGTGCGGGACACCGACGTGGTCGACGTGCTCGCCCGCCTGGTGGACCGCAGGATGATCGAGGTGGCCGCCGATGGTTGACCCGCCGCTGGGCCTGCTCGCCGAACTGACCCACCGCTGCCCGCTGCACTGCCCGTACTGCTCCAACCCGCTCGAGTTGGTCCGCCGCACCGACGAACTGTCGACACAGCAGTGGTGTGACGCGCTGACGCAGGCGCGGGCGTTGGGCGTGCTCCAGGTCCACCTGTCCGGCGGCGAGCCGCTGGCCCGGCGCGACCTGGCCGACATCGCGGGCCACGCCGCCGGTCTCGGGTGCTACGTCAACCTCGTCACCAGCGGACTCGGCCTGACCGCGCAACGGATGGCCGAACTGGCCGAACGCGGCATCGCCCACGTGCAGCTCTCCGTCCAGGCCGCCGATCCCGCGCTGGCCGACCGCATCGCCGGCACCCGCGCCCATCAGCACAAACTGGCCGCGGCCGTCGTGATCCGCGACGCCGGCCTGCCGCTGACCGTGAACGCCGTGCTGCACCGCGAGAATCACCACCAGGTCGGTGCGCTGATCGAGCTGGCCGAACGGTTCGGCGCCGACCGGCTGGAACTGGCCAACACCCAGTACTACGGCTGGGGCCTGGTGAACCGGTCCGCGCTGATGCCGACGCGGGAACAACTCGACGCGGCGGCTCCGGTCGTGCGGGCCGCGCGCGAACGGCTCGCCGGCCGCATGGATATCGTGTACGTCGTGGCCGACTATCGCGAGCGGTACCCGAAGCCGTGCATGCACGGGTGGGGCGCGCGGCAGCTCACCGTGGCGCCGAACGGCGACGTGTTGCCTTGCCCTGCCGCGAGCGTGCTGCCGGATCTGGTGCTGGACAACGTGACCCGCCGGCCGCTGGCCGAGATCTGGTACGAGTCCAGCTCGTTCAACGCGTTCCGTGGCACCGAGTGGATGCGCGAGCCGTGCCGGAGCTGCGTGCGGCGCGACGACGATCACGGCGGTTGCCGGTGCCAGGCGTACCTGTTGACCGGCGACGCGGCCAACACCGACCCGGTGTGCTCGCTCTCGCCGCACCACCACGTGGTGGCCGACGCGCTCGCCGACGCCGGTCCGGCCGAACTCGTCATGCGCGTGCCGTGAAGGTCATCGTCCTGGGCACCGCGGCCGGCGGCGGTTTCCCGCAGTGGAACTGCGCGTGCCCGCGATGCCAGGCCGTCACTACCCCACGCACGCAGGACTGCATCGCGGTGAGCTCGACCGGGCGGGACTGGTGGCTGGTCAACGTGTCGCCCGACATCCGCGTGCAGATCATCGGACAACCGCTGTTGGCCGCCGGTCCCGGCCCGCGCGAGACTCCGATCCGGGGCGCGCTGCTCACCGACGCCGAGCTCGATCACACCGCCGGCCTGCTGATGTTGCGCGAGGCAACGGAATTCCGCGTGTGGGCTCCAGCGTTGTCGGCGCTGGAACCGATCCGAGCGATCATCGACAGCTACCACCAGTGGACCTGGGCGGTGCCACCGAACGAATTCGAGCTCGACGGCCTGCGCTACCAGGTGTTCGGAGTGCACGACAAGCCACCGCGCTACGCGAGTCCCGGCCCCGGTCCCTGGGCGGTCGCCTACCGGATCACGGACCTGACCACCGGCGGCGTGCTCGTCTACGCACCATGCCTCCGCGAATGGCCGCCCGCATTCGACGACTTCGTGGCCGGCGCGCACCACGTGTTGCTGGACGGCACGTTCTACCGCACGGACGAGATGTCCACGCAGACCGGCGCGCACCGGGACCAGCGCGGCATGGGCCATCTGCCGATCAGTGCCAGCCTGCCGTACCTGAGTCCCGGCATCCACTGGCACTACACGCATCTGAACAACACCAACCCGTTGCTGGATGACGACGCTCCGGAATGGACGGAACTGCGCTCCGCCGGCGCGGATGTGCCGGCCGACGGAGCGCTGCTGGAACTGTGATCACGCGCCGCTGATCGCGACCACACCGTTCGTCGTGCCGACGTAAGCGTGCTGGCCGGACAGCGTCGGCGACACGAAGTGCGGCACGCCGCCGACCGAGATCTGCCCCTTGACCGCGCCGGTCTTCTGGTCCAGCGCGAACAGCACGCCACTGCCGGACACGATCCACACCGCGCCGCCGCCGACCGTGGGCGACCCGTTCACGCTCGTCTTCGCCGTCCACGTGACGGACGCCGCGCCGGTCGCGCTGAGTGTGATCGCTTTCGCGCTACCGCTGTGGCAGGCCAGGTATTCGGTGTTGCCGACGACGGCGGGACCACCGAACGAACTGCACGAGCCGGCCGTCGACAGCTGGCCGCCGATGCCGCCGAGATGGCTCGGTCGCAGGACGTACGTGGTCGCGCGCTTGCCGGTGATCGTCACGAACGATCCGACCACGGCCGGGCTGGCCGACCCGAGATCAAGGTCCTTGGCGTTGTCGCTGGCCCACTGCGTGGGCGCGAAGAAGTCCGTGCGGGCCAACGTGCTCGGGTTCAGCGAGATCACGGCGTCGCCGCCGTCGTAGGTGCCGCTGGTGTTCGCGCTGTTGCCGACCGAGTAGAGCAACTGGCTACCGGCGACGACGGCACCGCCGGGCGCCCAGATCCCGCCCTCCTTCTTGGTGGGAACGGCGAAGCTGATCGGGCTCGCGCCACTCGTGGTGAGGGACACGACGGACCCGATGTAGCTGCCGCAGTCACCGGTCAGGCCGCCGTAGGCGATGTAGACGCGGCCGTTCAGCACGGTCAACGCCGCACGCTGTTGCTCGTCGAGCACCGTTCCCTTGGGCGAGTCCGCGTTGGCGCGCACCTCGACGGCACCCGTTGTGGCGTTGATACCGACCAGTGTGTGGTGTCCGCCCGCCGTCTCGGCCGCCGCGAACACCCGGCCGGTGGCGCTGTCGTAGGCCATGGTGCCGGTGATGCCGAGCGGGTTGATGTCACCGCACGGCAGGCCGGACAGCGGTTGTGGCTTGCCGACATTGGTCTTCCAGCGAACAGCGCCGGTCGCGGCGTTGAGCCCGTAGACGGTGTCGTTCTCGGTGGCAGCCATGACCTCGGAGCCGATGACCAGTGGCTGGCCGAAGACGGCGCCGTCGAGCGTGGCGTGCCACGCGGTGGCCAATGTGGACACCGGCGCGAGGTCGGCCGCGTCGCCGGAGCGGCCGTTGTCCTTGTGGTAGGTGGGCCAGTCACCGGCGGCCAGTGGCCGGGCCGCGTTCGCCGGAGTCGTTGTGGTGGCGGCGGTCGCGATGCCGACGATGCCACCGGCGACGGTGAGTGCGCCGACAAGGGCGGCGCCGATTGTAAACGTTCTCAGCATGCCAGGAGAATGGCCTAGACCTCGTGTTCACGATTTGACGTATGCGGAACAGGGGCGTAGCCGTAATTGGCGTTGACACTCATTCGGCCGGGTGACCTGAGCGGGCCGTTGTGGTTTGTTCGGATGATGGGTTGGTGGGTGGGGGTGGTGACCGGAGTGGTCGCGCTGTTGGTGACGGCGGTGTCGATCGCTGCCGCGGCGACCGGCAGGCGCGGGGTCCTGACCAAGCTCAACGTGCTGGGCACGATCGTGCACGAGGCCGGTCACGCGTTGGTCGGCATCCTGACCGGCGGCGGTGTATACCGCTTCGAGATCACCAGTCCGGACACCGGGGTCACGTACGGCTGGTACCCGTCGACGCTGTCGTCGGTCGCGAGTAGCGCCGCCGGGTACGCGATGCCGCCGTTGGCCGGCCTCGGCGCGGCCGCCCTGCTGCACCGCGGCCATGTCACCGCCGTGCTGACCCTCACGGTCGTGACCATGGGACTGCTGCTGTTCGTCGCGCGGGACGCCGTGACGTTCGCCAGCATCGCGCTGTTGGGCGCGTTGATGTTCGTCGCCGCGCGCTGGGCCCCCGGCTGGTTGCAGGCCTGGGTCGGCTACACCGTGGCGTGGTTGCTGCTGACCAGCGAGATCGGCGGCGTGGCCGTGCTGGTGGCGGGTCGGCTCCGCGGTTGGTCGGGATCGGACGACGCCGCGGCCCTGGCCGAGGAGACGCACATCCCGGGATTCGTGTGGATCACCGGGTGGTTCGCGCTGATCGGCTGGGTGCTGTGGCACGGCGTGCCACTCCTGTGGCCGTGAGGAGTCACTGACCTGCCTGGAACGTCTGGCGGTAGCGCAGCGGGGACACACCGATGGCGGCGTGCAGGTGCTGGCGCAGCGACGCTCCGGTGGCGAAGCCGACCTGGCCGGCGATCCGGTCCACCGGCAGGTCGCTGCACTCCAGCAGTTGCCGGGCGCGCACCACGCGCTGCTGGATCAGCCACCGACCCGGGCTGACGCCGACCTCGTCGCGGAACTTGCGATTGAACGTGCGCAACGGCATCCGCGCGTGGTTGGCCAGGTCGACCAGGGACAACGGCTCGTCCAGGTGCTCCAGCGCCCACTGCCGGGTGGCCGCGGTGCTGGTCGCGGCCGGCCGGGGGACCGGCTGCTCGATGTACTGGGCCTGGCCGCCGTCCCGCCACGGCGGCACCACGCAGAGTCGGGCCACCCGGTTGGCCAGCGCGCTGCCGTGGTCGGTGCGGATGATGTGCAGGCAGATGTCCACGCCGGACGCGGCGCCGGCCGATGTGAGCAGGTCGCCGTCGTCGACGAACAGCACGTTCGGATCCAGCCGTACCTGCGGGAACAACCGGCGGAACTCGTCGGTCATGGCCCAGTGCGTGGTGGCCGGGCGGCCGTCCAGCCGGCCGGTGGCGGCCAGCACGTACGCGCCGGTGCAGATCGACACCACCCGTGTGCCGGGCCGGATCCGCGCCAGCGCCGCGACCACCGGTTCCGGCATGGGTTCGCCGGCCGGCGGCAGGGTGAACGGGGGAATGACGACGGTGTCGGCGGTGCGCAGCAGTTCCGGGCCGTGCCCGACGGCGATGGTGAAGTCGGCGTTGGTGCGCGCCGGCCGGCCGTCCACGCTGCAGGTCGACACCTCGTACCGGCCGTCGGCGGCGCCGAAGATCCGAGCGGGGATGCCGAGTTCGAACGGGTAGACCCCGTCGAGTGCCAGAACCACGACCCGATGCATGGCACGATCCTATCGAATAGTGGCGATGATGCCATTTCGGCCGGCGCGCGATCTCGACAGGATCGGTCCATGACCACACAGACCATGCGCGCGATGAGTGTCGGGTCCGCCGGCGGACCCGAGGTGTTGACCGAGATGGAGTTGCCCGTTCCCGAGCCGGGCTCGTCCCAGGTGCTCGTCCGGGTGCACGCGGCCGGCGTGAACCCGACCGACTGGAAGCACCGGGCCGGCGTGATCTCCTTCCGTGAACCACCGGTCGTGCTCGGCTGGGACGTGTCCGGGGTGGTCGAGCGGGTGGGGTACGGGGTCACGCTGTTCCAGCCGGGCGACGAGGTGTTCGGCATGCTGCCCTACCCGCACGGTGCCGGTGCGTACGCCGAGTACGTCGTCGGGCCGACGCGGGCCTTCGTGGCCAAACCGTCCGAAGTGGACCACGAGCAGGCCGCGGCGATCCCGCTGGCCGCGCTCACCGCGTACCAGGCACTGGTGGACACCGCCGACGTGCGGGAAGGCCAGCGGGTGTTGATCCACGGCGCGGCCGGCGGGGTCGGGCATCTGGCCGTGCAGATCGCGAAGGCACGCGGCGCGTACGTGTACGGCACGGCGAGCGCCGGCCGGCACGATTTCCTGCGCGGCATCGGCGTTGACGAGCCGATCGACTATCACGCCGTCGACTTCGCCGACGTGGTGAGTGACCTGGACGTCGTCCTGGACGCCGTCGGTCAGTACGCCGTCCGCTCGCTACCGGTACTGCGTCGCGGCGGGACCTTCGTCACGATCCTGCCGCCCGGCGATGTCGCCGCGGAGGCCGAGCGGCGCGGTGTGCGCGTGGCGACGTTGCTGGTGGAGTACGACCACGCGGGCATGGCCGCGATCGCCGACCTGGTCGCGTCGGGGCGGCTGCGCGCCACGATCGCGGGCAGCTTCCCGCTCGCCGACGTGGCCAAGGCGCACGAACTCGGCGAAACCAATCGCACCGCGGGAAAGCTCGTGCTGACCGTGCGCTGAACGGCGATCCTTTCGACGGAGTTCGAATAGCCGACGGAACGGGTCGGTCCGGAACGGACGATCAGTACCCTGCCGGTATGAATCGCTGCCTGGCAGTGGCCGCGCTCGTCGGCCCGGCCGTTCTGGTGCTCGCGTCCTGTTCCAGTCAGACCGGAAACGGGACGGCGACGACGGCGACGACCGCGGCGACACCGCACGACACCGGCCGGGCCGTGGCGACCCAACCGGCCCCGCCGCCGATGATCCCGGGCCAGGCGGTCGGTGCGAAGCTGACGGCGGCGTGCCCGGTGCTGACGGCGAGCGAGGTCGAGCAGGTGCTCGGTGGTGGCGTGAGCACGACGCCCATCACCGCGACCGAGGGCAAGCCGGACGCCGGTGAGGCCGACAAGATCTTCGAGTGCGACTACGGTGTCGGCGGCAACGCGCCGTTCACGTTGGACATCGGCAACATCACCGAGTCCGACTTCTCGGCCGCCGACGCCGTGACCGCGTTCGTCCAGCAGGCGAAGGCGAAATCGCAGCCGGTACCCAACCTGGGCCAGTCGGCGGCGTACTTCGCGCTGCCGACGGGCGACGCGATGCTCGCCATGGCGAAACGCTCCCACGGCGAACTGCGCACGGCGACCTTCGAGGCGCCGAAGGTGGTGCCGGTGGCGAAACTGGCGCAACTGATGGCCCTCGTGGCCGACCGCATCTGATCGACGGGGTAATGCGGTGCTCGTGGCGACACGAGCACCGCACCCCTGAAGACCGAATCGGCTAACCGACGAACTCGGTCAGCGGGAACGCCCGCCGCGGTCGCGGCGGTACGAGGTAGTTCTGCCGGCGGGTGGCCGTGATGAACCGCTCGAGGCCGTTGTCGTCCGGGTCGACGTTGAACTGGACCTGGAGGTCCTGTGCGGCCACGCCGGCCCGCATCTGCCGGAACGACTCGGCGGTCGGCATGTAGACGATGAACTCGAGCTTCGGCTGGGTGCTGCCGGCCGCCACGTTCTGGCCACCGGGGAACATCTGGAACGCCGGTACGTCCAGGTTGGAGAAGCCGGGGCCGTCCATCCGGATGTGCAGCGGCGTGCCGTCACTGGCGCGGGAGTGCCGCTGCAGGCCCGCGTTGTGGCCGACGCGACCGAGGCCGGTGAACGTCTCGGTCTGCTGCTTGCTCGCCGGGTCGTTCGGGTTGAACATGCCGCCCGCGTCCTGGGCACCGAGCATGGCGTCGTTCGGGCCCTGGAAGGTGTTGGGCACGAACGCCGGGCAGCCGCCGTTGGTGAACGGGTCGCTGGCGTTGAACGGCGTGGGCAGGCCGGTCGACGAGCCGATCTGGTTGGCGCGGAACATGTACATGATCCGCTCGGGAGCGTCCTCGCCGTCGGAGTGGCGGGAGTCCTGGTTGGGCAGGGCGTAGAACTGGAACAGGTCCTCGATGTCGTGCGACAGGTGCAGGAAACCGCCCTGTCCGAAGTAGTCACCGACGTTCGCGGTGGTCAACTGGGCCGAGCCGTTGCCGGCGAACGTGCAGATCGCGGCCGGGCCGGCCGCGTTGGTCTGCTGGTCGAGGAAGCCCATCCACATCGGCGAGTCGGGGTTGATGCGCGTCGCGAACTCGAATCCGTTGTTGTTGGCCATCTGGCGGGGCAGGCCGCGCTGCACGAACTGCACGCGGGTGGTCCGGAAGTTGATCAGACCGTTGAAGGCCGGCGACGGGATATTGTTGCCGTTGAGGCGGTTGCTGCCCTTGAGCCACGCCACCACGTCGTTGAGGTTGCCGACCGAGTCGCTGCGGAACTGGAACAGCACGTGATTGCGCTCGATCACCACGTTGACGTTGAAGCGGTCCTTCGTCACGTTGGGCACCGGCGCGTTCGGGCCACCGACGAGCCCGCCGACGACGTCCGTGGGCATCGGGACGGCTTCGGCCAAGGCGTTCGTGGTGCCGTCCGGGTTCTGTCCGGACCGCAACTGCGGCATGAATTCCTGCACCAGCGAGCCGTTCATCCCGCCGGGCAGCATGTTGAAGTACGGAATGCCGTAGGCGATGATGCCCATCACGCCGGACGGGCTGAAGTCGTAGAACTCCTCGATCGTCGTCAGGGCGTCGCCGAGCACCCGCTGGTCCGTCGCGTTCGGCGCCCGGTTCAGACTCGCCGGGATGATGTACGCGAACACGGGGCCGAACCCCGCCTGGATGTTGCCGGCACCGTCGTTGAGCGTGACCGGCGGGGCGACGAGTCCGCCGAAGTCGAACTGGATGATCGGAGCGGGGCCGGACGCCGCCGGGCTGGCCGAGGTGGCCGCGAACGCCCGGTTCGGTGTGAACGCGGTTTGTTCCAGCATGGCCAGCTGCGCCGCGACAGCGACCCCGAAACCGGCCTTCATGGCATTGCGCCGGCTGATCCGATGGGTCTTGAAGTCGTTCAAAGGCATGGACATACCTCTCGTGCCGAGAAACGGATGTGAGCCACCGGCCTGGACGCGCGGGCGTCACTCGCTGTGACCGGTGCTGGCTCGTCATGCTCGGCCAGATCTGGACTCGTTCCAGTAAAGCCTCACAGTTGAGAAACACAAATGGCAAGAAGCCATTACGCCTCGACCGCGCTTCAGCAGGCCGTCGGCCGAGCGTTGCGCCTTTCGGTCGATGAATGGATGCCCATACTCACGAGTTTCAACTGAAAACGGAGTGTGGCCTCCAATGATAAATGTAGGCTCGATTTCAACTACCGAAAAGAATTGTCAACCCGGACAACGATTCAGGGTGCGCCGCCCGGCCGGTCCGGCACGGACAGGTGCTGGTGGATCATCAACCACCGACCGTCGCGTCGGGCGAAGATCCTGGTGCCGCGGGACCAACTGTCGATCGCCGGGCCGTCCGGCAGCCGCACCTGGACGTGGTTCAGACCCCACGCGACCGCGAGATCGTCGCCGACCACGACGGTCAGGTCGGGCACGTCCCAGCGCACGGACGCGTCGGTGTCCACCGCGTCCAGGCCGCGCCGGCACGCCGCCCGGACCGCGTCGATCCCGTGGTACACCAGCGGTGCCTCGTGCTCGTAGGAGACGACGTCGTCGGCGACGGCGGCCATCATGCCGTCCAGGTCCCGCGCGGCGGTGCCGGCGAACCACCGCTCGTGCACCTGCCGCACCTCCCGCTCACCCGTCGCCCGGTCGGCCGCTGCCGGTTCGGTGTGCGGGAACGAGTGGTGTTCGTGCGTGATCACCCAACGGCCGTCCCGCTTGCGCAGGCCGACGGTCAACCGCAACCGGTTGTCCGGATCAGCGGCGTGGTCGGCCGGTGTGCCGCAGCGCAGCAGGGCGTGCGCGAACGCGACGTCCGCGCCTACGGTCACGTCCAGTTCCTCGATGGCGAACGACGCGCCGCCGGCCTGCCATGCGAAGAACGGCGGCCAGGTGTCGCGGTAGGCGTCGATGCCGCGGACACCTCGGTACGGCGGCGGCACGTCGAACATGACGATGTCCTCGTCGTGGTCGGCGAGCACCGCGGCCAGGTCGCCGCGGTGGACCGCGGCGGCCCAGCGCTCGATCAACTCGCGGATCAGTCGCTCGTCGGTGGCCAGGTCGGGCATGGCGTTCGTCCCTCCGGTCGGTGTCCGTCGGAACTACAACCCGGCGCGGCCCGCGAACTCATCGCGCTCCGCCAAATCGACGGGTAGACCGAACGCGGTGAAGTCGGCGTCCAGGAACGACACGACCTCGGCGACCCGGGCGCCTCGCAGGATGAGCAGGTCGATGCCGGCCGCCACGTAGCGGCCGCGGTCGTCGTCCCACAGGTAGGTGCCGAACGCGAGTTGACCGTTGGCCGCGGCCGGCCGGAACCGCCAACGGCTGCGCAGCGGGCCGTCGACGAGGAATCCGCGGATTCCGTCATGTCCTGAGAACCAGGCCGGCAGCGGTGGCATGGAGAACTTCGCGTCCTCGGTGAGCAACGCGAGGATGCCGGCCACGTCGCCGGCCTCCCACGCGCCGGCGTACCGACGGGCCAGGTCGCGCGCCCGGCTACCGAGGCCGTCCAGGGTCTGCCGCTGGGTGGTGGCCGGCACCAGGCCGGCCACCACCTTCCTGGCCCGTTGCAGCGCGCTGTTCACCGCGGGCGCGGTGGTCTCCAACAGGCCGGCCGCCTCGGCGGCCGAATAGCCGAGCACGTCGCGCAGCAGCAGCACCGCGCGTTGCCGGCCGGTCAGGTGTTGCAGCGCGGCCACGAACGCCAATTCCACGCTCTCCCTGGCCACCGCGCGCGCCTGCGGATCCAGTTCGACGGTCCAGCCCATCAATCGGTCCGGATACGGCTCCAGCCAGGCCTCGGCCGCCGCGGCGCCGGCCGGGCCGAGATCGGTGGGCAGCTCACGCCGGCCGCGCCGTTCGGCGATGGTCAGCGCCCGATTCGTCGCGATCTTGTACAGCCAGGGCCGGATCGAGCCGTGCGGCTCGAACCGGCCCAGGCCGCGCCAGGCCCGGTCCAACGTGTCCTGAACGGCGTCCTCCGCGTCGTGCACCGAACCCAGCATCCGATAGCAGTGCGCGCGCAGCTCGTCGCGCAGCGGCCCGACCAGGACGTCGAACGCACCGGTGTCACCGGCCCGGGCCGCTGCCACGAGCTCCGCCTCACCCGTCACCCGGCGCCGAACCACGTGGGGAGGTGACCGAGCAGGTCCTGCTGGTCCTCGCCGACCCACGCCACGTGGCCGTCCGGTCGCAGCAGCACAGCGGGCACGTCGAGTTCCTCGCTGACGTCGACGACGTGATCGACCCGATCCGCCCAGCCCGCCACCGAGAGCCGGCCGGTCTGGTCGAGCAGCAGCCCGCGGCCG
>Ga0070714_100001371_pt1 | contig 17632 bp, 17 predicted proteins | sample LARL83metaG_FD_65450 | JGI IMG/M metagenome (GOLD analysis project Ga0070714, IMG submission 65450) | Corn, switchgrass and miscanthus rhizosphere microbial communities from Kellogg Biological Station, Michigan, USA - LAR L8-3 metaG | ecosystem: Host-associated > Plants > Roots > Rhizosphere ... | reverse complement strand
GAGGATGCACTTCGCGCAATTCGCCGCCGTCCGTATGACTGGCTCCAAGTCATCGCTATATCTCAGCACAATTCTTCCTTATGAGATGAGCTCGCGGCCCTTGCGGGCGCGCCGCGCGCGCGAGGCGAAGCAACTATGTCAAAATCGCTGCGGAGACATCGCCAAGCGAGCTACGTCCACTGCTACGTCGAGGATGCGCTCAACAAGCGACTTCGATTCGAGGCAGAATGGGTCGAGTCCCGCCCCTCCTACTTGTGAGCCAATCACTTCACTGTGGTTGGCTCATGCCGTTTGACCGCTCCCCACGCACCTCTAGTCGATCAATCCGCTCGCCTCGTCGAACGCTCGCCGATATCCCAGAAAATAGTTGTCGAACGCCCACTGCCGTTCCGGATCGGACCCCGCGAACAGCGTGCGAAAGCGCGACATGTCGAGTCGAGCCAGCGCCTGCTCGTAGCTGAGTCCTTCCGTCACCGCCGCATTCGCCTGCGCCATCATGCTGTCGATCGCCTCTTGCTCCAGGCGAACATAGTCCCACGAATGCAGTACGGCGCCGTGCCCCGGTACGATCGTCCTGACGCCCGGAAGGTGCTCGAGCGCCGTGAGCGAGTTGCTCCACTGTCTGAACACGGTGTTTTCCGTGCCGTACGGCACCGGGCGAACGACGAGGTCTCCCGTGATCACGACCCCGTCGTCGGGAACGATCACGACGAGATCGCCCGGCGTGTGTCCGGGGTACTTCCGGATGATGACGGTTCTGTCGCCCAGATCGATCGTTCGCTCGGACTCGACGGTTTCCGTGGGAGGCACGTAGCGCTCCGTCTTGTAGTCGGGCAGCTCGCGAGTGAGGTAAGCCACCATGCGACGGGAGCGATCGAGGTCGAACTGCGACGCGGGCTTTCCCTGCGGATCGAGCCGCCTCGCGATCCGGCGGCTGACGCGTGCGATGGCGGAGTCGACAAAATCGCCGGCATACTGGCGCATGAACGGCGGCATTCTTCGACCACCGATGCGACTCGTGTACTCGCTCGCGAGGATCGACACGTCCGGGAACGCATCGACGACCGTCGCCGTTCCGCGCGTGTGGTCGGTGTGCCAGTGTGTCAGCACGAGGTATTTCACCGGCAGGGAAGTCCGGCGGCGCAGCCACGCCAGGTGCTCCCGCGTGAGCCGCGGACTCGGCGCATCGACGAGCAGCACCGCGCGCGAGCCGATTATGATCGTCGCGTTGCCATCGACCAGGTTCTCCGTCGCATTGAAAGATGGAAATACGAAGACGCCGTGCGCCACCTCTTCGGGCAGGATCTCCTGAAGAGGCTCGCGTCGGCTCGGGAGCACTCCGGTGCCAGCGAGTGCGAGGGTGAGTGCGAAACAGGCGCGTAAGCGGATCGGCAACATGCTGATCTCAGAACGCGGGAATGACGCCTCTACAACGCCGCGAGCAGCTTCTCGAAACGTGGCTCGTTGCGAAGCGCGCTCAGATCGGGATCATGCACGAGCCACTCCTTGAGCCCGAAGCCGAAGCGCACAGACTTTTCCAGACACGCAAGAGCCTGCTCGGTCTCACCAAGCTTCGCGTAGAGGCACGCAATGTTGTACAGCATCGCGGAATCCTCCGGATCCGACGCGAGTGCGCGATTCGCGATTCCCATCGCTTGCGCGCGCTGCCCGGGGTCTTCGCTTTGAGCCATCAGGCTCCCGCCGAGCGACAGAGCGCGCGGATCATCCGGATTGAGATCCAGATGGCGCACGAGAAGCGCGATCGCGCCCTGCGCCATCGCCGCCGACTCGGCGTCGCGACCGAGCGCCTTCAGCGCCTGCGAATGGAAGCAGGGTGCCTGATAGTCCTCGGGCCTGATCCGGCTCGCTTGCTGGAACTCCGCCGCCGCCTCTTCATTTCGCCCCTGCTGCAGCAGAGTGCCCGCGAAGCTGTAGTGCGCCTCGAACAGGTTCCGACTCAATCGAATCGCCTGGCGAAACTCGATCTCGGACTCCGCATACTGCTTCGCGTACGCGAGCGCGACACCTCGTGACACGTGCGCCTCGGCCAGCTCCGGATCGAGTTTGAGCGCCTGCAGACTCGCCGAAATCGCGCGCTCGAGATTCGTGGCACTCGCGTCCCAATAGGTGTACATGAACGAGCAGCAGTCGGCGATGCCTGCGTACGCCCGCGCGAAGGTGGGATCGATCTCGATGGCGCGCTCGAACATGCGGCGTGCGTACTCGACACCTTTTCTGCGCCACTGCTGGAAGTACTGTCGCCCGCGGAGATAGTAGTCGTAGGCCTCGACGCTCTCAGTGGACGATTTTTCCAGTGCTCCTTTTTCATCCTCGGTGAGAACGACCCGAAGCGCCTTCACGATGTTCTCCGCAATCTCGTCCTGGATGGCGAAAACATCCTCCAGGTCGCGGTCGTATCGCTCCGACCAGAGGTGATGTCCGCCCGCGACGCTGATCAGCTGCGCGGTAATGCGCAGGCGATTGCCGGATTTGCGGATGCTTCCCTCGAGAACGGTTCCGACATTGAGCTGCGCGCCGACCTTCCGGATGTCCTGATTCTGCCCCTTGAAGGCGAACGCGGACGAACGAGAGATGACGCGCAGCGCGTGAATTTTCGTGAGCGCGCTGATGATCTCGTCGGCGATGCCTTCGCAGAAGTAATCCTGGTCCTTCTGCGGGCTCATGTCCGCGAACGGCAGCACGGCGATGGACTTCTGCGGTGCAACCTTCGGTGTCGCAAGCGGGGTTGCGTGCGGCGTCACCACCTTCGGCGATCCGAGCGCCTGCGCCACCTGCGCGCCGGTTGCGAACCTGTCGCGCGGCTCCTTCGCGAGCGCTCTGGTGACGACCGCGTCGAGCTCCAGCGTGATATGCGCGTGCGTCGCTCTGGCCGACGGAACGGGATCGGTGAATCGCTTCAGGATGAGCGCCTGCACGGTGGAACCAGCAAATGGCGCGGAGCCCGTGAGCATCTCATAGAGCACGCATCCGAGACTGTAGATGTCGCTTCGGCCGTCGGGCTCCATCTCGCCCGATGCCTGCTCGGGACTCATGTACGCAGGGGTGCCTACGGCCATCCCCACCTGCGTGAGACTCTCACCACCCGCGGCACTGACGGCCTTTGCGATCCCGAAGTCAGTGACGATCGCTTCGCCCTCGTGGAGCATGACGTTCTCGGGCTTGATGTCCCGGTGAACGACACCCTGCCGGTGAGCATAGTCGATGGCAGCGGCAATGTCCCGGGCGATGCTCACCGCTTCTTCCACGGAGAGCGCTGTGTCCATACTCAGGCGATCGCGCAGCGATTGCCCCTCGACGAAAGGCATGACGTAGTACAGCAGCGAATCCGCCTGGCCCGAATCGTAGAGCGGTACGATATGGGAATGCTGGAGCCGCGCAGCGATCTGAATCTCTCTCAGGAAGCGGTCGGATCCCAACGTCGCGGCGAGCTCGGGATGGAGCACCTTGAGCGCCACCTGTCGCCCGTGCTTGATATCCTCCGCCAAGTAGACGGTCGCCATACCGCCGCGCCCGATTTCGCGGTCGACGGTGTAGCGATCCGAAAGCGTGGCTCTCAGGCGATCTCGAACCTCCGTCAACGAGGGATCCGTGGGACGGAACTGGCGCGGTGCATGTCTCGTGACATTGACTTCTCCGGTTGCTATGAAGTTCCTCCTCGGAGGCTGCCTGTCAAGGCGCGCGTGCGCACGTTCAGCCAGCGCCAGGGACCCATTGACAGCAGACACGTTTCATAACGTTTCAGTCCGTTCCCAGTGATACCGAGGGCACCCCCAACTCGCCGCGCGACTCCAGACGCGCGAGCAGCAGGTGGTAGTAGAGCATCCCTTGTTGGGGCCGAAGCGCATCGACGATGGCGGCGACGTCAAGTGACGCACCGCTGCCGACGAGAGCGAGGTTTCGTGCAACGCTCGTGTCGCGGAGCGGAAATACGTCAAGTCGTCCGAGCCCGCGAAGCAGGACCACCGCCGCCGTCCACGGACCGATTCCCTTGATGCGCTGCAGCGTCGCCGAGGCGTCAGCGCTCGATTGTTCCTCGAGCATCGCCTCATCGAGCGAACGCGCCGCGAGTGCCTCGCCAACGCGTCTGAGCGTCGCGAGCTTGCCGGCGCTGAAGCCAACCGTGCGCAATGCGGTCTCGTTCGCGCTCAACACGTGCTCGACGTCCGGAAACGTGTAGAGCAGCACGCCCTTGCGCTCGATCGGACGCCCGAACGCAACGATCAAACGCCGGGTGATGGCACTCGCCGCCTGGAGGCTCACCTGCTGGAACGCGATCGTGTTGACGAACGTCTCCCAGAGCGTGGGATAGCGCGGCGGCTTCACGCCGTGCATGCGACTGGCCAACGGTCCGAGCCACTTCATCCGCGCGGCAGCGAGATCAAAATGCGCGAGATCGCGATCCACCCCGAGCATTCGTCGCACGAGCGCGAGCGCGCGTGCGTGATCGCTCGTTACGCCGTCGATCGACACCCGCAGAATATCGGCGCGATGCTGGACCACCTGCACGATCACAGGCCCGCTCGCACCCGCGAGTGCGCGCATGTAGTGTCCATCGGGTGTGAGCACATCCACGACATTGGTCGAGAGGCGCCGCAGCGCGCTCACCGTCAGATCGAGCCGGTACGGCGTGACGACTCGCAGCTCGTGCACGGACAATGTCCGCGACGAAGCGGAGTCCGCCGGCGTGTGAGGATGGCCCTGCGATTGCGTCATGGACCCACGCACCGATAACAAACGGGAAGGTCATGACGAGGCGACGGTTCGAGCGCGGTGATCACGTGAGTTGGAACTCGGAAGCTGGCCGCGTTAGCGGACGAATAGTCCGCGTGGTCACCTCCAAGATTCAGTTCAAGGGCTATACGGTGCACGCCAGCACCGACGAACCCCAATACGAGATCAAGAGTGACAAGACCGACCACATCGCAATGCACAAAGGCTCGGCTCTCCGCAAACTTTCCGATTGATGGCGACGGCGCCGGCATCATCGCACGGTGTACGTCGGCAGCCAGAGCGCGAAGGTCGAGCCGTGTCCGACCTCGCTCGCAACAGAGATGTGTCCGCCGAGTCCCTCGGCGAGCAGCTTGCTGATCGCCAGCCCGAGTCCTGCACCCGCGCTGGCGCTTGAACGCAGCCGACTGAATTCCTCGAAGATGTATTCACGCTTGTCCGCGGGCACACCGATGCCTGTGTCCGCAACCTCGAACACGGCCCAGCTGCGACCTTCGTCGGGACAGCCAAGTGACCGGTACATCGCGCGCAGGGTGATCGAGCCCTGTTCAGTGTACTTGATCGCGTTCGACAGCAGATTGGCGGCGATCTGTCGCACCCGCGTCTGATCCGTCTCGACGATCGGATCGGCTCCCTCGTGCTCAATGGAGAGTGACAGTCCACGCGCTTGCGCCGCCGCGTGGTATTCCTCCCAGAACGTCTGCGCGACCGTTCTTAAATTCACCGGTTCCAACGCAAATGCGAGGTTTCCTGTCTCCGCACGAGACAGCTCGTGCAGATCATCGATCAAGGCCAGTGCGCGATGCAAGTTCCGGCGCGCACGATCGACACTCACCTGTTGCGAAGTGGACAGCTCGCCGTACACGCCCATGCTCAACAGCTCCGCGAAGCCATCGGCCGCGCCGATCGGGTTTTTTACGTCGTGGCTGAAGCCGCGCATCAGTCGCGACCGGCTCTGGTTCAGCTTCTCAAGGGACCGTCGCTGAGCGTGCGCGTCCTCGAGTAGCCGAACCCTGACGTAGGCGAGCGCGGCAAGATGGCCGAAGATCCGCGCGCGTTCCACATCGTCGACGTGAAAGGGATCAGCCGCGGAGCTCACGATGAACAGGGCGCCGATCGCTGTTTCGTCGTCTCCCAGTGGTACGACGATCGCGGACGCTTCACCTTCGAGCATCGCGTCACTCTCGCAGAACTCCGACGTATTTCTCGGGCCCGAGAGGAGCATAGCTTCGCCGCGAGTAGTGGCCACTCCCGTGTACGAGCCGGTGAGCGGGCACGTGGTGCCGACCGACGGAACGCCGTGCCCAGCCACCGCACGTACGACAACGTTCGGCGATGCGCCGGATCCGCGCTCGATCTCCTGCAGGAAAGCGCCTTGTGCCGCGAGGGCGGAGAGCGCGGCGTGCGCGATTCGCTTCCTTACGTCGTCGACGGTCTCTGCGCCGGCGAGCGCCTCCGCCGCCTCTCGAAGTGCAGATTCCTCCGACACCCGATCGCGAAGCGTCTCGGTGAGTCGTCGCTCGCGCAGCGTGAGCACTGCCACGCCACTCACGGCCACCAGCGCTACGAGCACCAGGGCGGCGTTGGAGACGATACTCAGGTGCTCGAGTGAACGCAGGCGGCCGTCACGCGCAACTCCCTCAGCGGCCAGCTCCAACGACAGATTTCCGATCGTGCGCATGCTCGAATCAGCCGCAGACTCTTCGGATTCGGGCGTGGCGGCCAATCGGGTGCGGAAGTCGCCGCTCCTGATCGACGCATCGTTGCGTTGGTGCCACGCGCCGATTTGCGTCTGGAGAGAGCGAGTGTGACTCGCGAATGTCGTGTCGAAGCGCGAGGCCAGGCGCTCGAGGGCGACGAGTCTGCGCTCATCGTCGGCCGCGACCGCACGGTAGCTCGAGAGCCACGCGGGGTTGCCCCAAAGTGCGTAGCTCTGAAGATACGAAACCTCCTTCGAGACATTGGTTTGTAATTGCTCGATCAGCAGGCGGGCTGGCGCGAGCACCTGGTTGGTTTCGCGCAGCAGCTTCGTGATGCGCCAGGTCTGACGCGCCGGAATTGCCAGCGAGCCAAGCAGCGCCACGACGACGAGGGACAGCGGGAGCGCACCCCAGATGGAACGAGTGAAGCTGTCGCGCGCCGTTCCAGCGCGAGTGCTGGCGCTCTCCGCACTCACTCCGCGCTTCTCACGTGTGCATCCTGCCGTGATTGCCGATCCCGAACGCACTCATTCGAAACGCGGAACCAGCATCTATGTCGGGACTTTTCATTCTTTCTCGTTCGCTGCCGGGTGCGCCGTGGGAGTACGAATTGGCACGTGAACGATGAGCGGGTTATCCGGCTTTCGCATCCACACGAACGCGACCTTCGGCGACAATCCGTGCAATCCGCGGGAAGCCATCACGCGCGAGTTGCGGTACCGCGCGCCAGCCCAGCGTCCCCGGCTTGCCGACCCAATAGTCGAACGGCTCCGTTCCCGGCCCGCTCGCCGTTCCCACGATGATCCGGCCGACCATTCCCGCGGCCTCGTGCGGTGCGCAGAAGTAGTCGTAGACTCCCGGTACGCTGAGTGTCAGCTCGAAATGGCTTCCTGGATTCACGAGATAGCCTGAATCCCAGGGCGCGGCGTTCGCCGGGATGCGCAGGGAGTGACGGTCGTTCTTCGGATGGTACGCAGTGGTGGTGTGAACGTTTTCCTTTACCACCCAACGGATCGTCGTTCCAGGTGCGACGAGAATTCCAACGGGATCGAACCAGACTCGGGTCCCCGCCTGATCGCTCTGCATCGCGATCTCCTCCACCTTCGCACCCGCGCTCGTCGTACGCCACCAGGGAGGCAGTGCGAGAGCGGGGAGTATCGTGCCCATCGTCCGTATGAATTCTCGTCGCGTCGTCATCGAACGACGATATCAGTGAGCTGGCGGCGTGGCCGCCACCGTCGGTGACTTCGCGGCGTCGCTGACCTGCAGCCGAATCCACATTCCTGCAGTCGCGTGCCCAGGCACGCCGCACACGATGAAATAATCGCCGGCCGGAGCAGCGGTGAAGCGCATGGTGTCCTTCCCGAGTGGCGGCAGCCCTTCACTCAGCCGGACCGTGAACGCGCGAGGTATCGCCGCGTTGGACGGCACCGCTTGCAAAGGAAGGGAAGCTGCAACCACGATTGCGCTGTGCGGTAACATTCCATCCTTGTTGACGAAGTCGATCTCGACGGTCCACCCTGTCGGGATCGTCAACGTCAGTCCGCCGTCGGTATAGCCGTTGAAGTTGAGCGCGCCATTCGAGCCGGTGAGCCCAGCAATCAACTCGAACCGTGCCGTCTTCGCGGTGGCGTTCGCCGACAGCCAGTGAGGATCCACTGGTTGTTGTTGTCCCTTTGCGAGAGCGGGCACGACCATGGCGACAGCCGCCACAAGCGCGACAAGCCGATTCATCGTCCCGTCCACGGCTTCGGCAGCCCGAAGATCATGACCGCGTCGCCGAGTGGGTACCCGAGCTGAAAGTTGCCGCCGCATGCAACTGCGACGAACTGCTCTCCGCCCAGCTCGAAACTCATTGGTGCAGAGTTGCATCCCGCGCCCGCATGGAATTGCCACAGCAGCTTCCCCGTTCTCACGTCGAACGCGTCGAAGTTGCCGTTGCCTTCACCCGTGAAGACAAGGCCGCCGGCAGTTGCGAGCGATCCACCCATCATCGGTTGATCCATCTTGTTCTGCCACGCGATCTTCCCGGTCTTCAGATCGATGGCCGAGAAGAGCCCGTATTGCGGTTCTCCGGGAGCAGCCACGAATGCCGACCCGAGCCAGAGCCGCCCCTTCTCCCATGGTGCCGGATGCGTCTTGTAATTCATCGGCTGGTGCAACCCGGCGACGAAGGCGTAGGCGAGCTTCGGATCCACCGAGATCGGCGACCACTCGGAGCCGCCGTTGGCGCCGGGCAGCATTCGTGTCCCTTCAGGAGTTGGGAGAGCGAACATGTTTTCCTGCGGCACGAAGTTCTGGCTCTTGCGAACGAGCTTGCCGGTAGCAGCATCCACCACGTAGAGCCAGCCTGTCTTGCCGGCATGCAGTACGACCTTCCTTCCGCTCACGGTCGTGACCACCGATGGCGACGTTGCATCCAGATCCCACACATCGTGCGGTACGGTCTGGTAGTACCACTTCGTCTTTCCTGTCGTCGCATCGATGGCGACCATGGCATCGGTGAAGAGATTGTCTCCGGGGCGGGCAGTGCCATCCAGGTCCGGCGATGGATTTCCTACCGTGACGAAGATCGTATTCGAGGCCTTGTCGTATGCCGGAGTCGTCCAGACGCCGCCGCCGCCGTGCTTCCATGCATCTGGATACTTGGCGCTATCGGCCTTCTCCTTCGCGATGTCGCGATGCAAGTCGGCGTTCTCGGCCCTGGTCGCCCATGTACCCCACCAGCCGTTTGTTGCCACCGGGTCCTCACCCGGTGCGGGGATCGAGAACCATCGCCACACCTGCTTCCCGGTGCTCATGTTGTACGCCGTCAGGTGCCCTCGAATCCCGTACTCACCTCCAGACACGCCGACGAGAACGTTGTCACCTACCACGAGCGGCGCCATGGTGATGCTGTAGCTGAGCGATGGATCCGCTACTTGCACGTCCCACTTTTCCTTCCCGGTCTGCGCGTCGAACGCGAGCAAACGGGCGTCGAGTGTCCCTACGAATACCGTGTGGCCGGAAATGGCGACGCCGCGATTGACCGGTCCGCAGCACACGATCACGGAACCAACCTTCGGCTCCTGCCTCCATATCTGCTTCTTGGTCCGAAGGTCGTACGCCATCACCGCTTCGCTGTTCGGCGTCGTCACGTACATCTTGCCGTCGACCACGATCGGCGTATTCTCGAACGAGCCAAGCCTGCTCGTCCCAGTCTGGAAAACCATGCGCGGCACGAGCTGCTTCACGTTGGTGGTGTTGATCTGCGTGAGCGTGGACCATCGCTGATTCCAGTCGCTTCCGCCGTAGGTGTTCCAGTCAGTCTGCGCGCGCGCCGGCGAGACGAACACGGCCGTCGCTGCAACCGCTATGCATAGCTGCTTCATGTACATTCCTCTTGGAAATTGGATGAGGCGCGGTCTACTTCAGTGCCGCGGCATCACCGGGCGAGATGTACCACAGGATGATGTGATAGTGAGGTTCGGGCACACCTGGGTGGCCAGCGTTGTACACGACGTCGACATGATCCACGTGCTCATCGTGTCCCGTTTTCAGATTGGCGAATTCCTTGTGCGCGTTCATATCCTTCAGTGGGATCATGTAGATCGAGCTCACCAGCTTTCCGTGATGGTCGTAGGCGAGAAAGGGCCCCGCCGGGAGAGTGGCGGGATCGACGTACAGAGTCCCGAGTCCGGGGAGGAAGCTGGGAAGTGGAACGAGCGTGCTGACTTCCTTGTATGCGCCGCCCGGTGGCGCCTGTTGCTGTGCCGCCGCCGCGTCGGGAGAGGTAAAGAGCAGCGCGGCGCCTATCACACCGGCGATCGCACTGAGCGTGAGATGTTGCATGACAGTCTCCTTTTTGGATCTCGAGTTACTTCGATCGACGTCGCCCGCGTCGCATCGCAAAGATTTTGCACCGGCTGTGAAGAGATTATGAAACTGAGAGGAAGCTTTGCTCACTTTCGGTAGCGCGAGCGCAGCTCGGAATCATGCGTCGTATGTCTGAATCGTCGGCGACCGGGCATCCGTGGATGCAGGAACGATTGAGGCGCCTCGAGATCGCCACAGCCGAGCTGATCACGGATGCGTCGCTGAATGCGGTTCTTCAGCGCGTCGTGCAGGTGGCAGCGGAGGTGATCGGAGCGCGATATGCCGCCATCGGCGTCATCGGATCGGGCGGAAAAGTCCTGTCGAGCTTCACCACTTTTGGCGTCGACCGGACAACCGACGGCTGCATCGGAAATCCGCCGAGCGGTCTCGGAATCCTCGGCCTCGTGATTCGCGAAGCCAGGCCGATCCGGCTTGCGGATCTGTCCACACATCCCGAGTCGTACGGGTTTCCCTCGCACCACCCCGTAATGCACTCGTTCCTCGGCGTGCCTATCGTCGGAAGGCGTGGCGTGTTGGGAAACCTGTACGTCACGGAGAAAACAGGAGCACGGGAGTTCACCGAGGAGGATGAGGACATCGCGATTCTGCTCGCCGCCAAGACTGCCGCGGCGATCGAGAACGCGCGTCATCACGAGGAGAGTGCCCGACTGCTCGCGGAGGTGCAGCAGCTCCAGCGCACACGAGAGCGGTTCTTCGCGATGGTGAATCACGAGCTCAGAAACGCGCTTGCGGCGGTCTACGGCTGGTCGGAGATGTTGGTGCGGAAGCGGGATCCGGCCACCATTCCGCGCGCAGCTCTGGAGGTCCTCGACTCGGCCCAACACGCGGTCCACCTGATCGACGACCTGCTGGATCTGAGCCGACTGGATGAGGACCGCCTGCAGCCCGTCATCCGAGCAGTCGAGCCATCATCGATGGCCAAGCGCGCGATTCATCGCGCGACACCCAACGCCAATCTGAAGGGGATCACCGTGCAGTTGATCGCGAGCCCCGAGCTTCCGAACTGCGCCACCGATGCGAATCGGGTCGATCAGATTCTGGTCAACCTGCTCGGCAACGCCATCAAGTACGCGCCTGAGCAGAGCGTCGTCCGCGTGACCATCACGGCGCGAGACAACAGAGTGGTGTACCAGGTCGAAGACGAAGGGCCTGGTGTGGCGCCGAGCGATGTGGAGCGGATCTTCGACATTTACGTCACCAAGGCCGACGAGGAGGTCCGGGGCATCGGACTGGGCCTTCCTCTCTCGCGGCGGCTCGCGCGATTGCTCGGCGGGGAGCTCAATGCCGTATCCACGTCCGGAAAGGGCGGCTGCTTCATTCTCGAGGTGCTCGCCAGCGCATCCTGAAGAGATCTTCAGACTGGCTTTCGATCGGCTTCACGTACGTTTCCGAGATTGGCAATAATGAAGATCCTCGTCGTCGAAGACGACTCCAAGGTGGCCGGATTCATCGACCATGGATTGAGGGAAGAGGGATACATCGTCGACGTAGCCTCCGATGGCGAGGAGGCCACGATGCTGGCACATGCCAATGATTACGACATCATTCTGCTCGACTTGCTGCTGCCGAAGAAGAATGGATTCCAGGTCGCCAACGAGCTCAGACGGGAAGGTCGTAATACTCCGATCCTCATGCTCACCTCCCGGGACGCCCTCGAGGACGTGGTCCGCGGATTGGACGCAGGCGCCGACGACTATCTCGCTAAGCCGTTCAAGTTCGACGAGCTACTCGCCCGCATCCGCGCGCTCCATCGCCGGGGCGGCGCCGAGCGGCTGGAGATACTCCGCTGTGGTCCAATCTCACTCGATCGGTTGCGCCACACGGTGAGCGTCCGCGATCGGCAGTTGGATCTGACGGTCAAGGAGTTCCAGCTGCTCGAGCATTTCATGCTTCACCCGGAGGAGGTCGTGCGCCGCACCACACTTCTGGAAAAGGTGTGGGACATGCACTTCGATCCCGAGAGCAACGTGGTGGATGTTCACGTCGGCAACCTTCGCCGAAAGCTGACGCGGGCAGCAGGTGAGGCGCTCCTGCGCACCGTGCGCGGAGTGGGCTTCCGCCTCAGCCGAGGAGACGCACGCTAGCCAGGCGAAGCTTCGAAGGCTCCTTCCGAAGCGCGAAGAACCTCATTTTTTCTTTCGCGTGCGAGTCAGCGCTTTGCCGGAATGGAATACGACGTCCGGTTCGCCCGGATGATGGTCGTGCTCCCTGATGGAGTACATCGTATTGGCGGCCGTCGTACCGCGCTTGTGGACGCCGACGACGGTGCCGTGACCGATGGCGCTACGATAATGCCACGATACCGCGGTCCCCACGGGAATGGTTTTGAACGATGATGCCTTCTTGCTGGCCATGACGGCCTCCTGATTCCTGATCGGTCAGTCGGGGCGATCTCTGAGCCAATTCCGAATTCCCCGCGCGACATCGGACCGCACGCCTCAGTCGGCGCGTGCGGGTCCCTCGATGAAGCGCCTGCCAAAAAACCTCACGTCGTCGGCACCGTTCGTCTGGAAAATTCGCGTCGCCGCAGCCTTGCGGTCGTCCGATGGCGCGAGCACGGTGACGAGGATCCGGCCTTGCTTGAGCGCGTCGGCGTACCTGTTCTTGATGGCCGTCTCATCGTTCGGCATGCCAATGGATTCTCCGATGCGCATCGCGAGATTGGCGAGGCCCGTGCGGCCCGTGTTCTCACGCAGCTTCTCCGCCGCGGCGCTCCCGCAGATCACTTCGACCTCCGATTGCAGGAAACCACCGCTCGTCAGCGCATTCACTGTGGATCCCACCTGCTCCGGACTATCGACGAGGCCGAGCACCCGGTTCTCCGGATAACGGATCTCGCGCTGGTGGAAATCGTCGCTCGCTTCGGAGCTCGCGTGGTCATGCTGGTTTTCATTCATGATCGGTGGTGAAAGAGTGAACGCCGGCAGAGGGAGGCCGCCGATCCGGTGCAAGCGACGCGCCACTGGCCGACTGATCCGTCATTACAAGGCTCTCGCCTTGCTACGCCTTGTGCCCGCTCGCGTGCCGGTGCTCCCGCCCTTCGCAGCACTTGCCGCCCACTCTGCGTCCGGGTCGCATCACGGTTCGCGCACCCGGAAGATCGGGCATGTATCCGGCGTCGACGACCGCCTGTGCGAGCGCATCCGGAGAGATCTGCGCGGGATCGTAGGTCACCGACGCGTATCCCACGCGCACCGCGTCCACGTGAGTTCCCGGCATGTCGGAGAGCACCTGCTCGACGTTGCTCGGACATCCCGGGCAGTTCATTCCCGCTATCGCCATGGTCAGATGCTGCATAAGGCCTCCATCGGGATCAGAGTCGCTATTCTCTCGCGAGGTAAGGCGCCTCAGCGGTCACCGACCCGTGATGAAAGTTTCCGCAGATGTAGTGCCGCTATTCCGCCAAGGTCCTAGGGGTTGGACAACCGCCCGCCCGTCAGCACGAAACCGGGCTGGTTCCACACGCGGAGAGTGAGCCAGCCGATCTCCTCGTTCGCATCGTGTGACTCGCTCGCGTGCGCCCGTGCACTCTCCGAGGCGCCGCGATCCTTCGTGTTGCTGGTCTCCATCGCGAGGCTCGCAGTCGAGTCGGCGCCGAAGTCGAAGGTTGTGCCAGGATCCTCTCGGGTCGCGAAGCGGCCGTTGCCAAGAGAGACGAGCTCGTGCGGCGCCGTCCCTGGACTCCAGACAAGGAGCCTTCCTCCCTCTTCGTACACGCGCTCCGTGACGGAGAGGAGAGCGGCTCGCGACGGCGCGTTCATCACGTGCAGCCGATAACGGCCGAAGTATTTCGATCTCTCCGACGCTGTGAGCGAAGTTTTGCCTGCGAAAGTAGGCTCGGGGGGAGTGTGCCTCGCCGTGTCCACCGGCAGTAACAAGGCCGCCTCCGCGAGTCGCCTCGCCAGCGCGTCAGCTCCGATTCCCTCCGTGTTCGTGAGCACGGCCACGGTGAGATCGACATCCGGCACATCGATGAAGCTCGCGTTGAAGCCATTGATGTTGCCGCCGTGCTCGACCATTCGATGCGCGCCGAGTAGTCCCATTCCCACGCCGAATCCGTATTGCTGCGTCGAGTCACCCGGGTTCGGGTGACGTCCCGCAAACTCCCCGGTCGTCATCGCGCGATATGAAGCGGGCGTGATGACGTGTCCACTCCGCAGCGCACGAGGCCAGCGCGCCAGGTCTCCCGCTGTGGAGCAGAGTGCGCCAGCCGCGAACGGTACGGTCATCGCGATCGATGATGCGTTCACGAATTTGCCATGCGACCGGCCGTAGCCGAGGGCGCGACGAGGCACGAGTGTGGCATCGTCACAGTACTGCGTGAGCGTCAGCCCGGCGCGCGCGTACACCTCACTGGCGAGATAATCAGCGTACGGCGTGTTGCTCACGCGCTCGAGAATCATTCCGAGCAGAACGTAATTCGTGTTGCTGTAGCTCCATTTGGTGCCCGGGTCGAATTGCGGCGGACGCCCGCGAACAAATCCTACGATCGAGTCGATTGGAATGTCTTCTGCCGCCGTTCCGCTGAACGCGTCCCCCACGGACGTGTAATCGGGAATCCCCGACGTATGATTGAGAAGCTGACGCACCCGGATCGCTTTCCACTCCGCGTACTCGGGAAAGAACTTTCCCAGCGTGTCATCGAGCGAGAGCTTCCCGCGCTCGACCTGCTGAAGGATTGCCGCCGCCGTGAACGATTTGGTGACACTGCCCAGTCGATACTGTGAGGTCACGACGGCGGGCACTCGCCGCTCGAGATCGGCCATTCCGTAGGCGCGGAGAAGCAGCGTATCGCCCCCGCGAAGCACGGCTACGGCGACACTCGCCAGGGGCCCATCCGACACGGCTGCGCGAGACAGCGAATCAAGGCGTCTCAGAATTGCCGGAGCGCCGCTGTTGGCAGGGCGAGCGACTGGACGCGCCTGACCGTTAGCCATCCGAGCTCCGCCGAAAACGCCCAACGAGACGAGCGCCAGCATCGACCGCACACGCATTTGAGTGACACCGTGAAGAGACGCGGCGGACGCTAGTGGAGGCGCACGCGCACCGCAAGCGCCTGCACTCCGAAGGAACGAAGTCGCGCTCGATTCCTGAGCTCAGCGCTCCGCTGTTTGCAGAGTGTTCCTGTTCGCATCCGGAGCGGCCAACAGTTCGGACGGTGTTGCGAACGGGCTCGTCAACGTGTGCAGGAATGCCTCGAGCTGGTGCAGCTCACGCTCCGACAGGTGCAGGGGTTTGAGCTCGCTCTTGCCGGCCGGCGCCGCCAGCGCGCGATCGTAGTGCGCGAGCACCTCGCGCAACGACGCGATCTGTCCGGCGTGCATGTACGGCGCGCGCGAGGCGACGTTCCGGAGCGACGGCGTCTTGAAGGCGCGAACCAGCTCCGGTCCATCGGTCGCTGCGAATCGAAGCTCGTCGCACTGATCGGGCTTCGCGTCGCTGTACTTGCCGAGACAGTTGAATTCCGAACTGATGACGCGGCGCACGCCTGCCGCTCGTCCGCTGTCATCCGGCACACCGTTCACGGCCCGCGGCACTCCCGTGTTGTGGAAGTGGTTGTCCGTGAACATCGCGCCGTTGTGACAGGTCACGCAGTTGGCCTTGCCGATGAAGAGCTGGAGACCGGCACGCTCATCATCGCTGAGCGCGTTCTCCGGAGAATGCGGTCGTCCCGCCAGCTCGGCCTCGACGAATCGGTCGAATCGCGACGGCGCGAGCTCGATCTTCCGCTCGTAGGCGGCGATCGCCTTGCCGATGTTCGCGTACATGCGGGAGATTTCGTCCTGTCGCTCCGGCGCGAGGCGTGCCCACGCGTGCGCGCGAGTCGTGTCGGGCACCGGTCCGGCGTGCTGCGGCAGATCCCGCAGCTCCGGCACGCGGCCGAATACACGCTCGTATTCCGCGCGATAGGCAGTGGCGATGACGTGCGCGTACTGCACGCGGTCGCCTCCATGCTCCACGGGATTCTCGAGCGGACCGAGCGCCTGTCCCCACTGACTGTCCGCACGGCCGTCCCAGAAGTACCACGGGCTGTGCGCGGTGCCAGCCACAGGCATCGTGCGTCGCCCCCCGGTGCCGACGCCAAGGCCGAGCGGCTTGCCGTCCTGGAAGTCGCGCTCGGGAACATGGCAGGTGGCGCACGAGACTTTCCCGTTGCTGCTCAGCCTCGTGTCGAAGAACAGGCGCTGGCCAAGGCGCGCCGCCGAACTGTCATTCGAATAGCGGTTCGACGGGTCCGGTGCGAGAGGTGCGAGGCTGCGAAGTGTGAGCGAGCGCAGGAGCGTGCGCTCGTCCGGCGACCAGGATGCATCCGCGTTCTGATCCGCGTGAAGCGTCGTCGTGAACAGCAGCAGCGGTGACATCATGAACGCGAGCAGAGCGATGCGCGCGCGGAGCCGGAGCTGCATGAAGGCGAAGATGAACATGGCCGCCGCCTACAGGCTGAGATTGAACACGAGCGAATCGCTGCCGGCCTGCGAGGCGACGTGGAACTTCACCACCCACCATCCGCCCATGTTGAATTTCATTCCCTCGACGAGGTAGTCGCCGTTCCCGAGCTCGCGCGTCACGCGGGGTCTGGTCGGGAGCCCGTGCCCATGCTGCGGCATGCCGCCATCGATGGCCACGCTCGCGGCACTCACCGGCGCGCCGTTGGCGGACGCCAGGTGCAGTGTCCACTTCTGCAGCTTGCCCTGGGGGATGGAGTCGCCTTCGGGGATGATCGCGGCACGGTACAGCCCCTGCTCACTGGTGCGCGTGCGACTGTAGTCCAGGTTGGATGGCGCGCTCGCCGTGTGCATGCATCCGGTGAGAAGTACGAGTGATGCCAACGTGATCAGCGCGCGATGCGCGGCTGCGCGAATGGAAGGGAGCTCGAATGCGAACATGACGACCTCGTTGCGTGCCGGTTGATGAGAAAAGCCACGTCCGATTGGACGTGGCTCAGCTTATTCCGGCCGGGAGCCCCAGTATTGAACGTAGAGGCTGTTCTTGTATGAACGCCGCGAAAGTGTGCTCGCGTCATACAATAGTGGGCACGCAATCCCGGACTGGCGGGAAGTTCAAGAACAGCCTCTACGTTCAAGACCCATGGGCTGGGTGGCCCTATTCTCCACTCACCCCAAACACGAGGCTCATCATGAACTCCACCACCGAAGTGACGACGACCGCAACGCGCTCTGCAAACTGCGTCTGCGAGTCGCCATGTACCTGTTCGCCCACCTGCACCTGCGGCGAGAGCTGCAGCTGCGGTGAGAGCTGCACCTGCGGCGAGAGCTGCAGCTGCGGCGAGAGCTGCACCTGTGGCG
>Ga0070714_100001370_pt1 | contig 17640 bp, 20 predicted proteins | sample LARL83metaG_FD_65450 | JGI IMG/M metagenome (GOLD analysis project Ga0070714, IMG submission 65450) | Corn, switchgrass and miscanthus rhizosphere microbial communities from Kellogg Biological Station, Michigan, USA - LAR L8-3 metaG | ecosystem: Host-associated > Plants > Roots > Rhizosphere ... | reverse complement strand
TCCCGATCGGGACTTGCAGGATCTCGCTGGCTTCCTTATAGGAGAACTCTTCGACGTCGACTAGCAAAAGGGCTTCTCGGAATTGCGTCGGAAGCTTGTCCAGGGCGGCCAGAATGTTTCCATCCGTCAGGGTGTCCGGGATCGGCGCAGGCGCGACGAGCTGTGCTTCCGCCAAGTCCTCTTCCTTGCCAGTAATCCATTTGAACCAGTTCCGTCGATCATGGCGGACGACATTGAATAGGATTTGAAACAGCCAGGCTTTGCAGTTGGTCCCGCGCTCGTACTTGCCAAAGGATTTCCAGGCAACCAAATACACCTCTTGCACAGCATCGCTGGCCTTGCCGTGATCCTGAAGCATACGCACAGCAGCCCGGAACAAATCATCCATGTGAGGGAGGGCTTCTGCCTCGAATGCAGCCACCGGTTGCACCGCGATCGAATTGTGCTCGGTTTCCGAAACCATCGTCATCCCGTTCACTGAATGCCGGTTCTGATGCTGGGTGTGACGGAGTCGAAAGCAAAAAGATGCAGAATATGCTGTTCAGCCCGGGCGGGCGGATTAAGCTACATTGGAAGACAACCATATGAGCTACTTCGGGGAGGTAGCATTGGGGTCGTCCTTCCAACCCTTTGCTACTTTTCAGGAACAATTCGGGTTTGTTCCGAAGCTCTTCCGTGCCCAGACTCTGCTTCCCAGGGTGATCCAGGCGGAGTGCGCGCTCATTTCCGCCATCCTATTCACGGATAAGGCTCTTGTGCATACGCAGAAGGAATGCATTCTGCTGGTACTCGCAGCGGCGCAGCAGAATGCTTACTGCCTCACCCTGCACTATCAGATGTTGAAACTATTGGGCGTCGCGGAACAGCGCTTGGACCGGATCGTCACCGATTACCGGCAAGCAGATCTCTCGCCGGCGACCTCGGCGCTGCTGACGCTCGTGTTCAAACTCGGCACGAAGGAGGCCCTACAGGAAGCATCTGAGCGCGGATTGAACGATGAATCCATCCTTGAAGCAATCCTGATCGCGGGCCTCAGCCGACTATTGTGTACGCTCTCAACGGGCGTAGGGGCAGTTCCGGATTTCGCACCTCGACCGATTCCTTCCGTTCAAGTCCCCTTGGCAGACAGTGACAATTCCATTGAGTTTTTCCGCTCTACGCCGAAGCTCCCGGAAGACTTTGCGCCGATGTTATTCCTGCGTAAGGAGTTTGGTTCCGTGCCCAAGGTCTTTAGTGCTCAGACACTTAGGCCTGACATCTTGCAGGCTGAGGCGGATGCACTCCGGTATCTGTTGCTATCGGAAGACGCACTGAGCCGGGCCCAGAAACGAGACATCTTGCTTGCCGGCACCGATTTGGAAACCCTACGCGAACGCGGGCTTACAGAGAATCAGGTCTTAGAAGCGGTGGTGACAACCTCGTTTGCCGCCTTCTTCAATGTCTTGCAAACCGGGCTCGGAGCCGGATCCGATTTCGCAGCGAAAATGCCCACGAAGAACGCGCATCTTTCCGCTCCGGAACAGCGTCAGACGACTGTAACGACATCCGTCGACCCGGATGCCGAGTGTGTAGCGCGGGTGCAAGGCGGCGATCTGAATGCCTTCGAAGAGCTTATGAACCGCCACAGTCAGCGCGTCTACCGGACGCTGGTTGGGATTCTGGGAAACCCGGACGAAGCGCGTGACGCCATGCAGGACACGTTTTTGAAGGCATTTCAGCACCTGGCCGGCTTCCAGGGTCGTTCAAAGTTTTCTACATGGCTGGTGAGTATTGCCTCTAATACCGCCATCCAGCGCCTCAGGGAGCGAAAACCGATGGAGAGCCTGGATGAATCCGCTCCAGATGAGGAAGGATTCCGTCCCCGGCAAATTCAGGCCTGGACAGATGACCCCGAACAGTTATACTCTCAAGCGGAAATGCGTTCGCTGATCGAGAATGGTGTGATGAAGTTGCCCGTCAAGTACCGCGTGGTGCTGATGCTGCGGGACATCGAACAACTCGGTATCGAAGAAGCTGCTTCCGCCCTCGGACTCGGAATCCCCGCGATCAAGGCTCGCCTGTTGCGAGGCCGCCTCATGTTACGCGAGGCCCTGGCTCCCCACTTCATCCCGTCTGGAAACAAGCGGAGTGCGCAGGGGGTGACCAATTGATCACCTGTGCGGATTTCATGGCGGAAATCGGGAATTACCTGGAAGGTGATGTCGCGGACGAAGTCCGTCATCAATTGGAACAACATCTTTCTCATTGCCAGACCTGTACTGTGCTGGTCGACTCCAGTCGTAAAACGCTTAAGATTGTGACCGACACTGGCACGTTCGATCTGCCAGAGTCCACCTTCAGACCCATTGCAGAAAAAATTATGGCCAGAATCAGGAGCGGGGAAAAATGAGCTACATCCTTCCGGGTCCATTGGACGAAACAAACTACCCTCTGTTCGCCGAGGTCAAGAACCAATTCGGATTCGTTCCTAACTTCTACCGCGCGCAGGGCCACAGACCGGATCTCATCGAGGCCGAGGCGCATTTGGTCAATGCGATCCTGATCAACGAAGGCGCCCTGACGCGAAAACAGAAGGAGTATATTTTCCTGGTTTGTTCGGGCGCGAACCTCAACACTTACTGCGTTACGGCTCATTGCGAGATTGTACGGATGCTGGGTATTGAAGGGCCGGAACCGGAGCAGGTCGCCATCGACTATAGTGCCCTGCCTATTCCGATCGCTCTGAAAGCGCTACTGAACTTCGCACTCAAGCTGAACAACGAACCGAACAAGATCAGCAAAGCCGATGTCGATGCGTTGCGCACCTTTGGCTATAACGATGGTCAGATCCACGAAGCCGTAATTATGGTTGGGCTGGCGAAGTTCGCCAACTTCGTTTCATTCGGCTTGGGAACCGTGCCCGATTTCAATAACGCGCGCGTCAACTTTTCTGCGAAAGAAGCCATCGGCGCGCCTAGTCCCGTTCTATAGCGCATCTGGCATCGCCAGTAGAATGAGCCGTAGGGGAATATTCCTGATGGCTGGCCCCATTAAGGTGGCATGCACAGGCAAAAGCCGGTCGCCGAGCGGCCCAGATCTGATAAGAGACGTTCCAAGCGCTGGGGGGTGATCTTAGCCGGAGGCGACGGTACTCGGCTTCTTTCGTTAACGCGCGCGATTTCGGGCGACGACAGGCCCAAGCAGTTCTGCTCTCTTACCGGTGGCGAGACCTTGCTAGATCAAACCCGTCGGCGAGTATCCGGGATGATCGCAGATCGGCGGACCCTGTTTCTACTGACGCAGACGCACGAGCGCTTCTACGCCAATCAACTAGCCGGTGTCGCCGGAGAGCGCCTACTGACCCAGCCCTATAACCACGGGACGGCGCCCGCAATCGCGTACAGCCTAACGTATATTGACCGGCTGGATCCGGACGCCGTCGTGGCCTTCTTTCCGTCCGATCACCACTTCGCGAATGACAACGCTTTCGCTGCTCACATAGACCTCGCCTTTGCGCAGGCGGAAATGGATCCTGAACGCGTCATCCTCCTTGGGATCCTGCCGGACGCACCTGAAGAATCCTACGGCTGGATAGAGCCCGGCGAATCGGTCGCCGGCGGCGCCGTATCCGAAGTGCGCCGTTTCTGGGAGAAGCCTTCCCGCAGAGTAGCGACTCAATTGATGCGCGGCGGCTGTCTCTGGAATAGCTTCGTCATGGTGGGACGCGTGAGCGCCTTTCTTGCGATGATCCGCAGAACGCTCCCTGAACTTCTCACGTCATTTACGGGAATGCAGAGCTCCGCACTGCGCGAGATCTATGCCAAGATTCCAGCGGCGAACTTCTCGAATGACGTCCTGTCCGCGCGTCCCTCTGACTTGACCGTACTTCCCGCACGCGGCCTGGGGTGGAGCGATCTCGGTGAGCCCCAACGCGTCATGTCAGCGATCCCGAAACTCAATTGGAACCTGCATAGCGAATCGATACTGCCGGGCTTAGAAGTGCCAGCCTAGCGGACACCATCGAGGAAACGCTCCAGCGGGTCCAAGAACTCCGCGGGATGCATGAATGCCATGAAGTGGTTCTCATCGAACTCGAAGACCTCGCTCTGCGGAACCATCCTGTGATGCTCCAGGGCTGCGGCGATAAGAACATTGCGGTCCCTTGTGCCATGAATGATCAACATCGGGCGCGATGGTTCGCCAGAATGGAACGCAACGGGCGCTGGCGGAATCGTAGAAGTTTCGGGCGTATTCGACCGTAAGAGGCGCCCCCGGAAAAGGCCAAAGTGAGGGAAACAGTTCTTGAGCAGCCACAGCGCACCTAATTGCGCGCCGTGGAGAACATGATTCACGCAGTAATTACCGGCGAGCTCGTATTCCTGTATTCCGATCGCTGACAGCATGACGAGCGAAGCCACGCGCTGCGGCGCGAAATCCGCTATAGACAACACCACGCCCCCGCCCATGCTGAATCCGACGAACTGCGCGCGGTCGATATGGAGAGCATCCAGGAGTTCGAGGAGGTACTCTCCGTGCGCGCGGAATAAATAGTCGGGCAGATCGCGAGTGGATGCGCCAAAGCCCGGCAAGTCGGGTACGATTACGCGGAAGCGTGGAGAAAGCAAGCTTGCCGGCTTTTCGAGAACTTCCCTGGAGCCTGGACTGCCGTCCACCAACACCACCGGAAGGCCCGCGGAGTCCGGTGCTGTATCGCGATAGGCCAGGAGAACCGTGCGCGATTGGATCCCGCCATGGTCAACGGCATGAATGGAGGTCGTCCGAATTTCAGGCGAAGGCTGTGGCTGCGGGCGGGGGCATCCACTGCATGCGAAGGGATCAGCAGAATTATATACGCGCCGGCAAGGCGCTGCCAGATCGGGGCCTTACGATGCATCCGCTACTTCGCAGAACACCTTGATCGCACCGTTGCCATTCAGCAGCGCCTGGAACAACATTTCATAATTCTCCAGGCCCTTCACGGGATGGGTCAATAGGCGCGAAAGCCATCCCCCGTACTGAGCCTCGGCCATCGCCATATCGCGAACACCCTCTTCAAAGTTCTCGCGTGCCGCATTCACCGTGCCGACCATTACCTTGTTGCCGAGCACGAAATCGAGGTTGATCCGGTCCGCGGGGACCTCCACCTTGCGATCGCCCCCGGTGATGCTTGAGAGAATCAGCACTCCGTTCTTCCCCAAAGCTTGCATGCCGTCGAAAACCACTGGCGAAAAGCCGGTTGCCTCAAAAATCAGGTCGAACGGACCGAACTGGCGCGCGCCATCAAGGATGCTTGTGTCCTGGACAGACACGTACTTTGCACCGGTCAATTCTATGAGCTCTGCGTTTCGGTTCGGCTTCCGGTCGCGGCTGAATACGGTCACTTCAAGACCGCGCAGGCGCAAAACCAGCGCGGCCAACAGCCCAATGGTGCCTGCTCCCATGACGGCGGCCTTCCGCGGGCGCCACACCTTCAAGCGTCGCTGGATTTCGTAGGCTTGGGCGATGCCCTTCTCCACGACTGTCATCGGCTCAAGCAACACGCCGACGTGCTTCAGGCCTTCAGGGATCTTGATGAGATAGTCGGCGGCATCGGAATAGTACTCCGCCAGATATCCGTGCCGCAGGTTGATCCCCCGTTCGAAGTAAGTATCGTCAGTGGTCATATCTTGCAGCCCGATCTGATCGTAGATGCTGAAACCTGGCCGGCGCACCATCGCCACCACATAGTCGCCGGCCGCGAGCTCAGTCACGTTCGGACCCACTTCCTCCACTTGGCCGAAACTCTCATGGCCGACGACGAGGAAGTTGAATCCGTCTGGGGCGGCACCGTACTCCGCGGCGTTGATCTCTTTGTCCGTTCCGTCGACGCCGACACGCAGAACCCTCACCAGGACTCCCCGGCCGCCGGGGGCGTCTGCTACCGATGGTTTCGCCATTTCAACGAGGTGAATGCTGTTCGCCTGGCCCGGATATACGGCAATTGCTCTCATTTGAAGTACCTCCCGCTCAGCGTAATGATGTCGTGAGCCGGGTAGGTTATTCCCGACTTAGTGGAACTTGAGCACCAGGCCGCCCCCCGCCACTACGTTGTGCTGGCCGCCCTGAATCGCTCGGGTGTTATAGGACGGACCGCCGGCGTAGAAATCGCGAATCTCGGCACGAAGGCCGACGAATCGCCAGAACTTGAAATCCACGCCGCCACCGTAGTCGAGTGCGCCATGGTTCACAAGCCGTGACGCGGGATTTGGGTTTCCATTTAGAGTGTTGGTGCTTTGCTCATAGACTGCCCAACCACCTCCCACCGCGAGATAGGGCGCCACAGCGCGATCGGGAAAGAGCTTCAGCCGAACCCCGGGCGTCAGAAAAATGGCGGATGCGTCACGCGTAAGCGTCTGATCCGTGGAATTGACTTGACGAAGCGTGTTCGCAAGAAAGTGAACCTCTCCGTACAGTGCCGCCGTTTCGTTGCCCACCAGGCGATAACCGTAGTTCGCCTGCAGCGCGACTCCGGATCCAAGATCCAGGCGAGTTGCACCACCGCTACGTTGGTTGCCGAACAGCCCGCCCAGCGTGAAGCCTATTTCGTGCCTGGGAGCGGCCTCTTGTGCGGTGGCGATCCCAAAGCTCAAACTGACGACCCGCGTGATTGTGAGTTTCATGTCTCCGTAATCGTCGCTGCATCGGAAAGTATTCCGGCTGGGAATAACTTCCACACCATCTTGCATTTCCTGCGTGAAGGCCAGAAAAAGGTCAACAAGTGGACCCGGCAGTAACAAACAACGAGCTTCGATGCGAGGAAGTGGAAATGTTGTCGGATCGGTTCGTCGATAACGAACTCCCTTCAACAGCGCGGCTTTGGATCTGGCAACATATTCGTGACTGTATCGATTGCGAAATGCTGATTGAGGGCAAAGCAGCCCTGAAGCGTCTTATCCAGAGCAGCGCACGGAGTGTCCTAGTCCCGTCGAGTTTGAGACAACACCTGCGGGCACTCATTCGAACTTAGGCAAGAAGAGGAATCATGTCGAAACTAAAAGGAAAGAATGTTTTGATCACGGGCGCGTCTTCCGGCATCGGCCAGGCGATCGCCATTCGCTTCGCCCGGGAAGGCGCTAACGTGGCGATCAACTATCGCAGCGGGGCGGAGCAGGCTGAGCAGGCGCTCTGCATGGCGCGCAAAGCGCGCACCAATGGCGGCGGCAAAGAGATGGTGGTGCAGGCGGACGTGTCCGACGAAGCGCAAGTCAAAACCATGGTGGCCAAAGTCATCGAGAAGTTTGGATCGCTCGACGTCCTAGTCAACAACGCCGGTATTCAGAAACCCGCGCCGAGTCACGAGATCGAAACCAGCGATTTCGACCGCGTCTTGGCCGTGAACTTACGGGGGCCGTTTCTGTGCTCTCGCGAGGCGATCCGCCACTTCTTGAGCCGCGGCGGCCCCGGCGTGATCCTCAACAACTCGAGCGTGCACGAGATCATTCCCAAACCGAAATACCTGCCCTATTCGATCAGCAAGGGCGGGATGGAGAATCTGACTAAATCGCTGGCGCTCGAGTACGCGGCCGACGGGATTCGCGTGAACTCGGTAGGGCCGGGCGCCGTCGTGACTCCGATCAACAAGGCATGGATCGACAATCCCAAGGCTCGCGGCGAGGTCGAAAGCCACATCCCGATGTCACGCCCGGCTGCTGCCGACGAGATCGCTTCGGTATTCGCGTTCCTGGCCTCGGATGACGCGTCCTATGTGACCGGCCAAACGATTTTCGCGTGCGGTGGGCTGACGCTTTATCCCGAATTCAGAACGGCTTGGTCTTCAGGAGAGTAGAGGACAACATGGATCTCCACGGAAAAGCCATTCTGATTACCGGCGCGAAAGGCGGGCTCGGGACATTCGTCACGAATTCGTTCCTCGAAGCCGGAGCACGAGTTTTCGGCGTGTCGCGGTCCATCGCAGACTCGGATTTCCCGCACCCGAACTTTTCGGCGGTCGCGGCAGAGCTGTCGGACGGCGATCGAGCCCGGCAAGTCGCGGACACGGTTGTAAACAAGGCTGGGCGCATCGATGGCTTGGTGCACCTGGTGGGGGCATTTGCCGGCGGACATTCCGTCGCTGAAACAGACGATGCGACGCTCGACAAGATGCTAGATCTCAATCTGCGATCGGCGTTCCACGTGATCCGAGCTGTTCTGCCGGTGATGCGCGCCCAGGGCTTCGGGCGGATTGTCGGCATCGGGACCAAGGTCGCGGTGGAACCGGCACCCATGGCCGGCGTCTACGGCGCTTCGAAAGCCGCTTTGGTTTCGTTAATCCGCACAATCGCGCGTGAGAACGCGGACCAACATGTATCGGCCAATGTCGTGCTTCCGGGTACGATGGACACACCCGCCAATCGTGCCGCGGATCCAAACGCGGACTATTCGAAGTGGGTGAACCCTTGTCAAGTGGCGAAACTCGTGGTTCATCTGGTCTCTGATCAGGCGTCTCAAGTAAGTGGTGCAGTGATCCCGATCTACGGTAGCGAGGCCTAAGATGCCAGCGGTGGAATTGTTTGTAACTTTACTCGAGGCTTATGCGGCGACAGGTCTGTTGTTCGCGTGTGCCTTTCTGACGGTCGGGATCAGGCAAGTCGACCGGGCTTCGAGAGGCTCCGGCGTCGGATTCAGACTGATCATTTTGCCCGGCGTCGCGGCGTTGTGGCCTGTGATGCTCAGGCGATGGATTCGAGGTAAAGGACAGGCTAAATGATTCAGCCGCTTCGCCGCAACCACTTTCGGATTTGGGTCGGCCTGGCCGTGTTACTTCCGATACTGTTCATCGCCGCTCTTCTCGTTCGGCGGACAACGACTCCGAACAATCCTGCATTGCACTGGGAGCAATACAAGTGAGCGTCCAATATCAAGTCGTCGGCTGGAATCGCCAGAAGCGCATTTATGATTGCGTGGTGGCAGGTGGGATTATCGCGTACCTGGCGATATTTGTGGGGCTGGGTGCGCTACTCTATCCGACCGCAACTGCCGAAACCCTCTTGATTCGTGGCTTCGGGACTCTCGCTCTTGTTCTACTCCACCTGATCTTGTGTATCGGCCCGCTATGCAGGCTGGATCGCCGATTTCTGCCGTTGCTGTACAACAGGCGCCACCTGGGCGTCGCGATGTTCTTGGTCGCGCTGGTACACGGCGCCTTTTCGATCATTCAGTTTCAGGCACTGGGGGACACTTCGCCGCTGGTCAGCCTGTTCGTCAGCAATACGCGGTATGGCAGCCTGGCGCAGTTTCCATTTCAGGCGTTAGGGTTCGCCGCGCTTCTGATACTCTTCCTGATGGCCGCGACAAGCCACGATTTCTGGCTTCACAACCTGTCTGCACCGGCTTGGAAGCGTATCCATATGCTCGTCTATCTGGCCTATGCGCTATTGGTGGCACATGTGGTGCTTGGAGCGCTGCAAGCGGATCGCAATGTGGTTCTGGCCGTGCTGCTTGGTGTCGGCATCGTGCTGGTGACTGCGCTTCATCTTCTTGCGGGCGCCAAGGAGCGAGCCGTCGATCGCGCTGTGGCTGGAGCTGAGCGGGGTGGTTTTGTCGAAGTCTGCGCCGTGGATGACATCCCGGAAAAGCGCGCGAAGGTCGTATCACTGGGCACCGAGCGGGTCGCAGTCTTTCGCTACGACGGTAAGGTCTCGGCGATTTCCAATGTTTGCAGGCACCAGAACGGCCCGCTTGGAGAAGGGCGAATCATCGATGGGTGTGTGACATGCCCTTGGCACGGCTACCAATATTCGCCGGACACAGGAGCTTCGCCCCCGCCCTTTACGGACAAAGTACCGACTTATCAGACCAAATTAATCGACGGCAAGGTTTTGATTCATCCGTGCGCGCATCCGCCGGGTACGCGGCTGGAGCCTTCTCTGATAGAACGCGTGGGAGAATCACGATGAACGATGACTTCTACGTGGGATACCTGCCAAAAGCCCCGGCGGGGTTAGGCAAGATGGTTGCGCTGATCGCCACCGGAATCCTGCTGGCCGGCTTGATCGCCAGCGGGCTGCTCATCTTTGGTCAGCCTCCTTTCGCCGCGAGCAAATTCGAGTACGGGGAGTATCGCGACTACTCGGGTGTGATCGAAGAATGGCCGTACCCGATTCTTGTTACCGACAGCGCGAGCTTTCTGTTGGTTGCTCCCGGGAAGCACGGCTTGTCGGATGCCGTCAAAGGATTGCAAGGCAAACATGTTCAATTGAAGGGATCGCTGATCGAGCGGACACCCGATCGGATGATCGAAGTAGTTCCGGCATCCATCGCGGTAGGCGCCGAGCTATCTCCGGCGGCTTCGCTGGGCATGATCGATTTGGGTCCTGTCACACTGCGCGGAGAAATCGTTGACACGAAATGCTACCTGGGCGTCATGAATCCCGGCGAGCACAAAGTACACCGCGATTGCGCTGTTCGCTGCATCAGTGGAGGCGTACCTCCGGCGTTCCTTGCGCGCGACGCTTCTGGGGATAGCAGGGTTCTTCTTTTGGCGGGCGAGGATGGGCGCGCTCTCAGCAAGGAAGTTTTGCCACTTGTGGCCGAGCCTTTGGAAATTTCGGGTGAGCTGATACGAATGGGGTCCACGCTGACGCTAAGAGCCGATCCGGCCCGATTCCGGCGCATCACGGAATAGAATCGAGCAGTGCACGCATTTAGTTAGCGTGCCGAGTATTAGCGCGCTGGTTGACGAGATCGTAGGGATTCCCAAGCCGTTCCGAGGCGCGCTCACCCGTCTTCTCGGAATCGACCGACTGGACCGAATCTACCATTCCACGACGGAAGACCTTCCGATTCCCGAACAACTTCTAGACAAACTAGCCGTCACATACCGTGTGAGCGGGCTTGACCTTCAGCAGATCCCGCGGACGGGGGCGACGGTGATTGTCGCCAACCATCCGTTCGGAATCCTGGAGGGCGCGGTGCTGGCGACCGTGCTTCAGCGGATACGGCCTGACGTGCGTTTTCTGGCGAATCAGGTACTCGGCCGGATTCCTGAGATCCAGGATCTGATTATTCCGGTGAACGTGTTAGGTGGGACCGTGTTGGGTGGGATCGCGCAGAACAATACAACCGGGTTAAGACGGACGATTGAATATCTCCAAGGCGGCGGTTGCCTGGTCGTCTTCCCGGCTGGTGAAGTTTCCCACTTCCAGCCGCGCGAAGGGATGGTCGCGGATTCAGAGTGGCACACCGCTGCCGCACGCCTCATCGAATCGTTGTCGCGCAAGAACGTCGCCGTTTCCACGGTGCCGGTTTACATTCGCGGATCGAATAGCTTTCTATTCCATATCCTCGGAATGCTTCACCCGCGGATTCGCACGGCACTCCTTGCTCGCGAGTTGCTGAACAAACAGGACCGGCTGGTCGAGCTTCGGATCGGGAGCCCCATCACGCACAAGAGGCTGCTGGAGATTCCTACGCCGAAAGAGCGAACCGAATATCTTCGCTGGCGAACATACTTACTCGCCGGCCGGAGTGAATTCAAGCCGAGGACGTCGCTGTCTCTATTGAACCGACTCCGACAGCGTACTCCGAGTGCCGTGATCGGCGCCGTCGACCGGAACGTCCTGGTTTCGGAAGTCGCCTCGCTGGCACAGGAGCAACGACTATTCCAAGCAGGAGATCTCGAAGTCTACGTGACTCCGGCTCACGCGATTCCGGCCCTCCTGGAAGAAATCGGAAGGCTACGCGAGCTGACGTTTCGAGCCGTCGGCGAAGGAACCGGGAAATCGACGGACGTGGATGGTTTCGATGCGCACTATCTGCACCTATTTGTATGGAACGCATCGAAGCAAGAAATCGTTGGGGCGTACCGCCTTGCCGGAACGGATGTGACACGCGACCTGTACACCGCGACCCTGTTCAGGTACACCGGCGACTTCCTCGACAAATTGGGGCCTGCGTTGGAGTTGGGCCGCTCCTTTGTACGCCCAGAGTATCAGAGAGGATTTGCTCCATTGCTGGCGCTATGGAAAGGCATCGGTGCATACGTTGCTCGGAATCCCCGGTACAAGACGTTGTTCGGCCCGGTCAGCATCAGCAATCAATATCAGGCTGTGTCCCGCGAGCTGATGGTGACCTTTCTCGAAAGGGACGCATCGCTGCTGGATTGGGCGAGCCTGATATCGAGCCGGAATCCATTCAAGCGTCGTTCCCACACGCCTCTGCCGCCTGCCGAAGGGTTCGATCTCGAGGATCTTTCCGATTGCGTCGCGGATCTGGAACCAACGCGGACCGGCGTTCCGGTCCTGCTCCGGCAGTATCTCAAGCTCGGCGGCAAGCTGCTCGGATTCAATCTCGATCCGGAATTCTCGGACGCCTTGGATGGATTAATTGTCGTGGACCTCACGAGGACCGAACCGAGGCTTCTCGAACGATATCTCGGAAAAGCCGAGGCGCAGGAATTTCTCAAACATCAGAAAGGAAGCTATGAACCATAGCAAGGCATTCATCATCACGAGTTGGACTCTCCGCGCCATTGCGGCCGTTATTCTTCTGCAGACCCTGTTCTTCAAATTCACGGGAGCGAAAGAGTCCGTCTATATCTTTACGACCCTGGGGATGGAACCCTGGGGCCGAATCGGCAGCGGTGTGGCAGAGCTGATCGCGTCCGTGCTCCTGCTGCTTCCGCAGACCGTCGTCTTTGGCGCGATTCTCTCACTGGGAGTAATCAGCGGCGCGATCTTTTTCCATCTGACGAAATTGGGAATCACGCTGCCGCTGGTGGATGATCATGGCGAGCTGTTCGCGCTGGCGGTAATTGTGTTTGTGTGTTCGGCAGTCGTCCTGATCATGCATCGCGACGAACTGCCGCTCGTTGGGCGGCAGGCATCTCCGGTGATAATGGCCAAGAGATGACCGGGGCTTGTTCGAAACTCACCTCACGGTGAGCGATCTGGAGCGCTCCATCGTGTTCTATCGCGGAGCCCTCGGATTAGATCTGGCCCACCGCGAAGCCTTCACGCGGCGAACATCACCCCACTCGATTTCTGGGGAAAGTTATCCGACGAAGTGACAGTGCTAGGGTGGACGCCGGCGGCTTCGGTGTACTTTCAAGATCCCGACGGAAACCTCTTGGAGTATCTTACGATGCTTTCTGAGCCTGCCCGGCCCGAGCTGGGTGTTTGCTGGCTGGAGCCGCTGGAAGGATAGCGCGCGAGTTTGAGCCGCACACCCGGAAGCTTCTCGCATGGCGCGCCAGGAATGTAGAAGAAGTCCGTTTCCGTGCGTGAGACCTGAATCCAGCTGAAGCTCACTGTTTCCGCGTCCGCGCGATGCATGCATACGGAATAAGCGCCGCGTCCAGGGTTGTGGCTTCGGTGAAACGCATGCAACCCATAGCGATTTTCCACGTGACCATACTCTTCCAGGCGGCTTCGCCGGACTTCTTCAGAATCGAAGGAGGATGACGTGAGCATGAAGCGCTCTGTTCCTTCGAAGCGGAGCGTCTTCGTTGAACGATCCCACTCCAAGATCGCGACGGTGCGCCCGGGTTCGAGAGCAGCCAGCGTGAAGGGTGCAAATGCGGAAAGGTCTGTCTCCCTAAGTCGGTTGCAGATAACCGCGACGGAGTCCAACGGAATCAAGTTCAAGAGCAACAATCCGCGGCTACGTAGTGGTGCCGAGGAGTGGATCTCGGAACCGGCTCGGTTCGCTCCATTCAGAAGACAGACGGACACACCGAATTCATTCGTAGCGATCCATGTTCCTCCGAAATCCACGTCCACGGGAGCAAGGAACCGAGTACCGTTACGAACGGCCAGACGGGGCTCCAGCGCGGACTTCCGCGTCAGCTTTTCATCCCGGTTGCAGAGCAACTGGTAGCCGTCTTTGTCGTGGATCCAGCTTACGGTGCACATGCGAGGAACCGCCTCAGGAAATCTCGGCGATGAGTAAAGTCACGTCATCGTCGGGTGGACACCCGCGGAGGTGACGTTCAAGATCGCCCAGGACAGCGGCTTTCAAACCGGACGGCGAGAGTCTGGTATTTCGGTTCAGAGAATCCGCGAGGCCTGCCTCGCCAAAGGGTTCGCCGTCAGGGCCAGCACAGTCTGTCACGCCGTCGGTATAGAGGCAGATCCGGTCTCCGGGCTCCATGCGGATATCCTCCATGTCGTACTTCGCTTTGGGAAGAATTCCTAAGGGCAGATTGGTGGGGCCCGAACTGGGAGCCAGCGCCAGGGCTTGCCATTCGCGTCCGGCACGCTGTACATACGCGGGCGGATGCCCGGCGTAAGAGAAATACAGTTTCCGCTTAGTGGTGTGATAGCCCACCACGACGGCCGTAGTGATCGCGTCGAAGCCCCGGCTCTTGACCTCCCCATTCAAATCCGAGAGGATTTTGTGCCCGGAGGTCGTGTTCATGCGCTTCTGCATAGAATCGTAAACCCACGCACTGAGGCGGCTGGCCTGACCGCCGTGTCCACGCAGGTCGGCGATGGCTAGGCGTGTCAGGTAGTCCCATTTGCAAACGCTGACGTAATACATGTCGCCGCCGCGGTCACCATCGTGGGCCGTGCTGAAGATGCTGGCGGAAAGCCCGGCCGTGGTCATATCCATGTCTACAGCGAGAATGCCGCCCCAGATTTGGGCGCACTTGACCTGGAAAGGTGCTTGCTTCGATACTGCGGTGACCGTGCCCATTTGATTAGTCGCTCACCGGATGAAGCGCGGCTTGCCGGCGGTACTGCGAGAACTTTTCCAGGATCGTCCTCACTGACATAGTCTGCAACCCTCGCCTCCGATTTTCATCAGCGATCGCAAAGACAATTTCCCACTGGCGGAACAGCGTACGGTAGGCGTTCCACAGAGAGTTTCGAGGGTCGTAAATATTGGTGGCTTCCGAGGAAGCGCCATTCAGCTCGATGATCTGGAAATCCCGGCCCTCCCGCAGAGCTTCCTCCGAGGAGTATCGTACGTCGAAGCGCCCGACGAAGAAGCCAGGAATGGATTGTGAGATTTCATCGATCCGTCTCGCCAGTGTTATCGATAGGAGCCGCCCGCCATCGAGAAAGATCGCCCCCTGGCAGTGGTTTCCGGCTTCGACAAGTCTGAAAGATTCGCCCGCGGCCAGGACCCTCGCCTTCTCGCTCGCGAATCGATGAAGATACTTGCCGGAAAGGAGAGAGGCGCGAGAATCGGCGCGGATCAGTTCTTCCAAAGTCTGCCGGCCGTCTCCCGTAACCACTGGGAACACCTTCTCGGTAATCGCGAAGATTCTTCCTTCGCGTTCCTGGGGAAAGCGATAGTAAAAGATTCCCGCCTCAAGCGGACCGGGGACATACTTCTGGACCAGAACATCTCTCGCAAAACAAGCAACGTAAGGGTGGATGTCCTCGTCCGAGTGAATCACCTTGAAGCCATAACCGCGCTGCCCGACATCGGGCTTGAGAACCAACGGATATTGCCAGTTGTTCTCTTTTCGCAGGCGGAGAATCTGAGATGTCTGCTGTTCTACAGAATTGAACCGGACCAAGTGAGTCTCGGCCACAGCCTCAGGATGGGCTCGCGACAGATCGGCGAGTGTGTCGAACTTCGATTCTCCGATCACGCCACCCATGTACATGCCGGGATTCGCCAGCGTCGGAAGGCTGAAACTCCGGTATTTGATCGCAAGGGCAAGATATTTCGCTGCTACGGGGATGTAAAAGACGACCGGCGGCCAGAACTCCCACCGTTTCAAACGGGCGACCAGGGAGCCGATTGAAACCTTCCGGATCACTTTCCGCAATATCCAACCCAGCACCGCCGCCAGCACGACGCATGCGCCCAGCTTGCCGGCTTCGGATCGGAACATCGCAAATTCGGAAATCACCATCATCCCCACGTGGTAAGAGAATCCAAAAAGCAGGGCCACCCAAATGACGCAGGCCGCTCCAGTAATAGTCAGGAATTGTACCAGGGGAACCTTCAGAAGGCCCGCAGCCAGGTAGGTAGGAAGCCGCGTTCCCGGCACCGCGCGACTGATCACGATCGCGGCCGCTCCGTGATCTCGAAACCATCCTTCACTCCGTGCTAAATCGATTTTCTTACCGATCAGACGCTTGAACCACGATCTTTCGAATACGGGACGCCCAAAATGCCGCGCGAGCGCATAAAGCCCAAAATCGCCTATCCAGATTCCGGCGAAGCTGCTAGCCGCTGCCCACGGCAGCGCGACCATACTATTCACGACGAGAAGGGCGGCGCCAAGCACGGCGATGTCCTCCAACACGAATGTAGAGACGAAGATTAACACGGCATGCGCCAGGTTCGAACTAAACATGTTGGAATTAAGCATGGGTGAGCACCAACTTGGACGCCTGATAGCGCAACGTGGATGGCGACATTCCGAAACCCCGATCGACGTCAAATCCGTGGAGTCTCAAAGTGATCGCAATCAGCGCGAAATGATGAATTGTATGGCTGCTGAGCGCCTGTAGCTCACGGCCAACCGAAGAAACCAGATAGACATCTTCGTCCGCATTTTCCATTCGCACCGCCAGTTCCCAATCTTCCTCGAAGGATGACACCTCCTCGAAAAGGGAGATGGTCGAGCGGATACTGGTCATAGCGGATTGCCGCCTGCGCTCGATCGATTCATCACGCTTGCGGGCATCGTAATCGATGCGCGAGGTCGCTACGCCGTCCAGAAAACACTGATAAAACTCCAGCACGTGCCGGAGATGACTTCCCACACGATGGGGAGCCAGTCCAGAGGGACTGGTTGAGAACGTTTCGTCGTCCATCTGGTCCAGGAGCGCAAGTACTTGCCGCAACCAGCCTATGTTCACCTGGACGAGTTCTTTGCAGGTTTCGCGTGCCATCTTAGTAATCCAAATCCGGGAACGCCCCCGTTTATTCCATCCGACGCGGAATAAGATCCCGGAATAAATACGGACCCGCCCAACATTACCGCAGTGAATCCGTCATGCATTTAACCACCTCAGCACATGCCCCGACATCGCAACGTAAGACCTTGTCCGCGAACGCTTTTACGGCGATAAGTGCTCATTGGCGTGAATATTTAATAGAGGCTGCAGCCTTGGGGACATTCATGGTCTCGGCCTGCATCTTTGTGGTGCTGTTCGAGCACCCGAGCTCGCCGGTTCACCAGTCCTTCGAGAGCGCCTCAATGCTTCGACGGGCCCTGATCGGTCTGGCCATGGGACTGACGGCAATTGGGATCATTTGTTCCCGCTGGGGACAACGGTCCGGAGCGCATATGAATCCGGCGGTCACCCTGACGTTCCTGTCCCTCGGCAAAATCGCTCCGTGGGATGCGTTGTTTTATGTCGTGTTCCAGTTTTTGGGCGGTATCGCCGGAGTTCTGGTGGCGAACTTCTTGATCGGCTCAGCTTTACAGCACTCAGCGGTCAACTATGCCGTGACCGTCCCTGGTCCGCGTGGCCCTTGGGTCGCTTTCATCGCCGAGTTTGGGATCTCGATGCTGATGATGTCGATGGTCCTGTGGGTTTCGAACTCGCGACGGTTGAGCCGATATACACCGCTATTTGCAGGCGCTCTGATCGCCGCATTCATCACGTTTGAAGCTCCGCTGTCCGGCATGAGCATGAATCCGGCTCGAACGGTCGGATCTGCTTTCAATGCCGGCGAATGGACGGCGCTGTGGATCTATTTCGCAGCGCCGAC
>Ga0070714_100001369_pt1 | contig 17647 bp, 18 predicted proteins | sample LARL83metaG_FD_65450 | JGI IMG/M metagenome (GOLD analysis project Ga0070714, IMG submission 65450) | Corn, switchgrass and miscanthus rhizosphere microbial communities from Kellogg Biological Station, Michigan, USA - LAR L8-3 metaG | ecosystem: Host-associated > Plants > Roots > Rhizosphere ... | reverse complement strand
TCCATCAAGTCGTGCCACCAGTGGTCGCGACCTGATTGCAAGTTGATGGGCGTGCCGCTGCGCTTATAAACCACGACGCTCTTCACCGATGGACACGACTTCAGCGCTTCTTCGACTGCCGGAAATAGTTTTACTTCGGTTCCACGGCGGAATGCGCCGTCCTGCGTGACCACGGCTGTGGCTTGTGAATCGTGAATGCGATCCACGAGCGCGTGCGAAGAAAATCCGCCAAAAACAACTGTGTGCGGAGCACCGATACGCGCACAGGCCAGCATGGCGATGGGAAGCTCGGGAGTCATGCCCATGTAGATGGCGACGCGGTCACCTTTGTGTACGCCCAGAGATTTCAGCACATTGGCGAATTTTTGCACCTCGCGATGCAATTGCTGAAAGGTGAGCGTGCGAACCTCGCCGGGTTCGCTTTCCCAGATGATGGCGGCTTTGTTCTTGCGTGCGGTCTGCACGTGGCGATCAAGGCAGTTGTAGGAGAGATTCAGTTCGCCGCCGACGAACCACTTCGCCCAGGGATGGTTGTACTCGAGTATTCTGTCCCACGCCTTGAACCAGTGCAATTCTTCGGCGATGCGCGACCAGAACTTGTCTGGGTTCTCCACCGACTCGCGGTAAATGCGCTCGTAATCTTCCGCGCTCTTTATGTGTGCCGAGTGGCGGAACTCCGCCGAAGGCTCGAACTTACGTTGCTCTTGCAGGACGGAATCAATGTGGGTGCTGGGAACGGTCGCCATGCGGGATCCTTGAGTTGAGTTCGCTCCCGCATTTTACCTGTGGGCAGGGGAGGTTGTCTGCCAGACTGCCGCATTTAGCAATCTCGGACAAGCTACTTACGGCAAACTACGGATAAACTGTCTGACCGGGTATTCCCACAGCTATGCCCTCTAAGAAAACCCATCAGAGCCAGTTCCATCGTTCTCAGATCGGGCGCGCGCAGCGTTACGTACGCCTGCATTTGACCGAGCAACTGACACTCGACCGCCTGGCGCGAGAAGCAGGATCGTCTTCGTACCATTTTGCGCGGCTGTTCCATGCTTATGTTGGGGAAACGCCTTTTGAGTTTCTGCGTCGCTTACGCCTGGTGACCGCTCTCCGCTTGCTGCAGGAATCTCCCGAAGTCAGCGTGACTGAAATTGCGTTGAGCATTGGCTATGACGCATCAGCATCATTCAACAAAGCATTCCGCAAATTGCTCGAAACGAATCCGGGCAATTTTCGCAAGCTGGGAAAAGAACGCCAGGATGAAGTGATCTACGCTCTGAGTCGTCCGAGACTACTCAAGGAGATCACGATGAACTTAACTCCGGATTTCGAAACCGTTACTCGTCCTTTAACTCACTACATCTTTATCGAAAGGCGCGGGCCGTTTGCTGAAGTTGCGCCGCCGCTGTGGAACGATCTCATGCCTTTGGTCCAGCGCGTAGACCAGCAGCAAATTCGCGAATATCTCGGCGTGAGCGGGATTGATAAGAGCAGGCCGGGTGAGGACGCCATGATCTACCAGGCGGGCGTGGGCTGCCCAGCCGCGCCGCAGAAACTACCCGAAGGTTTGCAACACCGCGCCATTAAGCCGGGAAGGTATGCTCGCTTCCTGCTGACCGGACCGTATTCGCAAATATGGCCGGCATTCGATCTCATCTTTAAGACGCTCGCCGAGAAGAAGGTCGAGCTGCGGCCAGAATTCTGCATCGAGAACTACCTGAATGATCCGCGAGTGACGCCCGAGGAGAAGCTCCAGACCGAACTGCTCGTTCCTATTGCCTGACCTGGACCACGCTCATTCTTCGGTCGCCGCTCTGACGTAGCAGCGGTTACAGTCGCTTGAGTTCCCGCACGGTGCGTTCGTTCACAACATTGCCGGTGTTCAGCGTTGAGGCAGGCTCGAAGAGCATGACCCAGCATTCCTCATCGGCGACAGGCTTGTGCTCGACCCCGCGCGGCACAATAATGAACTCGCCCTCACCTATGTGGACAGTCTTGTCCTGAAACTCCATGCGAAACTGGCCTTTTACCACGAAGAACATCTCATCTTCCTGGTCATGGTGATGCCAGACGAACTCGCCCTGAAACTTCACCAGCTTGATCAGTTGTCCATTGAGCTCGCCGGCGATGTGCGGTTTCCAGTGCTCGTGGATTTGGGAGAACTTGGAGGAGAGGTTCACCTCTGTGGTCATAATTTGTAGATGAACCTTCGAGGAACAAAGTCGCACGACTTTAGAGCGCCCCAGCTAACGACGAGTTCAAGTCTTCTTTAGGAAGTTAGCCGGCAACTCGGATTAGATCGGCCCGCGATATCTGCGCACCCGCACAGTTACAAACAGGAGTGCCGCAGCAATCACCACTCCGGTCCACAATCCCGGCGTGCTGAAGAAATGATGCGGTATGAGCGTGGTCGTCGTGTGATGGTGCTCCGGAGTCATCGCGCTGTTTGGTCCCAGCGCACGGTACTTCAGCAGATCCAGAAAATGCGAGGTGCCGAATGTGATCCTCTCCAAGCCAACAATCACGAAGGGAGGCATGGCTGCCCACAGAAATGGCAAACGCGGCGCCCACGCGGAAATCAGCAGCAGCCAGGCATAAAGTGGCGCGTACCAGAATCCGTGGATGGTCAGCAGGTGATAAAACAGCGCCGATGAATCGCTCAGGAATGGTATCCCTGTCCAGACAATGCCCACACCTGCGCCGCTGCCCATGAATATCACGCTGCTGAGAAGCAACATACAGAACTGGGTCACGAGAGTGATGGCAAAACTTACCATTGGCAGTACGACAATGGGAATGCAGAATTTGGAGAGCACAGTTGTGAGGTCGGAAACCGGTAGCGATTTCCAGAAGAGAATGCTGCGATCGCGGCGCTCTCCATAAAGCGTATCGATGGTGTAGAAGATTCCGAGGAGGAAGGCTATGAACATAATTAACGCTGCCGCGATGTCGAACCGTGTTGTCAGTGCCTCGCGGAGTTGCTCGGTGTCGAGTTGCGATGAAGAGAAGCGGTGGCGTAAATGAATCGCACTGACGACGAAACCAAACAAGAACACCGCAGCGGCAAGCAAGGGAGCGAGATAAAGCGAGCGGTTCTCCCACAATTCCCGCCGGATTGACCAGTAGAATGTCCCTAGAGCGCGCGAGATTCCATCCGGTTGGGCAAAAGATCCGGGCATAGTTGTTGATTGAGTGCTCATCGTGCTGCTCCTTGTGCGATCCCAGCGTGATTGCTCATCACGGCAACGAATAAGTCGGAAATGCTGGGCGTGTGCACTTCGCCTAATTGCAAAAGCTGGCCCCGTTCCACTCGATCAAACGTCAACACGCTGCGGCCGAATACCTGGCGTTCGTAGATTGGGTTGAGTGCACGCGCAGCCGTGATCTGCTCGGGGTGAACTGTGACTTCCGCATAGCGCGATTCGAACTCCTCCATGCTGCAACTCAGGACAATTCGTCCGCGATCAATAAACATCAGGTCGGTAAGGATGTGCTGAAGTTCTTCCACTTGGTGTGTTGTCACGACGATGGTGCGATTGCGGTCGAGGTAGTCGCCAAGCAGGGAATCGTAGAACTGCTTGCGGAACAGAATGTCGAGGCCAAGAGTTGGTTCATCAAGTACCAGCAGTTTCACATCGATGGCCATGACCAGCGCAAGGTGGAGCTGAGCGACCATCCCTTTCGATAAATGCTTCACCCTGCGGTTCAGCCCGATGCTGGTCTTGCGGAGGAGGGCCTCAGCTTTGGCGCGATCGAATCGCGGATGGATGCCCGCCACGTAGTCCAGTGCTTGTGAAACCTTGATCCATCGTGGCAGCACGGCCACATCGGCAATGAAGCAAACGTCGCGCATCAGTTGGTCGCGCTCAGTCCAGGGATCGCGCCCGAGCACTCGCAGCTCCCCTTGATAGGACGTGAGGCCGAGGATCGCGTTCAGCGCGGTTGTCTTGCCTGCGCCATTGGGGCCGATGATTCCCAGAATTCGTCCATCCTCGACGCGTAAATCAATTCCGTCGAGCGCGATGGTTGTACCGAAGGCCTTACGCAGGCCACGTGCTTCTATGCAGGCCATAGGTTCAGCGGTCCTCCTTCTTCGGCGGTTTGGAGTTACCAGTACCGTTGAGGAGGTCTTCCGCTTTCAGGCCGAGACGCTGAATGGTGGCTTGCACCCGGGGCCACTCTTCCGCAAGAAACTTCTGACGTTCACCTTTCAGCAGCAGAGTTCGCGCACCGTCTTTGACGTACATACCGAGACCTCTCTTCTTCTCCACGAGCTCTTCGTCGACCAGTTCCTGATAACCCTTCAGGACCGTAAGCGGATTCAGCCGGTAATCCGCCGCCACGGTGCGCACCGAGGGCAGCGGATCACCTTCCTTGAGCACCCCGTCGAGGATCATCGCCACTACGCGGTCGCGCAGTTGGCGGTAGATCGGCTGATTGTCATTCCACTCACGGTCCATTGTGGTCTTCTCGCTCAGTTACCGGCGGTTCTTGCTTCCCGATTGAACACATAGAAAAGCACCGTCACAATCATGTAAAACACGGCCGCGGTGAGATCGATGCCCACCCCTAACCTGCCACCAACGAAGAGGAAGAATCCTCCCATCAGGAAGGTGATCAGGTAGAAGCCGACGACCACCGTGGCCTTTGTTCCTGAGGACGCTTCCGCAAGCCGTTTTGTCGCCAGAGTCGTGCTCATGATCATTTCCTCCTCTCGTTGCCGCACTAACAACGGCGACTTGTTATTGGGCCCGCACCAGGTCCATCCGCGCATGCATAGGCTTATCGCCGGGCATCAGGAACGTCCACTCCTCGATGTGATGATTGGCATTCACCACGGTGAAAACCGCATGTTGCATGTGCCCATACTTGGTATCGCCGGTGATGTCGAGGAAATCGAATTCTACCGTCTTTCCGTCCGGCGACGTTCTGGCTACCATGCGCGGACGGTTGCCGGCATCGCAGTAATGCACGAGCGTCAGCTTGTCGCTGTCCAGGTAGAACATCGTGACCGGGTGATCATTCTTGGTTGGGTCATCTGACTTTCCCGCTTCCTTCATCTCGTGGACCAGGGCATTGCCGCGGGAGGTTACGCGCATGGAAACCTCCATGCTGGTTTCGCCCATGCCTTGCATTGGCGGGTCAACTGTCACGTGGCCGTGCCAGGTGCCGGCCAGCGTCTTAAGTTCTGTGAATGACTTCTGCGCCTCCGAGGGCGCGGGCTGAGGGGTGGACATGGGCTGCATGTCGTTCTGCGCGAATGCCACGCCGCAGAGCGAAAGCAGGAAAGCAAACATCACGAAGCGAATAGATTTCATTTTCAATTTCTCCTTGAGGAGCCAGGAAAGAAAACGCTGGCCTGATCGACTGTTATACTTAACTATAACACTATAGACTGTGTCAAGAAGATTCTTGGGTGATCGAGACTTCTTGGTAGTTGATGCTGGGCTAGCTTGGCCTAATAATGGATTCCAGATGAAACGTAAGCATAAGAATCAGCAAGACTTAAGCAAGGAAGAGCCTGGCGGCTCAAGGCGAGATCGCTGCTGGCAGGATTTCTTTGATTTGGCGGACGAGATACGTGTGCCGAAGGACTTCCTGGTCGAGCGAGGTGACGGACTTCCGCAAGAACGGACGCCTATTCCGTCCCAGCAAGGTTCCTTGATCCAGAAGTGCTAGACTTGGCCCGATGAATATCGAAATCCGCGACCCCGAACTCGAGGCAAGGCTGCAAAAGCAGGTCAAATCTACCGGCTCTGCCAGCATCGAGGAGGTCCTTTTTCGCTTGCTGGAAACCCAAGAGGAACAGGACCGCTGGCTGGCGGAGAACCGCACGACCATCGATGCGAAGATTCGGCGTGGACTTGATCAACTTAATCGGGGAGAGGGTGTCCCCGAGGATCAACTGGACAACTACCTCGCGCGCTTCAAAGCCAAGCCGGAATGAGCCGCTACATACTTGCACCCCAGGCGGCGCAAGACCTGATCGACATCTGGCGATACATTTAAAGAGCAAAGCAGCGTCACGATTGCGGACCGTGTTGAACGCACGATTCGCGACAGAATGGGCTTCCTCTCAAGCCATCCTCGCGCTGGACACTGGCGGAGAGATATGACTTCACAGAATGTGAAGTTCTTCTCGGTGTACTCCTACTTGATCGTCTATAAGCCCGATACGAAGCCTCTCCAAATAGTGTCAATTCTGTACGGGCGCCGCGATGTGGAAAAGATCCTGAAGGACAGACCCTGAAAGCAAAAGCCGCCAGCTTTTGCCGGCGGCTTTGAGCTAAGAGCGAAAGGCTAATAGCGAAGAGCTAGTTGTTTTCGTACAGCAGCACCCCTTCGTCCTCTTTCGAGTCCACGGGGCGGTAGAACAGCTTGTTGCCTTCGAGGAAGACCTCGATGAACGCCGGCCGCATGGTGATGGTGCCCTGGATCAGCGCCTCTGACAACGGGTCCTCGATGTACTTCTGCAAAGCCCGGCGCAGCGGGCGAGCGCCGTAGCTGCGGTCGGTCAGCGTCTGGTTCAGGATCCACTTCTTGGCCTCATCGGCCACGGTTACCGTAATCGACTTCTGCGCCAGGTTCGTGTTGAGCTGTGTAACCATCAACTCCAGAATCTGGATGAGGTCGGCTTCGTTCAGCGCGTTGAACAGGATGACTTCGTCAAGACGGTTCAGGAACTCGGGGTTGAACGTGCGCTTGACTTCGTTCTTCACCAGTTCTTCAACCTTGTCCGAAATCGCGTCTTCCTTCGTGGATTGGAAGCCGAGGCCCTCGCGCTTCTGCAGGTGCCGCGCTCCAATGTTCGACGTCATGATGATGATCGTGTTCTTGAAATCGACCGTGTTGCCGAGGCCGTCGGTCAACTGGCCGTCTTCAAATACCTGCAAAAGGATGTTGAACACGTCCGGGTGCGCCTTCTCAATTTCGTCGAGCAGGACGACTGAGTACGGCGCGCGTTTCACCCGCTCGGTCAGCTGGCCACCCTCTTCGTAGCCCACGTATCCCGGAGGCGAGCCAATCAGCTTCGAGACCGAGTGCTTTTCCATGAACTCGGACATATCGAAACGGATCAGCGATTTCTCGCTGCCGAACATGAATTGCGCCAAAGTGCGCGCGACTTCGGTCTTGCCGACGCCCGTCGGTCCGAGGAACAGGAACGAGCCGATGGGCCGGTTCGGGCTCTTCAGTCCGGCGCGGCTGCGGCGGATGGCACGAGCCAGTGCGCTGATCGACTTGTCCTGCGAGATGATGCGCTTGTGCAGCTCTTCTTCGATACGCAGCAGTTTCTGCGTTTCCTCTTCCTTGATGGAAGTGATGGGCACGCCCGTCCAGCGCGAAACCACATCTTCGATGTCTTCGCGATTGACAACGCCCGTAGCGGACTCGTCAAGGTGGTATTTCTCGCGCAGGATGCGGAGGTTCTCGCGCTCCTTGCGCTCCTCGTCGGAGTAGAAGCGGGCCTTCTCGAACTCGTGGTTAGCGACCGCGTTCTCCATGCGGTGCACGATGAACTTCAGGCGCTTCTGGACCTCGGTGATCTCCTCGGGCAGCGAAGTCTGGCGCAGCTTTACGCGCGCACCGGCTTCATCCACCAGGTCGATCGCCTTATCCGGAAGGAAACGGTCCGGGATGTAGCGGTTGGAGTGCGAAACCGCAAAGTTGATTGCTTCGTCGGTGTAGGTGACGGCGTGAAACTTCTCGTAACGGTCCTTGATACCGAACAGAATCTTGGTGGCATCGGCCTCGTTCGGAGGCGGAACCTTCACTGCCTGGAAGCGGCGCTCGAGCGAGCGGTCTTTTTCGATCGATTTGCGATATTCGCCGGGCGTGGTCGCGCCAATGCACTGTATCTCGCCGCGCGAAAGCGCCGGCTTCAAAATATTGGCGGCATCGAGCGAGCCTTCTGCCGATCCTGCTCCCACCAGCGTGTGCAACTCGTCGATGAAGATGATGCAGTTCTGTGACTCCATCAGTTCCTTCATGATGGTTTTGAGCCGCTCTTCGAACTGGCCGCGGTACTTGGTTCCGGCGACGATGAGCGAAAGGTCAAGTGCAAGAATTCGCTTGTCCGCGAGGAACGACGGAACTTCGCCATCAGCAATGCGCTGGGCCAAGCCTTCAACGATGGCTGTTTTTCCAACGCCGGGCTCGCCAATCAGAACAGGGTTGTTCTTGGTGCGGCGGCAAAGAATTTGAACGACGCGCTCCAGTTCGTTCTCGCGTCCAACCAGCGGATCAAGCTGGCTGTCCATCGCCGACTGCGTGAGATCGCGGGAAAACTCGCTCAGCAGGGAAGACTCGCGTTGCCGCTGGGGCTGCGCTTTTTCCTGGCTGCTGCGAGCGAGCTCTTCGCGGATGGTCGAGAGCCTCAATCCACGCTCGTGCAGGATTTCGGCAGCAAAGCATTTTTCTTCGCGCAACAGTCCCAACAGCAGATGTTCGGTTCCAATATGTTTGTGGGAAAGCCGCTCGGCTTCTTCCGCGGCATATGCCAAAACCCGCTTGCATTCATTGCTCAACGGCAGATCAACTGAAGTGGAAACTTTTTCGCGGATGGTGGTGTGGCCTTCGATCTGTTTGCGGATCGATTCCACCGAGGCATGGGAACGCAGGAAACGATTGGTCAGGGCTTTGTCTTCGCGCAGCAGTCCCAGCAGCAGGTGTTCGGTCTCTATATAAGGAGAGCCGAACTGGCTGGCTTCATACCGCGCAAAGAAGATGACGCGCCTTGCTTTTTCCGTATAACGCTCAAACATATCAGCCCCCGAATCCCACCAGAACGGAAGGCCTCCGCCCTGCGCTCTGGCACCTCATACCGCGTTGTCCCTGGGCTCCCGATCTGTACATTATCGAGAGTCGTCCTGCTTTCCGCCACATGCCCCTGATTACTAAGGGCACCATACACTGATTATCGCAATTCCTCATGTGATTAGAAACACCAACCTTCGTGTTTTACCTCGGTACCACTTTGGCAACCGCCTAATTCGCCAGTGCCTCCGGACTCACCTCTTGTGCTACCCCATTTTCAATCTTGAGCACGCGATGGCATCGCCGCGCGAAACTCATGTTGTGGGTGGCAATCAGCGAGGAGAGTTGCTGCTCTTCGTGCAAACGCGAAATCAACTCGAACACCGTTTCTGAAGTCCGGCTGTCCAAATCGCCTGTGGGCTCATCTGCCAACAGTACCTCTGGCTTCGTGATCAAAGCGCGCGCCAACGCTGCCCTTTGTTGCTCGCCGCCGGAAAGCTCGCCTGCCCGATGGCCAGCGCGCGGACGCAATCCAACTTTATCCAGCCACGTAAGCGCTTCGTTCTCTGCTTCGAACTTCGCGACCCCTCGCATCAGGAGCGGCATAGCGACGTTCTCCACCGCCGTAAACTCCGGCAATAAATAGTGGAACTGCCAAACATACCCGATCTTCCGATTGCGGAAATCGGCCGCCTGGTCATCGGAAAGCGAGTTCAAGCTTTGGCCGCCGAAATAGACCGTCCCGGCGGAAGGCCGTTCCAGCGCACCGAGGATGTGCAACAAAGTGCTTTTCCCGGCGCCGGATTGGCCTACGATCGCCAGCATCTCGCCCCGGCCGACCGCAAACGACAGATTCTCAAAGAGCACCAGCTCAGCCGCGCCCGAGCGAAAAGCCTTCCTAAGCCCTTCAATTCGTAGCGCTTGTTGTCTTAGATGCAACTAGTATGCTCCTCGTCTCAAAACGTGACTGGACGGTCGGGATTCCTCGGGCAAAGCGGGTGCTGCTATTAAATCACGTACGCCAACCGGGCGTTGTCAATCAAATTAACTTCGGAAGCAATACATTTCCAATTCGGTAACACCGGGCCGACCTGACGCTGACCTAACGCTTTGCTGCACAATTCGCGGTGCAATGCTAGACTATGCGGGCGCCGCGTCCTTCGTCGAAGGAACTGCACCATTTTGTCTATGAACGGACCCAGCCAGCGCGGCCCAGCCACCATCCTTCTCGCCGAAGACGAACCCCTGCTTCGCGAACTCGGAGAGACTATCCTCAAACATGCCGGATACACCGTCATCAGCGTGCACCGGCGCGAGGAACTCGACTCGTTGCTGAAGTCGCACGCGAATGACATCGACGTGTTACTCACCGACGTGGTCATGCCCGAAATCAGCGGGCAAGAACTCGCGAAACAGGTCCGTTCGCGATGGCCAAGCGTGAGGGTGATCTATACCTCGGGATACCCCAGCGACGAGCTAAAAGACATGCATCGTGGCGCGAGCTTTCTGCAGAAGCCTTTCACTCCGGCCGAACTGATGGAGAAGATTCGGCAGGTGCTGGCGGGCTCTTAAGAGAGTTTGCTTGAGCGTTACAGATTCTTATCGACAAACAGAAAAGCGTGGGCACTAGCCCCGCAGGGGCGAACCAGCTTAGCCCAGGACGGAAGTCCTGGGAAGGGTAGTCAATCGACGCGAGTCCCGGAGGGGCGACCGAGTTCTCACCAGCTACCGCTCGAGCGGTTGCAACGTCTAACTCGGACCCGTGCTAGATTCGTCACCTATGGACTCAGCAGAAAACCCAGAAAATCTCTACTGTCCCAAATGCGCGACGGTAGTCTCCGACCCTCTCACCTGCGGAGATTGCGGCGCCGTGATCTGCCGCCGCTGCGGCACGCCTCTCGAAGCGGCAGACGAATTGGGAATGGGATAGCTCTGGTTTCGAGATGGGTCTGCCCCACCCTTCGCGGTTCTTGAAGGGTGGAGCAATTTTCGCTTCGCCTACTGTAACTTCACCGGCTGCTGCAGCGGCAACTTCGCTGACGATCCGCCGACCAGAATCGTGTAATCTCCGCCTGCCTTCTTCCAAGCGTGCTGTTGAGCGTCAAACGTCGAGAGGAACAGCGATTCGATCTGGAGAGTGACGTCCTTGCTTTCTCCGGCGTTGAGCGAAACTCTTTGCCACCCCACCAGGCGCTTAGGAGGCTCTCCGGTACTCTCCGGCAAACCCGCGTACACCTCCGCAATCTCAGTGCCTGGGCGGCTACCAATGTTTTTTACCGTGAAGCTAACTGCAACCTTCTCGCCTGGAGTGACCTTCAAGTTCGAATACTCGAAGTTCGTGTACGACAACCCGTAGCCAAACGGGAAGAGCACCGGCTTTTTCTCGGTGTCATACCACTTGTAGCCGACCTTCAATCCCTCGTCGTATTTGGTTTGAAATGCGGGAATGCCTTCGAGCGTTTGCCGCCAGGCATCGGGGCCATGCGGTTGAACCGCTGGATCTGGCTTATTGATGGCTGGATGTGGCAGATCAGCCTCGCTCTTCGGGAAAGTAATTGGCAGCTTGCCGCTCGGATTCACATCGCCAAAGAGAATGTTGGCCAGCGCCTTGTCGCCACTGCTTCCTGCGAACCAGGCCTCCAGGACGCCGCTGACCTGATCTAGCCACGGCATGGTCACCGGGTTTCCGGTCTCAAGTACGACAATCGTATTCGGATTCGCCGCGGCTACCTTCGCGATCAACTCATTCTGGTTCCCGGGCAACGACATGTTGGGTGCGTCGGCCCCTTCGCTCTCAGCACGCCAGGCGAACACCAGGGCAACATCGGCTCCCTTGGCGAGCGACGCAGCGGAATCCAGATCAGTTCCTGGATCAAACTCAACTTTGGCGTTGGGCGCCTTAGCGCGAATCGCCTTCAAAGGGGACGTGGGGAACCATACCGGGACACCCCACATGGTGGCGCGGCGTCCGGGCGGCATGATGGCGTTTCCTCCCGGCGGATCCACTTGCGCCGAGCCGCCTCCGGAAATCATGCCGACATCTGCGTGTCCGCCGATAATCGCAATCGACTTTACGCGTGAGGCATCCAGCGGCAGCACGTTCTTTTCGTTCTTCAGCAGCACCATGCCTTCCTCGGCGATGCGCTGCGCAGTTTCAAACCCCGCCATGACATCCACCACGCTCTTTTGCGGCGGATCGTCGATCACGCCGGTTGCGAACATGGAGCGCAAAATCCGGTGGACGTGATCATCGACCCGCGACATCGGAACCTTGCCCGACTGGACTGCTTCCTTCAGACGCGCACCGTAGAAATATTCGTTTGGCTGCTCGTGGTCCATTCCTGCGGCAGAAGCTTTCTCAATGCTGTGCGCAGCTCCCCAATCGGACAGCACAAATCCGGAGAACTTCCAGGCCTCCTTCAGGACATCCGTCAGCAAATACTTGTTGTCGCAGGCGTACTCGCCGTTGACGCGATTGTAGGAGCACATGACGCCGGCTGGGTCTCCGTCACGAATGCCAATCTCAAAGGCCAGCAGATCCGTCTCTCGCATCGAGCGTTCGTCGATGTTGACGTTCACCGAATTGCGCCCGCTCTCCTGATCGTTCAATGCATAGTGCTTGATGTCGCCGAGCACGTGCTGGTCTTGGGTGCCGCGAATCAGTTGTCCCACAAGACTCCCGGCCAGAATCGGATCTTCGCCCAGATATTCGAAGTTACGCCCGTTGCGCGGCTCGCGCGTGAGGTCCACGCCTCCGCCAAGTGACATGTTGAAGCCCTGCGCGCGCAGTTCACGGCCTATGAGGGCGCCGTATTCATACGCTCCCTTCATATCCCAACTTGCGGCCGCAGCGAGATTGCAGGGTAGAGCAGTGGAGTAGCGCCCGTTTTGTCCGCTCGACCGGACGCCGTAAGCTGCATCCGACATCTGAATTCCGGGAATGCCGAGTCGATTAATTCCCACCACATAACCCGCCCCGCCATTCGATCCGCTCGACAGAGGACTCATCGGCCCCAAGCCATGGTGTCCTGTTCCGTGAAGCAGCGTGATCTTCTCGTCGAGAGTCATTTCCTTGAGCACTAAGGTGGCGCGCTCATCCGGCGACAGACTTGTGTTGGACCACGGGAAGGTTTGTTTGGGAGTTTGTTGAGAAAAAAGTTGAGACGCAACGGAGAGACAAATCAAGACGAGCGAGGCGCGCACTGCACGGGCAAATAAGTGCATTCAATTTCCCCCTGGAAGATGGACCACGTGGAACTGAATTCCACATCTTATCTGTTCTGGTCAAACCGGTGTTAATCGCACATGAAGAATGAAACGTTTTTCCGCAGGACTCACTATTGTCATACAGCACTAACCGTATGGAGTTGAACGGCGGCATTGGTTCACAATCGAGGTGCTTTGATCCTGCAAGTTACAGTTGGAGGAAGTGGCAGTGTCCGGAGAAAGTTCCAGCATCCAGAAAAGCAGTGTGCATGGTTGGGTGGGCGCGGGCGTTTGGCTCGACTTCATCCTGGTCGGAATGGTTGTAGGTTCGGCGGTCGGCTTGGCGTACACATTTCTCATGCATTAACCGAATAGTCCGCAATAAACCTCTGCTTGATGTTCCGATTTGCGGTACTCTACCGCGATGACCCTGGAGCAATTCCGCAAGTCCCTGGCTGCGGTCTCGCCTCCTGCCGAGATGGGCTTGGCGCTCGCCGGGCTTTGGTGGGACGCAAAAGGCGATTGGACCCGCGCTCATGAATCTGCGCAAGAGGATGAAGGTCCCGCGGGATCGTGGGTGCACGCGTACTTGCACCGCAAGGAAGGCGATGCCTCCAACGCAGCGTATTGGTACAGCCGATGTGGTCGTCGGCCATCAAAGGCTAGTCTGGAAGACGAATGGGACGAAATCGCCGCGGCGCTGACAAAACAACCGACGGATTGAAACTACTTCGACGTTACTTCGCAGGCACCCATCGACTGAATCGACTTCGGCCGTCCCTTTAGATATCCATCCCAGAACGCGGTCGATTCCTGCAGAATGCAGTCATGGAAACGCTTGCCCATGGCGAATACCAGGTGGTTCGCGCCATTCACGGTGACCTGATATTTATCTCCCGGGGGCATGTGCTTGTAAGGTTGTGTTCGCCATTCCGGAGGCTCGCCCCCGACGCCCCGATCGCGCGTTCCGCTCATCGTCATTACCGGGACGCCAATCTGGTCCCACGAATGATCGACAAACGCGGCGCGACCTGGCCCGGGAGGCGACATTGCCACCGCGGCTCTCACGTGATCGTTGCGGAATCCCGTTGGTTGTGCGCCCGGCGCTGCCGCAGTTGCTCCCGCAATCAGCAGCGTCGTTCCACCGCCCATCGAATGGCCGCTCATGCCAATCCTCTTGCGATCGATCTTGCCCTTGATCGCGGGTATCTGGTGCTCGATCTCTTTGATTGAGGAGATCAGGAAGCCAATGTCCCCAGTTCTCAAGGTCTGATTTTCGAAAGCCTGCGCCGCGTCTTCAACTCCGCGCAACGCATTCGTCCGCAGGGCAGTGTTGTCGCTGCCTGCATGCGTGGGCACAATCACGATGTATCCCGCAGTCGCCCACCCTCGACCGAGATAGCTATAGCCTTCGCGATTACCACCATACCCCGGAGAAAAGATGATGAGAGGCACTGAACTGGAGAGATGCTCAGGGTAGTAGACCTTGAGCGGGATATCCCGATTTCTGCCGCGATCGTGCAGGGTCAACTCGGCAGATCCGGCAGTTGACAGGTCGTCAGACGAACTGTCGTTCTCCGCTGCTGCTGGTATGGTTTCCGATAGGTCTTCTGGAGTGCGCGTTTGTGGAACTGGCGGGGACGCGACTGACGGCGACGGTTTTGGTGTAGGAAGTTCACTCTCCGCGGGAACTGGAGCGGGCGCTGGAGAGGAAGGAGTGTCTGCATTCACGCTTTGCACTGACTCGGACTTCGGACTGCCCACCGGCTCAATTTTCGCCGAGTGAAGGCCGGTGATGCGTCCGGAAAAGAATGCAAACGCGAGCAGCGCGAATCCTGCCAGACAGGCGAGAGACACCCAAAGTATCTTGCGCGATTTTGGCGCTGCTGTTGGCGTAGGTACAGCTGCATTCGTCGACCGCGACCCTTCGCCAGAATATGCGGCCACGCTTCCGCTGTTGGTATCGCGTACCAGCCGTTTCAGGTCCGCCGCGATTTCGGCTGCGTGCTGATACCGCAGCATCTGGTCTTTCTCCAGGGCCTTATTGATAATCTGCTCGAGTTGATACGGAACGCCCGGATTCAATCGCACCGGGCCCGCCGGAGCGCGATTGAGAATGGCATCGAAAACCACGCCGGATGTATCGCCCTGAAAGGGAGCGACTCCGGTCGCCATCTCATACAGCACAACTCCAAATGAAAAAAGATCCGTGCGCGGATCGAGAGGCTTTCCCCGTACCTGCTCAGGCGACATATAGGCGATCGTCCCAAGCGCCGTGCCCGGGCTGGTCAGTTCACCGGTGACGCCAACCGTGACGTCGCTGACCTCGCCGCTCGAGCCATGACTGTGTGGTGGCGTGATCTTCGCCAGGCCAAAATCGAGAATCTTCGCGTGTCCCCGCCGAGTGACAAAAATGTTTCCCGGCTTGATATCGCGGTGAACAATGCCCTCGGAATGTGCCGCGTCGAGCGCATCCGCGATTTCCAGCGCAAGACCAAGCAAAACATCGGTCTCAAGCGGCCTGCCGCCGATCCGATGCCGCAGCGTCACGCCATCGAGGTACTCCATCGCAATGAAGCGCTTGCCCTCATGCTCGCCAATCTCATAGATGGTGCAAATATTCGGATGATTCAGCGCCGACGCCGCACGCGCCTCACGCCGAAAGCGCTCGAGGGCTTGTGCGTCCTGCGAAACGTTTTCGGGCAGGAATTTCAGCGCGACGAAGCGGCCGAGTTGGGTGTCTTCGGCCTTGTAGACGACACCCATCCCGCCGCCGCCAAGCTTCTCCAGGATGTGGTAATGCGAGATGGTTTCGTTGAGCATGCCACTCGGGGGGAATCCAATGGTATTGGCTCCCGAGGGGCTAGTCAATCGTGCTCTGGACGGGCTGTTCGCCGCGAGTCGTGGCGTCACATCCGGCTCAAATCATCCGGCGTCGTCAAACGAAGAGCAAGCCGACTCCCCTGTTTTCGCCAGAGGAATCGACCAGCCTTCATTTCACATTCAAGGGAGGCTACTTCGCTGCACGTTGTGCTGCGGACGTGCTCGCTTCGTTATCGAGACGCAGCGCGCATTTCTGCTTGCCGAAGTACAGTTGCGTGAGAACCCTGTTGCCTTTGTCACCCATGGAGTACGAGACGTGGTCGTAGGATGTGTCATCCTTCAACAATTGCGCGTGCGTTGCGACAACCTCTTTGCTGCCACGGTAAATCTTCACTTCCACTTGATCTCCGCTGCCGGTCCATTCGACTCGGTACTTGCCACTCTGCAACTGCGTTCCTGCGACCGTCATCGGGTCCCCCAGTTCAAGAGAAGCTCGGTTGGTTGGCGACGCAGCGTCTGCCGCCCATGCGCTCACCGAAAGCAATAGAAATACTGTCGGCACGATCGCCTTCAAAATGTGTTTTGATCCTGAGAATATGGCCACAAAGCCTCCTCTTCCCATCGCTGGGAAACGTTAGGGGCGGCCGGGTGTCTTGGAGAAACAGCTTGCGTTTGTGCCGAGAAGGCTTACAATGCTGCTCCGGGTCGAGCACACGAGTGCCGGGAACGGCGCAATCGTGTGCCGCGAGGGACGTGCCTCACCTGGCCGCCAAACCGCGTGAGGCATTCCCTGACCCATCGATTGAATACTTTTGTTCCTCTCGCAAACATTCTCTTTGCGAGAGCTTGTCCTCTAAGTACGCGAACACCGCTTAGAAAGTTCCGCCGCGTTGCGTAGTTCTTGGACGAGCAGGCACCCAGCTTGTTAGCGTAATTCCTCAGAACTGCTGAGTTTGTAGGCTGGACGTTCTTGAGGTCTCTCTCTATCGTTGCGTTACGATACAATCATGTTTACCTCGACCGCGATCGGACATGCCCGCACGCCCTATCAAGCCACCTCGGAAATTCCCAAAGGATGCGGTGCAAAGCACGATGCCGAAGGCGTGCTGGAAATCCTGCCGCAATTTGAAGCCGGCCTGTTAGACGTCGAGGGTTTTTCTCATCTGTACGTAATTTGGGAGTTCGACAAGTCGGGGGACTACGACCTCGTGGCACATCCGCCTACGGACAGCAATCGCGCGCACGGTGTGTTCGCAACCCGTTCTCCGCGCCGTCCGAATCCGATTGCTTTGTCGGTTGTCGAACTGCTGCGGCGCGATGGCGCGAGGCTACATGTGAGAGGTGTTGACATGCTCGACGGCACGCCGATCCTGGATATCAAGCCCTATCTGTCGAGCATTCCTGAAGAAAAACTTCGCCGTGGATGGCTCGCCGAAGCCGAAGCGAGGAATCGGACCATCGGGTGATCTGAAAACGACTTCACTGCGGAGGCCGCAAGATTCGCGTTCTTTGCGCCCTCTGTGTCCTTTGCGGTTCAAAGGTCTTGAATTCTTGAACCCGCAAAGAGCGCGGAGAACACCAGACTGGCTCCTTAGATCACCCGATGACCCCATGGTGAGATCACCCGATTTACCTGGCTTCCACCTCCTCCGGAATCTCTTCCCAACTTCCCTCCGGAACATAAGCCCGCTTGTCGTAGGAGTGGCCGGTGACCAGTCCCAGCACAAACCATCCCAGGACCAGAGCGCCCAGCGCGAACAGGGTGTCGCCAATCATTCGCATCCAGCGCAGTTGATTCATGTGTCCTGAATGCAGGAACTCGGCCGACCGTGCATACCACGTGCCGTATTCGACCGACGCCCACGCTTGA
>Ga0070714_100001367_pt1 | contig 17667 bp, 12 predicted proteins | sample LARL83metaG_FD_65450 | JGI IMG/M metagenome (GOLD analysis project Ga0070714, IMG submission 65450) | Corn, switchgrass and miscanthus rhizosphere microbial communities from Kellogg Biological Station, Michigan, USA - LAR L8-3 metaG | ecosystem: Host-associated > Plants > Roots > Rhizosphere ... | reverse complement strand
GCCTTGCAGAAAGCATAACCTGCGAAGCCGGTGACAAGTTCCCACACTTCAGCGATCTTCTCCGGCGCGTGACCGCGCGCGCGGGAAGACGCAATGAACTCGCCGTGTATATCTTCAATGACGGCACGTTTTTGCTTATTCAAGGCGCGGCGCAAAACATCGGCGCGGCCTGGCGGCAATCCAGCGAATGCCTCGCATAATTGCAGTATGTGTTCTTCGTAAACCACCAGTCCGTACGTGCTCCGCAAACACACCTCCAACGATGGATGGGGATATGTTACCGGTTCGAGCCGCTGGTAGCGTCGCGTAAAGGCCAGCTTCTTGCCCTCGTTCGCTGCGCCTGGTCGAATCACACTCACGATGGCGATGAGGCCGTCAATCTCTTGCACGTTGCACATCCGGCAGAGGCTGGTCATTGCCGGGCTTTCGATGTGATGTACGGCGCGTGCGCCGCCAGCGGCGATCATCGCCCACACGTTGGGGTCCTGCCACGGTTCGGGAGCATTCGGTTCGCCAAGCAACAGGTGGCCATCAGATTTGGCGCGCGCAACGCAACGCTCCAGGTCCACCGTGACGCCCCGGTCATCGAGCATCGTCTTCACGTCGCGCATGGCTGCCAAGCCGCCCTGGGCAAGTATATCCATTTTCACCAGGCCAATGGTTTCAATGGAGTCCATATCGCAGTGCGTCGTGGCGTAGCCCTTGTTTGCAATAAATGTTGGCGTCAATTCGTGCATTGGCTGGCGGGACAGCACGAGACCGCACGGGTGCATTTTTGGATAACGTGGCACACCGTCGAGAAACGCAGCCATTTCGATGGCCGTTTTGTACGGTTCTTCATCCAGCGGCAGGCCTCCGGTTTCGGGATTTGCGCGGAGGAGTTCAACCAGTTCGACCCCGCCCTTTGGCGCGGGTGCATCCGGCACCCAACCGGTGCCGAAACCCCAGGGAAAATGCTCCGTGAACTTGCGCACATCGCGTTCAGCCACTCCCAACACTTTCGCAACTTCAGCAAAGGCGCTACGTGCTTGAAAGGTCGAAAAACCACCGACCACGGCGCAATGATCGCGACCATATTTCTCGAAGATGAGCTGCACCACATCGTCTTTGCTGTCGTGCGCGAAATCAATGTCGATGTCCGGCAGTTTGTTTAGGGCCATGCGTTCCTTGTTGAGGAATCGACGAAAGTACAGGTCGAAACGGATCGGACAAACGCCGCTGATCCCAAGGCAATAGCAGACGAGGCTGTCCGCCGCGCTGCCACGGGTGATCCACTCGATGCCGCGCCGCTTGCACTCCTGGAGGAAATCCCAGGTGATCAGAAAGTATTCCTCGTAGCCGACTTCGTTGATGATGCCAAGTTCTTCCGCAACTTGGGGAAGGAACCGATCCGCCCGCGTACCATAACGTTCGCGAAGCCCTTCCAACACCAGCCGCCGCAAGAACTCACTCGGTTGCGAGCCGTCTGGTGGGGCGAACGCAGGAAACTGCGGTTTTCCGAACGGCAGATCGAAATTGCAACGCTCCGCAATTTCGTGGGTGTGAAGCAGCCACTCTGGATGTTCTTTACACGCGACAACCATTTCGGCAGTCGTGCGGAAATGATACCGGCCACCGCTTCGTTTCTCCGGGTGTTCCTGTTGCAGGAGCGTCAAGGTGCGTATGCTCTGCACGATGTCGTACTTTCGCCGGTCGCCGGGACCGGCATAGTGAACAGAAGGACTTGCGACGATGCCAAACCGACTGCTGGCTTCGCGTGACGTGGCGAGCTGGTAGAAACGTCCTGGAAACAATTCCGAGAGTTGCGTGTCGCCGCTTACGGCGATCAATCCCTCCGTCCGCCCATCAAATTCCTCGCGCCGATAGGGACTGCGTTGCTGGTTCACCACCGAAGCCTCGCCGCCGCCAACGGTCGAACGTTCCGAGTGGCGCGACAACAATCGGCAGAGGTTGTGGTACCCGCGTGAGGACTCGACATAGAGCAGCAACGGAGTGTCGCCGATGCGCAGCTCCGTACCGAGAATGGGCTTCATGCCCTGTTCCTTGGCTGCCTGCACGAACTCGACGGCACCATGCAAATTACCGGTGTCGGTAAGTGCTACGGCGGACAGGCCGTCGCGTTTGGCGCGTTCCACGATGGCCGTTGGTGAGAGCGTGGAATCCAAAAACGAATAATGGCTGTGGCCGCGAAGCGGGACGTAGCTGCTGACGGTTCGCTTCGTGTAAACGCCTCGATGTTGATGCCGAAGCGAAACCGGCTTGGTGAGAACGGATGCCGTGTCAGTCGGCGGCGTCCGCAATCGAAAATCATGTCCCCGCAAAACCACTGAGTGGCCGCGCAACCGGCGCAGTTCATCAATCGCCACCGCCAGGCGCGATTGGGCGTTCTGCCTTTGGGCCGAAACCTCCAGCGCCAATTCGCTGCGAAAACGTCCGTCATAGACATTCGCGAGCTTGAGCGAGACCAGGCGAAGACTAACGCGACGTTTCCACGCGAGATGAAGCATTTTGCGCAACCGGCCGTACACGTCCGTTTCCAAGTCGGTCGGCTCAAGCAGGCTTTCATTCACCTGATCTTCCGCCATGTCGTTGTAACGAACTTTGACGGTGAGCGTGCGCACGCTCCGATTTTCCTCGCGTACTTTCGCGAATAAGCAGTCGGCCATCCGGCGTAATGTGGCTTCAACGTATTCCTCGTCCGTCACGTCGCCCGCAAACGTCTCTTGCTGGCTAAATGACTTCTGCGGTTCCCGCACCGGGATGAGCGGTCGTTCGTCAATGCCGTGAGCGAATTGCCGGATGGTCATGGCTTGATTGCCAAGCAGAAGTTCCAGCATTTCCAAGGGCGTTCCAGCAATGTGGCAAATCTTAGCGAGGCCAGCGGCGTTGAGACGCGCGCTGGTCTTTGGTCCAACGCCGGGAAGCCACTTGTTTGGCAGTGGATGCAAGAACGCGGCCTCGTGGCCCGGTGGCACTTCATTAAAGGCGGCGGGTTTGGTCAGCTTAGACCCCACCGCGCTGACAAGCTTGTTCGTTCCAATGCCCTCGCTGACCGTAATCTTGAGTTTCTGCCCGATGGCCTTGCGAATCGTTAGCGCAATTTCGATGGCAGATTTCTTCCGATTTGCGGAGAGGTCGAAATAACCTTCGTCAATTGAGGTCTGCTCCACGTCGGGCGTGAAATCGTAGCAATAGCCGAACATCCAGTTGGAGAATTGCTCGTACCGCTCAAAGTCTCCGGGTAGCACGATGAGCTTTGGGCAGAGTTTTCGCGCCCGCGCTGTTGGCATTGGAGTGAAGACGCCGAACTTTCGCGCCTCATAGGAAGCGGAGGCGATGATGCCGCGTTTTTCGCCCCCGACCGCCACGGGTTTCCCGCGTAGCTTCGCATCCGACGCCTGCTCCACTGCGGCAAAAAAGGCATCGGCGTCGATATGAACGATAGTGCGCGGCGGTGTCACAACTTAACACGCCCAAGGATGTGCTTGGGGAACGGTCAAACGCTGTCCTACGTCTCAATCTTTAGCCTTTCGGATCAGTGCCCGTAACACGCCCTGAATTACCAACTCATCCGAGGGAATTAAATCGGGATATTTCGGGTTCTCCGCTCTGAGAAACGGCCTGCCATTCTTTACCAGAAACGTCTTGAGTGTGTTCTTGCGATCAATCAGGGCAGCTACAATCTGCCCGGATCGCGGGTCTGGGCCGTGCTCAAAGACGGCAATGTCACCATCACAGATATGTTTTCCAATCATGGAATCGCCTACTACCCGCAGCGCGAAGGTATTGCGCGTCGGCTTGAAACCAATGCTCTCGATGTCCACCGAGACGCACCCGTCCGGTTGCTGTTCTCGCTCACTGGAAAACCCGGCAGGAATTGTTCCGAATAGCGGAATGTCCACGATACGGCTACGGAGCCTTGCCAATGGGGATGTGACGCGCAAGGTCCGCGCCTTGCCCGGATCGGATTCAAGAAAACCCTTCCGGCGCAGCAACCGCACGTGTTCCGTCACTGAATTGAGGCTGCGGAAACCGAATTGGTCGGCGATTTCCTGATAACTCGGCGTCCCTCCCTGCGTTCGTTGCCATTTCAGGATGAAATCAAGAATTTGCTGCTGTTTTCGCGTCAATGCGGTCATACTGTATATCCATACAGTATTCGGTCAGGCGCGCGTGTCAATCCGTTGTTCAGCGCGAATGAGATTTGCGATCAGGGGGAAACCGCCTAACTTAATTGAGAGATGCCCATTGGCCCTAAAACTATTAAAATGCTCTGCCCGAAGTGTAACGAGCGGGAGACGACGGTGCTGGATGAGGACACTCCGCCCGAAACGGCGTTGGTCGAACTAGGATGTCCCGCCTGTCTGGAAGCGGATGATTCCCTGTCAATGGAACCGATTTATCGAGACCGGTACGGTGTGCGGATCACATCGCTGCCTCGACGCACCTGATTTTTGAAAACATTTAGCGCGGCCTGCGGGTTACTCGGCGTCCCCGGCGAGCATTGCATCAATCGTTGCAAGCGCATTGCCCTCAAGGCGATTGTTCACGTAAATATAAGTCTTGCGGTCAGCCTCGGCTGCCATCCCTTCCGCGATTAACGCCTTACCAGCCGCCCGTGCATCCGGGTTCAGTTCCTTTACCTTGTCGTACGGTTGAAATGTCTTTACCGCTTCCTCGTATTTGCGACCAGGCTTCAAAAGAAAGCGGGCGGCGACGAGTCCTGGATTGGTGCGACTGCCTGGCAGGGCCATTTGCTCGCTTACGGCTGGCATGGCATCCCAGGAATTGAAAACATGTGCGACGCCGTGACGGGTGAGGCAGGCGAGATATTCGTCCCTGAGCCAGTGTTTGTTTCGCATCTCAATCGCGTAAGGCCAGCCCTTTGGTAATTTGTCCAGGAACGCATCGAGGTCGGCTACGAAATCTCGCCCGTGCTCATAGTCGGTTGCCCAAAAACGGGAAAATTCAAACATCAGCACGCCGATCTTGGAACGAATTCCTTCGCATGGTTTGACAAATGAGGTTGCAAACAGGTCGGCATTGAGAAAATCCGGGTTCCGTTGCCCGGCCTTGACGCCGAAGCGCGGTAGGTTCGGAAACTTCTTTATCGTGAGGGAGTCAGTTACTTTCAGACCAAAACGAAAATCGTCAGGAACCTGGTCAGCCAATCCTTGCAAGTACTCTGCCCTCGGGAACGTGTAATAGGCTGCGTCCACACAGACGGTTTTGAACACTTCCGCATACTCGGCCAGACAAGCGCGCTCGAAACGGGTTTTTGCGACTTTCCCGCGATACTCGTAACGGGCCGGATTGTAAAGCTGGCCAAACCAGCCTTCGTATTTCCAGCTCGACGTGCCGACATACACGCCGGTCGCGGAAAGTGCCGCCGCTTTTTGTTTAATTTGCTCGCGGTCAAAGGCCATGTTCCGAAACTGCGAATTCCCTTGCGCCCTGTCAACACCTGCATAATAGGAAACAAGTGAAACTCCCACGTGCGGAGCGATGCACTCTCGGCTTAGTTACTGTTCACTAGTGCCTCGATGTCCGCCTCGCGGAACCCACTCGCCCTCTTCCGTCCGGGAAAGGTAACTCGGTGCAGAAGACCCTGAACCGCCAATTTGTCAACGGTCCGCAACGAGCAGCACAGCCTTTCGGCCACAACCTCCCGCCGCAGGAGTCTCGCCAGTGCCGGTGTCTCCGGTTTCTTAGGCACATCGCCCCGCCTCAACCGAAAGATGATCTTCACTCTCTCCGGTGTGCTGACAGTCGGGTCCATCCGCAGAACCGCCTTAATTGCGTCAACAGTTGTGTTAAGCATGGGACATTTGAATACAAGCGACGAACCGCTCTGGCTATGGCTTTTAACCGGGGGTAATCGTCGGTGTCAGGTGCCCACTCCCTGGGTTCGTCGGATTTGTCGTTGGTTTGTTCGCTGGAGCAATCACGGGTTCTGGATGAGCAGGAGCTTGGGGCTGCAAGGCAACATTTTGACTCATGGGATATTATTCCCGCATGTACGAGTGTGGCTTATCTGGCACTTTGCTCAACGCACGTCGGACACACCGGTGCTTTTTCAAACCGAGTCAAGAAACCCACTGCATCTTCGCCTGTTGCCGTAGATTAATAATAAATCATGAAATGTGGACGCGGCCTTGTCCTGACCGCCTATTCGATGACCAAAAACCGTTAAGATTGCCCCAGAAGATCGGGTTGGTTAATCTCTGATTGCGAAATGCTTACGAAATAATTAACTCGCGGAGACGGAATTGTGACTGGCTCGAAGTTAGCCACAAAGGAATAGATGGTTCTTTTATCAGTCTTCGCCGTTCGTCTAAATGTGACTTGGCTCTGTGTCCCCCCGTTAGGCATAAAGTCTTGGGAGCCTATCCACTCGGACAACTTCTGACCTTTTGCAAGGGTGAAGCGAGTTTTCAACAGCGCGCCGAACGCAAAAGAGGTAATTCGATAACACGTTCCATCATGGGCTACAGAAGCAATCCCGCTGTTGTGTGGAAGACATCCTGTCGAACTGCCAAACGCGCTAACTACCACTTGAGGACTGACAGCCGATTTCCCGGCGAGTTCCCGGAGACGATTCGGGTCTGTGGGGTCATTCTTCTTAACGAAATCTTCAAGAATCAGTTTCGGCAGCAACATTCGGTTTGCAATCGCATCACAAGCTTTTTCCATTCTGCGAAGCTCTTTGTCTGCATTTGGAGGGAACTGCATGGATGGAGGCTGCTTGCTAAGGTCATAGAAATAGGTATGCGCAATTTCGTGAGCAATCGTAAAACGATGCCGCACAGGCAACTGATTGTCGTTACCGCTAACGAACTTCTCCGAAAAGCCTTTTGAATCCTTCACGTGCGTTTGCACAAATATGTCAAACCCACTTGAAGTTGAGCAGAGGCATCCCGGAACAGGCAGAGGCATAAATCGCACATTTGCCGAACGCTCGTGGGCAAGTGGATTTAGAGGTGTTGGCGCTAATTTTTTGGAGTGGAACAAAGCTCTGCTCTCGACCATTTCCAGCAGTCTAGCAACGTCAGCTTCAAATTTCTTGCTGGCCAAATCAAGCATCATCATCATCGGCAGCAACCCCCTCTACTTGTTTCGCCAGAAACTCCAATCCACTTTCGATAGCATCTGGTGTGAACAGCCTGTTACGCTCAGGGTGGACTGCGTCATGGATTTCAGAAATTAACTGACGAAAGCGAGAGTGTTGTTGAAGTGTAAATCTGTCGCGAAGTCTTCGCACAAAGCGCTCCACAACAATCTCGTTCGACTTACGAACATCAGCACCAATGGAGGCGGGCTGAAATCGTTCGAGCATCCGCCAAATATCTACCTCTTCAACCCAACCGTCAGTTGGGACTTGAACAACCTTCGCCACGCCCGGCTCTTTTCGCGGCTCCAACAATGGGAAGCCCGCAGCAAAAAGGGCCTTTAAGGCGGCTGGAATCTGCGTCGGGTCGATTTTGGCCATTTTAGCCAAGGCATCGCATTGCTTTCGCGTGCCCTCATCTTCGTAGAGCGCCACCAGTTGATTGAACTCACCTTCTGAAAGCGCCCTGGGGTCGTCAATTCCGCATTTCTTGAGAAACTGAATTAGCTTAAATCCTAATGAGGTTATGTTCGCCTCGGCGCGCTTCCAGGCATCGGTGGCGAATCTGTCAAATTTGTAGCGACTGTCTCTACAGGGTCGCTGTTTCTCGTTTAGCACTTCACCCTCATGAGCACATTCGTGATAGTATTGCTTGATGTCCACTGTGGACCAACTCAGCGGCCAACTGTTTTTGTGTTTGCAGGCCGCCGCCCAAGCTCCAACAACTTCTTGAAATGCTTCTGCCTTCATTCTTCCGTTGAGAATCCGCTGCTTGTCTTCAACCTTCACGTTTCGTTGGTCAACGCCGTGCCAGTCGTTACACAAAGTCTTAAAGGCAAGCGGCAAAAACGCCTGCGCTGCCTCAAGCCTAGCGGTGTGCTCATCGCGTTTTTTCCCAGCCAAGCATCCAGGCGGCAATTTGCTCAACAACTTGTTCAATACGCCGGAGTAAAACAGACCGTCGCTGATGAAGACATAGAGCTGCCACAGCGTAGCGTATTTACTGTCAGCATCGCCAATCGCAGTCTCAATTCGCTCTCGTGTCGATTTATCGAGGTTTGGAAATGCGCCGCTATCTACGACCCTGTCGATCTGTCCAACACACCTGTCCAGCGCAACAACGATTCCTGGGTCTTTGTAAAGTTGTTTGTAAGGTGCTGTCCATACGATGACGCGACTAGGGATAAGGTTGCGGACCTTCTCAACAATATCGGTAGGCGCTTCATCGCTGCTAATCCTGTTGGCGTAACTGCATAATTCCGAATCGGTGTCGAAAATACCTTCAAGATATTTCTCGATGCAGGCGCATACGAATAATAGGAATGGACTGTAGTAAGCGGAATCCACGATAGCTGCCAACGTCCGCAGTTGAAAATCAGGATGACTGTCTTGTGGCGCAACTAACGATAGCTTCTCGCGAGCCCAATCCCCAGGGATTACAACCAATGGGCGACAAACTCTGCGCTCTGTCAATTTTTCAAAAATGCGCCCCGCTTCGACAAGGTGTTTATCATTTCCGCTGGCACAGACATCCAGCAATTGTTGAAAGAGCAAATCTTCGCTCTGCAAAGCGTGATGCTGTTTTTCGCCACGGTCGTTCTTACCGAGACCAACAATCTCCCTGAGTTTGGGGCGCTTATCCTCGCCGGGCATCCCTTCCTTTCCCAATAAAAGTAGCCCGCGAGAAAGCATTGCATTCGCTGATTGGACAACGCGATGAACAACGGCTTTTTCGTGTATGTCCTGCCGGAGGTCCAAAAGGCGAAACAAGTCATTCAACAAGAAGGTCCGGGTCGTACCACGTTTGTGATCGTGAAGGTCGATTGCGCAGCGGTATTTCTTTTCGATTCTTCTTACGTCCGGGTTGACGAGTGCATAGTAGCTCAAGAGATGTAGGTCAACTCGGCGCTGTGTACCAAGGCGTTGAGGGTCTCTGGTCAGATAATCAATCAGGTCAGCGCTCAACGTATTACCGATAATGTCGTGGCGAAAGGGCTGATACCAAGCGTCGTGCCATTCTTTGACTGATTCCGGCGTGAGTGATTTTGGACCGAGATGCCATTCCTCCAAATTGGGGGCATCAAAAGTGGCGAGAATATTTCGAGCCGGATTCTTAGCCTCTTCTTCTTTCTCGTAGAAGAGCAAATGAAAAACGAGTTGTGGCAACAAATCCTTTTCGGGCTTCCAAACTGGGTCAGCGCTTGCGCTTACGAGATCAACAAAATATTTAATATGGTGATGTTTTTTCTTGTCGCGAGCGTCTAGTTGCAGCAACTCCCAGAATGCGGCTGAATAATGCCGTAAGACACGCGCCAGAACCGACGACTCTTGGTCGCACAGAGTACGGAATAGAAGTGGATTGTCCTCCCAGTCATCGTGCTTTTCGTAATGGCCATACCAAGAGCGGAGCTTCAAGGCTTTATCTTGATTCGGGTAGAAAACTTTGTGCGACTTCTTTTCCAAGTCGTGAGACAAGGGAACGTGCGAGACATCGTGAAGCAACGCACCCAGTCGAATGAGCACTCTTTCTGCGGCTGAAATCTCAAAATCTGCGTAAAGCCCCTCGCAACCATCATAATCGTGAAACTTCCTATGAAGCTCCTTTGTATTTTCAACCAGCCGGTTAATTAGCCGATTCGTAATCCGGCAAGCACCGATGCTATGAGCTCCCCGAGTGTGGTTCGCGGTGTGATAAACCAGTTCAACGAATCCCAATTGCGATGTGCGAAACAGCCGTTGATATTCGGGCGTGTCAATGATGTCGCGCTCCACATCGTTTAGGCGAATCTGCCCCCAGACATCGTCCTGGAACTTGTGCAGATTTTCAAACGGATCGTAAGCCATAGTTCTCTGCCTTTCCGGCCGCTTTTCACAGAACTTATATGATTTCTGGAAGCTGGATGCAAATCCTTTGCGTCTTCGCGTAGCCGCCGTCCAAACCACCACTTCACTTCCGTTGTCTCCACATATTCCGCCTCGCGCAGCCACAGGATTTACCGAACGTGTTCTGTTATTGCCTTTTAGTACTCGTGCTCCCCAGGGCGAAGTTCAAGCGCACTCGCTGCGTGAGCGTAGGTTTGCATTTGCTTGGCCTGCTGAGCAGCAACATCAGGCTGGACACCTTTCGCTTCAGCCAGCGTCGCTGCGACCATGCTTTTCTGTACATCGTTCAAGGGGGTGTTCGGTGATACGTCTTTCCCATCAATCGTACATTTCGCGGTGATCTCCGGCCAGTTGGCGTTTTCATTTCCCTTCTGGCGGATCAACACATCGTCGAGAGTGGGCGCGACGGCGATACGCGGACTCGGAAGAAACTTTGATGGATCGAGACCGAGATTCGGCCAGTCGCGCAGCGTTGCCAGAATCGACGTGTGGTCGTAAGGCGTCTCGCCTTCAGCAGCGCGAAACACCGTTCCCGGTTCAACGTAGGAGGAAACAACAATGGCTGGCACCCGCACGCCGTAACGATCAAATTTGAATTTGCCATCGCGCGACACCGGCCCTGGCTCGGGCGGCGCAGCGCCGGTTGGAGGTGGCACATGGTCATAGCACCCGCCGTGCTCGTCGAAGGAAATAATGAGCATGATCTTGTCACGGTAGGGGCAGCCTCGCACCGCCTGGTACACCTGCGCCAGGAATTGTTCACCGCGACAGATGTTGTGCGGCGGATGATAGTCCTCCGGTTGCAGCATCAGTTCAGCCGCAAACCGGGGTTCGATGAACGAATAAGCTGGCAGTTTATCCACTGGACTCGCATCCGCTGCGACTTTGCAACGATCTTCAAAGTCCGAATAGCGGTGGAATCGGTCACGAAAACCCCGCAGCGACGAGAACTGAAAAAATGTCAGCGAGGTCACGAGCGAGTTGTAAAACACGCGCCAAGTTTTGTTCTGGACCTCCAACACATGGAAAATCGTTGTTATGTTGTAAAAGCTGACAAGATCGTTGTTCACATGGCCGTCCGAGGAGCCGGAATGCACAAAACCTCGGTTCGGCCAGGTCTGGGAAGGCACCGGAGCAAACCAGCCATCGCACACAGCAAAATTTCGAGCGAGGTCGTTAATGACGTTGGCCTCTCCTGGGCCGTATGTCTGCATGATCTGATTCGCTGAAGCGGTACCGGCTGCCGTCGTTGAGTAGTTTTGGAGAAAACCACTCATGTCCGCCTGAGCGTCCGGGCTTGGCGTGGAAGTGCCAAAGAGCTGAAAGCTCACATGTTCAAATTCCTCGTGGGGGTCAGGCGTTGGGGTTTGATTCCAGTTTGGACAGGAGAGCCATGAACTGGGTGGGCGGCTCGCGAATATTTTTTCGGAGCTGGCCGGATCAATTAGATTAAAAAAGGTTTTTTCGGTTAAGCCGTTGAAGGTTGGCGGGTCCTGCGCCGGAATGTTCAACTTCGGCGGATTGGTTTCGTTGTCGTACAACCAGCCCAAGAGATTGTCAAACGAACGGTTCTCGAACATCACGACGACCACGTGCTCGATATTTTCCATACCCATATCTTGTTCCTTTCGATTTGGCGCAGCGTCGGGGTGATAGTCGGATGTCAGCGACGAAAATGCAACCGGAAGCATCGACGGACAACAAGATCGGCGCAATATCAGGCAAGTGCGCATTCCAAAATTAACGGCACAGGGCCTTCTCTTGACTTTAACGGCTTCGCGAGCTTTGCTTGGCACCAGCAAGGCGTATGGTACGAATTATTCACGTATTCTATTTGGCGTTCGTTCTCTGCGCGCTGACTCTGTCCGCGCAAAACACGACGAATCGGCCCACGCAATTACAAGGTTCCCAGTCTCCTGACAAATCTCTTGCCGTTTTCCAAGTCACTGATGCACAGCAGAGGGTTTCGGAATTGCGTCTGATGTCACTAAACTCACACTCGGTAAATCAGAGCTTCCCATTGAGCGCCCGAGTGCAGAGGTGGAACGTCCGGCAGATACGAACGTCGTTCATCTGGAGCGATGACAATGCAGCGGTCGCATTCGAGGTCGCAGATGGGACGAACAGCGAGGCGTACGCGTGTGCGAGGTCAAAAGATGGAACGTTTAAGACGGTTAATCTCACTCCTACGGTGCGGGGTTCGAGCCTTGGAGTCATGGGGAGGCCAGGTGCTGATTTTACCCGATCCGAACACCGGCCAGTGAAGTGGGGCAATTGGTCGGCGCAGTATGGACGCATTGTGGTCGTGAGGAACCGGTTTTGGGACAAGAGGGGAAAGCGTTACACAGTCAGCGGTCCATTTATGATTTCAGACAAAGGAGAGATAGGCACTCAATGACAAAAATCGCCTTAATCTGTGTCTTTGCGTTTGCACTTGCGAAGGCTCTGGCAGATACCAACGACACCCTGGTTGTCGATTATACTCCGAACCTTAATGGGCACCCTTGGCCGCGTGTACCCGTCGTCACTTACGTCGAAAGCACGTCGAACGTTTGGGTCCATCCAACCGCTCCTAAAACATTTCCGGCTATCCGAGAAATTCACGATAAAGATTCAGACTTTACGACTGTCGTGATCTGGTTCCCTGATGGCGCTGAGTTCAAAACGTATAACGAATTCGTTCTCGGCCCATACTTATCGGCGGTTTATTCCGGGGATTTCAATGGTGACGGCATCCCAGACTACATGGCAATCAAGCCAACGACCGGCTGCGGAATTGGAGGCGAACAGAGCATCGGAGTCTTCGCTTTCTCCAGTGGCAAGGATTACCGATTTACCCGAGTTCATACCTGGGGTTTGGGACCGCACGATCTGGTCATTGATCCAGTGAGCAGAGAATTTCGTTTCATGCAGACGACCTTCGTTCAAGGCAAGACTCTGGATGGCCGATACCACGCTTTTTGGGTCCATCGCTTCTTCAAGTGGGAGAACGGAAGTTTTCGCTTTGACCCTGGCATGTCCCCGGTGTGGGTCCAATACTTGGATCGACCAAACCACGAGCCAACGAAGCTGCTCTCGCCAAAACTCAAAGCGAAGATTTGGTCTGAAGACCTCGACTCTGAATCTCGAATTGAGTTTTGATCGAATGACCACCTGTCAATCTCGTGATTTAACCAAACATAGACCTAAATGTTCCATCTTCTCATAGACACCTGCGTATGGCTTGATCTCGCAAAGGACCACCAACAAGAATCGCTTCTTACGGTATTGGAAGAATTGGTCCGGCAAAAACAGGTCTCACTCATACTTCCACGAACTATTGTCGATGAATTTGCTCGCAACAAGACGCGTGTTGCTGAAGAAAGTTGCCGCAGCCTGTCGGGCGTTCTGAAGCGCGTGAAAGAGGCCGTCAATAAGTTTGGCCACGGCAAGAGCAAACAGATTACGCTCGACCAATTGAACGACGTGGATCACAAAATTCCAATTTTGGGAGAAGCAGCCATAGGTGCAATTAGTCGAATCGAGGCACTTTTCGGCAGCACACCCATTATTGAACTAACCGATGAAATAAAAGTGAGAGCGGCACAAAGGGCAATTGAGAAAAGAGCGCCTTTCCACAAGCAGCGCAACGGAATCAATGATGCCATCCTCATCGAAATATATGCCGGGGTTGTTAAAAGCAAAAATGCGCCCAAAGTGCGCTTTGCTTTCGTAACACACAACACAAGTGACTTCAGCCACCCAAATTGCAGCAACAAACTGCCTCATCCCGACATCGCGGCTTTTTTTACAAAAATAAAGTCTCTTTATTCAATCAGTCTTGGTGAGACGCTGCGGAGAATCCAACCAGAACTCGTTTCAGACGTAATGCTCGAACAGGAATGGGAACAAGAATCCCGAGGTCTGACTGAAATCTTGGCGGCGTTGGAAGAGTTGTTAGATAAAATTTGGTATAATCGACATCAAAATCTTCGCTATGGAGTCGAAACGGGTAAAATTAAGATTATTCAAAAGGGAGAATGGTCGATGGAAAACAACGAGCGGACAATCGTAAAAGAGATTTGGGAGGGGGCAAGAAAAGCCGCGAAGCGGGTGGAGAAAAAATACGGGGTTAAAAATCTTGGGCCGTGGAGCGACTTTGAGTGGGGAATGCTAAACGGTAAGCTCTCCGCGCTGCGATGGGCCTTGGGAGACGAGTGGGACATGCTTGATACATAGGAATCCTCAGCCGCACTGGGGAGAAGGCACCTTCAAGGCAGTCGCCGCGAAATGCGATTGGAGAAAGGTCGTTGGAGTTGAGCCTGAATCCTTCTGCACGCAACAGACGGAGCACACACGCATGAGCCTGGCGCTCACCGCGCCTATGCAAAGAAGGCCATCATCATCGCGCCATCGCTTGAAGAATACGAAGCGAAAGCGGCGCAGCGAAAGCTAGTCCCGGCGTGAGGCCGCAAAATAAACGAAGCGGTTGAGTCCCCGGCGACTCAACCACTTTGGTGGTTTTGGGGACTTGTGCCATCCCCAAGCCCCGCGCCAGAGGCGTGGCCTCTGGACTCCATTATTCGCTCGCGCTAGGTAACGTAACCTAAAAAACAATTCTCACGCTCCTCGCCTAGTAAGGGCTGTGGTGAGGAGTCGAATCAGCACAATTGAAAAATTCAACTGGGCTCACGACACATTTGTTCGCGCCAACGGACGCACAAATGAGACGCAGCTTCGGGTGTTGGATATGTCCGCCAGTTCCAAGCAATTGAACCAACTTTATCCGCGAGCAAGCGCCGAAAAAACTGACTGCCGCAATTTGGTTTCTCCGCTTTTAGACAATGAATGACGCGATTTCCTGTGTAAGTTCCGGCAAGCAAATACCCCGGCTCAAAATCAAGGTTGTCGTGTTCGTTTATTTCAACTTCACAGGCTTTGGGGAAATGCGCTTTAAGTTCTCCACGCAAGTCATATCCGCCATCAACAATGTGCAGGTGGCAATGCTCCACACACGCCGTGTTGCCCGAACCGCTGCCGCCGCCGTGTTCAAAAATGCAAAGTGAGCGTGAATCGAAAAAACCGCTCCCAAGACATTCATCAAGCGCGTCAAAAAAGTCCGACCGTAATCGCGTTGACAATTCGGCCACTCTTTTGAAGTGGTCATGGCTAAAACCGATTATGTATGGCTCGACTATTGCACCAAGTCCGGCGCAAAACGAAACGCCGCCTGTCGTAAAAAGCACGCGTGAACGGACGCGATACCATGCGGTCGCTGGCTCAAAAGCCAACGCGATGTTTTCCGTATCACAAAATGGGCAGTTAGGCGCTTTCATCAGGCAACAGTTGATTTATCACAGCCGAGTCATTGCTGGTGTCCCAATCAATGATTTGCAATCGGTCATCTTCAATTTTGTATTCAAGCGAACACAGATTCGTTCCAGTTGAAAAGACTCTTTCAACAAAAGTTTCCAGCAATTCGCGTTTCCGTTCAAGACAACAAAGCGCGCGGCCAAATTGCTCCCGAATGACATCTTCTGTTTCTGGCGATGCAGGAGGAAGATGTATGTGATCAATGCGAGGCGGCCAAGCCCAGCCCGAACGTGTTGCGCGAACAAATGGGTAAGGGAATTTGTCGTCCAGCACTTCGATAAGCCTTGGACTGCATCGCCACACTTGCTCGATGGTCTGTGCGCTCTTTCCCGCGAGCGCATCTACAAGAATCCGCCCGGCGACACTGAAACTCCCGACGCCAACATAAGTCCGGCAATACCAAACTTCCTGATAGCGGCTGGAATCAGCCGTTTCCAAAGCCCGCTCTAGCGGGACGAGATCATCGAAAGATTGCACGCGATAATTGGGCAGCATCATGGCCAGCTTCGGCGGCACAAATTTCACCACGAAAAGATAATTCTTTTCAGAACCACTTTCCTGCGCGGTCTTTTTGAGTTCGTCACGCAATTCTTCCAACACGCAATTCCGGTTGCCCCAAGGAACGCGGTGGATGCTCTTTTTCAGATAATTGGTATCGGCCAATCCAAAATCTTCAAGGAGTTCATACTTCCGCCACTTGTGCGGCATCGGAAGGAGGCTTGATTTCACGCGAGGCTTGCTCATTTTTTGACTCGCTATTGTTTCAACTGATTTTTCAAAGCGTCCAGAACAGGGAGCATGTTTGGAATCCAGTCGTAGGTATGAAGTTTATCCAGCGGCAGCCACTCCATCAGATCAAGGTGGTCGTCAGCAACCCGCCGGGCATCGCTTAAACTACCGCCTTGTAGCGAGCAGAGTCGCGCGACGGCAACAATGGTGTCGGGCGCACTTGGTGTTGCCTGTTTGATTTTCCATTGCCAGACGAAAAATGGCTGTCCGGGTTTTATCGTGAGAGACGTTTCTTCCAAAACCTCCCTGACCAAGTGCTCGTTCAAACTTTCACCAACTTCCAATCGCCCTCCGGGCACTTCCCATCGGTAAGGCTGGTTTGCGTCTGTCGAATCACGGCGCACCGCAAGGAGCTTGCCGTCATCCACGATGAACGCCTTTTGTGCGAAATAAACGGGGATAATCATAATCCGTCTGGATAAATATGTTTCAGAAATTGTTTAACCACACGCCGAATTGCTGGTGGCTTAAATTCTTTCAAGGTCACGTTGTAAATACCTTGAATATCAAACCGAAAGTCTTCTTTTCTGTTTTTTTCGCCAGACCTCCCGATTATGAGAGCTGGCTTGCCGAGCGTATGTGCGATGCCGAGTTCGTAATAAACATTTGGGTTTGCGCCCACGCAGACAACGATAATGAACTTGCTCTCGTTGAGGTATCGCCAGATTTTTTCAGTAATTACACCTAATGGGGCATGGTCGCCGCGCACCAAAACGGTTTTCGGATCAAATGCTTTACATGCCGCCTTGAAATTTTCAAACGTCTCTTGGCTGGTGTGTTTTACACCAAGGCTTGAATCAAATTCAAACGGCGTCACATAAAAACCTTGGCGCGTCATTTTTTTGAAAGAATGTTGTGAGAAAACTCTTGGGAATATTTCCATGCGAATCCTTTTTGGAAAACAGTGGGCTTCATTTTGGAGTTTAGCTGCCGCGAGCGAACAGCTAAACGCTTGGTGAATATATGAAAATCGTTTGGGGCGCGGCAAGCGACCGGTCGTAATTTGTTCCGACAAGTTGCAGAGGTGTGGGGCAACCCATTCACAGAAAGTGGGGGAAATCTTTTCTGTTCTGACCGCCCCAATAATTGCGCGCGCGAGGCAGGCGGTTGTGTTGAATGAAACGTAGTCCGTTCCAACGGGTTTATTTTTGTCAAATTTTTGAAAATCGTCAGTGTGGTTCAACTCAAATGAAAACAACTCGTGCCGGATGTAGCTATTGAATATCCGCTCAAAGTGCTCCTGCGTTGCTGCATATTCTGGTTCTGCTCCTGCAAAAAACTCACGCCCTAAAATGGCTATTGTTTTTAACGCGGGAAGTCGTTTCCAAAGTTCTTTGATCGGCGGGTTCTCGCCATACTTTTCAAACAATTCAAGAAATTCACGCAACATGGTGCGAGCGTAATTATTCAGCAGCTTGCGCGTTGCTTTGTGCGTCTTGGAATCCACTCTGCCGAAGCGATACAGGGCATCGCAAACAGTGGCCGTCGGATAATATGTGTCCACGAGAGTCGTTGGCTTGCAAGCCGCACCGGTT
>Ga0070714_100001366_pt1 | contig 17675 bp, 17 predicted proteins | sample LARL83metaG_FD_65450 | JGI IMG/M metagenome (GOLD analysis project Ga0070714, IMG submission 65450) | Corn, switchgrass and miscanthus rhizosphere microbial communities from Kellogg Biological Station, Michigan, USA - LAR L8-3 metaG | ecosystem: Host-associated > Plants > Roots > Rhizosphere ... | reverse complement strand
CCGTCACTCGTCGAGGTCGGCCTCGGCGAGCAGCCGGGCGGCGTCGTCCGGGTCGGTGAGCAGCGACGCGAGCAGGTGGCGGGCGGCCCAGTGCCCGGCCGCCCAGGCGAGGCCGTGCGCCAGGCCCTCGGTGGTCGCGGCGTGCAGCTCGCCGCCGGTGTACCGCCAGGGCACGTCGGTGCCGTCGGCGGCGAGCGCGTCGTGCTCACGGTACGTCACCGGCGCGCCGGGGAGCACGTCCAGCAGCGCGCCGGGCACGGGGCGCAGGTCGCCGGCCTCCTTGACGGCGCCGGGTACCTCGTCGGACGCCAGCGGCAGGTCGAGCAGTTCGGCAAGCCGGGCGGCGTGCTGGTACGGCGCGAGGACGAGGGGCCGGGCGGCGGTCAGTGGCCACAGGTCGGGGGCGTCGAGTACGAGCACGTCGCCGGCGTCCGCCACGACCAGTCCGGTACCGAGGACCGCGCGCACCCGGTCGGGCGGGGTGACGTCGTCCGGTATGAGCTCGTCGGCGGCGGCGAGCGCGGACCACAGCGCGCGCAGCTGCGGCCGGGTGACCGGCCTGGCGGGGTCGGCGAGCCTGGCGAGCAGGTCGTCCGCGCCGCCGGGCTCGGCGAGCAGCGCAGCGAGTGAGGACCGGACGCCGAGGGCGCGCGCGATGACGGAGTCGGGAGCGAGGGCCGGGCCGATCGCGTCGTACAGCCCGTCGAGCAGCGGGTCGGCGTCCGGTGCGCGCAGCTCAGCGGGCCGGCGCCCGCCGAGCCTCACGTGGCGGCGCAGCCACCAGGCGGTGTAAGACGGCACGTCCTCGTGGTGCCCGTCGGCCAGCCGGACACGGGCCGGCTCGGTGAGCGCCGCGCGCAGCGGCGGCCCGGTCAGCAGCTCGAGGGCGAGCGGCCAGCGGTCGGCGGCGACCAGGTCAAGGTCACGCACCGCGATCATCTCCACGGCGACCGGGGGCAGCCCGGCCGGCTGCCGCAGCCGGTCCCGGGTGTCGGCAGCCCACTCGCCGGCCCCGTCCAGGTCAAGGTCGGCCGCCGACTCATCGAGCGGCACGTCCTGCGCGCGCAGCAGCCCGAAGGTCGACAGCACGCCGGCCGCCTCCAGGGTCCTCACGTCATGCCGTGCGGCGAAACCGCTGCCGATGATGCCGAACGGAGCGTCGCCTCCGACGATCTCCGCCAGCGGTGACCCTGGCAGCAGCAGTTCGCCCGCCGGGTACCAGTCACCGTCCTCACCGGGCAGCGCGAGGCCGGCGAGCCACGGGTAGTCGCCCGGCTCGGCGCGCACCGCGGCGACCAGCCCGAGCACCGCGTCGGCGACCCGCTCGGGACCGTCGTCGTCGTAGTACGCCTCGGTCGCCCGGTCGTAGGACGCCGCGACGGCGGCGCGGGTGGCGGGGTCCTCAAGCGCGCCGCGCGGCGTGCCCTCCACCGCGCCGAGCCTGGCGAGCAGCGGATGCGCCGCCTCGGGGTGCACCACCCGCAGCCCGAGCACGGCGAGTTCGCCCGCGTGGGCGAGCCCGGGGCCAGGCAGCAGCAGCCCGCGCGGCCCGCGCACGACGCGCCCGTCCGCCAGCGGAACGGGCAGCGCGCCCAGCTCGCCGAGCTCTGGCGGCCCCACCTCCGACGGCTGGGCCCCGGCTAGCGCGGCGTACAGCCGGCGCCACCAGGCGGGCTCCCGGCCAAGCGCGGCGAGCACGTCGGCGAGCTCGGCGAGCGGCATCCTGCGCACCCCGAGCACCGACCACGCCGGGTGCCGGCGCGGCCCGTCGCACAGGTTCGGCAGGGCCGGCGCGAGGAACTCGGCAAGCCCGGGCGGGCCGCCGCCGAGCAGCACCGCGTCCCTGGGACGTATCCGCTCCGGCATTTCCCCGCCCGCCCGCGTGACCGCCGGGAGGAACGGCACGTCCGGCAACCGTGCCACGATCGCGTCGCCGAGCCGGGCGTCAAGCTCGCCCCGGCCGACCGGGCCCGGTACCAGGTCGAGCAGGCCGGGGCCAGCGGGCAGCACCGCCAGCTGGCCGGCGTAGACGTCCGCCGCCCGCTCCACCAGGAAGCCGGTCAGCGGCCCGGGGGCGACATGCCTTCGGTCGGGGCTGAGCGGGAATGACGCGAGCAGCAGGGCCGGCAGGCTGAGCGGCTCGTCGGTCGGGGTCGGCGCGTGGACCACGGCGGAGACCCCGTCGGGCAGCCGCCCGGCCGCCTGGCCGGCCGCGTCGGCCCGGACCGCCCAGCGGACCGACCAGGATGTCCTGGCCCGCTCCTCGGCGGGCCGGTCGGCGAGCAGTGCCGGGTCGAGCACGCCGTCCGCGCCCGCGACCCGCCAGGTGCTCGGCACCCCGTCCTCGGTGATCACGGAAAGCGCGCCGTCGTGCGCCGCGGTGAGCAGGCGGGTCTCGTCTTCGACGGTGATCTCCACGTGCGCGAGGGCGGGCAGCGCGAGCAGCAGCGCCGTCCCGGTCTCGGCGAGCAGCCGGGTGACCAGCGAAACGGCACCCTGGTCCCGCAGCGGCAGCTCGACCACCGTCTGGAAGCCGTCGGGCAGGCCGGCCGCCTGATCCGGCTGGGCGAACGGCAGCCGCAGCACGGGCACGTGACCGGCCCGCGCCGCGAGCTCATCGGCCAGCGCCGGGATTCCCCGGACCAGGTCCCTGGTCGCGTCCCGCGACCATTGCACCGTGTTGACCCGCACAGCGTTGGCCTGCGCGGCGTCGGCCTGCCCCGTGCCGGCGGGCCCCGTGCCAGCCGGCCCGGTCCCGGCCGCCGACCGGATGCGCGGCGCGTCACTCACCGCGACCACCGCCGCGAACCCCACGCCGAACCGGCCGACCGTCCCGTCGGCACTCCCGCTGGCACCGGCATCACGCTTACTCGAGGCACGCAGCGTGGACAGTGCCTCCACCCCGGCGGCGTCGAGCGGCGCCCCGGTATTGGCCGCGGTGAGGATCCCTTCTCGCAGCGTCAGCCGCAGCCGCCCGGGCACCCCGGCCCGCGCGGCCGCGTCCGCCGCGTTCTGCGCGAGCTCTACCACGACCCGGTCCCGGTACCCGCCGAGCGCGTAGTCCTCCTCCGCGTTGGCGTCTTCGCGGAACCGGCTCGGCGACGCCGCCCAGGCGTCGCGGACCCGCCTGCGCAGCTCAGCGGTGTTAAAGGGATCGGCCAGCCCGTCAGTCACATAGCGACCCTAGCCGACCGGGCAGCGGGCCCTGACTGCGCGATGAATGACTCTCGTTATCAGGGGAAGACGTAACCGGGTCAAGAACCCAACGCGCCGTCACCGTGACGGCGAAACGGAGGAGTGACAGCCGATGCTGAGGTTCCGAACCAGGCCCAGGATCAACAAGTCGGTCCGGGTCGGCCCGTTCCGCTTCGGCGCCATCAAGCCGCTCGGCAAGCGCGGCCGAGGATGGGGCGCGGTCGGCGCGCGGACCCGCCGGCATGGCTGGCTGAGCGTCAACACCCCGCTTGGCCGGGGCAGCATCCGCAGCAAGCGGCGCTGGCGGTAACGTCCGCTGTCGCACATCACGCCGGCACCGGCTGGATGGCCCCGGCACGATGGTGGATCGTTGGGAGCACCCTAGTCCTCCCAACGATCCACCATAACCGGGCCGCGGGCGAGACTGGCCCGGGCTACGCCTGTCCCCAGGCGCTTCAGGCTCGGCCGCACGAGGCGGCATGGCGGCATGGCCCAGTCCCCACGGTGCGGGAACGGTGAAAGCCGCCCTCGTTCTGGTTACATGTTGTTAACTTCACTCACGGCGCGGATGCGAGCGGTGACGATATGGGGCCGGGTAGCGTGATCGGGTGACGTCCTGGGCTGATCACGCCGTGCTGTGGCATGTTTACCCGCTCGGCTTCTCCGGCGCGGAGCGGTCGGCGCTGCCTGCCCGCGAGCCGGCCAGGCACCGGCTGCGACAGCTGGAGCGGTGGCTTGACTACGCGGTCGAGCTCGGCTGCAACGGGCTGCTGCTCGGGCCGGTGTTCTCCGCGGAGACACACGGCTACGACACCGTCGACCACTTCAGGATCGACTCGCGGCTCGGCGACGAGAGCGACTTCGACGCCCTGGTGGCCGCCGCCGGCCGGCGCGGCGTGCGGGTGGTGCTCGACGGGGTGTTCAACCACGTGGGCCGCGCGTTCCCCGCCTTCCAGGTGGCGGGAAACGGCGGGCCGGGAGCGCCGACGGCCCGCTGGTTCAAGCGGACCGCGGACGGCGCCGACTACGCGGTCTTCGAGGGCCACGGGCACCTGGTCGAGCTCGACCACGACGAGCCCGCCGTGCTCGCCTACGTGATCGAGGTGATGACCTACTGGCTCGGCCGGGGCGCGGGCGGGTGGCGGCTTGACGCCGCGTACGCGGTGCCGCCGGCGTTCTGGGCCAAGGCGGTGCAGGCGGTGCGCGAGGCGTTCCCTGACGCCTGGTTCCTCGGCGAGGTGATCCACGGCGACTACGCCGCCTACGCGAACGAGGCGGGGCTCGACGCCATCACCCAGTACGAGTTGTGGAAGGCGATCTGGTCCTCGCTCAACGACAGGAACTTCTTCGAGCTCGAGCACGCGCTCGGCCGTCACAACGCCTTCCTCGGCTCGTTCGACGACGGGCGGCTGCCGCAGACGTTCGTCGGGAACCATGACGTGACCCGGCTGGCCACCGAGCTCAACGACGACAGGCACTTCGGGCACGCCCTGGCGGTGCTGATGTGCGCCGGCGGTGTGCCGAGCGTGTACTACGGCGACGAGCAGGGCTTCCGCGGCCTCAAGGAGCACCGCGAGGGCGGCGACGACGCGATCAGGCCCGCGTTCCCCGCCTCGCCCGCGGACCTGCTGCCCGACGGCTGGCGCTATTACCGGCTGCACCAGCGGCTGATCGGCTTCCGCCGCCGTCACCCCTGGCTGGTGCGCGCCCGGACCGAGGCCGCGCACCTGGAGCAGTCCGCGCTCGCCCTGCGCCTGCGCGGCGAGCGCGACGGCGAGCAGGCGCTGCTGCTGCTCAACGTGGGCGACACGGAGTTCAGGTTCGCGGTGGACGCCGCCGGCCTCGAGGTCGCGGAGAGGGGCGGCGTAACGGAGGCGGGCGCCGCCGTCGACCCGCTGCTCGTACCGGCGCATTCCTGGACGATCCTGGCCTGAGCCGGTCAGGCGACCGCGTAGCCGTGGGTGTAGGCGTAGCGGATCGCCTGGGCCCGGTCCCGCGAGCCCGTCTTGGCGAAGATGCGGTTGACGTGCGTCTTCACCGTCGCCTCGGACACGAACAGGGTCCTGGCGATTTCCCGGTTGGACTGGCCGGCCGCGATGAGCCGCAGCACGTCGGCCTCGCGCGGCGTCAGCTCAGCGGGATCGGCCGGCGACGCCCCGGGCCCGGCCCCTGTCCCGGCCTGGGCGGCCGCCGGCGCGGTGCCGGGCCCGCCGGCCTGCGCGCCCGCCTCGGGAGCGCGGACGGCGGCGTTGAGCAGCCGCTGCTGCACGCTCGGGTCGAGGATCGCCTGGCCAGCCGCGGCCGCGTGGATCGCGCGGCCGATCTCGGACCGCGACGCGTCCTTGGTCAGGTAGCCGAGCGCGCCGGCCCGCAGCGCGCCGATGATCGACTCGTCGTCGGCGTAGGTGGTGAGCACCACCACCCGGGTGCCCGGGTAGCCGGCGGTGATCCGGGCGGTGGCGGTGGCGCCGTCGCACCCGGGCATGTTCAGGTCCATCAGCACGACCTGCGGCCGCGCCGCGGCGACCAGCTCGACGGCCGCCTCGCCGTCCGCGGCCTGCCCGACGACGGTGATGCCGGGCAGCGTCCCGAGCAGCAGGACGAGCCCTTCCCTGACCGCCGACTGATCGTCGGCCACGACGACGGTGACCTGCTCGCCTGGCATGCCGGGTTGGGTCATGGCGTCATTGTCCCAAACGCGGGCGCCTTGCGCAGGCATGCTCGTCAGGCCGCACCGGTCACCCGGGGCCTGTCGTACGGGCCTGTCACATGGGCAGCCGCAGGCACACTTCCCACTGGCCGTTGGACGGCCCCGAGGTCAGCGTGCCGCCAGCCAGCGCCGCTCGTTCCCGAAGCCCAGTCAGCCCGTAGCCCGCCCCGGCGCGCGCCAGCTGGCCGGCGCCGCCCGGCGTCGGCAGCGGGTTGCTGACCAGGAGCGTCGTGCTGTCCGCCGCGTAGCTCAGTGCGAGGCTGACCGGCTGGCCGGGCGCGTGCTTGCGCGCGTTGGTGAGCGCTTCCTGCGCCGTGCGGAACGCCGTCAGCGCGGCGTCCGCGCCCAGCGGGCGCGGCGTCCCGGTGACCGTGAACTCCACGGTGGCGTCGCCGGCGGCGCCGTGCTCATCGGCCAGCGCGCGCAGCCGGACGGCGAGCTGACCGCGGCCCGGCTGCCCCGTGCCCGCGTGGTCAGGGGCGGGCGGGCCGGGGTGCAGCGCGTCGTCGTCGCGCAGGGCGAGGATGGCGCGGCGGGTCTCCGTCATGCCTTCCTTGGTGAGCGCGCTGGCCCGTTCCACGCACTCCATGATTCGCGCCACCTCCGGGCCCTTGTCCGGCAGCGCCTCCAGCAGCCCCTCGGCGGCCTGCAGGTTCACCGACACGGCGGCGAGCGCGTGGGCGAGGACGTCGTGGATCTCGCGGGCGATCCGGGCCCGCTCGCCGAGCGCCGCCGCCTGCGTTTCCGCCGCGTGCGCCCGCCGGGCCTGCTCGAGCGCCTGCTCCGCCTCGACGGCGCGGAACAGGTAGGCGCGCCTGGTAAGTCCGAACGCCCACATGCCGATGAGGCCCGCGGTCCATCCGACCATGGCGGCGGCGGGCGCGCCGCTCGCGATTCCCGCGACGAGGAACGCCGCGACTGTTTCCGCCGTGACGCCGAGCGACGCCTCGGCGGGCAGCCGGGCGCCCGCGGAAATAGCGACCATGAAGCTGATCGCGACCGCCGTGCTGAACGAGGCAAGCCCGGCGAGCGCGCCGCCCGCCGCGCCCATCACCACGAGCGCGGCGAGCCACAGCCGCGGCCTGCCCTCCGAAAACTGCCAGGTCACTGAGGCTACCGCGGCCACTCCCAGCGTCGCGGCGATCGCGACGCCAAGCGCGCCGCGGCCGAAGTGCGGCGTGAACAGCGGAACCGTGACCAGCACCATGAGCACGACGGCGAACCGGACCAAGCTGACCGCCGGCGGGACCGCCATCGGGCTGATCTCCGGCCCGTTTCGGAGCCCGGCGAGCAGGCCAGGTGACTTGCCGGGCCGCTCGTCGGCGGGCAGCCCGGCATCCGGCCCGTCGCCAGTGCCCGGCTGGTCGGGGGTGAGCAGGCGACGCGTGAGATGAGCGAGAACCACGTCTCTAAACGTATCCGGGCGGCCAGCCCGTCATGTGGAACCGTCGGGTGGAGGACGGGTGGAGATCCGCCTCCACCCGGGCTCCACCTGGACCCGGTAAGCGGTCCACCGGTGGTCCACCGGGGATCGAACCCCAGGCCGACGCGGGGGAGGGGGCTCGCTCCGTAGCGTGATCGGTGTAAGGACAAACAGCCCCCCGCAAACCAGGAGGAAATCCCGTGGACGCCAGCGTGCTGATCCCCAACCTCGCCATCCTCGCCGTCGTGCTGCTGACCGACTACGGCACGCGCAAGTTCACCACCAGCCGGCTGGTCCGCCCGTTCCTCACCGCCGCCCTCATCGTCCCGTTCTTCTTCAAGGGCGTGGCGACCTCGGGTAACGGCCTGCTGATCGAGGTGGCGGGCATCGTGGCCGGCCTGGTGCTCGGTGTGGTCGCCGCGTCGCTGATGCGGGTCTTCGCCGACGACGTGACCGGGCGGCCGATGACCAAGGCCGGCCTGCCGTACGCCTTGTTCTGGGTCGTCATCGTGGCCGCACGGCTGTACTTCGCCTACGGGGCGAACCACGTGTTCAGCCAGCAGCTCGGCCAGTGGCTGTACACCAGCCACATCACCGTGGCCGCGCTCACCGCTGCCCTGATCTTCTTCTCGGTGGCCATGCTGGTCGGCCGCACCGCCGCCCTGGGTGCCCGGGCCCGCCAGGCGAGCGCCCGCAGGACCGCAGCCCCGGCCCCGCTGTCCGCCCCGGTTCGCTAGCGCACCGCATGCGCGCCGCGTGACCGTGCAGTATGACCGCGCCGCAAGAGCGCGCCGCAAGAGCGCGCCGCTCGCGTCCGCCCGCAGGCAGCACGAGGCCTGGCTCCCCACCCGGGGCGCCAGGCCTCGTTGCCGTTTCTGTCGTGCTCAGCCGCGGTCAGTCGTGCCCGAGGCGCCGTAGCGTCTCGGAGACGTGCCCGTCCGCGCCGCCGGCCCCGCCCGCGCCCGCCGAAACCGAGTGCGCGTAGTCCGAATCCATGTACTCGCGCAGGAACCGCACGGTGTCGCCCGCCACCTGGATGACGAAGACGTACTCGTTCTCGTAGTGGTTGCCGTTCAGCAGCGCGCCGCGGCCCGTGGTCTCGGCCACCACCCAGTCGCCCTCGCCGATCAGCCGGCGGATCTCGACCTTGGGGTCGCCCGGCTCGAACAGCCCCTCACGGATCGGCTGGAGGAAGTCATCGATGATTCCCTTCCGCCCCCGCTGGGCCGGCAGCCCGCGCGCCACGTCGTTCACCTGCCATACCGACTCGTCGGTGAAGAACTCGCCGATCGCCGCGAAGTCCCCGGTGCCGAGGGTGTCGAAGAACCGCCGCACTACGTCTTTGGGGTCGGACATGCTGACCTCCTGGTCTCACCTGATGGAGTGAACTACAAGACCGCGACCGCGTTACCCGGCGAGCCGATCGCCCCGGTCACGTTGAGCGGCACCGACACGAAGAGGAACTCGTGCCGCCCCTCACGGGCGCACGCCGCGGCGAGCGCGCCGAACGAGAACAATTCGCCGATCGCCATCCCGAGGCCGGGGATGAGGCGCCCGTGCAGGAACCCGACGGCCCGGTCGCCCGGTGTCACCTCGACCGCCGGGTTGTCGGCTGCGACCGCCGCGACCCCGGAGTCCCACAGGAACCGCGCCATGTCCTCGGTGGCGTCCAGCCCCGCGGAGTCATAGCCGGAGACGCTCTGCATGCCGTCGGCGAACGCGGCCCGCGAGGCCGGGTCAAGCGCCAGGTACCGGTCGACCCACCCGGTCCGCACGCACAGGATGTCCCCGGCGCGCAGTTCGGTGCCCTGCGCGGCCAGCGCGGCCGCGAGGTCGTCCGGGCCGATCGCCACCCGGGTGAACGGGTCGTAGCCGCCGGGCAGGGCAAGCCCGGACGGCGCGCCCGGGCCGCCAGGTGCCGCGAACGACGCCACGTCCGCGAGCACGCCGCGCCCGATGATGCCCCGCTGCGCCCAGTGGTGGATGCCGAGCGGCTCTAGGTCGGCGGACGGCTGGTCCCGCCACCCGCCGAACCAGCCGTCGGGCGACCCGATGTGCCGCAGGCCGTCCCACTGCGTCGAGCACTGCAGGTAGAACCCGTCCACCCAGTCGTCCCAGACGCCCGGTGCCATCGCCTCGAAGCTGTGCCTGAACCCCTTCCGGCCGAAGAACGGCGGATCGGGCAGCCCCAGCGGCAGCGACACCCCGACCCGTTCGCCGGTCCGTACGCCGCTCGCCGCCGCCGCGACCACCGGGCCGGTCAGCCGGTTCAGCGTGCCGAGGTTATCGCCGCGGCCCCACACGTCCCACGCGTGCTGCACCCCCGACCCGGGCAGCCGGGGCAGCGCGTCAAACGAGGGAATGACAGCATCATCGGTCACATTCGCAGCGTTACAGGACGGCCGGACGCTGGCAATGGTGCGGCGCGACCGAACGCCTCCCGCGCCGCTGGTGCGAGCCCACAACCTCTCAAACGGCGCAGGCCCAGTCGTCCGGGCTCAGCAGCGGCCCGTCCACAGCGCTTTCCGGCGGCGGGAAGTGGACCTTGAGCGTGAAGGCGTGCGGCGTCGGCCCGTGGCGGCGCAGGTACTTCAGCCGGTCCTCGGCCTCGGTGATGGTCGGGATGTGCCCGCGCGGCACCCACCACGCCACCATGTAGAGGTCCCTCAGCTGCTCGAACCACTCCCGGCGGCGGCGCAGCACCGCACGGTGGGCGTCGCCGTACACGAACGCGGCGAGCGCCTCGACCGACTCCCACACGGACATGTTGATCAGGATGCCGCCGTCCGCGCCCTCCGCGTCGTCTTCGAACGCGCGCAGCGCGGTGGCGTCGCCGTCTTCGGTCTGCAGCCGCCAGACGAACCCGGGCGCGCCGTCCGCGACCGCGTTCACCGGGTCAAGCCAGGCCACGAAGTCGGCGAGCCGCGGGCTGTCAAGCGGCGCCACCAGCCGCCCGATGTTGACCTGCGCGAGCACGTGCGATGAGTCTTCCACTGTGCCTCCTGTACGGGCGCCGTCGGGGCCGCGCGGCGGGCGGTGCCGAGGTACCGGTGTACTAAGTACCAAACGGCACGATTACCCATTACCGGTAACCTTACCGGCGACGCTGGCCCAGCGCCAGAGGCGAGCAACCGAAGGCAGAAGAGAACTCCGGGCGAGGCCGGGAAGCGAAGATTTGGTCGGTACTGACACGGGGCCGGTTAATGCAGGTAGGAGGCGCCGTTGAGGTCGAGCACGGCACCGCTCGCCCACTCGGCTTCCGGTGAGGCCAGGTAGATGACGGCCGCCGCGACCTCCGCGGCGGTGGCGACCCGGCCGAACGGAGACTGGGCGCGGATCGCGTCGCCTGCCGGCGTGCCCAGTTCCTCGGCCGTCATGTCGGTCGCGACGTAGCCGGGGGCGACCGAGGCGACGGTGATGCCGTGCGGCGCGAGCGCCACCGCGAGGGACTGGCCGAGCGCGTGCAGCCCCGCCTTGCTCGCCCCGTACGCCGGATGGGTCGGCTCACCCCGGTACGCGCCGCGCGACCCGACGTTGACGACCTTCCCGCCGCGGGCGCCCGTGATCATGTGCCGCACGGCGCACCAGGTCGCGTTCGCCGCGCCGAAGAGGTTCACGCCGAGCGTCGCCTGCCAGGCTGCCTGCCACTCTTCGTACGAGGTGCCGGTCACCGGGTGGTCGACGTAGATCCCCGCGTTGTTGACGAGGACGTCGAGCCCGCCCAGCCGGCCCGCGGCATCGTCGACCATCGCGCGGACCGCCGCGGCATCGGCCAGGTCGGCCTGGACGGTCAGGTGGCCGGTGCCGGGCAGCGAGTCGCGCACCGCGTCGGCCGCGCCTGCGGCATCTCGGTAGTGCACCGCGACCCGGTCCCCGCGCTCCGCGAACGCCAGCGAGATCGCGGCCCCGATGCCACGCGATCCGCCGGTAACAAGAACAGCACGCCTCACCCGCGTGACTCTACCGGCCGTCGTCGCAGGCAGCGGGCGCGGGCGGGCTCTGGCGGCACCCGGAAGGTCAGGACACCGGGGCGGCGTCGCACAACTCGAGCAGCTTGGTCATCGTCGCCCAGTTCCGCGCCGTGCCGGTCGCGCCCGACTTCGGCGAGCTGACCACGCGCAGCAGGGCCTCGGCGAGCACGCTGCGCCCGTATCCGGCCGGCGTGTGCAGGTACAGCGTGCGGCCGACCGCGACCACCTCGTCGGTGCCGCCGGCCGCCGCGGACTTGGCGCGCGCGGCATCCAGCTTGTCCGTAAGTTCCGGCCACGGCGGCTCGCTGAGCACGACCGCGTGCACCCGCCTAGGGTCCGGCTCGTCGGGGAACGGGTTGTCCGCGAGAATCTGCGCGAGTTCCTCGCGGGTCACCACGACTACCGGCGACGTCACGCCGAGCGTGGCGGCGATCGCCTCGGTGATGGCGCGTGCCGTCACCGTGCAGTCCGCGTCTCCCGGCGCGGTGAACAGCACGTTCCCGCTCTGGATGTACGTCGACACGTCCGTGTGCCCGAGCCCGGCGACCAGCGTCCGCAGGTCCGCCATCGCTACCTTGTTCCTGCCGCCGAGGTTGATCCCCCGCAGCAGCGCGACATGTGTAGCCATCGCGCTATTGTCCCCTGGCGTTACGCGATCCGCTCCCGTTTTCGGGCTCCCGCCCGCGCCGGCGCTCGTCAGCTTCCAGCGCTCCCGGCCCCGAGCGACCCGTTCTGGCCCGGAGTTCCACCGGTTCATGTCCGTCCTGGCCCGGTGGAACATCGGGCCGATAGAGCTGAGCCGGTGGAACATAGGGCCATAACGTGGCCGGCCCAGGCGTGGCTGTGGATGGATAACAGCAAGAAGCGCGGAAAGCGCTCAGGCAGGCGGGACGAATCGCGATTCACCCGGGGGTGCGGTGATCGTGAAGGGGTCAAGCGGCTTCGACGATGTCGGCGAGGGCGAGGGCGATGTTGTCGGGACCGCCGGCCTCGTTGGCGAGGGCGATGAGCCGCTGGATGACGTCGGCGGGGGACAGGTCGGTGGCCGACAGCGTCTGCCTGATCGCCGCGTCGGGCACCACGTTGGTCAGGCCGTCGGAGGTGATCAGGTACCGGTCGCCGATCCGGGCGTCGAGCAGCGACAGATCCGGCGTGCCGGCCATCCGCGCCTGCTCCTCCGCCATCCCCGCCCGGGTCATCTCCGCGGCGGACGCGCCGACGGCGCGCAGCAGCAGGGAGTGCTGCGGGTGCGACGCCGCCTCCGCCGGGGTGAGCCGGCCCGCGTCGATCATCGACTGGGTCACCGAGTGATCGTGGGTGACCTGGAACAGGCCGCCGTCGCGGAACAGGTAGGCGCGCGAGTCGCCGATGTGCACCAGGGCGAGCCGGGAGCCTGACAGGAGCATCGCGGTGAGCGTCGACCCGCTGCCCTCAAGCGCCGGGTCGGACTCGGAGATCGAGCGCACCGAGTCGCCCGCCGCCGACAGTGCGTCGGACAGCACGTTGAGCAGGTCGGCGGGCACCATCCCGGCCGGCGCCGCCGAAGCGGCCGTCGGCGCCGTCCCGGCGTCCAGTGACGGCTCCGATTCCAGGCGGCGCAGCGCGTCGACGGTCGCGGCGCTCGCCCGCTCGCCGCCAGGGCCGAACCCGTCGGCGACGGCGACCAGCCGCGGGCCGGCGTAGCCCACATCCTGGTTCCGCTCCCTGATCAGGCCGATGTCGGAGGCGGCGGCGTAACGGATGGCGAGCGGCGGACCCGCGGCCTCAGCGGCTGGAGAGGCGGAAGAGGCGATCGGGTCGGGCGGGGTGGGCGGGTTGAGGTTAGTGGCATCGGGCATGGCGGTCGCTCCCTCGCGGAGGTAACTGATGAGGAACTGTGCGAGCCGCTGACGTTCGGCGAAAACGGCCTCGGTCACCCGCAGGTAGGCGGACACCAGCGCGGCGGCCTCGGCCGGCGGCGCGCTGAGCACGGCGCCGATCTGGGCGAGCGGCATCCCCGTGCGGCGCAGCCACGCCACCAGGCGCGCCCGCTCCAACTGGGACGGCGCGTAATACCGGTAGCCGGACCACTCATCCACCCGGAACGGCCGCAGCAGCCCGAGCTCGTCGTACAGCCGCAGCGCCTTCTGGGACAGCCGGGCCAGGCGGGCGAACTCGCCGATCGTCAGCAGCTTCACGTCGTCCACGCTCAGCGTTCCCCCAGGGGGAGAGTCAACCGCCTACTGACGATACGTCGCCAGGAACTCGCCGAGCCGGGTGATCGCGTCGGACAGCACCTCGACCGGGGCGAGGAACACCACCCGGATGTGGTCGGCGGACGGCAGGTTGAACCCGGTGCCGTGGGTCAGCAGCACGTGCTGCTGCTCCAGCAGGTCGATGCACATCCGCTGGTCGTCGACGATCTTGTGCACCTCGGGGTCGAGCCGGGGGAACAGGTAGAGCGCCCCGGCCGGCTGGTAGCAGTCGACGCCGGGTATCGCCGTCAGCTGCGCCCAGGCGGCGTCCCGCTGGTCGCGCAGCCGGCCGCCGGGCAGCAGCAGCGGCGTGATGTCGATGCCGCCGTCGAGCGCGGCGGGTATCGCGTGCTGCGCCGGGACGTTCGGGCACATCCGCATGTTGGCGAGCAGCTCAAAGCCCTCGCGGTAATCGGCGACCGGCTGGCGCGGCCCGGAGAAGACCAGCCACCCGGAGCGGAACCCGGCCAGCCGGTAGGTCTTCGACATGCCGCCGAGGGTGAGCACCGGCAGGTCGGGGGCGAGGGACGCGGCGCAGTGGTGCTTCGCGCCGTCGAACAGGATCTGGTCGTAGATCTCGTCGGCGAGGATAAGCAGCCCGTGCCGCCTGGCCACGTCGAGCAGCGCCACCAGCGTCTCGCGCGAGTAGACAGCCCCGGTGGGGTTGTTGGGGTTGATGATCACCAGGGCCCTGGTGCGCGGCGTGACCAGCGACTCGACGTGCTCGACGTCCGGGTTCCAGTCGAGGTCCTCGGCGCACCGGTAGTGCACGGCCCGGCCGCCGCCGAGGTTCACCGCGCCGGTCCACAGCGGGTAGTCGGGGGACGGGACGAGGACCTCGTCGCCGGGGTTGAGCAGCGCCTGCAGCGCCATCACGATCAGCTCGGAGACGCCGTTGCCGAGGTACACGTCGTCCGGCGTCACCCCGGTAACGCCAAGCCGGGCGCCGAAGTACCTGGCCACCGCCTCGCGGGCCGGCGCGATGCCGCGCGCGTCGCTGTAGCCCTGCGAGTCCGCGATCGACGCCGTGACCTTGGACAGCACCGCGTCCGGCGTGAACAGGCCGAACGGGGCCGGGTTGCCGATGTTCAGCTTGATGATCTCGTGCCCGGCCGCCTCAAGCTCGCGAGCTCGCCGGAGCACTGGTCCGCGAATGTCATAACGGACGTCGGCCAGCCGGCTTGCCTGAGACACCACGGTGGGCCTCCCCAGATCGTGATCGCGTTTAGTGACGGCGGATCCGCACGTCAGGCAGACCCGATGCCCCGAATGTTACCCGGCTGCCGCCGGCCGCCTCCCCGCATTATTGGCCTGCGTATTGGCCTGCCTGCCGTCCCGTCGCCGGTCAGACGGGCGCGGGCTGCCCGGTGATCCGCTCGAAAAGCTCCGCGTAACGGGCGGTCAGCACGCCGAGCACGTCGCCGGGTATCTCCGGGCCCGGCGCGGTGCGGTCCCAGCCAGCCGACTTCGACCAGTCGCGCAGGTACTGCTTGTCGAAGGAGTGCTGGGGACGCCCTGGTGAGTAGGAATCGGCCGGCCAGAAGCGCGAGGAGTCCGGGGTGAGTACCTCATCGGCGAGGATTAGCGTGCCGTCCTTAGCGTGGCCGAACTCCAGCTTGGTGTCCGCGACGATGATGCCGCGTTCGCGTGCTATGTCGGCGCCGCGCTGGTACACCGCCAGGGTGACCCGCCTGAGCTCGGCCGCGGTTTCCGCGCCGGTGAGGTCGGCTACCTCGTCGAACGTCATCGGCTCGTCGTGGCCGGCGGCCGCCTTCGTAGTCGGCGTGAACACCGGCTCGGGCAGCCGCGACGCCTCGGCCAGGCCGGGCGGCAGCGGCACGCCGGACACGGCCCCGGTCTCGTTGTAGGCGGCCAGCCCGAGGCCGGTGAGGTAGCCGCGCGCGATGCACTCCACCGGAACCATGTCGAGGCGCTGGCAGCGGATCGCGCGGCCCGCCCACTGCTCCGGCACGTCGGTCGCGGAGATCACGTGGTTACCGATGATGTCACCGAGCCGGTCGAACCACCACAGCGACAGCTGGGTCAGGATGCGGCCCTTGCCCGGCACTGGCGTCGGCAGTACCACGTCGTAGATGGACACCCGGTCGGAGGCGACGAGCAGCAGGTCGTCGCCGTCGGCGTAGACGTCCCGCACCTTGCCCGAGTGAATCAGCTCCACGTGACTGCCCCCCAGCGCTCATCAGGCGCTATACGTAACCGGACGCTGCGTAATCGGCCGAGCCCGGCAAGCGTACTATCGCCGGCCGGCGTACGATCAGGTGGCATGGCAGGAAACGACGGTGGCCGCGAGAGCGGCGCATACCTGCAGGTGCAGACGACAACCGACTCGCGAGCCGAGGCGATGGAGCTGGCGCGGGCGGCGGTCGAGGCGCGGCTGGCCGCGTGCGGCCAGGTCGCCGGCCCGGTCGCGTCCACCTACTGGTGGAACGACGAGCTTGAGCGGGCGGAGGAGTGGTTCGTCTTCTTCAAGCTCCCGGCCGACCGCTATGAGGACCTCGCCGCGTTCATCGCCGAGCGGCACAGCTACGACGAGCCGGAGATCCTCGCGACGACGTTCGTGGCCGGCTCCGCGTCGTTCCTCGGCTGGATCACGGACGAGACCAGGCCGCGCGACCCCGACCTGCCCCCCGACCCCGATGACCCCCGGGACCCGGACGTGCCGCGCCCCCGCACCGCCGGCGTGCCGAGCCCCTCTGACCTGACCGGCTAATCCTGTGCCGGCGCCGGCAGGTTCCAGCTGAGGATGACTGGCTCGCCGTGCTCGGTGCCGAGGACGGAGACGGTGCCGGTGTCCAGCCGGAACAGCCGGCCCTCGGCCGGTGGCTGGGCGAGGTAACGGGCGGTGAGCACCCGCAGCACGTGACCGTGCGCCACCAGGACCACATCGCCGTTCCCGAGCAGCGGCATGGCCCGCTTGAGAACCCGGTCGACGCGCTCGCCGACCTGCTCAACGGTCTCGCCCGGATGGGCGGCATCGCCGGGCACGACGCCGTCTCGCCACAGGTACCAGCCGGGCCGCTCCCGCCGTATCTCCGCGGTGGTCATCCCCTCGTAGCCGCCGTAATCCCATTCCCACAGGTCAGGGTCCTGCTGTGGCTCCGGGCCGCCGAGGCTGCCCGGGATGTTTGGCCCGCCTAGCCCGGCCAGCTCAGCGGTGCGCACGGCGCGCTGCGCGGGGCTGGTGAACACTGCGGCGAGTCCGCCGCCGCTGGCGGCCAGCCGGGCCACGAGCGGGCCGAGTGTGGTCGCCATGGCCTCCCCGTGCGGGGTCAGCGGGATGTCAGTCCGCCCCGTGTGCCGGCCGGCCTTGGACCAGTCGGTCTCGCCGTGCCTTAGCACGATCAGCTCTCCCATGGGGTCAATCCTCCCCGGCCTTCCGGCCTTCAGGCCTGGCACCGCGCCTTTTCCCCGTTCCTCCTGGCTAGGCGCCCACTGAATTCGGCGCTTCTGGGGCGGCAACTGCCGCGCCGAGCAGGCAAAATTCAGCGAGCAGCTAAAGCAGCCTGCGCAGCCGGAACAGGTCCTTCATCGACGCCTCGATCTTGACCCGCCCGGTCATCCAGGCCCGCGCGATGTTCATCGGCTGCTCCGCCAGGGCCTTTACCTCGTCGCTCTTGCCGGTTATCCGGATGTCCGCGGGCCGCTCGCCGGGTGCCGCCTCCCGCACCGGGTCGTTCCCCGTCCCGAGCAGGGTCACGTAGGTGACGCCGAGATCGGGAATGGTGACACTGATCGTCCGGTTGCCGAAGTACTGGTCCCGCTCGGCGGGGCTCATCTCCGACAGCCGGCCCGCCAGCTTCTGCAGTGCCTCCCGGCACTCCTCGGCCGTAGTCATGTGCGCCTCGCTCTTGATTGGGCGGTACCGTTCACGCGGGAGGGTAGCGCACGTGAGGGGCCTGTAGGGTGACCGGCCCGGGAGGAGTAATGAACAACATGGAACCAGAACGGGAGCGTTCCGCGCCCGTCCCCACCGGTGACCCGCGCGTCGACGCGGCCGTCGAGCAGCTGGCCTCGATCGAGGACCTGGAGCTGGCGGACCGGCCCGCGGTCCTCGGGGAAGTCCACGACCGGCTCCGCGAGGTCCTCGGGGAGCTTGGCGACGCGCCCTCCGGTGAGCCCGT
>Ga0070714_100001364_pt1 | contig 17686 bp, 13 predicted proteins | sample LARL83metaG_FD_65450 | JGI IMG/M metagenome (GOLD analysis project Ga0070714, IMG submission 65450) | Corn, switchgrass and miscanthus rhizosphere microbial communities from Kellogg Biological Station, Michigan, USA - LAR L8-3 metaG | ecosystem: Host-associated > Plants > Roots > Rhizosphere ... | reverse complement strand
GAGTTCCCTCAGGCCAACCTTGCCGTACACAGTCATGAAAATGTTGGCCATCAGAGCGATCAAGGCCTGATTGGTGCAGATGTTGGAGGTCGCCTTCTCGCGACGAATGTGCTGCTCGCGGGTGGCAAGAGTCAGAACGAATCCGCGCTTGCCATTGCGGTCGGTGGTCTGACCGACCAGGCGCCCGGGCATCTGGCGGACATAGGCTTCGCGCGTGGCGATCACGCCGCAATAAGGGCCACCGAAGCCGAGCGGAACGCCGAACGACTGCGCTTCCATCGCGATAACGTCGGCCAATTTGGGTGGCGCGACGATGCCGAGCGAAATGGCTTCCGCGATCGCGACGACCAGCATTGCACCTTTGGAGTGGGCGAGTTCGCCAATGGCTTCGGCGTCTTCTATGGTGCCGAAGAAATTTGGAGATTGCACAAGCACGCAAGCCGTGTCCGAAGTGATCGCCGCTTCGAGCTCTTTGAAATCGACGCGCCCGTTGTCCTTGAAACCCACCGTCGCGAGCGGCATTCCCTGATGAAACGCGTAAGTCGAGAGCACCTGGCGATACTCAGGATGAACGCTGCGCGCCACCACAACCGAGCGGCGGCCGGTAAGGCGGACGGCCATCATTACGGCTTCAGCGGCGGCGGTGGAACCGTCGTACATGGAGGCGTTCGCAACTTCCATGCCGGTGAGTTCGCTGATCATCGTCTGGAATTCGAAGATCGATTGCAGCGTGCCTTGCGAAATCTCGGCCTGATACGGCGTATATGCGGTCAGAAACTCGCCGCGCGAGATCAACGAATCAATAATGACAGGGCGGTAGTGGTAGTACGCGCCCGCGCCGAGGAAGGTTGCGTAGCCGTCGCCATTTTCGCGCGAGCGCTCGCGAAACCAATCGACGATCTCGGATTCCGCCATCTGGCGCGGGATCTTGAGGTCGCGATTGAGGCGGTACTCGGGCGGGATTGGCGCAAACAGGTCGTCGATGGACCGCGCGCCAATCGCTTTGAGCATGGCCTCGCGGTCAGCAGGAGATTTAGGAAGATAACGCATATGTTAGCTATTAGCTCTTAGCCATTAGCTTTTAGCTTTTTCGTGGAAGTTCAAGCGGCTTTGGCTAAAGGCTAAGAGCTAACAGCTAAAGGCTGGATCAGTGTCCGCCTTCCTCAGCAACGAACTTCTCGTAATCTGCGGCCGATAACAGCGCATTCAGCTCTCCAGCATCTTTCAACTTGATCTTCACCATCCAGGAGCCGTGGGCATCTTTGTTGATCTTCTCGGGATGGGTGTTCAAGTCGGCGTTGACCTCGGTCACGGTACCCGATGCGGGAGCGTACAAGTCCGAGACAGCCTTCACGGATTCCACGGATCCGAAGGTCTTACCAGCAGCGATCTCGGTGCCCGGTTTCGGCAGATCGACGAAGACGATGTCGCCAAGGGAATCCTGTGCGTAGGTGGTGATGCCGATGGTGGCGTTGCCGGCGTCGGGTTTGATCCACTCGTGTTCTTTCGTGTATTTGAAGTCCGCGGGATAGCTCATGAAAACCAGCTCCTAGCTGCTAGCTCTTAGCTTCTAACCAAAGAAAATGCGAAACGCAGAATGTTTTTGTGCCGTCCCTGAAGGGACTCGATCTCGTTTGATAACCTACCCAGGACTTACGTCCCGGGCTATTTATGTGCCGACCCTGCGGGGCTGGATTTTGCATTCGCCGACATTACGGTTCACGCAAAGTCTGCCACTTCAAACACCGGCTAAAGCCGTCGTCTTTGTTGCTTCCTGTTGGCACGTCTGAAGACGTGCCCTGATACAAACCCGAGTCTCAAAAACCCCGCCGCGTCGAGTGCATGTCCTTGGCAAGACCCTAAGCCTTACCTACACCTTCTTGGGCCGTTTATAGAACGGCGTGGGGACGACGCGAGCCTTCACGCCCTGGTTGCGAATCTCGACCAGAACTTCAGTTCCTACTGGCGACAGCTCCGGCGGAACGTACGTCAAGGCAATGTTCTTCTTTAAGAACGGCGCGTACGAACCACTGGTCACGTACCCGATTTCCCGGCCCGAAGTATTCAAGATGCGGTAACCGTCGCGAGCGATTCCGCGGTCGACCATCTCCAGGCCCACCAGGGTTCGCTTGAGGCCTGCGGCCTTGGATTTTCCCAGCGCCTCGCGTCCAACGAACTCGGGCTTCTCCATCTTGCAGAAGCGGTCGAGACCGGCCTCCCACACATTGATCGTATCGGAAATTTCGTGGCCGTAGAGGGGTAGCTTGGACTCGAGCCGCAGCGTATTGCGCGCGCCCAGGCCGCAGGGCAAAACACCGAATTCCCTGCCCGCTTCGAGGACCTCGCCCCACACTCGAGCGCTGTTTTTTTCATCGCTGGGGATGTAGATCTCAAAGCCGTCTTCGCCGGTATAGCCGGTGCGGGCGATCAGGATATCTTTCAATCCGCAGACCGCACCGCGCGTAACCCAGTAAAACTTCACCGCTGAGAGATTCGCGTCTGTCAGCTTCTGGAGGAGATCCACGCCCTTTGGTCCCTGGATGGCAATCTGGGTGAAATCGTCGGAAAGGTTCTCGACCTCGCAGTCGAAGTGCCGGGTGTTGTCGCGGACCCAGTTGAAGTCCTTCTCGCGGGTGCCGGCGTTGATGACGATCAGGTATTCCTGCTCGGCAAGCCGGTGGACGATGATGTCGTCGACAAACGTTCCCTGCGGATACAACATCGCCGAATATTGCGCTTGCCCGACCGCCAAGCGGGAGGCGTCGTTTATAGAGATGTGCTGAATAGCGGCCAAGGCTTCCCTGCCGGCCACTCTGATGTCGCCCATGTGGCTGACGTCGAAGATGCCGACGCCGGTGCGGACCGCCAGGTGCTCGGCGATGATGCCGGAGTATTCGACGGGCATGTCCCAGCCGTTGAAATCGACCATTTTGGCGCCGAGTTGGCGATGGACGGCGTTGAGCGCGGTTTTGCGGACGGCAGGCGTGGCTTCGACAGGAGACAAGAACGGGCCTCAATCACTCGGCGGGGGCTGGGCCGCCGAATAGCAAACGGAAAAGGCTATCACGCGAGCACGGTGTGGCTCAACCGCGGCGGGGTGCGTTCATTTGTTCGCCGTTCAGGTTTGCTTATTTTGCGGGCGAAGGTACCCAGTAGGTGGTGCGATAGATCAGGGTGTTATTGCCCTTGACATCACGCAGGCGGACGCGAATCTCATGCAGGCCCGGGTGAGGATTCTTGGGCTCGAAGCTCAGTTCGTAGCGGTTGTGCAGGTGATTGGCGAAGTCGATCAGATGATTTTCGAAACCATTGCGGGAGAGAAACAACTGGTATTCGCCTCCGGTGATGCTCGCGAGCGTGTGCGGAATGTTCTTGCGCATGGCCTGGCGCAATTCCTGCATCCGGGCCAGCAGATTGATGACGGGGCTCCACTCCTGCTTGTTGCTTCCGCGCAAATCATCGAGTTGCTGGGAAAGATATGGGGCAAATGGCAGGGCATAGATCGAAACGTCATTGTTGTTGATTGCGGCCAACGCGGATTCCAGCGTGGTGAATTTGCTGCCGTGGTCGCGAGTCTCACTGATCAAGAGCAGAACGCGCTTCCGGTGTTCAGGGCGGTGGCCCAGCAGTCGCGCCGAATATGCAACTGCGTCCATGATGGCGGCGCCGCGGTTGCCCACAGGAAGCTTCTTGAGCCGATTCTCGACCTGGTCGCCATCGGAGGTGAAGTCCTGGACGAGTTCAAGCCTGCTGTCGAAGAAAAGCACCGCGGCCTCATTGTCCGGATTATTCAAAACGGGATCGAGCATGGAAGAGAGGCCGGACATACGCTTGTATTCGTTTGCCGCCCTGCCGCCGGATTGCACAGCAATCATCAGCGAGACGGGTTCGGACTCCGCGGCATCATCGAGATGAGCCGATTGCTGTGTACCATCATCCTCGATGATGAAGTCGGCGGCACGAAGTCCGGAGACGATCGCGCCTGTGGCATCGCGGACCAGCGTGGGGACGCGCACAAGAGTGACCTGCGCGGAGAAGTTTTGGTCATCCTGCGCAGTGGAGCGCGGAATCCCCAGTGCGAGCACACACAGGAGGAGCAAGTAGGTTCTCTGCATATTCGAGAGATGCCGCGACATTAGGTTGTTGATGCCTCACCTCGACCGCACACTTCGACCCGCAACTTTGGAACCTAACCCGCTCGAAAATCTCACCCTCACGGAACCGGCACGTCTATACTTGCGTACTCTGGATTACAACTCAAAATCAGTGTGCAACGGGTTTCCCTCATTTCACACTCCACGACGAGAGGCATATTGCGAAATGGTCAATGTTGCTCGTAGGTTTAGCGTGACATTCCTATGCGTCGTCGCAGTCTTCGCGACGGCTACCGCTCAGAAAAAGTCGAAGAAATCAGCCATTCCGACGAAAGCAGCTCAAACCACAGAGGCTTCAATCGCTGATACCACTCTTCCCTATCGCAATCCGAATCTTTCGATTGAAGACCGCGTGGCCGATCTGCTTTCTCGCATGACGCTGGAGGAGAAGGTCGAGCAGGTTTCCGGCGGAGTGGAGTCCCGCACCCATGTCATCGATCCGACCGGCACGTTCACGGATGAAAAGGCACGGGAGTGGTTCGCCAGGTGGGGCGATCCGGATTTTCAGTTCGCGCCGAAAGATGGCGCGATTCTCAGGAATGCAGTGCAGCGTTATTTGAAGGAAAAGACGCGCCTCGGCATTCCGGCGCTGTTTATGGGCGAATCGCTGCACGGGTTTATGGAGTATGGCAGCACGAGTTTTCCGCAGGCGATTGGGCTGGCGAGCACGTTCGATCCCGCTCTGGTGAAGCAGGTGTTCACGGCCGCAGGTGATGAGGGCGCCTCGCGGGGCGCAGGTCAGGTATTCACTCCGGTTCTGGATCTCGCGCGCGATCCGCGGTGGGGGCGCACGGAAGAGACGTACGGCGAGGATCCGTACCTTGTCTCGCGTATGGCGGTCGCAGTCGTAACTGGACTGCAAGGCGATGTGTTCTCCATCAATCGTCACCACGTGATGGCCACGATGAAGCATTTTGCTGCGCACGGACAGCCGGAAGGCGGCACCAACACCGCTCCCGCAAATTATGGAGAGCGGACGATTCGCGAAACTTTCCTCGTTCCTTTCCAGGCGGCGGTGCAGGAAGGCCATGTCGGCAGTGTGATGGCGTCGTACAACGAGATTGATGGCATTCCGTCGCACATCAATCACTGGCTGCTGGGAAAGGTGTTGCGGCAGGAGTGGGGATTCAATGGGTTCATCACGTCGGACGGTGATGGCCTGCAGATGCTGGTGAATACGCATCACGTCGCCGCGACGAAGGCGGATGCGGCCCGAATGGCGATTGCGGCTGGCGTGGATTATGACCTCTCGGATGGGTCTGTCTATCGCACGCTGCTTTGGCAGGTGAAGCAAGGGATCGTGCCGGAGAAGGACCTGGATCGGGCAGTCAGCAAAGTTCTTGCGGCGAAGTTCCGCCTCGGTTTGTTTGAGAATCCCTACGTCGATCCGGATTTGGCCGAGAAGAACACCAATAGTCCCGAACATCGTGCACTGGCGCTGAAGGCGGCACAGGAAGTCCCGGTCCTCCTGAAGAACGAAAACAATCTGTTGCCGCTGGATATCGGCAAGCTGAAGACGATCGCGGTGATCGGGCCCAACGCGGACGGCCTGCACTTGGGGGGATACAGCCGCAATCCGGGACATGGCGTCACCATTCTGCAGGGAATTCAGGACTACGTGGGATCGAAAGCGAAGGTCGTCTTTGCGGAAGGCTGCCGCTTTACGGATAAGAGCCAGGATTGGCATGGCTGGTTTGAAAACGATGAAAAACTTCTTGATCCCGCAACCCAACAGGACAAAATCAAGCAAGCCGTCGACATTGCGAAGCAAGCAGACGTTGCCATTGTGGTGGTAGGCGAAAACGAGGCCACCAATCGGGAAGCGTGGGCGGAAAATCATCGCGGCGATCGCGATTCTCTCGACTTGCTGGGTGCACAAAATGATCTGGTGAGAGCGGTCGTCGAGACTGGCAAACCGGTGATCGTGTTTCTCATCAACGGGCGTCCGCTCTCCATTAACTACATTGCGCAGCATGTTCCGGCGATTCTTGAAGGCTGGTATCTGGGCCAGGAAGGCGGCACTGCCGCGGCACAGGTGCTGTTCGGAGACGTGAACCCCGGCGGGAGGCTGGCGATCACCTTCCCGCATTCTGTGGGCGATCTGCCGGACTTCTACAATCACAAGCCTTCCGACAACCGCAGTTACGCGTTCAGCACGCGCGAACCTCTGTACCCATTTGGATTTGGGCTAAGCTACACAACCTTCAAGTTCGACAACCTGCGTGTAGAGCCGTCAGAAATTCACAATGGCGGAACAGCGAAGGTCAGCGTTGATGTCACGAACACGGGATCGCGCGCGGGTGATGAAGTTCCGCAGCTCTACATTCATCAGAAGATTGCTTCGGTCACGCGCCCGGTAAAGGAACTGCGCGGATTCCAGCGGATCACGCTCAAGCCGGGAGAAAAGAAAACGGTTGAGTTCACGCTCACGCCGGATGCGCTCTCGATGTTGGACGTCAACATGAAGAAAGTTGTCGAACCGGGGGTTTTCGAAATTATGGTGGGGCCGGATTCGGAGCACACGCAAGCCGTGAATCTGAGCGTACTCGGGCCCAAGGGTGAAACGGGGATTTCGCCGCCGCCTCCGCCGCCGGCGGGATCGGAATCGGGCTTGGTCAGCAACTTCGATGATTTGAAGACTTCGGCGAATTATGGTTCGTGGACTACCTTGTCCGACCAGATGGTGGGTGGAAAATCAACGGCTAAGCTCGAGGCGGTGGCGGGCGGGGCAAACGGAACCAAGGGTGCCTTGAAGGTCAGCGGCGAAACGGGCAGCGGAGGGCCCTTCGTGTTTGCTGGCGCATATTTCACCCCAGGAGCCTCACAGACTGACGCGGTGAATTTGTCGGCAAAAAAGAATGTGACCTTCTGGGCAAAGGGCGACGGGCAGAACTACTCGGTCGTGCTGCAGGCAGAAAGCAATGCAGGGCAAATGCCGATATTCCAGACGTTCACTGCGGGACCGGAATGGAAGCAATACTCGTTTTCCATTGCGTCGTTCAAGGTCGATCCGAGCGGCATGACCGGGTTCGCCTTCGTCAAGACCATGACCACAGGCAAGTATGAATTTGAGATTGATGAGGTAGAGATCAAGTAGCGTTGTTCGTTATGCGTCGTTCGTCGTTCGTCTTTGGTTCGAGAAGCCCTGAACAGGGTGACGCCCGAAAAGCTGTTCAGCCTCGGTACAATGCTGTGTGCGAATCCTGATCTCAGCGGGAGAAGCGTCGGGCGAGATGTACGGGGCGCAGTTGATCGAGGCGCTGCGCTCGCGAGCTGGCGCTGGAAGGACGGAGCCTGCCCTGAGCGAACGACCGGAGGCAATGAGTCGAACGGGCGTCCGCGCCCGTCCTAGTGAGACGATTGAATTCTTTGGCGTTGGCGGCGAGAAGATGCGCGCCGCGGGGTGCGACACGGTTGTCGATGCCAAAGACCTGGCGGTTGTTGGCATCACCGAAATCCTGAGTCATCTTCCTAAGATTTGGCGCCTGTTTGATCACCTGATCGAAGAAGCCGACCGGCGGAAACCAGATCTGGCAGTCGTAATCGACTCCCCCGCGTTCAATTGGCGAGTTGCGCGCCAGATGAACAAGCGCGGCGTGCCAGTGGTGTATTACGTTTGCCCGCAATTCTGGGCATGGCGGCAGGGACGGGTGAAACTGCTGCGCAAGTACCTAGACAAAGCTCTTGTCATTTTTCCCTTTGAAGAGAAGTTTTATCGCGATCGCGGAGTGGATGCTGACTTCGTGGGGCATCCGCTGGCGGAGCTTTCGCGACCGGTAATTTCCCGGGAGCAATATGCGTCAACGTTTGGACTCGATCCGGCGAAACCATGGATCACTCTTATGCCAGGCAGCCGGCGCAAAGAAGTCCGAATGAACTTGCCGGGAATTCTGCAGGCGGCGCGACTACTCGGCGCGGGCTATGAATTTTTGCTTCCGGTAGCGCCGACGCTCGAACATGAATACTTTGCGCAGTTCCTGATGACGGCGCGGGACATTGGCGAACACATCCACCTTGTTCCCGAGGCGCTGCCGGCGCTTGCGCACTCTCGTGCAGGTATCATTGCGAGCGGCACAGCGACGGTTGAAGCCGCGCTGATGGAGTTGCCATTCGTCATGGTATATCGCGTGACGGGCATGACATACCTGCTCGGACGATCGACGGTGAAAGTTCCCTATTTTGCAATGGTGAACCTGATCGCGGGTGAGAAGGTGGTTCCGGAGCTGGTGCAGCATGATTTCACGGCGGAGGCGGTGGCGTCGGAAATGCGCAAAATCATATCCGACGGGCCAGCACGATCAGAAATGTTGAATGGGCTGCGGATCGTCAGGTCAAGGCTCCGCGGTACGAGTGGAGGAATGAGTGCTCCGCAGCGAGCGGCCGAGGCCATTGGGATGTTGCTGGGCAAGCGATGATGGCGGCACAACTGCCAGACAAACAGTTGCAATCGACTTTGCGCTCATCGCGCTAAATGTCGTAATCGCGGCCAAAGTCGTCCGACGGGCTCCTCGTTTATTCTGGATTGCTCCGCCGTTTTTGCGGACAAGGAACCAGTTCATGGCGTTAGTCATTCGCAGATCGAAGATCCATGCTGATGGTGTGTACACCACGACCCCGATTAAGAAGAAGCATATCGTCGTCGAGTACACCGGGCCGCGCCTGACCAACGATCAAGCTGACGCAATCTATGACTATTCTCCGCGCACGTATTTGTTCGGCTTGACGGACGGCGGGCACGTCATCGATGGCGACAACATTGCCGCCTTTATCAATCACTCCTGCGCTCCGAATTGCGAGGCGGACGAGATCGATGGGCGGGTATTCATTCGCGCCATTCGCAATATTGCAGCGGGTGACGAACTCTCCTACGACTACAACCTCTACGACGGCGATCCCGAGGATCCCGCGCCTTGCTACTGCAAGGCGCGGCACTGCCGCGGAACCCTGTTTGCGGACAGGAAACGGGCGAAGAGTGGAAGAAAGGTGCGAAAGTAATACCGCGCTTAGGCGATTTTCTGTTCGCGTGTCTCAGGTGGGGTGGCCAAGGGAATCGCCGCGTGCTCCGCCGGGGCTTCTTTGGGTTGCACCTCGGGGTGCGTGCTCAGAGCTGCATTTAGAAACGCCTCGGCCCAGTTCTGAACACTATAGGTGCGCACGATATCGCGCAGCAGGCGCATGCGCGCGCGCTTCTCTTCCATCGGCATGACGCAGGCTTTATGGATCGCCTCCGCGATGCCGGCGAGGTCGTTGGGATTCACGACAATGGCGCCGTGTTGTAGTTCTGCGCTGGCGCCCGCGAATTCGCTGATAATCACCACACCCGTCTCATCGACCTGCGCGGCACAGAATTCCTTGGCAACCAGGTTCATGCCGTCTTTCAGGGACGTAATCAGCGCGATGTCGGCGGCCCGATAGTAGGTGAGCAATTGCTTGCGGGTCAGGTTGCGGTGCATGTAGTGGATCGGCACCCAACCGCCCTCGGTGAACTCACCGTTGATTTGGCTGACCAGCAACTCAACCTCACGCCGCAAGTCTTTGTAGTTGGGAATCTCCTCGCGGCTGGGGACAACCACCTGGAGCAACGTCACGCGGTGCCGCAGTTCCGGATAACGGCGGAGCAAAATGCGAAACGCGCGCAGACGTTCCGGAATTCCTTTGGTGTAGTCGAGCCGGTCGACACCGAGGACCAGGAACTTGTTCGACAATTCATGCCGGAACTGATTCGACAATGCCTCAACGTCGCGACTGGCAGCGTGATTGGCAAATTCCTCGAATGCAATGCTGATGGGGAAGGTCCCGATGCGCGTGCGTCGTCCCTCCAATGCCACCGACATGAATGGATCCTCACGAATGGCTTCCGCCTCGGGGACGATTCGCTCCAGGCAGCTCACAAAGTTCCAGCGGTCGCGATCGGTCTGGAAACCGAGCATGTCGTATTGCAGTAGAGACTTCAGAATTGTCTTGCGCCAGGGCAGCTTCTCGAAGATGTCCGGAGCCGGAAACGGGATGTGCAAGAAGAATCCCGCGGTCGTCATCTTCCCGGCCTCGCGCAGATACCGCCCCATGAGCATCAGGTGATAGTCATGCGCCCAGATCACGTCTTTGCCGTTCGTCACATCGAGTGCCGCCTGTGCAAAACGACGGTTTACGCGCTGGTAGACCTCCCAGTATTCGGGATCGAAGTTGCAACGCGAGGGCATGTCGTGAAAGAGCGGCCAGATGATCTCGTTGGCGAATCCGGAATAGAACTTCGAGATTTCGTCGCGCGACAGTGGAACTGCCTTGAAGCCGTAGGGTCGGCCTCGCGCGGCTTTGGCCAGCAATTCATTGCCCCGGTCCGAGTCGGCAGACCCGGCCCATCCCACCCAGCACCCGTGGGTAAATCGCCAGATGCTGTCGAGAGCAGTTGCCAGTCCGCCGGCACTACGAGACAGACGTGGCCCCCCAGCGCGGTGTTTTACTTCGACCGGCAGGCGGTTCGAGACGACGATGAGTCTTCCTTCCAGCTTCATCGTTCTGCTCCACAGGCTTGAAGCCAATCCCGCAAGAAACGGACCAACTCGTCAGGAGGCCTGAGCCAAACATCGGCGCTCGTCGAGCGCGGTTCTGGCCGGACAAGGACTGCAAGACCCCTTCCTTTGATGGCACGAAAGGCATTCTCGTCAGTCTGGTCGTCACCAAGATAAGCAGCAGCTACGTCTTGGCCTGATTCAGAGAGGATGGTTTGGACAGCATCCCCCTTGTTCTTACCCGGGGCTCGAAGCTCCAAGCCGCCGTCGAAGTGCAGGAGTTCCAACCCGTGCTGCCGGACCAGCGGCGCACAAACGCGGCGAACCTCAGCTTCAGTAGCTCGCTGCTGTGTGGAACTGAGGCCACGCCAATGGACAGCAATGCTGCCCGGCTTGGCCTCGATGCGATCCGTTAACCCAGCGTTAATGAATGCACGACGGGCAGTCTGCAGAGCCAGCCGGTGCACTGCATCGGGAGCGTCCACTTCGTAGCTGCCATCGGCAAACAATCGCTCCGCTCCGTGACTTCCCCAGATTTCCGGTTGCGGGTGAATTCCGCTCAAAAAAAGCAGTTCACGAGCTGAACGTCCGCTGATCAACACCACCCGGGTATTCGCCGCCATGATTCGCGAAACGATCTCCGGAATCTCGCCATACGGAAAGGCGCGCATCCGGTCGGGCGTAAACGGAGCCAGCGTGCCGTCGTAGTCGAGCAGCAGCAAACGGACAGAGGCCCGACGCAACCGATCGAAAAACGAAGTACAGATGTCGTATTGTTCAGCGACTTTCATGACGCGACTTCAGCGTGCGAAGAAAACCAGACCAACCCTGAAGCGCGGAACCTTGCAACGCCATTGACGAAGGGCAACAGAAATGTGCGCGCTGCAATTGATTCGGCGCAGCCCCGAGCTCTAACGCCAAATCAACGAGAGTCTAGCATGGAGCGCCAACTCAGATGCACCTGGAAGTACATGCGTTGGTCGGAGCTCTGGTTCGTGGCACTTACGGCTAAGTCCAGCGGAACCAGCGCAACGCAAGGATGAACGAGACGCCACCCCAGATCACGAGCACGGAAATGCGCCCGGTCTGAGACACCAGGGATGAACCTTCGAGTATGGTGGAGCGGAGCGCATCATTTAATGCAGTCAGAGGAAGGAGTTTGATGAACGTCTGAACTGTCGCGGGAAAGCGTTCGTAAGAAAAGAAGACGCCGGAAAGGATCCACATCGGCATCATCACGATGTTGATGAGGCCGCTGACACTCTCGATCTTCTGCGCGCGGCTGGCTGTGAGCAGTCCAAGTCCACCGAATGAAATGGCACCGAGCGCGCCAATCAGGATGATGGTTAGAAACGATCCGAGCACGCGCATGTGAAACATCAGCATCCCGAAGCCCAGCAGCAGTCCCACTTCAATCACCATCAGGATCAAGCGACTGCTGGCGAGCGCCATCAGGAAGTCAGTGCGTCGCATGGGAGTTGCGACGAAGCGCTTGAGCAGCTTGCGTTGACGCATATCGACGAGCGCAAATCCGATTCCCCACATGCCGGAATTCATCAGGTTCATGCCCAGCAGGCCGGGGATGAGAAAGTCGATGTAGCGCGAGCCCGGCTCGGAGGAAACCACAACGCTGGTGGCCAAGACGTCTTTGCGACCTGCTGCTGCCTGCAAAGCGCCGTCTACCTCCACGTGCGATTGCACGCTTTCTGGGCGAGCAGGATCGTAGTGGTACAGGATCTTGTCGGCTGAGAGGGGATCCACAATCAGATCGTATTTGCCAAGGCGAAGACCCTTCGCAGCTTGTGCCTCATCCAAAATCTCGGCGCGGATAGCATTCTTCTGCGGCGAACTCTGAATCAGTTCCTGAATGTGAGTAGCATTGGGACCCGCGAGAATGGCTATCGTTGTCCGGTCTGCGGGCTTGTTGCGAAAGGCAAAACCTAAACCCAGAGCCAGGAGCAAGGGAAACACAAACACCCAGAACACAACTTCCTTTTCGCGGGCCAGTTCCAGCATGCGCGCGCCCAGCAGGTGGCGAAAGCCCGACCAGCGCCCGTTGCGCGGGGCAGGAGCGTGGTTCTGAAGTTGCGGCTGCGATGGTGTTTGTTGGGCAACGGTCATTTGGTCCTGTCATCACTCCGTCGAGCTTTGGCTCGGCAGGACGGGCGGGGACGCCCATCCCTCCACACGAATTATTCCTCCCTCAAATGCCTGCCGGTCAAATTGACAAATACATCTTCCAGACTTGCCTGTCGGGTGTTGAGCCGCTCCAGTTGGGCCGAGTGCTGATCCACTCGTTCCAGCAGCGCTGGAATCGTGCGATGCGGCTCGCGCACATTCAGGCAGATCACGCCATCTTCATTGCGCACCGAATCTACACTGGGCAGCGACTGCCACGTCGCGTTGTCCAGATGTCCATTGCCCGACAGAGCAAACTCGACTACGTGATGGCCGCCAAGCCGCTCGATGAGGTCCGCCGGAGTGCCCTCGGCAATGATTTGCCCATGGTCAACAATGGCGAGCCGGTCGCAAAGGCGCTCGGCTTCGTCCATGTAATGGGTAGTCAGCAGAACGGTACCGCTTTTGCGCTGGAATGCTCGAATGATGTCCCAGAGTTGGCGGCGGCTCTGAGGATCAAGTCCAGTCGTCGGCTCGTCCAGGAACAGCACCTTGGGTGAGGCAACCAGTGCAGTTGCGACCGCGAGCCGCTGCTTCTGCCCGCCGGAGAGTTTTCCGACCAGCGCGTCAGCCTTTTCATTCAACTGCAGCGCGCTCAGCACTTCCTCGGTACTGCGCGGCTGTGTATAAAAGCTCGCGAACAGCTCAATGGTTTCGCGGACGGTCAGCTTTTCCGAAAGGCGCGTCTCCTGGAGCGAGATGCCGATGTATTCGCGCAGCTCGCGTGCATTCGCCTTCCAACTGCGGCCTAAGATTGAGACTTCGCCCCCAGTAGGCTCCAGCAAGCCTTCCAGAATCTCAATGGTGGTTGTTTTCCCCGCGCCGTTCGGGCCAAGGAGGCCGAAGCATTCGCCCGGCTGGATCGCCAGGCTGAGCCCGCGGACGGCTTCCACTTTGCCGTCGTAAGTTTTGCGGAGATCACGGCACTCGACGGCGGCGGGCATCGCAACATTCTACCGGAGTTGCTGATGCAAATCTGCAAACTGCGGCCAGCCAAGCTGCAGAATTGACAACTAATTTATTTGCAGCTGTGGAAATCTTCCTAATGGCACAGGTAATCTATATCTCGCATGTCGCACGCCCGCTGCGGCTTTACTTGAACGTTCGCTCCTGAGCACCGTGTGTGTCCTCACACCTCAATCCTTCCAGGAGAAGAACGATGCCGCGCAAGTTGGTTTGCATTTCCGCTTTTGTCGTCCTGATCGTATCGATCGCCGCCGCCCAGTCGTCCCGTCACTTCGCCTTTCACTATGCTTTCACGGTAAAGAATGTCCCTGGAGGGCAAAAAATTCGGGTGTGGTTTCCTGCCGCTCACTCGGACGATTTCCAGGATGTGAAAATTATCTCGGCCAAGGGCGACCTGCCTCTGAAGCGCACGAAGGAGCCCCGCTTCGGCAATGAAATCTACTACGCAGAGAGTTCGACGTCGAAGGCCGGCGATCTGCATTTTGAAGTTGATTATGACGTTGTCCGCCGGGAGCGCCTCACGCTTGGCATCGAACGCCCGCGCCTGGAGGACGCATCGCTGAACAAAAAAGAAAAACAGCAATACCTTGCGCCTGACAAACTGGTGCCGATCACCGGACTTCCCGCGGAACTTGCGGCCAAAGTCACCGCTGGAAAATCGTTAACGCTCGAGAAAGCCCGTGCGATCTACGACTACGTCTTCGACAACATGCGCTATGAAAAAACCGGTACCGGGTGGGGCCGCGGCGACGTGCTCTATGCGTGCGACGCGAAGAAAGGCAACTGCACCGACTTCCATTCTTTGTTCATCTCCATGGCGCGTTCGCAGGGCATTCCGGCGCGCTTTGAGATTGGTTTCCCTCTTCCGCCCGCGGACAAGCATGCCTCCGAAATCGCCGGCTATCACTGCTGGGCCGAGTTCTTCGACCCGCAGCATGGATGGGTACCCGTCGACATCTCCGAGGCTTGGAAGAATCCCGTCAAGAAGAACTACTTCTTTGGCGCGCACGATACTCAGCGCATTCAATTCACTCTGGGGCGCGATTTGAAGCTCAATCCGCGTCAAGCTGGCGAGGCGCTGAACTATTTTGTCTATCCCTATGTGGAGCTTGAAGATAAGCCATATCCCAATATCTCAAACGAGTTTTCATTTGCGGATGCGCCTGCGGTCCAAGCGAGTACATCTGCACATTAAAGTAGGACTTTAAGTGTCAAGAAGTGGCGGCTAACCCCTTGTAAGCTCAAGGACAACTACTCTCGATCAAATATGAATCGAATGTTAGAATTGGTTTGCTTCTTGGTTAAACCACCAGCCTTACTCCCGGGTAGCAGCCAAAAGTCGAACATATGCCGTCCCACGGAATTCAATCTCCGGCGGTTGCATCCCCGTTTGAAAGGCAGTCGCGACTCGTGTTTCAGCGAATGGGCCGGCAAATCGGAAAGCTGATTAAGGCCGCCAGCATCGACAATGTGCATAAGTTCCGTACCAACAGTCGCCGCATCGAGGCGGTGGTATCGGAGCTTGCCCCGGAAAACGGCAATCAGAAGAAGCTGCTCAAACTTCTTTCGAAGTTGCGGAAGAAAGCGGGCAAGGTTCGCGACCTGGATGTGCAGATCGCGTTCTTGAAGGAGTTGAAGGTCCCGGACCGCCAGAATCAACGTGCCCAGCTTTTAGAGTGGCTGGAGTCGGAGCAAACGCGGCGCAAGAAGAAACTTGAAAAAGCATTCGATTCCGAAACCGCCGATGGGCTTCGCAAACGCTTGCGTCGAGTGCAGAGCGAAATAAAGCTTGACGCAGTCGATCCGTTAGCGCTCGCGCACAAACGCTTGCCAGACCCCGGAACGACGCCACTGAGCGAGAAGATGCTGCACACTTGCCGCATAGAGGCCAAGAAGGCGCGCTATCTGGCCGAACTTGCGCCGGAATCTGCCGAGAGCAAGCATTTCATTAGCGAGCTCAAGAGGGCGCAAGACGCAATCGGCGAATGGCATGACATCATGAAATTGAAGGAGCACGCGGAGCGACTGTTCGGCGGCGTTAGTGATTCAGCTTTGGTTTCGGTGCTTCAGAACATCAGCCGTGCCAAGTTTCGGCGTGCCACCGGTGCGCTGGTCACCGCAGTCAACGAAATTTCGAACGTCAGGAAAGCTCCCCAGTCTGTTGCTCCCCACAAGCATGCCGCTGCGGCCGAAGGATTGCACCACAGCGCTGTGGCGTGACGGTTCCTGGTACTCAGATCGGCTGATCACCAGATCCCCGATTCCCGATACACTGATCGTGAATGCCAACTTTTGCCGCCGTTGACATCGGATCGAATTCCGTCCGCCTGAAGATCTCCCGCCTGAGCGCTCATCGTCTGGTTGAAATCCATGAAGATCGCGAAGTCACGCGTCTGGGCGAGTCTGTGTTCCGCAGCGGTTTTCTCTCCCCGGAAGCAATCGCGCTCACGGTGAAAGTCCTGCGCCGATTTCATCGCGCCTGCCAGCGCTACGGAGCCGATTCGGTCCGCGTGGTGGCAACCAGCGCGCTGCGCGATGCCCGCAATTCTCGCGCTTTCCTCGAATGGGTCCGTTCGGCGACCGGTTGGAGCGTGGAAATCATTTCAGGATTGGAAGAGGCACGCCTGATTCATCTTGGGCTGACCTCATCGTTGCGCGTAAATTCCTCTCCGGTGCTGATGATGGACCTCGGCGGCGGCAGCTGTGAGCTGACCATCTCGCGCAAAGGTCACATCGAGCAGACCGTCAGCCTTCCTCTCGGCGCAGTCCGTCTCACCAATGACTTTGTGCATCACGATCCCCCGCGCAAATCCGAAATACGGCAACTGCGCGGTTTGATCGCCCGTGAAGTCGGACGGATTGCGCCGCGCATCATTCATGCGAAACCCAATGTCGTCATCGCGACCTCGGGCACGGCGGAAGCGCTCGCGACCGTGTGTCATACCCTCTACCGCAACAAGAGTCAGCGAGAGATGACGGTCACGCACCTGCAGATGCGCAAGATTGCGAAGATGCTGACGCGTCTCACAGTCGACGATCGCCGCAAGATTCACGGCATCGGCGTGCGCCGCGCAGAAATTATCATCGCGGGAGCAGCAGTTTTCACCGAACTCCTCGACCGCTGCAAACTGGCAGGCTTTCGTTACTCGCCCCTTGGCCTTCGCGATGGCCTGCTCGCGCAGATGGCTGCCGATTTCGATCACGCTACGCGTTCTGGCCGCCAGATCGAGTCCGAGCGCCAGGATTCCATTCGCGCGGCGCTCGAGCATTACCACGTCGATGAGGAACATGCGGTCCGAGTCCGAGATACGGTACTGCAACTGGTGAAGACCCTGCGGCGCGTCCATCGCCTGCCTTACGAATACAACGAGTGGATTTCAGCCGCGGCCATGCTGTGCGAAGTCGGAGACTATGTAAATCGCAATGGCAGGCATCGCCATACTTACTACATCATTTCGCACTCGGAAATCCTGGGATATACGCCGCAGCAGCGGCGCCTGATCGCTGCGATTGCACGCTATCTGGGTAAGTCGAGACCTTCGCCCGGAGACGGCCCTATTCAGACGCTCTCGCCATCAGATCAAAAGAACATTCCCAAGGCTTCCCTTCTGCTCCGCCTCGCCTCGGCGCTGAACCTCGGACGTAGCGGCGCGCTCAAGAAGTTTCGCGTGCGCATCCACTCAACTTCGGTCGAGCTTGTACTTGTGCCCAAGCAGCCGTTGAGCGTGGACCTTGAATTATGGGCTGTAGAAAAGGAGCGCGCTTATTTCCGCGAAGTCTTCGGATGCGACTTCGCGGCGCTCGCCGCTGCGGCCTGAATCTCCCGCGTTATCTTCGGCGTGATGAACCAGTTCAGCGTGGCCGCGCGCCGTTCGGTTT
>Ga0070714_100001363_pt1 | contig 17690 bp, 15 predicted proteins | sample LARL83metaG_FD_65450 | JGI IMG/M metagenome (GOLD analysis project Ga0070714, IMG submission 65450) | Corn, switchgrass and miscanthus rhizosphere microbial communities from Kellogg Biological Station, Michigan, USA - LAR L8-3 metaG | ecosystem: Host-associated > Plants > Roots > Rhizosphere ... | reverse complement strand
CTCCCGCCTGAACAAGGGCCGCCGCCGCTGACGCGCTGACGGGACGTGGCGGCCGGGCCAACATCACTATTTGGCCGCGCGGTATCGGAAATGTCGCCGTTGACCGGCACGATGCCAGTGTCCGCCACCGTGTTCAGGTCAGGAGTCCCCGATGCCCACCCGCGGTCCGTCGCCGCTGTCCGTCGCTCAGGTCGAGCACGTCCGCGCCGAGCTCGACGCCGGTCGGACGCCCATGGTGTGGTTCACGCCGGCCGCCGTGGGGGTCGACGCGGGCCGCTCCGCCAAGGTGGTGTCGCTGACCGAACCGTACGAAGGTGACTTCATCCAGGTGCGACCCACCGGATCGCACGACGAGCTGTCGTTCTCCACGAATGAGCTGACCATGGACAAACCGGCCCGCCGCCGCAAGGAACCCGAACCCGCACCCGCACCCACGCCGGAACCGGCACCGGAGAAACCGGACGTGGTCGACGAACTCCTCGTCGTACGGGAACGCCCGACCCGCAAGCGAACGACACCACAAGAGCAGAACACCACGCCACCAGCCACCAGAAGCCGCAAGCAACCGACGCCGATCACCGTCACCCTCAGCTCGACCGCCGACGGCGAATGGACCGTCGAGGTTCAGGCCGGCAGCCGACGCACCGTCAAACCGCAATCCGTCGGCGCCGGCTCGGTCGCCGCGGCGGCACGGGCGCTCGGCGGCGAGATCGAGTCAGCCATCGAAGGCGCGATCGCAGCGGCCCGCGAACGCCAGCAGGCCAGGGTGGACCAACTCGAAGCAGAATTGGCGGCCGCCCGCCAAGCCCTGAACGAACTGGCCGAGTAACGACCCGCATGGCGGTTCACGCACCGCGAACAACAGCCTTACGTTGGGCGGAGCGACAACCACACCACGGGAGGTCGTCATGGAGACCACACCTGCCGGCGGCTGCAGCTGCTGTGGCAACTGCACCGGCCCCGGCTGCGGCTGCTGCTCCAACTGCAAATAACGCCCAGAAAATATCTATGGCGGGCACGTGGTCGGATTGGCCGGCACCCGCCCGTTGATCAGAAAACCTTGCGCGGCCTGGGTCGCACACGCGGACTGGGCCAGCGCACCGTGCCCCGATCCGAGCCAGTTCACGAGCACACCCGCGTCCAGTTCGTGTGCCGTGCGTTGGCTCCCGGTGCCCGGCGTCACCGGGTCGTTCGCGGTCGCCAGCACCAGAACCGGCGGCGCGCCCTTGGCGACCGGGACAGCCAGGCGCACGTTGGGCACCGGCCACGGCGCGCACAACGTCAGGTCCTGCGCGAGCACGCCACCGAACAGCGGATCCTTGCCGCTCAACGACTTCACCGTCGTGGCCACCTGCGCCTGAGCCAGGCGATCGGGCTCGTCGTTGCACCCGGACACCAGATCCGCGTCCAGTCGCGCCGGATCGGTCTCGGTGCCGGACATCACCGGAGCGACGATCGCCTCCAGGCCGGCGCCGTTGCCGTTGATCGCGTCCGACAGGGCGGTCCCGAGCGCGGGCCACTGCGTGCGATCCGCGAGACCGATCAACACCGCGTTGGCGGCAGTGCCGTTGGTGATCGCGGTGCCGTCCGGCATCGGCAGTGGCTGCTGCCGCAACTGCGCGAACAACCGCACCACAGCCCCGCGCGGATCGGCGCCCAGCGCGCACACCCGCTGCACGCAGTCCTGCGCGAACGCGTCGAACGCCTTCTCCGCCGCGTCCGCCTGCGCGGTCGCCCGATCGGTCGAGTTCGCCGACGGATCGGGTGACCCGTCGAGCACGAACCGGCCGACCTGGCCCGGATAGCGGTTGGCGTAGGTGGTCAGCACGCGGGACGCCTCGCCGTGGCCGATCGCGTCGAGGTGGGCGACGCCGAGTTGTTGCCGGATGGTCTCCAGATCCTCCGCGGACCGGGTCGTGTCCAGGGCCGCGGATCGGGTGTCCAACGCGAGGATGCACTGCTGGCTCGCGTTGCGGCTGGCGTCGAGCAAGCCCGTCAGGTCGGTGTCGGTCGGGTCGTAGTCGATGATCTGTGCCCGGTCCGACTCCGGCACGCAGTGCACCGGATCGGACGCGCCGGTGCCCCGCCGGTCCACGCCGATCAACGAGAACGTCTTCAGGAACTGGGCCGGCAGTTGACCGGCCAACTCGGCCGCGTACAGCGTGCCCGGCAGCCCGTTGAGATCGTTCTCGACCACGAGCGGCGTCCGGCCGCTGCCGACCTTGAGCAACGCGAGCCGCGTGTAGCCCTCGCCGGGCGCGCTCGGTGAGTCCAAGGCGGACAGCACCCTGGCACACTGGAACGTGAGACCGGCCGGAATCTGCACCGTGCCCAGGCGCTGGTGCGTCACGTCGGTGCAGTCGATCCACGAGATCTGGCTGCCGGACGGCGTTTCCAGCTTCGGCAACGGCGTCGTGGTCGACGTCGACTGCGGTGACGGCGTCGGTGCCTCACCGGCCACCACCAACGCCGGCCGCTGCGACGGACCCACGGTGCACCCCGCGACGAACGCGAGTGCGATGGCGGCTACGCCGAGTGCTGGCGGCCAGACACGGCGCGGCACGGTGGTTCCTTTCCATATCGTGGGCGATGCCGTCAAAGCGTCGCATCCGCGTGGTATGACCCACGTGAGCGAGTTTACGAGCGAACCAAGAGCACAGCGCAGTTCGCGAACGCGCCGCCGAGCGCTAGCGAGGTGGAGCGTTCGCAGCATTGACTTTACCGAGAGGGGCGTGACAGGTGGTCACGGTGCACGTCGAGCGGACGACCCGCCGGTTCGGGCCGCGAGCGGCGCTGGCCGCGATCGCCGGCCGCGGGCTGGGCAGTGTGCCGCCGCCGATGCTGGTGCTGGCCGGGATCGTCAGCGTCCAGATCGGTGCCGCGCTGGCGAAGACGATGTTCCCGATCGCGGGCGCGATCGGCGTCGTCACGCTCCGGCTGTGCTTCGCAGCCCTGGTCCTGCTTGTCGTGTGGCGCCCGTCGCTGCGGATGACGCGGCGCGCGTGGCTGGTCGTCATCGCGTTCGGCTCGGTGCTCGGCGCGATGAACGCCGTGTTCTACGAGGCCATCAGCCGCCTGCCGCTCGGTGTGACGGTGACCATCGAGTTCCTCGGTCCGCTCGCGGTGGCGATCGGCGGGTCGCGGCGCTGGCGGGACGTGCTGTGGGCGGTGCTCGCGGCCGGCGGTGTGGCGTTGCTCACCGAGGGCGGGAGCGGCTCGCTCTCGTGGATCGGCCTGTCGTTCGCGTTGGCTGCGGCCACGCTCTGGGCCTGCTACATCCTGCTGACGGCGAAGCTCGGCGAGCAGACCAGCGGCGGCGGTGGCCTCGCGATCGCGATGGCCGTCGGCGGCATTCTGATCCTGCCGTTCGGGGTGGTCGAGTCCGGTCCGGCGCTCGTGCACCCGATCGCGCTGGCGGCCGGGCTCGGCGTCGCGCTGCTGTCGTCCGTGGTGCCGTACTCGGTGGAACTGGAGGCGCTGCGCCGGATCCCACCTCGGGTGTTCGGCGTGCTGATGAGCCTGGAACCGGCGGTCGCCGCGGTGTGCGGGCTGGTCGTGCTGGGCCAGGGACTGCGGCCGGCCCAGTGGATCGCGATCTGCCTGGTCGTCGGCGCGTCCGTCGGCGCGACGCGGACCAGCGCCGCGCCACCGGCAGCCGAGTGCTAGCTACTGCGGGATGTCGCCCCGCAGTACCGCACCGAGGTCGTAACCGGTCGGCTGCTCGAGTTGCTCGTACGTGCACGACGACGGCTCGCGGTCCGGCCGCCACCGCACGAACTGGGCGTTGTGCCGGAACCGAACCGGGGCGTCGCCGTCGGTGTGCTCGTACGTCACCTCGACCACGAGCTCACGCCGCAGCGGCACCCACGCCAGTTCCTCGTGCCGCCACCGCGTCACCTTCATCGCACCCGGCAACCGCCGGCCGTCCTGCGATTCCGGCCCGAGCCACGGATGGTGACGCTCGCCGTCGGTGATCAGCGGGTCAAGGCGCCGCGCCAGTTCCTGCCGGTGGCTGGCGGAGAACGCGCCGACGACACCGACGTGGTGCAGCACACCGCCGTCGTCGTACAACCCGAGCATCAGCGAACCGACGGAAGTGCCCGGCGTCGTGTTCACGTGCCAACGCAGCCCGGCGACGACGCAGTCCGCGGTACGGGAATGCTTGAACTTGTACATGCTGCGCTTGTTCGGCGTGTACGGGCCGTTCGCCGGCTTGCCGATCACGCCGTCCAGCCCGGCGCCCTCCAACAGCGTGAACCACTCGCGCGCGATCACCGGGTTCCGGGTGAACGCGGTGACGTGCATCCGTTCCGACGACGTGACGAACGTGTTCAACGCCTGCCGGCGGTCCTTGCCGGGCACGCCCATCAGGTCGTGCTCCTCCAGCGCGAGCATGTCGAACGCCATGTAGCGGGCCGGCGCCTCGGCCGCCAGCGCGGCGGCCTGCGCACCACCGGCCTGCGCGCGTTCGGCCAACATGTCGAAACTGAGCCGGTTCGCCACGTCGACCACGAGTTCGCCGTCGAGCACGACCCGGTGCGGCAGCACGTCCAGCAACTCGGTCACGATCTCCGGGAACGCCTGGTTGAACGGCTTTCCCGCGCGGGACTGGAGAAAGATCTCCTTGTCGTCCCGGAACACCAGGCACCGGTAGCCGTCCCACTTCGGCTCGAACAGCAGCTTGTCGCCGTCCGGGATGCGGGGCGTGAGTGTGGCGAGCATCGGCTCGATCGGCGGGTTCACCGGCAGCACCATGATCAGCCTCGCAGGTAGCGGAGCATCAGCATTCCGTTGCCGTGCAACACCGACGCCAGGCGCATGGGCAGCGGCCCGGCCGGCAGCGACCCGTGCGCGATGCGGGTCGCGTCACCGGCGGCGAGCAGCGGCGCGACGGAGAGGTCCAACTCGTCGACCAGGCCGGCCTCGATGAGGCTGCCGAACAGCGACGGCCCGCCCTCGCACGCCACGCGCCGCAGGCCGCGACGGTCCAAATCGGCGAGGACGCCGGCCAGATCCACGTCGTCGTCCCCGGTTGCCACGACGTCAGCGCCAGCGTCGGCCACCGCCGTTTTCCGTTCGACGGGCGCGTTTTCCGTCGTGAACACGATGGTCGGCGCGATCGCGTCGGTGACCAGCGGCGAGTCCGGCAGCACCGTGCACCGCCGGCTCACCACCGCGATCGGCGGCACCGGCGCCAGGCCGAGCGCCGCACGCCGGTCCGCGTCGATCTCGTGCGGCTTCACACCGCGATACCGCTCGATCAGCGCGGTGCCGGCGCCGACCAGGATCACGTCGGCCAGCGTCCGGCCGAACCGGAAGATCCGCTTGTCGTTCGCGTCGGACAGGCCACCGGACCGGCCGTTCACCGAGACCGCGCCGTCCGCGCTGCTGATGAAGTTCACCTTCACCCACGGCCGGTCCAGCGCGGGCGGGAAGTCGTACAGCCGCGCGAGTGCGTCGTCGTCGAGGTCCGTCGCGGCGGTCGGCAGTAGCTGATCCACCCGGCCATCCAAGCACGACCAGCGGTTACGCCGCCGCCATGTCCGTGGCCCGTCGGGTGGCGTCGAATCTGTCGACCAGCACCGCGCCCGGGAACACGACGCCGAGTGCCAGGAGGAATCCGCCGACCGTGTCGGACGGGTAGTGGTAGTTCATCGCGATCAGGCCGACGGCAGTGCAGAACATGACCAGCGCCCACACCGACCACGCCAGAATCCGCCGGCGCGGCCGGAGCACGAGCAGGCCGGCCGTCAGCGCGGCGGCCGACGTGGCCATGTGACCGCTGGGATACGCGAGATAGCCGTCGTGATACCGGTCGAACCACAGCTTGCTGACCTCGGTGACCAGCGCGCACAACCCCGGCGCGAGCACGGCGAGGCCGGCCTCGGTCCAGCGCCACCGCCACACCGCGAACACCACGATCGCGGCGATCACCGCGTAGATCAACACCGTGTTGGAGAACGCGCCGAGGATCCGGGTCGGCACGGTCGGCGGGATCACGGCCCACTTGCCGAGCGGTTTCGGATTGCCGACGATCGCGCTGATCGTGCGGGTGACCGCGTCGTCCACCGGCCCGTAACCGGTCCGGCCGGCGTAGTGCACGCCGATCAGGGCACCGGCCACCCAGCAGCCCGCGCCGCCCAGAAGGGCGATCCGCCGATGCGTGACGAGCGGTGGCACGGTCACACCGTCCAGCCTGCCCGATCGGCGTCCGTGCTGCTCAGCGAGTCGAATGCGGCACCCCCATCCCTTGCTGGACATCGTGGTCCGGCCACGCACCGTTACCACAGCGGCGAAATCGGGTCGCGCCGGTCGCCGTGGCCGTGGACCATGGCCGGTCATGGGCTTCCTCGAGGTGAGCGGGCTGGGTTACACGTTGCCGGATGGCCGCGAGCTGTTCCGGGACGTGTCGTTCCGCGTGCCGGCGGGCAGCGTGGTGTCGCTCGTCGGTGCCAACGGCGCCGGCAAGACGACGCTGCTGCGCGTGCTCTCCGGTGAGCTGACCGCGCCGGCCGGGGGAGTGCAGGTGCAGGGCGGGCTCGGTGTGATGCCGCAGTTCGTCGGGTCGGTCCGGGACGACCGCACCGTGCGGGACCTGTTGTTGGCGGTCGCGCCACCGGCCGTCGCGGTGGCCGCGGCCGAGTTGGACGCCATCGAAGTCGCGCTGATGGACACCGACGACGAACCCAACCAGTTGCGGTACGCGACCGCGCTGGCGAACTGGGGCGAGGTGGGCGGCTACGACATCGAGGTGTTGTGGGACACCGTGACCGTGGCCGCGTTCGGCGTGCCGTTCGACCGCGCGCGGTACCGCGCGGTGCGCACGCTGTCCGGCGGTGAGCAGAAACGGCTGGTGCTGGAGGCGTTGCTGCGCGGCCACGAACAGGTGCTGCTGCTGGACGAGCCGGACAACTATCTGGACGTACCGGGGAAACGGTGGCTGGAGGAGCGGCTGGCCGAGACGCCGAAGGCGGTGCTGCTGGTCAGCCACGACCGGGAACTGCTGGCGACCGTGGCAACCAATGTGGTGACGCTGGAGGCGCACACGTGCTGGGTGCACAGCGGCGGTTTCGCGACGTGGCCCGCGGCGCGCGAGGCGCGGTGGGACCGGATCGCCGAGCAACATCGTCGATGGGACGACGAGCACGAGAAGCTCAAGGAACTGGTTCGCCTGATGCACCGGGCCGCCATGGTCAACGACGGCATGGCATCCCGGTACGCGGCGGCACAGACGCGGTTGCAGAAGTTCGAGGAGGCCGGCCGGCCACCGGAACTGCCGCGCGAGCACAAGGTCACGCCACGCCTGCGCGGCGGCCGCACCGCCGTCCGCGCGATCACGTGCGAGGCACTGGAGCTGACGGGCCTGATGCGCCCGTTCGACGTCGAGATCTTCTACGGCGACCGCGTGGCCGTGCTCGGCTCCAACGGTTCCGGCAAGTCCCACTTCCTGCGACTGTTGGCCGGGGATCCGGTGGCACACCAGGGATCGTGGCGGCTGGGCGCGCGCGTGGTGCCGGGCCTGTTCGCCCAGACGCACGCCCATCCGGAGTGGGTGGGACGCACGCTGGCCGACATCCTGTGGCACGGCGAGGCGGACCGGTCCGGTATGGACAGAGGGACCGCGATGGGCGCGCTGAGCCGGTACGGCCTGGCGGCCGCGGGCGACCAGCGGTTCGAGACGCTGTCCGGCGGGCAACAGGCCCGGTTCCAGGTGTTGCTGCTGGAACTGTCCGGTGCCACGCTGTTGCTGCTGGACGAGCCGACCGACAACCTCGACCTGACATCGGCGCAGGCGCTGCAGGACGCGCTGTCGGAGTTCGACGGAACGGTCATGGCGGTCACCCACGACCGCTGGTTCGCCCGCTCGTTCGACCGCTATCTGATCTTCCGCGCCGACGGTACGGTATCCGAAGTGGACGAACCAGTGTGGGACGAGGGCCGCGTACAACGGGTCCGGTGAGCCAGGGCGCGAAGGAGCGTGAGGGCGTGACGACAGAGCGACCCGATCCGGACACCGTGCCGTGTTCCGTGTGCGGCGTCGTGCTGAAGGACGCGGGATCCGGGTCCGTGCTCGCGGATCCGTTGCTGACCACGCCGGTGGCGCGCCTGTGTGCCGTGGCCCTCGAGGCGCGGATCGCCGTGCTCGATCTGGACTCGGACTCGACCGACGGCTTGGCCGGCGCGGTCGGCGTCGGTGTCGACCAGGAGGGCGAGTTGCGGGGGATGGTCGCGCTCGCCGACGACCTCGACGACGCCATGCGTGCCGACGTGCTCGCGTTCGGCATCGCCGTGTACATCAGCGACAGCGCACGTCTCGTGCGGGCCGAAGAAGGCTATCTGGGTATCGGCCGGGATCGGTTGGCGGAAACCGGCATCGGTCATCTGGCCTGGCACATAGCTCGCTCGTGCGGCAGTGCCACGACGTCCGCCACGTTCGAGCTCGTGGACGACTGACGCCGCATGGCACGCCTCGCCGGGGTCCTCCCATGGGGCAGCGTGCCGGCGAAGTCGTTTCCGCTGTTGGGAGTCGGTGTCGTGCTAGACCCGGGACCCGGCCCAACCGGGACGACACCACCAGCGAATTCGGCGCGAGCGAGTTTCGGGCGGCCCGTGGGCAACTCGGAATCGGTCGGTGGTGTGCCGGAAAACGGCCCGGTGGGAGCGCTGTCCGGTTTAGGGTCCGCGCATGATGATTGTTCGTGCGGACACCGACTGGCGGTCCGGCCTGCCGGCCCGGCTGGTGGCCGCAGCAGTAGTCGGGGCGTTGACCGGTGCGATCCTGCTGCTGGTCGGGCACGTGGTGCCGCTGAGACCCGTATCGGTGGGCTGCAAGCCGGCCGGCAGTTTCGGCTGTGACGTGTTCGGACCGATCGGCGGCATACTGATCGGCGCCATGGTGTGGCTGCTGACGGTCATCGTGTCGGGTCTCGTGGTGGGCGGCCTGTGCACGTGGCTCGTCGGCCGGTTCGCGCGCATTCCGCTCGGCGCGGTCACCGGCGTGGCCTGGCCGGTGACGCTGTGGGTGGTCGCGACGCTGTTACGCCCGCTCGGCGTGCGCGTGGAACTGTCCAGCGCGGGCGCCGTCGGCTGGATCGCGTTGGCGTTCGTCGTCGCGGCCGGGCTGACCGCGCCACAGCTCCGGCTCGCGGTACGGCTGACCGTGGCCGGGCTGATCGTCGTGGGTGTGGTGGTGGCCCACTACCTGGTGACGATGTCCGCGATCGCGTCGATTCCGTGATCCAGATCCACCTTGCTGATCACCAGCGGCGGCGCCACGCGCAGCGTTGTGTCGTGGGTTTCCTTGCACAGCACGCCACGTTCCTTCAACGCCGTCGACGCCTCGCGGCCACTCACGCCACCGGGCGCGATGTCCAGGCCGGCCCACAGGCCACGACCACGGACCTCGGCCACGCCGCGACCGACCAGCTCACCCAGCCGCGCGTGTAGATGGGCGCCGAGTTCCCGGGACCGTGCCTGGAACTCGCCGGTACGCAGCAAGCCGATCACGGCCCGCCCGACCGCACACGCCAACGGGTTGCCACCGAAGGTAGAACCGTGCTCGCCCGGCTTGAGCACGCCCAGCACCGACCGCGAGCCCACGACGGCCGACACCGGCATGATGCCGCCGCCCAATGCCTTGCCCAGCGTGTAGAGGTCGGCGCGAACACCTTCGTGGTCCAGCGCCAGCAGGTCGCCGGTACGCGCCAGCCCGGACTGGATCTCGTCGGCGATGAACAGCGCGCCCGCCTCGTCGCAGATTCGCCGGATCTCCCGCAGGTAGCCGGGCGGGGGCACGAGCACGCCGGCCTCGCCCTGGATCGGTTCGACGAGCACCGCCGCCGTGTTCGGCGTGATCGCGGCCGCCAGCGCTTCGACGTCGCCGTACTTGACGACCGTGAAGCCGGGCGTGAACGGGCCGAAACCGCTGCGCGCCACGGGATCCGTCGAGAACGACACGATCGTCGTGGTGCGGCCGTGGAAGTTGGAGCCGGCCACCACGATGTCCGCCATGCCGGCCGGTACGCCCTTGACCTCGTACGCCCACTTGCGCGCGACCTTGATCGCGGACTCGACGGCCTCGGCGCCGGAGTTCATCGGCAGCACCATCTCGGTGCCGGTCAGGTCGGCGAGCTCCTGGCAGAACAGGCCGAGCAGGTCGTGGTGGAACGCGCGGCTGGTCAGCGTCACGCGACCCAGTTGCTCGACCGCCGCCGCCACCAGCGTCGGGTTGCGATGGCCGAAATTCAGGGCCGAGTAGCCCGACAGGAAGTCCAGGTACCGGCGTCCCTCGACGTCGGTCACCCAGGCGCCGTCGGCCTCGGCGATCACCACCGGCAGCGGGTGGTAGTTGTGCGTGCTCCACCGCTCGTCCAGGGCGATGAAGTCGGCCGTCTCGCGTGGCGCGGCGTCCACGACGCTCTCGGTGGCGGTCATGTCACCAGGCTACGGCCTCTTCGACGTCGACTTCATCCGCCAAACATTGCACGTTCGGGCGTTTCGTTGTGCGATTGAGCAATCCGGCGGCGATCCGTTGCGCACGCTCGAAGACCCGTTGACGGGCTATGCTCGGTAAGTTCAGACTTACCGTTCGTGGGGACTTACGGAGTAGACGCGCTGGGCGCCCTCGGCGACCCGACCCGGCGCGCCATCTTCGAGATGTTGACCACCCGGCCGGTCGCGGTCGGTGACCTGGCGAAACAACTGCCGATCAGCCGGCCCGCCGTCTCGCAGCACCTGAAGGTGCTCAAGGAGGCCGGCCTGGTGGTCGACCACGCGGAGGGAACGAAACGGCTCTACCGGATCAATCCGGCCGGGGTCGCCGCGATCCGCGACTACCTGGACCGGATGTGGGACCAGGCGCTGGCCGCGTTCGCCGCGGCTGTGGAAGAGAAACCGGACGAGGAGAACCAGCCATGACACAGCAGACCGACACCAGCGTCCGCAAGACGATCACCGTCGCGGCCGGCCAGGCACGGGCGTTCGAGGTCTACACGGCCGGATTCGGCTCGTGGTGGCCGAAGGAACACCACATCGGCGACGCCGACATGGCCACGTGCTCGTTCGAGCCGCGCGTCGGCGGCCGATGGTTCGAGACCGGGGTCGACGGGAGTGAGTGCGACTGGGGCCGCGTACTGGTATGGGATCCGCCGCACCGGCTCGTCCACACGTGGCAGCTCCAGGGCGACTGGAAATACGACGGCGACCCGGCCAAGGGCAGCGAGATCGAGATCGTGTTCGTGGCGGAGGGCCCGAACCAGACCCGGGTCGAGCTCACGCACCGTCACTTCGAGCGGCACGGCGACGGCGCGGACAGCGTGCGCAACGGCGTGTCCAGCCCGCAGGGCTACGACTACTGCCTCGCCCAGTACGTCGCCGCGGTACTTGTGGGCTAGGGCGGAACGAGTCGCTGGTATCGGCTGGTGCGGTCGGGTGCCCATCTGACAGGGTGCGAGGATGACCGCCGAGCATCCAGCGTCCAGCAACGAGGACTCCTACCTCCGCCTTCAGGCCCGCACCATGCGGTTCACCCTCGGTACCGCACGGGAGTTCCACATCGCACCGGACGGCAGTCGAGTGCTGTTCCTGCGTGCCGCCTCCGGTACCGAGATGCGTACCAGCCTGTGGTCCTTCGACGTCGAGTCGGGCCGGGAGACACCGCTGGTGGACCCGGCCACGCTCGCCGACCACGAGGAGCTGACGCCGGAGGAGCGGGCCGCGCGGGAACGCGCCCGGCTGCGCGGCGCCGGTGTGCTCGGCTACTCGACCGACGCCCAGGTGCGGCTCGCGGTGTTCTCGTTGTCCGGCAAGCTCTACGTGGCCGATGTGGCGACCGGCGACACCCGTGTGCTGCCGGTGACCGGCCCGGTCATGGACCCGCGGATCGACCCGACCGGTCGCCGCGTGGCCTATGTGACGGGCCGCGCGCTGCGGGTCGTGGACATCGACGGCGGCGACGACCGCGAACTGGTCGGGCCGGCCGACGGCGAGTCCGACGACATCGCGTGGGGTGTCGCGGAGTTCGTGGCCGCCGAGGAGATGGACCGGTCCCGGGGTTACTGGTGGTCGCCGGACGGCGAGCACGTGCTGGTCGCGCGGACCGACAAGTCGCCGGTACGCCGGTGGCACATCGCGGACCCGCTCAACCCGGACGAGGAGGCCGACCAGGTCGCCTACCCCGCGGCCGGCACGGACAACTGCGTCGTCACCACGCACGTCGTGGACATGGCGGGCGGCCGCGTCGACGTGGCGTGGGACAACACGGACCTGCCGTACCTGGCCGAGGTGCACTGGTCGGCCGGCGGCCCGCCGCTGCTGGCGGTGCAGTCGCGTGATCAGCGCCGGTTCGTCGTGCTCGCGGTCGACCCGGCCACGGGTGCCGTCGAGCAGAAGCAGGAGCTGACCGATCCGTACTGGGTCGACATCGTCGGTGGCGTGCCGTCGTGGACGCCGGACGGCAGGCTGGTGACGGTCGGCGCGCGGGACGGCGCGTACCGGCTGCTGGTCGACGGCGAACCCGTCACGCCGACGCGGATCCAGGTGCGTGGCGTGATCGACGTCGGCGCGGACGACGTGCTGTTCAGCGCGACCGAGGACGACGCGACACAACAGCACATCTACACGGCGAACGGCGACGGCGAGCCGGTCCGGGTGTCCGAACTGGACGGTCTGAACTTCGCGACGCGCGCCGGTGACGTGACCGTGCTCGTCGCGTGGACGTTGGACTTCGACGGGCCGCGGACCGTGGTGCTGCGCGGTGGCAAGCCGGCCGGCGAGATCGCGTCGCTGGCGATGGACCCGCCGCTCGTGCCGAACGTCAAGCTGCTGACCGTCGGCGAGCGCGGCCTGCGCTGCGCCCTGCTGTTGCCGACCGGTCACGAGCCGGGCAGCGGGAAGCTGCCGGTGTTGCTCGATCCGTACGCCGGGCCGCAGGCGCAGCGCGTGCTGCACGCGCGTACCGCGTTCGGCGCGTCGCAGTGGTTGGCGGACCAGGGTTTCGCGGTGCTCGTGACGGACGGCCGCGGCACGCCGGGCCGGGGCCCCGCGTGGGATCGGGAGATCTACGGGAAGTTCGGCCTCACGCTGGACGACCAGGTCGACGCGCTGCACGCGGTCGCCGAGCTGTATCCCGACCTGGACCTCACGCGGGTGGCGATCCGGGGCTGGTCGTTCAGCGGCTACCTGGCCGCGGCCGCGGTGATGCGCCGGCCGGACGTGTTCCACGCGGCACTGGCCGGCGCGCCGGTGTCGGACTGGCGGCTCTACGACACGCACTACACTGAGCGCTATCTGGGCCACCCGGACGAGAACGGCGACGTGTACGACCAGAACTCGCTGATCGACGACGCGCCGAACCTGACCCGACCGCTGCTGCTGATCCACGGCCTCGCCGACGACAACGTGTTCGCCGCCCACACGCTGCGCCTGTCGACGGCGCTGCTCGCCGCGTGCAAGCAGCACAGCGTGTTGCCGCTGGCGGGCATCACGCACATGCTGCCCTCGATCGAGGCGGAGGCCGAGAACTTCATGGTGTACCAGGTGAACTGGGTGAAACAGGCACTGGGCCAATAAGTCCATGACGGTGGCCCCGGCACGCAGAGCCGGGGCCACCGTCGGATTCCGGGTCAGCTCGCCTTATGACCCAGATAGTGATACCCGCCACCGAAGAACAGCAACGCGTCCTGATCCTCGTCCCGCCCGGAATCCACGACCGCGCCCAGGAAGATCGAGTGGTCGCCGCCGTCGTACACGTTGGCGAGCCGGCATTCCAGCCACGCCAACGTGTTCGAGACGATCGGTGTACCGGTGTGCCGGCCCGGCACCCAGTCCACCACGTCGAACTCCCGGTCACCGCGCGGTCGCGACTTGTTCGCGAAGTGCTGCGCCACCACGCGCTGGCTCGACGACAGCACCGACACGCCGAACGCCTCGCTGGTGATGATCGCGTCGTGCACCTTCGCGTCGCGGAGCACGCACACCAGCACCAGCGGCGGTGACGTCGACACCGATGTGAACGAGTTGGCCGTCATGCCGGACGGCAACCCGGTCTCGCCAACGGCCGTCACCACGGTGATGCCGGTGGCGAACATGCCGAGCACGTTGCGCAGCGCGCGTACCTGGTCGAGATTCACCGGCTCGGTCATCGCGAATCAGCCCTCCACCGCGGCCAGTTCGAGCTTCGGGCCGGACGGCGGCGGAGGCGCGATCACGAAGTGCGACAACGCCTTCTTGAGCGCCTCCGGCACCCGGGCCGGCCGGGCGCGGCCGGTCGGCCCGCGCATGCACGCGAACCGCTGCCGGCCGACCGCGATCAGCTCCTCGAACCCTTCCCTCGTCCGGACGTAGTCGAACCCGAAGCCGATCTGCGTCTGCGTCAGGTCCTCGACCCGCATCCGGATCGCCAACTGGTCGTACGCGGTGATCTCCAGCAGGAACTCGCACTCCGCCTGGAGCGTGTACAGCTGGAGATCACCTCCGACCCGCAACTCCTGCAGCACTTCCGGGGCGTACTGGGAGAGGAACATCTCCCGGCACCGGCCCTGCCACTTGAGGTAGTTGACGTAGTAGACGTTGCCGACGAGGTTCGTCTCCTCGAACCCGACGAGGTGTTTGAGTTCGTAGTACCGCTCCATCACACCTCGCCTTCCGTCAGCATTGTGAACACGACCGGCTCCGCGATCCCGACCAGCCCGGTGGGGAAGGTCGCGATGCGCGCGTCGCCGGAGGTGAAGGTCACCCAGCGGTCGGACCGTGGCCCGTCGACGGTGATCGCCTCGATCGACGCCCGGCCGACCTTGCGCAGGCTCTCCACCGCGCCCCAGACCCGGGTCGCGGCCAGCGAGAGCTCCTCGCCACGCTCGTTGGCGACCAACTGCGCCAGCGCGAACTGCTCGGTGCCGAGCAGGTCCCGCCAGTCGTCGGCGGACCGGTTCGCCGCGACCTCGACGTCACACGCGACATCGAGCCCGCCCGATCCGACCGTGGCCACCGCGATCGTCACGCCGGCGCCGTGCGACGCGGAAACCCGCGTGCCGCCGTCGACCTCGGGCTTGCCGTCGGGCCGGTACCGCACGTCGATGCGGTGTCCGAGCGCCCAGCCGATGGCCTCGCCGGTCCTCGTACGCCGCGCGTCGACACCCTGGTCCGCTCCCGCCTCGTCCGGGCGGACCACGACCCGCAGCCATGCCGGCAGCACGGTCTCGGTCCGCCGCTCCAGGTACGGGCCGACCAGGACCGGCGACCACGGGCCGGAACCGTCGGTCTTGCGCACGGCCTGCAACTTCAGGCCCTGCCACCGCTCCACGAGGTTGCCGTCGTCGTCCCGGACGTCCACGTCGTAGATGTACGTGTCGCCGTTGCGTGACCGCTCGTTCGCGTGCAGCGTCACGGTTTCCATGTCCCGCACGGTGTCCGGGTCGGCCAGGTACAGCCGCTCGATCCCGGCCGGTAGCAGGGTCGCGTCCGGCACGTTGCACTGGATCGAGTGCATCATCGCGTCCCGGGTGCCCGGATCGGCCAGCACCAGGTCCTGCGGCTGGAAGGCCGAGAACCACGATTCCGGCGTGTGGTTCGCGATGCGGGCCACGCAACTGGTCGCGGCCAGTTTCTGGTAGCCCTCCAGGCGCTGGAACCGGTTGCCCTGGAACAGGATCGGACCGTACAGGTCGACGGCCGGGTCCAACGGCAGCAGCGGCGTGTCGAGCACGGGCTGCTGGTCGGTCGGCACGCCCTCGGTGAACCGCAGCGTGGCACGGAAGTGGTCGGCCTGGAAGTCGGTGTCCGCGCTGCGGATCACCGCCTTCACCACACCGGGCTCCTCGGCCAGCACCGCGACCCGGATGGTCGTCGTGCCGTCCAGCGGGACCACGATCGGCCGCAGGAACTCCACGTCGGCCAACACCGGGGCGTTGGTCCGGCCGGTGAGCGCCTGTGCCGCCTGGGTCATCGCTTCCATGCCCAGCACCGCGGGAAACAGCAGGTCGCCGTCGAGCAGGTGGTCGGGCAGGTACAGGTCGGTGTTGCCGGACAGGTCGGCGTCCACCACCAGTTCGATGCCCGGGTAGTGCACCTGCGGCCGGTCCAGGAACCGCAGCAGCGGCAGTTCTTCCTGTTCCAGCGTGATCGTCGGCAGTCCCTCCGCGCGACCCATGACGACCAGCGCGCTGGGTGCTGACGGGTCGGCCAGCAACTGCTCCAGGATCTCGATGCCGGCTTGCGTGGGGATCGGCGAGATCCCTTCCCGGATCAGGGATTCCAGCACGCCGAGCTTCTCGCCCATGCCGGCCCCGGACCACACCGACCACTCCAGCGCGATGGCGCGGCAGTTCGGGAAGTTCTCGCCGACCTTGACGGTCAGGTCGGTCATCCAGTCGTTCGCGGTCGAGTAGTGCGCCTCACCGCGCAGGCCGGCGCGGCCGATGATGCTGCCGAACGTGACGAGCAGCCGCAACTGGGCCGGGTCGACCGCGGACAGCACCGCTTCCAGGCCGGCGATCTTCGGCGCCAGCGTGCGCTGGAACGTGGCTTCGTCCAGTGCCGTGATGCCCTGCGGCTCGTTGCGGCCGGCGCCGTGCAGCACCGCCGTGACCGGGCCGAGCGCCCGCCGGACCTCCTCGACGGCCGCCTTGACCTCGTCCGCCGACGTCACGTCGGCGCGGACGTACTTGTACGTCACGCCGGCCGCGTCCATCCGCGCCAGGTTGCCCGCGAGCTCCTCGTCGTCCTCCGGTGCCGCCCGGCCCATCAGACCGAGTGCCACACCGGACCGCTTGGCCACGGACAACGCGCACTCCGCCGTGATGCCCTTGCCGCCACCGGTGACCAGCAGCACGTCACCGCCGTCCAGCGGGAACTCGCCGTGCTCCGCCGCGTAGGGGCGCAGCACCGGAACGCGCCGGTTGCCGGTGTTGTCGTAGGCGACCTCGCTGAACTCCGTGGTCGCCGCGACGTCCGCGACGATCTTCCCGACCACGTCGGTCACGCGGTCGGCCGCCAGGTTCTCCGGCAGCGGCACGGTGACGACGGTCGTCGGGACGTTCGGCGACTCCAGGTGCAGCGTCCGGGCCAGGCCGGCCGCGCCACGACGGTCACCCACCACGACGAACCGGGTCGACTCGCCCGCCGTGACGGCCGCGCGGGCCGCCGCGAGCATCGTGCCCACGTGCGTGGAGTCGGTGTCGCGCGGCAGGCACAGCAGCACACCGCCGCCGACCCCGCCGCCCTGCAACGCCTCCTGCAACGGCTCCGCGACCGGGTGATGGGACGTAGATGTGAACAGCTGCCACTCGCCGTTGGCCCCGGACACGGCCCGTCCCGGGTCGGCCGGAACCAGGTCGATCGCGAAGGCGCGCACCCACGGCGCGACACCCTGCGCGGTCCGCGGCTGCACGGAGTCCGCCGCCGCCGTCGTGCCGGACAGTTGCTCCAGCATCTCGGCCAGTTCGGCCAGCGTCGCCGTGGCGAACGCGGACGTCGCGACCGGCGCGCTGATGCCGAGGCGCTTGGACGCCTGGTTCACGATCTGGCCGACCGTGATCGAGCTGAGGTGTAGCTCGTCCAGCGGCTGGCTGTCCGGCCGGACCGCGTCCAGCGGCAGTTCGGCGCGTTCGGCGGCCAGTTGGCGCAGGATCTCCAGCGCGCTGGCGTTCGGGTCGGCCTCGGCCACCGACGCGACCTCGGAGGGTGCCACGTCG